>ERZ1026848.140-NODE-140-length-38941-cov-20.720774_pt1 | contig 38941 bp, 32 predicted proteins | sample MGYA00380154_ERZ1026848 | MGnify/ENA primary metagenome ERZ1026848 (study PRJEB33269, sample SAMEA4719790) | human gut metagenome | biome: human-associated habitat; feature: organic feature; material: feces | place: Cameroon | collected 2013-10 ...
GGCCGGAAGGGCCTTGCATTATTCCACGAGACACAAAAATTTTTACAGACTCGCCGGCACGACCTTGTGCACAGACCGGGCGTCCAGCTATATCACTTTTGCCAAGCTGGAAGGCCTTGATCTAGTTCAGCTTCGAGGCGGCCGCATCAGCCACGGGATATTTCACATCCAGAACGTCAACCAGCTGCACAGTGCGATGAAATCATTCCTGCGTCCATTCCACGGCGTGGGCACGAAGTATTTGTCGAACGACATGACATGGCTTCAGACCATGGCCTTCCGAGACCGAGATGGCCGCAAGTTTGAAAGTGCCGCCAAGCTGCTTGAAATCGCCTTGTGTACAAAAACAACCAGGCAGGTTGCTAATCGACCGGCGGTGCCTCTAACGTCGACGCGCCAGATGTCCACCCTGAACCGCGTTATGAGAACCATGCAGGCCAAGGAGGAAGAGGCTCAGAGAAAACTGAAGCACCGACCGCACATTCGCCCCGCCGTTCGCCGGTATCCTGCATAAATCAACACTTTGCTTTATCAGAGCCAAAAAAAATTCCCCGGCCGCCTTAAAAGACGCCTCCGGGGAAACGGTCGGTGCGGGAAGGCCCGGAGGGCCTGCCCTTGCCTTTTGCCCGATTAATGACGCTCGGACAAGGGCGTAAAGGGCCGTTCGGCCTCCACGCTCTTATAAGCCGGACGAATGATGCGCTTGCTCTTGAAGTTGAGCTCTTCAATGCGGTGCGCCATCCAACCCGCGATGCGGCTCATGGCAAAAAGCGGCGTGTAGACCTCACGCGACAGGCCAATCATCTCGTACACAAAGCCCGAGTAGAAGTCGACGTTGGCGCAGACCTGCTTGCCGATGCGCTCGCCCTTGTGGCGCATGAAGCGCGCGATGGCTTCTTCCTCCAGAAGTTCGAGGAAAGCAAATTCCTTTTCGCGCCCCTTTTCCTTGGCAAGCTCGCGGGCCATGTCCTTGAGCAGAACCGCGCGCGGGTCGGAGATCGTGTACACGGCGTGGCCGATGCCGTAAATGAGGCCCTTCTTGTCGTAGACCTCCTTACGAAGGATGCGGTCAAGGTAGTCACCCACTTCGTTGCGGTCGGTCCAGTCCTTGATGGCCTGCTTGAGGTGATTGAACTGATCGATCACCATGAGATTGGCGCCGCCGTGCAGCGGGCCCTTCAAGGAGCCGATGCCCGAGGCGATCGACGAGTACGTGTCCGTGCCCGAGGAACTGGTCACACGCACCGTAAAGCTCGAGTTGTTGCCGCCGCCGTGCTCGGCGTGGATGATGAGGGCGCAGTCGAGAACCTTGGCTTCCAGATCCGTGTACTCGCCCTTGAGCATGTAAAGAAAGTTCTCGGCGATCGACCTGCCGGCCTTGGGCTTGCGGATGGCCAGGGTCTTATCCATGTAGGCGTGGCGGTAGACGTTGTCGGCGTAGGCGATGATCGTCGGGAAGCGGGCGATGAGTTCGACGGCCTGGCGCATCAGGTTTTCGCTGCCCGTGTCGTCGGGGTGCGCGTCGTGCGTGTAAAGCTCGAGCACGCAGCGCGCCAGGATGTTCATGATGTTGCGGCCCTCCAGATCGATGATGTTCATCGTCGTCTTCTGGTTGAGGACCATCTTTTCATTGATCAGAGCCTGGAACTTTTCGAGTTCGGCCGCATCGGGCAGCTGGCCCGAGAGCAGCAGGTAGGCCGTTTCCTCAAAGCCGAAACGGTTTTCCTTCTGCGCGGCGTGCACGATTTCTTCGACGTTGATGCCGCGGTAGATGAGCTTGCCCGGGATGGCGGCGATCGGCTTGCCGTCGCGGGCCTCATAGCCCACCACGTTGCCGATGCGCGTCAGGCCGACCAACACGCCCGAATGGTCGGCGTTGCGCAGACCGCGCTTGACGCCGTACTTTTCAAAAAGCTCAGGATCAATTCGGCAGGTGTTCTGAACCGATTCCGAAAGGGTGTGCACAATGTCTTCACTCATGTTTGGGTTGCTCCCGGTGCGGCCGCCGTTGTTCGAGGCAGACGGCGGCATGTGTTGGAAAATTTGTGTTTTGTCTTTTTGGTTTGATCGGGCATCAGGCCTCGATTTCGTTAATGACGGCCTGCGTGAAGTCCGTCGTCGTCAGGCCCGCACCCGCGGCCGCGAGGTCGGCCGTAGCGCGGCCCGTGCGCCAGCAGGCGGCCAGAGCGTTTTCCACCTTCTTGGCCGCTTCGCCCCAGCCCAGGTACTCGAGCATCATCACGCCCGAGAGAATGAGCGAGGCCGGGTTGACGATGTTCTTGCCGGCGATGCGCGGCGCCGTGCCGTGCGTGGCCTCGAAAATGGCGTGGCCGCTTTGGTAGTTGATGTTGGCCCCGGGCGCAATGCCGATGCCGCCCACCATGGCCGCGAGCATGTCGGAGATGTAGTCACCGTTGAGGTTCATCGTCGCGATCACGCTGTAGTCCCACGGGTACAGGAGCGCGTTTTGCAGGAACGCGTCGCAGATGCAGTCCTTGACGTGGATCTTGCCGGCCTTGAGGGCCTCGTCCTTGGCCTTGCGGGCGGCCTCGGCCCCTTGCTTGGCTTCGATGGCGTCCAAATCGGGCTGCGTGATCACCTTGTCGCCGAATTCGGCTTTGGCCAGGGCATAGCCCCAGCTCTTAAAGCCGCCTTCGGTGAACTTCATGATGTTGCCCTTGTGCACGAGCGTGACGCTCGGCAGGTTGTGGTCCACCGCGTACTGAATGGCGGCACGCACGAGACGTCGGCTGCCGTCTTTACTCACCGGCTTGACGCCGTAGGCGCTCGTCTCGGGGAAGCGAACGCTCGTCACGCCCATTTGCTCGCGCAGGAACTTGCCGAACTTGACGGCCTTGTCCGACTCGGCTTCCCACTCGATGCCCGCGTAGATGTCTTCCGTGTTTTCGCGGAAGATGTGCATGTCGACCTTGGAGGGGTCAACGACGGGCGACTTGACGCCCTCGAACCAGCGCACCGGGCGCTGGCACACGTAGAGGTCAAGTTTTTGGCGCAACGCCACGTTCAGGGAACGGATGCCGCCGCCCACGGGGGTAGTGAGAGGGCCCTTCAAACCCACCAGAGCCTTTTCAAAGGTCTGCAGGGTTTCGTCGGGCAGCCACGTGCCGAGCTTTTCAAAGGACTTGCCGCCGGCGAGAACCTCGAGCCACTCGATGCTCTTTTCTCCCTTGTAGGCGGCCTTGACGGCCGCGTTGAGCACCGCTTGGCACGAGGCCATCACTTCGGGGCCCACCCCGTCGCCTTCGATGAAGGGAATGACCGGATGGTTCGGGACGGTGAGCACGCCGTCCTTCATTTGCACAAACTGCTGCATTTGACTCAGTTCCTTTCTTGTGTCCGTAAGGGTTACTTGGCCAGCGCCGCCTGGTAATTGAGGGCGCTGCCCGCACGCAGCCAGGCAATCTGCTGCGCGTTGTAGGTGTGACGGGCCTTGATGGTTTCGGTCGAACCGTCGGCGTGCTCGAGCACCACGTCAAGCGTCTGATTCGGGGCAATGTCGGCCACGCCCGGCACGCTGATGCGATCGTCGGCGCGCACGCGATCGTAATCGGCCGGATCCGTAAAGAGCAACGCCAGCACGCCCTGCTTTTTGAGGTTCGTCTCGTGAATGCGGGCAAAGGACTTGGTCAGAATCACGCGCACCGCCAAAAAGCGCGGTTCCATGGCGGCGTGCTCGCGGCTCGAGCCTTCGCCGTAGTTGTCTTCGGCAATGATCACGCTCTTTTGGCCGGCCTTTTTGAGGGCCGCGGCCACGGCGCTCACCCCCTCACAGGCGCCCGTCATCGGGTCGCGGGTCGTGCCCGGCACGGCCGCAAAGGCGTTGACGGCCGAACTCAGAAGGTTTTCCGAGATGTTCGTCAGGTGCCCGCGGAAGCGCAGCCAGGGACCGGCGGCCGAGATGTGGTCGGTCGTGCACTTACCCTTGACCTTGATGAGAAGCGCCATCGACTTGAAGTCCTCGGCGTTGAACGCGGGGAACGGATCGAGCTTTTCAATGCGCTTGCTCTCGGGGTCAAAGACAACCTGCGCGTCGGGCTTGCCCGAACCGGCGAAGAAGCCGTCGAGGGACTCGGCCAGGCCCGAGGCGGGCAAGCTGTGGCGCGCCGGAGGCGTGAGCTTGACGTCTCGCCCGTCGGCGGTGGTCAGGGTCTGGTTTGCGGCGTCAAAATCCAGGCGCCCGGCCAGCGCCAGGGTCACCACCGTGACGGGGCTGGCGACGAAGGCGTGGGTTTCGGGGTTGCCGTCGGCTCGCTTGGCAAAGTTGCGGTTAAAGCTCGTGACGATGCTGTTAAGGCCCCGGGAGTCCTCGCCGTGGCGCTTCCACTGCCCGATGCACGGGCCGCAGGCGTTGGCCATGATCGTGGCGCCGGCCTTTTCAAAGACCTTGAGAATGCCGGTCTCGGCCAACGTCTTGAGGATGCGGCCGCTGCCCGGGTTGATGATCAGGGGCGTCTTAAGGGAGATGCCCTGCTTTTGGGCGACCTCAAGCACTTCGGCGGCGGCAGCCAGATCTTCAAAGGAAGAGTTGGTGCACGAGCCGATGAGCGCGGCCGACAGTTTCTGCGGCCAGCCGTTTTGCTTGACGGCGTCGGCCATCGCACCAATTTCGTGCGCACGGTCCGGCGTAAAGGGGCCGTTGAGGTGTGGCTGCAGGGCCGAGAGGTCAATGTCGATGATCTTGTCGTAGTACTTTTCGGGATTGGCGGCCACTTCCGGGTCGGCCGTCAGATCGCCGGCGACGGCCTGGGCCATGGCGGCGATTTCGCCGCGGCCCGTGGCGCGCAGGTAGGCGGCCATCGACTCGTCAAAGGCAAAGACCGAGGTGGTGGCGCCGAGCTCGGCACCCATGTTGCAGATGGTGGCCTTGCCGGTAGCAGGCAGCGTGGCGGCGCCCGGCCCGAAGTATTCGATCACGCAGTCCGTGCCGCCCTTGACCGTGAGCAACCCCACGAGCTTGAGGATCACGTCCTTGGGCTGGGCCCAGCCGGTGAGCTCTCCGGTGAGGCGCACGCCGATCAGGCGCGGGACCTTCAGTTCCCAAGGCATGCCGCTGATCACGTCGGAGGCGTCCGAGCCGCCCACGCCCACGGCGAGCATGCCCATGCCGCCCGCGTTGGGGGTGTGGCTGTCCGTGCCGATCATCAGGCCGCCCGGGAAGGCGTAGTTTTCAAAGACGACCTGGTGAATGATGCCCGCGCCCGGGCCCCAGAACCCCAGGCCATACTTGTCGGCCACGCTCTTGAGGAACTTGTAGACCTCGGCGTTTTCCGCATCGGCCACGGCGAGGTCATGGGAGGCTCCCTGATCGGCGCGGATCAGATGGTCGCAGTGCACCGTCGTGGGGACGGCCGCGTGGGTGCGCCCGGCGTTCATGAACTGCAGCAGCGCCATCTGAGCGGTGGCGTCCTGCATGGCGACGCGGTCCGGATTGAAATCCAGGTACGTTGCACCACGAACGGGCTCCTTGAAGTCCTCAATGCACCGAAGATGTGCATAAAGGATCTTTTCGGTGAGCGTAAGCGGCCGCTTAAGAACGGCTCTGACTGCTTGAAGGCGTTGGCTGTAAGCGTCGTAAACACCCTTCACCATACTGATATCAAACATTTTTTCTCCTTAAAGGGGCAAATCGTGACGGTGGCGTCGTCCAAATGGGTCGTCATTGACCGTGTAAGGATTACAAAGCACAAAGCGTGCCAGTGGGGAAATTCGAGCACTCGAAATTTCCCCTAAGCAAAAGCGGCAAGGTTTTCGAGGGGGCGGTTTTTGAAAGCGCCGGGGCGGGGCAAAGGCTCTCTCATACGGTCACCGTGCCTGTCCCCCCGGCTTGGCTACGGGGACAACGGCAAAACCGTTGCCCTGACGGTGACATAGCGTCTTCCCTAGGGTTAGCGCGAATTCCTTCTCATTTGATTTCAAAACGGATTTTTGACTTTGATCAACTCTTTTTTCGGTCGCTGAGTACATTCCATTATGCCCTTTGGCCAAAGTCAGAATCGCCGAAAAACTTACAAAAAGCCCCCGTCGATCATACCTAGAATTGGCAAAGTCAAAACAAAAACCAACAAATCAAACTTTGGAGAAGAACCATGAGTAAGTCCGTACGCAGCTGGCTCATCGTGCTTGGCCTCGGTCTGGTCATCTGGCTTTTGCCGTGCCCCGAAGGCCTCTCCCCGAACGCCTGGACGCTCTTTGCCATCTTCGTGGCAACGATCGCGGGTTTTATCCTTCAACCGATTCCGATGGGCGCGGTCGCGTTCCTGTCGCTGACCTTCTGCGCCGTTTTGGGAGTGCTCAAAACCAAAGACGCCCTGATGGGGTTCGGCAACGGCACGATCTGGCTGATCGTGTGCGCCTTCTTCCTGTCTCGCGGCTTTATTAAGACGGGCCTGGGCCGCCGCATCGCCTTTTGCATCATCAAGGCGATCGGCAAGAGCGCCGTTTCGCTGGGCTTTTCGATTTGTCTGGCCGAGCTCATCATTTCGCCGGCCATGCCCTCGGCCACGGCCCGCGGGGGCGGCGTCTTCTATCCGATCGTGCAGTCGCTTTCGAGCGCCTTCGGCTCGGAAGCCAACTCCAACCCGGGCCGCATCGGCAAGTATCTGATGCAGGTGGGCTTTCACGCCGACGCCGTCACCTGCATGATGTTCCTGACGTCCATGGCGGGCAACCCGCTGTGCGTGGGCTTGGCCGCCAGCGCCGTGGGGGTGGAGCTAACGTGGATGCAGTGGTGTGTCGCCGCCATCGTGCCGGGGCTTATTTGCCTATTCCTCGTGCCGCTCGTTTTGCTGAAGATCGCGCCGCCCGAACTGCGTCAGATTCCCAATGCGCGCGCACTGGCCGCTGAAGAGCTCGCCAAGATGGGGCCGATGAGCTTTCAGGAAAAGGTGCTGGCCTTCGTGTTCCTGATGTGCCTGATCCTTTGGGCCACGGGCAGCATCACGCACCTCGGGGCCACCCCGATCGCCATGCTCGCCGTCTCGATCATGCTCATCGCGCAGGTTCTCACCTGGAAGGACATCCTCTCGGAAAAGGGCGCCTGGGACGCGCTCTTTTGGATGGGCGGCCTGATGGCTCTGGCGTCGGCTCTGGCCAAATCGGGCTTTATCAAGTGGGCCGCGGCCTTTATCGCGAGCGGCATCTCGAGCGCTCACATGGGCTGGCTTGCCTCGTTCGTCGTGATTTCGCTCATCTACACCTACTCGCACTACGGCTTTGCGTCCGTCACGGCCCGCATTTCGGCCATGTACGGCGCCTTCGTTGCGGTGGCGGTGGCCTGCGGCGCTCCGGCTCTGATGGTGGCGGTGGCCTTCGGCATCTTCTCGAACCTGCCGATTTCGCTCACCCACTACGGCAACGGTGCCGCTCCCGTGTACTTCGGCGCAGGCTACGTCAGCCAGGGCGAATGGTGGAAGAACGGTTTCGTCATCACGACCATCAACACCATCGTTTGGCTCACCGTCGGTCTGGCCTGGTGGAAGGTCATCGGCCTGTACTGACCGGCAAAATCAATCAGCAATCAGTCGTTTGACACGGCGGCCGCAGGAGGTTTTCTTTCCGCGGCCGCTTTCGTTTTTCCCGGAACCGCAAAGAAAAACCGCAAGCCCCTGATTTGTCAGGGATTCCTGCGGTTATCATGGTGCCCGAAGCGGGACTCGAACCCGCACGCCAAAGGCCAAGGATTTTAAGTCCTTTGCGTCTACCGGTTTCGCCATTCGGGCGGCATTTTTGCTGCCGAAGATCTGCGGCATTAAAATCACGATTTTATAGAAATTCCTCTTCCGAGAAAAGCCTTGACGATGACCCATCATCCTCTCATCGCGCTTGCGCTGTCGGCCTTTTGCGCCGCGTCGGCTCACGCCCAGACGGCGGCGCTTGATTTTTCGCAGGCCCGGCGCTTGGCACACGACCGTGTGGACGCCATCAAAATGGAAGCGGCCGAAACGGCCCAGCGCCAGAGCGCAGCCAAGAGCGCCCGCAGCCTGCACGGTCCCAAGATCAGCCTCGATGCCAAACAGATCTGGGGCCGCAAGACCCTGGACTTGGGAACCGTCAACGTCGGCCAGCTGGCCGGCTCCCTATTGCCGGGCAACGTGGTGTCGGGCAATCAGCAGATTGCGCAGATCATCGGCGCGATGAAGCCCATCGACCTTTACTACGAGGACGACATCGGCGGTCCGCGTGCGGCCATCACGGCCGAACTGCCCCTTTACATGGGCGGGGCCATCAACGCCAAGGTGCGGGCGGCCGACGAGGCCGTGATCGAATCGCAGGCCAAAACGCAGGCCAAGCGCGACACGATCGACACCGAACTTGTGCAGAAGTACTTTGCCGTGCAGCTCGCACGCAGCGTCGAGCACCTGCGCCAAGACATGCTCGAGCAGCAGGAATTCGAAGTCACCAAGGCCCTGCGTTTTGAAAAGGCGGGCACGATCAGCAAGCTCGAGCGCATGGCCGTGCAGGTCAACCGCGACACGGCCAAACGAGAACTCCTGGACGCGCAGACCAACCGTCGCGTGGCCGAAAGCGAACTCGCGGGCCTTTTGCGTGAAGAGCGCGTGGGCGAACTCACCAATCCCCTCTTTGTGGTCACCGACGACATCGGTTCGTTGAAGAGCTGGCAGGATAAGGCGCTGGGGCTGAGCCCGGTTCTCAAAGGCGTGCAGGCCGTGCGCCGTCAGGCCGAACAGGGCGTTACCGCGGCCAAGGCCGCTTGGCATCCGCAGGTGTACGCCTTTGGCGAGTACAACCTCATCAAGCACTACCTGACGATTCCCGAACCGGACTGGATCGCGGGCGTGGGCATCAAGTTCACGCTCTGGGACAACAAGGATCGAAACGCCTCGATCGCCGCGGCCAACAGCCTCGTGAACAAGGCGCAGGCCGCGCACGACGAAGCGAGCAATCGCCTCATGACCGCCATCGAGACGGCGTACCTCAAGAGCAGCCGGGAGCGTGAATCCTATCGACTCACCGAATCGACCCTGGCGCTGGCGCAGGAAAACCTTCGCCTGCGTGAAAAAAGCTTTGCCGAAGGTCTTTCCACGGCCGACGACGTCAACGACGCGCGCAACAAGCTTTTGGCCGCCCAGATCGCCCGGCGCGTGGCCGCCTACCGATTCGTCGTGGCCTGGGCCATGCTCAATGCCGCCTCGGGCGACATGAACGCCTTTGAAGAATCCGTCACCCGACAAACCAATCTTTTCGAGCGCTAATTCAAAATGAGTGAATCCAACCGTCCCGTCGCCAAAGCCCTCGTTGCCGCCGCGGTCGGCGCCGGTCTACTTGCCTTTATCGGGATTGGCCTTTACAAGGCCGCCACGCCCGCGCCCGCTCCCCTGCAGGGGCAGGTGGACGCGCGCACCATCGAAGTGGCGCCCAAGATCCCGGGCCGCATTGAGGAAGTGCTCGTCAAAGAAGGCGACATGGTCGAAGCCGGCGCCGTGCTCGCGCGCATCGGCATTCCCGAAATCTCGGCCAAGCTCAATCAAGTCAAGGCCCAGCAGGACGCGGCCGACGCCAAGGCTCGCTTGGTGGAGGAAGGCGCCCGCGAGGAAAAGATCCGCGAAGCCCGCTCCATGTACGAAAGCGCCTCGGGTCAACTCAAGCTCGCGCGCAAGACCTTCGAACGCGTCGACTCGCTTTATAAGGAAGGCCTCGTGTCCAGCCAAAAGCACGACGAAGCGCGTGCGGCGCTTGAAACGGCTGCGGGCATGACCCGCGCCGCCCAAAGCGTCTATGAGATGGCCAAGACGGGCGCACGCGCCGACGAGAAGAAGGCCGCGCAGGCTCTGGCCCAGCAGGCCGCCTCGGGAGTGGCCGAAGTCAAGAGTCTGGCCGAAGAAAGCTGCCTGCGTGCGCCGCGCAAGGGGGAAGTTACCCGCGTCGTGCTACACGCCGGCGAAGTGACGCCCGCGGGCTTTCCGCTCGTCACGCTCCTGGATCACTCCGACAAATGGGTGGTCTTCAACATTCGCGAAAACGAACTCACGCAGATTCGCATCGGCACGCGCCTGACGGCGCAGGTTCCCGCCCTGGGCCTGACAAACGCCGCCTTTGACGTGTACTGGATCAGCCCGCGGGCCGACTACGCCACCTGGCGCTCGACCCGTCAGTCCACGGGCTACGACGTGCGCACCTTTGAAGTGCGCGCCCGTCCCGTTGAGGCCATGCCCGACCTGCGTCCGGGCATGAGCGTGATCGTTGAGCGCAAGTAATTCGCGCCGCTGCGAGAGGCTCATGGCGTCCGTTTTCTCCGACTTTGCCCGCTCCTTTATGCGGGAAGCCCGCACCACGGCGGCCACTCCGCTGCTGTGGCTTACCGGCATCGTCATGCCCATTTTCTGGTGTGTGGCCCTGGCCGCGGTTTTTGCCACGGGTCTGATGCGCGGCATCCCGGTGGGGCTCGTGGACGCCGACAACTCCTTTGAAAGCCGCGAGCTTGTGCGCGCGCTCGAGGCCGTGCCCTCGGTCGACTTCGTCAACTACGAAAACACACGGGCCGCCACGGCCGATCTGGCCTCGGGCAAAATCTTCGGCCTGCTCGTTTTCGGGCGCGACTGGAGCCAAAAGAGTGCGGGCAGCCGCTCGGACTCGGCCATGGAGCTGTACCTCAATAAGAGCTACTACCCGATTGCCACCACGATCGAGACGGACGTCAAACTGGCCCTCTCGACGATCAAAACCGAAAAGCTTTTGGAAAGCTCCGCCGCGGTGGGCGGCGGTGTGGCGGGCGCGCGCGAGCGTCTGGCGGTTTTCAATGCCGACGTGCTGATCGCAGGCAACCCGGCCCTAAACTTCAAGGCGTATCTACTCACGACCCTCGTGCCGGGTGTGCTGGCGCTGGCGGCGATCCTGACCTGTGTCGGGGCTCTGACGCGTGAATGGCGCCAAGGGCGCGTCAATGCGCTGTTGGCCTCGGAAAAGAACCTGCGCAGCACTCTTTTCGGCCGCATGGTCTTTTGGTGGGTGGTCTACGGCCTCATGGGCCTGGCGTACCTGGCCTGGTTTGCGGGCTGGGAAGGCTGGGGCGTGCAGGGGAGCCTGACGGCCTGGGCCGTGGGCATGCTCCTTTTTTTGGCGAGCATGCCGGCGCAGGCCATGCTCTACACGAGTCTGGCCCCCTCCTGGATTCTGGCCATGTCCGTGGCGATCGGCACCACCGCGCCGATCTTTCCCTTCACGGGCTTTTCCTTTCCCTTGGACTCCATGGATTCGTTTGCGCAACTGCTCGGGCAGTTCCTGCCCCTGACCTGGTACGTGCGCATTCACTCCACGCAGTGGGTGGTGGGCAGCGACTGGCCCCACACGCTCTATCTGCTGGGCATGCTCTCGCTCTTTGTAGTGGTGCCGGCCGTTGTGGCGCTGACGATTTTCCCGCGCCGCCTGCGCACCTGGGCCTTTGAGGAAGCGCACCCCAAGAGCGCTCACCCCGATCCCGAACCGCAGGGCTTTGCCTCGCTGGTCGGTGCGGTTCTGCGCCGCGGCGCCTTTACCCGCGACACGTTCATGATCTTTATCGTGGCCGTGGCCTTTTACCTGCTCTTTTACGCCTGGCCCTACGCCGCGCAAACCATCACGAGCGTGCAGACGGCCGTGGTGGACCTTGACCGCAGTGCCGCCAGCCGCGCCCTCATCGAGCGCATCCGTTCGGTCACCATGATCGACGTGATGGCCGTCACCACCGACCGCGCCGTCGGGCAAGCGCTCTACAAGAGCGAAAAGGCCGCCGCCGTCATCACAATCGAAGAAAGCTTCGAGCAGAACCTGTTGGCGGGCAAACACACGGCCGTATCCCTGACGGCCAACGGGGCCTACCCCGTCAAGGCCCGCGCGGTGATGGCCAGTCTCATGGGCGTGGTGGGCGAAGCCTCGGCCGCCGAGGCCGCCCTCAATCTGGTGCGCGCCGGCGCCCCCTTGGAGACCGTCAAGAAGATCGCCTCGGCCCCCGTGAGCCTGGTGGACGTCAACCTTTTTAATCCCCTGTCGGGTTACGCCAGCTACATTGTCTCGGCCGTGATGCCCGTCATCATTCAGGCCGTCATTCTCGTGAGCATCGTGATGAGTTTGGGCGGGTGGCTGGCGCGCGAGAGCGCCCCGGGCGTGCTGCGCGCGATTTTGCGACGCCCCCTGGGGTTCGCGGCCCTTTTTGCCGCCTTCTGGCTCTACACGGTGGTCTGGCTCGGCTATGCCTTGGGGCCCGACTTCGTTCTCTTTGACTTTGCCTCGATGCAAAACCCGATCGGCACGCTTGTGACCGGCGCCCTTTTTGCCGCCTGCGTGGTCTGCTTCGGTTTGGCGGTGACCTTTGCCATGGGCACCAACGCCTACGGGGCACAGTTCTTTGTGGTGATTTCGGCACCCTCGCTCTTTTTGTCGGGCGTCGTGCATCCGCTCTTTGACATGACCCCCGCAGCCCTGGGTCTGCGGCTTTTGCTGCCCTCCACCCCGGGCATCAACGCGATGGTGGCCGTCTCACAAAACGCGGCGCCCTTGTCGGCCGTCGGCGGCCATCTGCTGCACCTGGTCATTCTCACGCTCGCCTACGGGGCTCTGGCCTATTGGCTCTACCGCCGCCGCGCCCGCAAGGCCCTGCTTATTCAAAGGCCGGAGGCGGCGGCATGACGCAAAGCGCAACGGCAGGCCTGACGCTTTTCGTGTACGGCACGGGGGCGGGCTACAAGAGCATCCCGACCCTGGAGGATCGCCCCTCGGCCGATCTCACCGACGAGAGCAACCGCCTGCTCTTTTTGCGCTCGCCCGAGCAATTTTTTTCGCTCTACGCGCAGGGCACGACACTCGTGAACGCCCACCGTGCCCGTGGTTTTTTGGCCCAGGCCCTCGCGTACCTGACGACGCACCGCGAAGGGAAACTCACCGCCGCCGGGCGCTTTTCACCGCAAGCGATCGCGCAGGCCCAAGCGCGGGCGCAGGAGTCGGGCATGTCCCTGACGGTCACCACCCTGCCCGAGCCGCGGCTTTTCCAGGCGCAGGTGAGCAAAACACGCCTCGTGGGCTTTGTCCCCTGCTCGGGCTTTGCCGACGAGCTGCAGGCCCTGGGCGCGTGCCTGGCGCCGGGCTTTGGCGTGCGCGGGGCCGAGCACTGGACAAATCTTTGGAAAACCGACGTGCTGGTGCCGGCCCTTGAAGCGGGCGTGCGCAAGCGCGACGCCTTTTTTGCCGCCGCCCGTGAAATGGCCCGTCAAACGGGCGCTGGCGTCAACTACAGCGCCATCGGCCGAGAGCTCGGCATTCCGGGCGTGACCGTACGCGAGTGGATGGCCCTCCTCAGGGAGCTTTGCGTCGTCGACGTCATCGAGGCCCTCAACTGCAAACCGGCGCGTCGGACTCTGGATCGCCCCAAACTTATCTGGCGCCATCCGGGCTTTGGGCTGTGGCTTACCGGCCAAATGATTCGCCCGAGCCGCGCGCTGTGCCGCGCCTTTTTTGAAAACGCGGTGGCGCTGGCCCTCACGGACGCCTATCCGAGCGCCAGACTTCGTCACTTTGCCGACACCAACGCGGTGACCTGTCCACTGCTCTTAGACAGAGGCGGTTTGCTGCAGGCCTTTTACATCGTCGAAAACGAGGCCGAGCGCGACACGGCTCTGCGCCACCACAAGTCCATCCTCAGAACCGGGAAAGTGGCCGCCGAGGCCGCCCTCATCGACTTCGTCTCTCTTGCCTCCCCCGCTCGTGTAAGCTACGAGCCGACGGCGGCCGCAACGGCTCAGGCCGTCCGCGACTCTCATTAGGAAATCCACCATGGCAAATCGTTTGACGGCCCCGGCCGTCGCCGCCGTCTGCGCGGCGCTTCTTTCGGGCTGCGGCTCAATGCTCACGACGCTTCAGCAGACCGCCACCTTCTCCGACGTCGAGAAAATCGACTACAACCTCTATCGACTCTCGGGCACCCGCCCCGACCGCAATCAGGAACTGCGTCTGCGCGACTACCTGTACGAGCGCGCCAATCAGTTCTGCCGCCGCACCGACCAGGGCGCGCAGCTTCTGGATGCCGTCTCGGGTAAGAACCCGGCCGGCGAGGGCGTGCGTGCCGAACTGGTGTTTCGCTGCGTGGGCCGCATAAAGGGCCCGCAAGTCGAATTCGTCGACAATTCACCCGAAGCCGACCTCAAGCGGCAGGAAGAGGCGCGCCGAGCCAAGGAAAAGGCTGAGGAAGAATCCGAAAAGGTCGCTGAACAGGCCGCCAAGCAGGATCAAAGCGCCCCATAACGCGCCCTGCCCCACGACGCTCAAAAGCCCCGACTCTTGTGAGGAGATCGGGGCTTTTGCTTGAGGCGGCGGGACGGCCGAGCGGCCCTCCGTATCGGCTCAGATTAGAGCTTCTTGAAGACCAGCGTGGCGTTGGTGCCGCCGAAGCCGAAGTTGTTCTTGACGGCCGCACGGATCGTCATGGCCTTGGGCTCGTTCTTGCACACGTTGATGCAGCACTCGGGGTCCTGGTTGACGAGGTTGATCGTCGGGGGAGCCACCTGATCGCGGATCGCCAGCACCGTAAAGACGCTTTCGATGCCGCCGGCGCCGCCCAGAAGGTGCCCCGTGGCGCCCTTGGTGGAACTGACCACGAGCTTGTCGGTGTGCTCGCCGAAGACTTCACGCACGGCCTTGGACTCGTTCACGTCGCCCACGGACGTGGAGGTGCCGTGCGCGTTCAGATAATCGATGTCCTCGGGCGCAAGGCCCGCGTGCTTGAGCGCCAGGCGCATCGAGCGCACCGGGCCGTCCGTCGAAGGCGTGGTGATGTGGTGTGCATCCCCCGACAGGCCGTAGCCCACGAGTTCGCAATAGATCTTGGCGCCGCGCGCCACGGCGTGCTCGTACTCTTCGAGAACGAGCAGACCGCAGCCTTCGCCCATCACGAAGCCGTCGCGGTCCGTGTCGAAGGGGCGAGAGGCGTGCGCCGGATCGTCGTTGCGGCGTGACAGGGCGTGCATGCTGTCAAAGCCGCCGATGCCCACCGGGCAAACCGTGCCTTCGCTGCCGCCCGCAAGCATCACGTCGGCATCGCCGCGGTGAATCATCCAGGCCGCCTCGCCGATGGCGTGCAGACCCGTGGCGCAGGCCGTGACCGTGGCCACGTTCGGGCCGCGCAGGTTCTTGCTGATGCTCACCAGGCCGGAGGCCATGTTGATGATGCAGCCCGGAATCATGAAGGGAGAAATGCGGCGCGGACCGCGTTCGATCATGGCCTTGTGGTTGTCGCAGATGGTCTGCAGACCGCCGATGCCCGAACCGATGATGCAGCCGGCGCGGTCGCCCTCCTCGTCGTTGCCGACAAAGTCAAGGCCGGCGTCGTTGAGGGCCTGCGTGGCGGCCGCCGCGGCAAACTGCACGTAGCGGTCATAACGGCGAGCCTCCTTGGCCTGCAGGCCGCCGGAGGCCGGATCGAAGTCCTTGACTTCGCCGGCGATGCGGCAGCCGAATTCGGAAGCGTCAAACTGGGTGATCGGGCCGATGCCGCATTCACCTGCCAAAAGAGCCTTCCAGCTCGATTCAACATTGAGCCCAAGCGGGGAAACCATCCCCAAACCGGTCACAACCACACGGCGCATCTTTCTTTATTCCTTCCCTGCGTAGCGCAGAAAACACAAAATTTTGGTTAAAAAAAGGGGGCGAAAGCCCCCCTTGACTCTTTTGTGCGCACGGCCCGAGCGCTTCGGTGCGGGGCCGTGGCACAGCGAAGAGGCATTAGGCCTTGACGTTGGCCTGGATGTAGTCGATCGCCTGCTGAACGGTGCGCAGATTTTCCTGCTGTTCGTCGGGGATTTCGATCTTGAAGGCGTCTTCGAGAGCCATCACGAGTTCAACCGTGTCGAGGCTGTCGGCGCCGAGGTCTTCGATGAAAGAAGCTTCGTTCTTGATGTCGGCTTCGTTCTTGCCAAGCTGTTCGGCGATGATCTGCTTGACTTTCTGTTCCAAATCTTCCATTTCCTACTCCGCGGAATTGTGTCTTTTTAAAGTGGAGCTCGCGCCGACGCGGCGCGAGCTGATAAAACGTTTTAATCGGGAGATTTTATCAGGCTTATAGCCCAAAAACATCACCCCATGAACATGCCCCCGTTGACGTGCAAAACCGTGCCGGTGACGTATCCGGCGGGCTCTGAGGCCAGATAGAGCACGGCTGCGGCAATATCATCCGTTTTGCCGAGGCGTGCCGCCGGGATCTGTGCCTGAAGGCTCGTTTTGACGTCTTCGGGAAGGGCCGCCGTCATGTCGGTTTCGATGAAACCCGGGGCCACACAGTTGACCGTGACGCCGCGCGAGGCGACCTCACGGGCCACGGACTTGCTCATGCCCACCATGCCGGCCTTGGCGGCGGCGTAGTTGGCCTGACCGGCGTTGCCCATGGCACCGACGACCGAGCTCATGTTGATGATGCGCCCGTAGCGCTGCTTCATCATAGGACGCAGCGCGGCGCGCGTCAGACGGAACACGGCCGTCAGGTTCGTTTCGATCACCGCGTCCCAGGCTTCGTCCGAGAGGCGCATCGCGAGCATGTCGCGGGTGATGCCCGCGTTATTGACGAGAATGTCGATGCGGCCGAATTCGGCCACGACCGCCTCCACGGCTTGCTTGCTCGCCTGCGCGTCCGTGACGTTGAGGACAATGCCGCGACCCTTGCCCGCGAGCGCTTCGGTGATCTTGGCCGCGCCCGCTTCGGACGTGGCCGTGCCGATCACCATGGCGCCGCACTCGGCCAGCGCCAGCGCGATCGCCTGACCGATGCCGCGGGTGGCGCCCGTCACCAGGGCCACACGCCCGGCAAAGCTCTCGGAGGTGAAAAAGTTCTGCATGGTGTTGTTCCTTTACAAAATTCGGTTGGCCCCGTCTTAGGCGGCCTTGAGCTGTTCGATCACGCTGCGAGCGCTGGCCAAATCCGAGACGTTGAAGACGCTGATCGAGGGCTCGATGCGGCGCACCAGGCCCGAGAGCACGCGGCCCGGGCCGCACTCGACGATGTGCGTGACGCCCATTTGGGCCATCTTGCGCACGCAGCCGGTCCACAGCACGGCACTGGCGGCCTGGCGGGCCAGAGCGGCGCGGATTTCCTCGACGGCCTTGTGGCAGGAGACGTCCACGTTGGCCACAACATCGACCGCGGGCTCATTCATCGGGGTGCGGGCAAGTTCTTCGGCGAGCTTTTCGGCCGCGCTTTGCAGCAGCGAGCTGTGGAAAGGAGCCGAGACGGGCAGCACGAGGGCGCGCTTGGCCCCGGCTTCCTGTGCCAGAGCGCAGGCGCGCTCGACGGCGCCCTTGTGACCGGCGATCACCACCTGCCCGGGGCAGTTGAAGTTGACCGCTTCGACGGCCTCGTTCTGCACGGCCTTCTTGCAGATGTCGATCACCACCTCGTCGGTCAGGCCCAGGATGGCGGCCATGCCGCCCACGCCAACGGGAACAGCCGACTGCATGGCCTGCGCACGAAAGCGCACGAGGCGCACGGCGTTTTCAACCGTAAAGACGCCCGCGGCCGTCAGGGCCGTGTATTCGCCCAGGCTGTGGCCGGCCATCACTTCGGGCAGCGGGCCGCCCTCTTCTTTCCAAGCGGCAAAGACGGCGTAGCTGGCGGCCAGCAGCGCGGGCTGCGTGTTGACCGTCAGATTCAGATCCGTGTCGGGCCCCTGGGAAATCAGGGTGCTCAGCGGCTCGCCGAGCGCCTCATCGGCGCTTTTCATCACGGCGGCGGCCGCCGGCGACTCGGCGACCCAGTCGGCCATGCCGACCTTCTGCGAGCCCTGTCCGGGGAAAACAAACGCTAATTTCAATTCATCACTCCAGTGTGCGTATCCGTTACCACTTCAAAAGGACGCTGCCCCAGGTCATGCCCGCGCCCACGCCCTGCAGCATCACCGTGTTGCCCGACTGAATGCGGCCGTTGCGCACGGCCCAATCCAGGGCGAGCGGCACGCTTGCCGCGGACGTGTTGCCGTGCAGGTGCACCGTCTTGACGGTCTTTTCCGGCGGGATGCCAAGCTTTTCGGCGATCATCTCAATGATGCGGATGTTGGCCTGATGCGGCACCCACACGTCCACATCTGCGGGCGTCATGCCCGCCATGGCGCAGACTTCCTCAAAGCTTTCGGTCAGGGAACTGACGGCCAACTTGAAGACCTGACGGCCGTTCATGCGGATAAAGGGGCTTCCGACCACGCACCCGCCCTCGATGCGCGCGTCGCACGACAGGGTGTCGACCCCGAAGGAGCCGTCGGCGTGCATGCGGTGCGCGAGGATCCCCTCGCGCTCGCACGCTTCAATCACCACGGCGCCGGCGCCGTCGCCAAAGAGCACGCAGGTGGTGCGGTCGTTCCAGTCCAGAAGGCGGCTCAAAACTTCGGCCCCCACCACCAGGGCGCGCCTGTAGCCGCCGGTGCGAATCAGACCGTCGGCCACGCTCATGGCGTACACGAAGCCCGCGCACACGGCCTGCACGTCAAAGGCCGCGCAGCCCTTGATGCCCAGGGTGTTTTGCAGCCGGCAGGCCATCGAGGGAAACACGCCGTCGGGCGTGGTGGTGGCCACGATAATGAGGTCGATCGTCTGCGGGTCGATGCCGCCGCGCGCGAGGGCATCACGGGCGGCGTCCACAGCAAGCGTCAGGGTCGTTTCCCCTTCGCCGGCGATGTGGCGGCACTCGATGCCGGTGCGGGTGCGGATCCACTCGTCGTTGGTTTCAACGCCGCGCTCGGCAAGCTCGCGGGCCAGCGCCTCGTTGCTGACCGCACGGGCGGCCAGCTTGGAGCCCGTCGTCAGAACCCGGGTGTAAACACGGTCGGCGAAAGCGGTCATGGTGGTCAAAGCTGAAAAATTCTCTTGAAGACAGTGGCCGGCGGATCGAACGACCGCGGCTATCGTTGTGTGCGCGGCCCCGAGAGCCGCGATCGTGTCGGCGGCGCTACCGCCCTTGATTTGCGCACCGATATTAGCAAACGCCGGGCGCAAAAAAGGAGAATCGTCTTTAAGGACGATCCTCCTTTTCGAATTGCAATTATTTCCGCGGACCAATCCCGAAGCGGCGGCGCCTTAAAGAATGCTGCAGCGACTCTCAAAGGCCGGGGCGGCTTACCTGGGCTGCCGGATGCCTCCGACATTAACCGAGACATGGGGTTTTCGGCTGCGGTGCTTGACCCTTCAGCCTTCCCTTATTGAGCCGGTGCCTCGTGCGGGCCGTCGGAAAAATCGACGACCGACAATTACTCTTCGGAAGCGTCCTGCTTGGTCGTCACAACCTTCTTGCCGCGGTAGAAACCGTTCGGGCTGATGTGGTGACGGCGGTGCACTTCGCCGGTACCGGGTTCGACGGCCGTGGCCGGGTTGGAGAGGAAGTCGTGAGCACGGTGATTGCCGCGCTTGCTGGTCGATTTTTTGTTTTGCTGAACAGCCATTTTTTAATACCCCACGTGGGTGAAAAGTTAACTTTTGTGTTTGAAGCACTCGCGCGGCCGAGCTTGCATCGGGCTCGAACGCACAAATCCTTTAAATTCAGCGACATGACGATACGGGTTTCTGCGAATGCAAACGCCTGCACGCACGTCGAACGCGCCATTATATTGATTGGAAAAGAAATTATCAAGCCTTATGTGCGTTCAACCACCCCCGCCTCCCACGGTCCGATTCCGTGAGGGCCGTCTGTGGGCGGACGAAGCCGCGGCCACTAAAATGGGTCGTTGAATCAGCTTTTTGCCGACAATGCCCGCATCACCATGGCTAACAACACTGCGCCCAAACCGCTTGTCGAGCTGTACGACAACGGCAATCCGCCGTCTTATTTTGAAGACAAGGTCGAACCAAAGTCCTTCCGAAACCGCCTCATCAGCGTTCTGATCTGGACGTGCTGTCTGCCGCTGTTTCTGCTCATTTGCTTCGAGCAGAAGAATTTTGCCGTCGCCACGGACGTCCAAAACAATCTGCAACTTGGTCTGGCTCGGGAAGCCGTTCTCTGTATGGAGTCGGATATCTCCCGAATCGAAAGCCAACTGACGCTGGCGCTGAGCACCTACTATCTGCAACCCTCGCCGGCAGCCGCCCGAGGGACCTTTGAAAATCTGTTGCGCCACAACCCGATCATCCGATCCCTCTCCTATGAAGGCTCCAATGGACGCACCGTTTTGCTGGCCAGTCCCTTTGCACTGAAAAACCATGCCGCCGCGGGCTCTTCCGGACAGTTTGCGCTGTCCATCAGCCGGGAGCCAAACCAATCCCAAGGGCCCCTGACACTGACGGCCTGGCTCGATACGGGCACGCTTGCGCACTCACTGAGCAATCTTCTGTACGCGCGCCCCTATGCGGGGGCGATCTTTGACGACAAACACCACCTCATCTACGCCACGACAGCGGACTCGCCGCGCCGTCAGGCCGCTTCCGAAAGCTTTACCCCCGAAGAATTTCAGAAACTGAAGTCGGCTGCGGGCACTCCGATCCTCCTGCGCACGCCGGGCGATCGGTTTGCTTCACACATCAAGGTCTTTGTCCCGATTCCTTCTTTGAACTGGACGCTGGTCATTTCCGAATCGCAGTACGCCCGCGATGAGGCCATGCGCGACAACACCCTCATTTGGGCCCTGGGCTTTTTCGCCGCCCTGGCCGGCACGTTTATTCTGGCCGCCCTTCTCTCCTCGCCCATCACCCGCTCGATCAACTCGCTGGTCGACTCCGTGGACAAGTATGCGCGCACCGGCAAATTCACGCGCCAATACAAAAGGCCGGCGGCCGCGGACACCACGGAAATCGTCAAACTCGAAGAGACGTTCGCGCACATGGTCGAAGAGGTCGACAAGGGCAAAAAAGCGCTGTGTGAGGCCAATCTGCGGCTTGAGGATGAAGTGCGCGCGCGCACCGCCGATCTGCTTATGCGCAACGAAGAACTCAGGACACTGCAAACGCTTCTGGCCCCCCTGTCGCAAAGCAGTCTTTTGGCGCCCAACGGCTCGACCGTCGACTTCTGCGTCAATCGCTTCGGTCTTCTGCTGAATCTGCCGCAGCTGCGCTTTGTCCTCGGACCGTGCACTCGGGCGGGTTTGGCCGTTCCCGTGCGGCTCGACAACAAAGTGTTTGGGCACCTGATCGCCGCCGACACGGCCCCCTTGACCGTGGACAAACAAAATTCGCTCGAGCGCCTGGCCTATGCCCTGGCCATCGTGACGGCCAACGCCCGGCTCGTTGAGCGGCTTCGCAGCGAGCAGTCGGCCCTGCGTACCGTTTTCGAATCGATGACCGACGGCGTGGTCATCGTCGGAAAATCGGGGCGCATCCGCTACGCCAACGAATATGCGGCCAAGCTTTTGAACGACGGCGAGAACCTCAACCTGATGCCGTTCGAGGATCTGCTGACCACGCACTGGGAAAGCGCCTCGCAGCAAAGCATCGCCGAGCACCTGCAACGTCATACCCAGACCCGCATCCGCAGCATGAGCGGCTCGGACGGGCGAACGCTCGAGCTCTTTCCCTTTACCGTTTCGGACATGCCGGGGCTTACGGGCGAGCGCCCGGGCTGGATTCTGCGCGACATCACCCGTGAGGCGGGACTAGAAGCCATTAAGGAAAACATCGTCGGCGTCGTGGCCCACGAGCTCAAAACTCCGATCACGCTGTTGCAGCTGCAAGTCAGGGACCTCGAACACACGATCGACAAGGGGTGCGCACCTCAGCCGCAGGACGTGCGTTCGCTCTGGCAGGAAACGAACCAGCTCGGGCAGCTCGTCGACGATCTGCTCGACGTCTCGCGCATCCGCGCCGGCGCCATGAAGCTGAGCGTTCGCGTCGTGCACGTCGAGAGCATCATTGACCGGGCTGAAAAACTGGCCCGCTCGCGCTATCCTATCGAGATTGGCCGTCACATCGATATGGACGCCGAACTGTTCTGCGTCGATCCGGACCGCATGCGTCAGGTTTTCGTCAACCTCTTCAACAACGCGGCCCGCTACAAAAAAACCGAACAGGAAAACGCCCTCATTGACGTCACAACGCGCCCGGAAGGGCAAAATATCGTCATTGAGGTTTCGGACGAAGGCATCGGCATCGCCCCGGACAAGGTCAAGCACATCTTCGATCAGTTCTATCAAACCGATATGACGGCCAGCCGCAGCCACAGCGGCAGCGGCCTGGGGCTGACGATCGTGCGCGGCATCGTGCACGCCCACGGCGGCACCGTCGCCGTCACGCGCAGCGGTCCGGACTGTGGCACATGCTTTACCATCAAGCTGCCGCTGCTTATGCCGGCCGACCTCAACGAACCGAAGAACTGACCAAACACGAAAAGACGCCACGATGCAAAGCACCCGCCCCGCCCTGATCCTGATCGTCGACGACGAAAGCAAAATCCGTCGCCTTCTCTCCAAGGAACTCGAGGCCAACGGCTTTGACGTCACCTGCGCGGGCGAAGGCGCTCAGGCGATCGACGTCTTCACGCAGGCCGATCCCAAGCCCGATCTGGTCCTGCTCGACGTCATGATGCCCGACATGGACGGTTTTGAATGCGCCCGCCGTCTTGCGGCCACGGCCAACGTTCCGATCATCTTCCTGTCGGCCCGCAACGAGCCTTCCTTCAAGCTTCGCGCCTTTGAACTCGGCGCCGACGACTACATCACCAAGCCCTTTCTCGTGGACGAACTCATCGCCCGCATCCGCGCCGTCATGCGCCGCTCTCAGTACACACCCGAGCAATCGGCCCGCCAGGAATACGAAAACGGCCCCATGCACCTATCCGAAGCGAACCGCTCGTTGCGTATCAACGGACATGAGGTAAAGCTGACCGAAAGCGAATACCTGCTGCTTTTGGCCCTGATGAAGCACCCGGGTAGCGTCATTTCGCACGAGCAACTGCTGCGCAGCGTGCGCAACGATCAATCCTCGGGCGACGTGCAGAACCTGCGCGTGGCCTTTTCCCGCATCCGCCGCAAGCTCGAGGAAAACGGACTGCAGGGCGGCGTCATTTCGGCTTATTCGGGAGTCGGCTACATGCTGCGCGACCTCGTGCGCGATCCCCTGCTCTGAAGGCTCTTGCCGCGCTTTGGCGTCGTTTTCAGGGCTAACCCTGAAGCGAATGTCACCTGCCGCAATCTTTTTGCAATGTTTTGAGTCCTTGGTTTTACGGCCCGGCAACCATTTGCCGTCACACTAAGCTCTGAGTGCTGAAGTGCTTGCCGCAACGGCACGGCTTTTGAATCAACGACGCGGACCTCCTCCTACGGAAAACCGCGCTAAAAACCAAAGGACTAGAAAATGACAGCTTCCGTTATTGCGCAAGTAATCATGGTGCTGACGCTGCTCCTGATGATTACGGGCAAAACGCCCATTTACATCACCGCCATCGTCGGCGCAACGATTTCGGCTCTGGTGGCCGGTTTCCCAATCGCCGGCAGCGCCCCAATGACCATCGCCAAAATGGTCAACTCAGGCCTTAACCCCGTGATCGCCGACATGACGGGCATTCTGCTCTTCATCGGCATCATGCAGGCCACGGGCTTTCTTGACGTCATCATTCGCGACATCGTGCGCGTGGGCAACAAGATCGGCGGCGGCACGGGCGTTTGCACCGCCGGTGGTATCGCCGCCGGCGTCATCGGCGCTCTGACCGGTTTCACGCAGCCTGTGATCACCGCCGTGATTACGGGTCCGGCCGCCGTGCGTCTGGGCGTTGACCCCAACAAGTGCGCCGGCATTCAGGCCCACGCCGGTCACATCGGTAACCTGGCCGGCTTCACGCACCCGACTCAGGTCGCTCTGGTGGCCACCGCGGGCATCAGCTTCGGCCTGTTCAACGTGCTCGGTCTGATTGCCTGCCTGACGATCTTCCTCGTCTCGGCCCTGCGCTGCAACGCCGATATGCGCCGCCGCGGCGTTGTCATCACGGCGGAAGAACGCGCCCGCATCATGGCCGAAATCGAAAACCGCCAGTACGCCACGACGTCCATGCGCGCCTTCCTGCCGTTCATCATCCTGTTCGTCGGGTTTGTGGCCGGCTTGCCGGTCTTCCTCGTCGGTCTGGCCTCCGCCATCGTCTGCATGCTGCTGAGCGGCAAGCCGATGCGCGAAGCTGAAGCGGCCATGCTCAAGGGCGTGAGCCTGATCGCCACCCCGATTGTGGCCACCATCGGCTTCCTGTTCATGAGCACCGTCATCAAGCAGATCGGCCTCGTGCAGACCATGAGCGACGCCGTCGGCCCGATCCTGTCCGTGGCTCCCGTGCTGATCCTCTTCGGCGTGGCCTTTGTCACCGGCTTCCTGACTCAGTCCTACGCGGCCAGCGTTTCGGTTCTGGTTCCGTTCCTGCAGGTTGTGCTACAGACCGGTGCCGACCCCTTCGCCGCCTGCTTTGCCGCCGCCAGCGGCGCCTCGCTGATTCAGTACTTCCTGACCGGCGGCCCGGTCGCCGCTCTGGCTACGGTGATTCCGGTGGTGCCCGGCAGCGACCTCAAGACGGCAAACGCCTTCCAGCGTCCGTCGATTCTGTCGGGCTGCGCCATGGCTTTCCTGATCACCGTCATCTTGACGATCGTCTGATTGCCTTAGATTAACCAACCTCCCGGGCGCGGGGTCCCGCTCCGCCGCCTGGGCTTTATCCGAACGTTTTTTTCACTTCTTCCGAGACCGGTCATGCAAGTCAAGCTTTTGTCGCTTCACAAAGCCGCGCACAGCGTGCTGGGCATCGTCGGCCACGCCGGCTGCGGTCACTCCAACAGCCACTGCGGCTTTATTCAGGACGACTCGGGCGGTCTTTGCGCCACCCTGCGCATTTTGCAGCTGGCCACGGGGCTTGATCTGAGCATCGAAAGGGTCGAGACCGCAACGGGCGTCAACGGCACCTTTGCGGTCCGCACCAGCGCGGGCGGCATCGGCACGGCTTGTGCGCGACGCGGCATCACGCCCTTTGAGGCCGAACTTGCACAGAGATGCGTGGGCGAACAGGCCGTGTGCACACAGGCTCTGGCGATGAAGTGCTTCGGAAGAACGCTCGGACAAGGCGCCATGGAAGTTCCGGTCGCCCTTCAGGCGGCCATCGCCAACGCGGCGATCAATTCCTTTGCCAATGTGCTGCCCGAGTCCTTCCTCATCGGCAGCGAAAACCTAGACGACAATTTCGGCAGGATCCTCGGCTGTGTGCTTGACGTCGACGGCGTGACGGTTTCCCTGATGGCACTGGCCAACGCCACGCGCGGCGGCCTCGGGCCCAACGAAGACATCGAAGGCAACGTCAACCTTGCGGGCAAAGCCGACATGATGAAGACTCTGCGCCTTGACGTGCTACCGACGATCCTTGTTGAGGGCAAGGTTTGCGCCGAGCCGGTGAGCTCGAAGATCGATCGCCCGACCTTCGTGACCCGCGCCTATCCGGGCGACGACAATACCGTCGTGAGCGAATGCCTCGAGGCGGCCGCCCATGACCTCGGCTTTCCGATCGTTTATCCGCGTGAGCTGCTCGCGCGCCGCACCGGCGCCATGCGTTCGCTCACCGAGCAAATGGGCCTGAGAATCGCCGAGCTCGGCCGACAGCTCGCGCAGGCCGCAACCTCAGCCGAAAAAGTGCGCCTTGCCGCGGAAATCAACCGATTCGCCAGCGAGGATTTGGGCGGCATCACCTTTATGAGCGACGCGATTCACGAGCTCATGGGAGGCGTGGGCGCCATTCCGGGCACGACCGGATGCCTGTCGCTTTTTATCTCCGACAAAGAGCAGCAAGAAGTGGTCTATCCTGCCCTCACCGGTGAGGACGCCCAACGCTTTGCGCAGCTGATTTTGGCCGGAGTTGGTAAGCTTGCGTCCCGCATCGACGAGGCCCGGGCGGAATACGACACCGCCACGACCCGCTACGCCGAACTGCACGATCGACTTTTTTCAAAATAACGTATCAACCAACCGTATTTGCTAGGAGCATCGCAGATGATTGACAAGAAGGTTGTGGTTGTCGCCACGGGCGGCACAATCGCCATGAAGTACGACCCGGAAAAGGACGGTCTGGTGCCGGCCTGCACGGGCGAGGATCTGGCCGCGGCCGTGCCGGGCCTGGGCGAAATTGCCCCGCTCGAATTCATTCAGTTTTCCAATATCGCTTCTCCGGGCATGACCCCGCAGAACATGTGGGATCTGCACTGCAAGCTCGAAGAAGTGCTCGCCCGCGACGATGTGGCGGGCGCCATCGTGACCCACGGTACGGATACGCTCGAGGAAACGAGTTACTTCCTGGATCTGCTGCACACGAGCCAAAAGCCGATCGTGACGACGGCGGCCATGCGCGGCGCGGGCGATACGAGCCCGGACGGCCCCATGAACATTTACTGCGCCGTCAAGACGGCCGCCGATCCCAAAGCCGTCGGCATGGGCGTTCTGGTCTGCATGAACGAAACCCTGCACGCCCCGGGAGAAGTGATGAAGACCCACTCGGCCAACCCGGCGACCTTCCAGTCGCCCTGGTGGGGCCCGGTCGGCTACGTTGATCTGGATCGCGTCATCATCCGCCGCATGCCCTTGAACGTGATGCGCTTTGCACCCAAGGCTCTGAGCGCCCGCGTGGACCTCATCAAGTGCATGACCGGCTCGACGCGCGACTACATTGACTTTGCCGTCTCGCAGGGCTGCAAAGGCATCGTGATCGAAGGATTCGGGCGCGGCAACGTTCCGCCGCCCATGGTTCCCGGCATCGAAGATGCGGTCAAGGCCGGTTTGGCCGTGGTTCTGACCACCCGCACGCCTGGCGGCCGAGTGCTCGACGTTTACGGGTACCCGGGCAGCGTCACCGATACGCGCCGTGCCGGTTTGGCAATGGGCGGGGAAATCTCCGCGGCCAAAGCTCGGCTCAAGCTCATGATCGTTCTTTCCGAACACCCTGAGCTTGCCCGTGACCGCGACGCTCTGGAAAAGGTCTTCGACATCTGATTTTTTTTGGAAAAAAACTGCCGACGCTGTGCGTCTCCTTTTTTGGCCCCGCCTTACCCCCATGGCGGGGGTCTTTTTATCCCCTCCTTCACGATGGGACAAAAATCGCATGCAATCGTGAGTGTCAAGCCTAAAATAAGGGAAACCCCACCTTAATTCAAAGCGACACGCATGCCCAAAAGCTATACCCTCACCGACGACGGTCTGAAGATTCTCAACTGTAGCAATCTGCGCGAGGTTGAGCACGTGTCTTTTACCTCCATCAACCCGGTGGCCCAGGCGTTGCGCGAATTTCTCGTGAGCGGCCCGGCTCTGGTGCCCGGCCTGGCCGTGGCTGGCGTGTGCCTGCAGGCGCAGACCTTCCTGAACATCTACTCGCCCGACGCCTTTTACTACACGCTGCACGAGGCCGTGCCCGCCATCAAGGCCGCCCGCCCCACGTGCGTGTCGCTCACCCGCGCCGCCGGGACGGTGCAGCGCCTGATCGGCGATCTGGTGCGCGCGCGCATCGAGCCGCGCGAATGCATCCGCGCGCTACGTGCGCTGCACGACGTGCTGTGCGAACAAATCGATCACACCGAAGCAATGATCCGCGCCGTGCTCGATCAAACGCTGCCGCGTGAGGGGGCCTTGGTCGTGAGCGGCGCCTTGGGCAGCCTGCATTCCGTGGCCTCGGGCACCCTGTGCGCAATGCTCGCCGCACGGCACAACACGGGTCGCGGCACGCCGCTCGTATACAGCCCCGTGGGGCAGCCCCTGACCGAAAACGTGCACACCGTCCGCGAGCTTTTGACCGCGGGATGCCCGGCGCAACTTACCTCCGACGCCGGGCTGCCGAGCGTGATGCTGCGCAGCGACGTCCGGGCCGTGTGCGTGCTGGCTTCGTGCGTGTGCGCCAACGGCGACGTTCTGGCCTTTTCGGGTGCCGCGAGTGCGGCCGTCATGGCCAAGGAGCTCGGTGTGCCCGTGTACGTCGTCGTCTACCCCTACTGCTTTGATGCGAGCTACGCCTCCGGCGAAGAAGCGCCCGCCGATCCGGCGGGTCTGCCTGCCTACGACACCACCATCACGCCCACGGTGCTCGAGCCCGACAACGACCTGCTGCCTTGCACGTGGATAAGCGGCTACGTCACGGCCCATGGTCTGATCAAATCCGGCGCCGATCTCAAGCCCCATATGGATACGGCCGACGGCGTGATGCTCTCGGCCCTCGAGGCGGTTCAACGCCGGCTCCGGCCGGCAATTTACATGGACGACAACCCCCGCAACGGCGGGGGTTATTTAATCGGACCTTAGGGCGCGGCGGCTTCAACGGGTTCTGAACGCGGCGCCTTGGGCGGCTTGACGCGCTTGGGCGGTTCGGCCTTGATGCGCACCTTGGCCGTCAGGCTGCGCGTGAGCGTCGTTACGCCCGCGTCGAACACGGGCAGGGCCGTGCTGGCCTCGGCGCCGTAGGCTTGGGCACGCATCAGGTCGGCGTTGACGCGATAGGGCACGGCGCGCGTGTATGCCGCGTTGTGAAAGTCGATCGACTCAAAGCTCACACGAGCGTGCGGACCGTTCAGATTCTCGGCGATCGCCGCAGCCTGCTCGCGCAGACTCTCGATCACGTCCTTGACGAGCCGCTTCTGCACCGATTCGCGGGCCGCTCCGCTTACCTGAAACCCCACGTGGTCAAAGGCAAAATACTTCTGGGCGGTCTGCACGAAGCCGGCGGCCTGATTGACATCCTTGAGCGTCACCGAGACGGTCTGGCGCACCTGCCAGGCGGCGATGCGGCTCGCCTCTCCCTCCTTGGCCTCGGTGTAGCGCGGAGTGCTCGTCAGCGACAGGGTCTTCATTTCGGCCTGCGGGTACTGCGTCTTGAGGGCCTTCAAACCGTCGGCGGCCTTTTGCACCGCGGCTTGGGCGGCGCCGCTCACATCCCGGCTTTCCTCGAGCACGTAAAGTTGCACGACGGCCTCGTCGTTGTCCACCTCGACGCTGGCGGTCACGGGTAGCGTCACGAGGGTGCCCGGCTCGGGAAGCTGCGTCTTGGGGGCGGCGGCAAAGACGCTGCCGGCGGCAAAAACGGCCGCGCACAGCGCGGCGATGAGGGCGGATTTGGTTTGGGTCATAAGCGCTCCTGGGCAATGAGGTTGATCACGTTTGCAAGTGCGTTAATCATCGCAAAACCCGGGCCAAAGGAGCGTCAGCAATTGTTTCAGCCGATTACGTTTTTTCCCGAGTGTAAAAAGGCCGTGCGGCCAACCGAAGTTCGCCGCACGGCCTGGGGGACGCAAAGAGCCTGGGCCTTAGGGCACGGGCTTGCTGATCGTCACGCTCACGCCCTGAGCACCCACGCTGATGTGGCCTTGCGCCTCACCTTCGAGGTCCCCCGAAGCGGGCATGAAGTTGCCCGAGCGCGAGACGCGGGCGCCGACGATGGCTTGCTTGACGTCCGCCAGGGTCTTCATCCCCATGCCCATCTGGCTTTGCGCATCCAGACGGAACTCGATGGGCAGATCCTTACCCTTGTAGCTGGCGAAAGCCACGGGCATCTTGCTGCCTTCGATCGGGCGGGCAAAGACGAACACCGTATCCTCGGGGCCGATCTTGCCCTTGAGTTCCGGGGACACGTCCACGGTGCCCGTGATCACGGCGTCGGCGGCCGCAGGCTGCGGCTCGGCGCGGGAAGCCGCGCCGGGAGCGGGCGGCATCGAGCCCAGGGACGGGTCGGGCGGCAGACCGCCGGCACGACGCGCGTGCTCGATGTTTTCCATGATCTGCTTCCACTCTTCGCTGCCTTGCTCGACGCCGACGAGCATCCGGCTCCAGTACTTGACGGCGCCCTCGTAGTCTTCCTTGTTAAAGCACAGGGTGCCCATCAGCGCCAGCGCCTTCCAGTGACGCGGATCGACCGTCAGAGCCTTTTCAATGAGTTCCTGCGGACGGCCCTCAAGGCGACCGTCCTGCGCGGCAGCCATCACGTCGGCCCAGTCAGCCAGCACGTCGGCGTTGTCGGGCACGAGGCGGTTGACCTGTTCGAAGGCCTGCGCGCTCTTGGCCCAGTCCTTGACGGCCGCGCTCGTGCGGGCGAGCATCATCCAGCCGTCGGCGTTGTCCGGATGCTCCTTGAGGCGCTCTTCGAGGAACTTGACCTGTTCGGCAAGCTCGGCCTCACTGTGCATGCCCGACATCTTCTGCATCTGCTCCTGCTGACGCGTGAAGTCCGGATCCATGGCAATCGGAGCCCCGAGCTGCAGGTACAGCAGGAAGCTGGCCACGGGCACGATCACCACGAGAGCGAAAGCCGCATACAGACCCTGACGGCCGCTCTTCAGAGGGACGGTGTCTTCGGGGTCCTTGCTTTCTTCGAGCACGCGGGTTTCGATTTCGGTGCGCGTTTCCTCGTATTCGTCGTCCGAGACGCGGCCGGCCTTGTGTTCGGCCTCAAGCTCGGCGTACTGCGCGCGAAGAATCGCGACGTTGTCGGCCTTGCGGCGCGCCAGGCCGTCGTCGTGACCGCCCTTGACGAGCGGCCAGACCACGAGCGCGAGCGTCACCACGACACACGCAATGGCAATAGCGATAAAAACAGCTAGCACTTGTTCCTCACTTTTCGTTATTTGTCACCGCGCAGCAGCGCTTCGGCGCGGCGCTTTTCATCGGGGGTCAGCGCACGCTCGCTCTGGGCAACCGCCGTCTTGCGGCGGCGCAGATTGATGTAAAGCGCAATGACGGCGGCGAAAAAGAGCACCACGGGGCCGAGCCAGAGAATCACCGTGCTCGCCTTAAAGGGGGGCTTATAGAGCACAAAGTCACCGTAGCGGTCGACCATGTACTTGATGATTTCCTCGTCGGTGCGGCCGGCGTTGATCTGCTCGATCACCTGATTGCGCAGGTCGACCGCCAGCTCCGCATTGGATTCGGCGATGGACTGGTTCTGGCACACGAGGCAGCGCAGCTGCTCGGAGATGCCGAGCACGCGCTTGTGTTCGACCGGGTCAAAGGCCGTGGCCTGGGCTTCCTTGGAGTCGAGCGGCACGGACGCGGTCTGCGCCATCGTGGCGCCCGCAAAGGTCACGGTTGCCGCACACAGGGCGGCCAGGCACAACTTTTTGAGCATCATTTTCGGGCCTCCTTACTGCTTTTCGAGCATGTCCACGAGCGGCTTGACGTCCTTGCCCCAGACTTCTTCGGTCATCGGGCCGATCACCTTGTAGCGGATCACCCCCTTCTTGTCGATGATGAAGGTTTCGGGAGCGCCGTACACGCCAAAGTCGATGGCGGCCTTGCCGCTGGCGTCCACCAGGGTCACGTCGTAGGGGTTGCCCAAGACCTGCAGCCAGCGCGCCGCCTGCGCGGGCTTGTCGCGGTAGTTGTAGCCGACCATCATGGTCTTGACGCCTTCGTTTTTGAGCTGCACGAAGTACGGGTGCTCATAGCGGCAGGCTTCGCACCAGGACGCCCAAACGTTGAGCAAGTACACCTTGCCGAGCAGGTCCTTCTTGGAGACCTGACCGCCGTCCATCGTCGGCAGCGAGAACTCCGGCGCGGGCTTGTCGATCAGGGCCGAGGGCACCTTTCTCGGATCCAGGTACAGGCCCCAGAAGAGAAAGACGCACACGAACAGGAAAATCAAAAGCGGAATGAGATACTTCAAACGCATTTTTCATTACTCCGCAGCGGAGGCACCCGCGGGGGTGCTCTTACGACGGGACGAGCGGTAGCGACGGTCCAGGATGGCGATGAAGCCGCCCAGAGCCATCAGAATCGTGCCCCACCAAATCCAGGTCACGAAGGGCTTGCTGTAGGCGCGCACGATCCAGGCGCCGCCGCCCACGGGTTCACCCAGGCTCACGTAAATGTCGCCCGTGATCGAGTGCTTGATCGAGGCTTCGGTCATCGGCATGGAGCGCGAGCTGTAGTAGTTGCGCTTTTCCGGGTGCAGTTCGGCCACGGTCTTGCCGTCCTTGGTGACGACGAAGTTGCCGCGCGTGCTCGTGTAGTTGGGACCGCGGATTTCCTCCGTGCCGTTAAAGACGAAGTTGTAGCCGTTGACCGTGACGTGTTCGCCCGGCATCATGCGCACGTCGCGCTCGGCGGAGTACCCCTTCACAAGGGCCACACCGACCACGAACACAGCCACGCCGATGTGCGCCAGGTGCATGCCCCAGAAGGCGCGCGGATGACGCGCGAGCTTGGCCACCGGGTTGCCCTTCATGTTGCGGCCGCGTTCACGGATGTTGTCCACGGCGCTGGTCATCACCCAGACGGCCAGCGTGATGCCCACGAAGACCCAGGTGCTCCAGCGGCCCATCAAGAGGGGAACGGCCACGCCGATCACCACGGCCAGGGCCAGGATCAGCCACAGGCGCTTGGCGAGCTGCCCGAGGTCGGCTTCCTTCCAGCGAGCAAACGGAGCCACACCCAAAAGGAAGAGCATCGGCAGCATCAGGGGACCGAAGACGGCGTCAAAGTACGGGGGACCGACGGAGATCTTGCCCGCGTTCAACGCGTCAAGGAACAGCGGATAGAGCGTGCCGAGCAACACCGCACCCATGGCCACGACCAGGAGGATGTTGTTGACCAACAGGAGCGATTCGCGGCTCACCATCGAGAAGCTGCCGCCCAGGCCCACCGTCGGCGCACGCCAGGCGAACATGAGGAACGACAAGCCGATCACGATGATCAGGAACGCCAGAATGAACACGCCGCGTTCCGGGTCGGTCGCAAACGCGTGCACGGACGTGAGAATGCCCGAGCGCACGAGGAACGTGCCCAGAAGCGAGAGGCTGAAGGTGATGATCGCCAGCAGCACGGTCCAGATTTTGAAGCACCCGCGCTTTTCGGTCACCGCCAGGCTGTGAATCAGGGCAGTACCCGTCAGCCACGGCATGAAGGAGCTGTTTTCGACCGGATCCCAGAACCACCAGCCGCCCCAGCCCAATTCGTAGTAGGACCAGTACGAGCCCAGGGAGATGCCGAGGGTCAGCAAAATCCAGGCCATCGTCGTCCAGGGACGCATCCAGCGCGCCCAGACGGCGTCAAGGCGCCCGGCGATCAAAGCCGCGATGGCAAAGGCAAAGGGAACCGTAAAGCCCACATAGCCCATGTAGAGCAGCGGCGGATGGAACACCATGCCCGGGTCCTGCAGCAGCGGGTTCAGGTCCCCGCCTTCCGGAGCGGCCGGGAAAAGGCGCAGGAACGGGTTGGACGTAAAAAGCATGAAGGCGGTCAGGCCAATCATGATAAAGCCCATAACGCCGAGCACGCGCGCCACGGTTTCCTGCGGCAGCCTGCGGCTCGTCAGGGCCACCAAAGAGCCCCACCAGCTCAGCATCAGCGCCCAAAAGAGTATCGAGCCCTCATGGCTGCCCCAGGTGGCGGCAATCTTGTACTGCCAGGGCAGGAGCGAATTGGAGTTGTTGGCCACATTCAGCACCGAAAAGTCGCTGATGTAGAACGAGTACGCCAGGGCGCCGAAGGATATCGTCAGAAAAAGCGCATTGGCATAGGCCGCGGGACGCGCCAGCGCCATCCACGAGCCGATGCCTCGCTGAGCGCCCACGAGCGGCAGTATGCACTGCACGACCGAGAGCACCATCACGAGAATCAGGGCAAAGTGACCGATTTCTGCAATCACGGGGTTGTCTCCCTAAGGTTTGAAAAAAAGTCCGTTTTGGGGTTGGGCGAGCCGATCCGAAAGCGGCAAAGCGCCTCCCTCGGCAAAGGGAGACGCCGACGCGGATGAAAGCCGCCTTGTTGGTGTTGATCCGTTACTTGGAGTCCTTCCGGGCGGCTTCCTTGCTGCCCTTTTCGTCAAAGCTGGCCATGGCCTGCTGCGCGTGGTTCACGGCATCGGCCGCTTCGGGCGGCATGTAGTTTTCGTCGTGCTTGGCCAGCACTTCGCTGCAGACGAACACGCCGCGATCGTCCATCTTGCCCTGGGCCACAACGCCCTTGCCTTCCTTAAAGAGGTCCGGGAGGATCCCCTTGTATTCGGCCGGAATCACGGCGGCCGTATCGGTGATGCCGAAGGTGACCGTCACACCGTCCTCGAGGCGCTTGACGGAGCCCACCTCAACCATGCCGCCCATGCGGAACGTGCGGCCCTGCGGGGCTTCCTTGGCCTGCACCTGCAGGGGCGAGTAGAAAAAGACCAGGTTGTCGTTAAAGGCCGAGAGCATCGTGTAGACGCCCGCACCGACCACGCACATGGCAACGCCGATCAGGGCAAGACGTTTGGCTGCGCCGTTCATCATCTCGTATTCCTCCTTAAAGGGGCCGGCCTGTCTTGGGCTCGGCCGGCTTTGTTCAATGGGGATTGACGTTAAAAAATCAGAGTTCGCGGGTGCTGCGCAGGGCGCGGGCTTCGCGGGTGAGGCGCTGCGCGGCCTTGGAGCGGCGGTTGCGCAGACCGAAGATTTCGATGAGGATCAGAAGAACCCACATCCCGTAGACGGCCCAGACGTAGGGGCCGTGGCCGTCCATGAGCAGAAAGTGCGAAAGAGAAGTCCATTCCATTTTTCGTTACCTTTTTGAATGTCGGACGGTCGGTTAAAGGTCACCCTTGAGGGCTGCTTCCTGCGCCCAGGATTCGCGGCGTTCGCGCTCGAGAATGATCGTGCGGGCACGCGAGAAGGTCGAGGCAAAGCTGTAGAGCCAGAACGCGGCGACCATCACCAGCAGAGTCGTGAACATGATCGGCGCGATCGAGGAGTTGCCGAGCTTGACCGTGGCCCCCTGATGCAGGGTGTTCCACCAGCGCACCGAGAAGTAGATGATCGGCACGTTGACCACGCCCACGAGGGCGATCACGGCGCAGGCCATGTCGGCGCGCTTGACGTCGGAAATCGAGCTGCGCAGCGCCAGGAACCCGAGGTAAAGGAACAGGAGAATGAGCTCACTCGTCAGACGCGCATCCCAGACCCAGTAGGCGCCCCAGGTGGGCTTACCCCAGACGGCGCCCGCAAAAAGGGCCATGAAGCACATCAGGGCACCGGTGGGCGCCATCGAGGAGGCGAACACCGAGCACATGCGGTTGCCCGTGGCAATCGCAAAGGCCGAAAACACGGCCATGACGACGTAGATGAGCAGACTCATCCAGGCCGCCGGCACGTGCACGAAGATGATGCGGTAGGAGTTGCCCTGGGTGGCGTCGATCGGACTCACGAAAAAGCCCAGATACAGGCCCACGCAGGCCAGAATCGCCGCCACGAGGTACAGCGGACGAATCGCTTTGCCGGCGAAGAAGTAAAACCCCTGAGGATCGAAGAGCGAACGCATGTGTTCTCCCGTTTACTTTGTTATTGAATGGAAATCCGTAAGCTGGCCGCGATGGCAAAGGGCGCCAGAGCCAGCGCCATCAAGGACAGCCCCCCCGTCACCATGAGGTAGGCCGAGGGCGAGACGCTGATGGCCACCTGCACCGTCGCGCCGGCGCCGAAGACGAGCACCGGAATGTAAAGCGGCAGCACCAAAAGACTCGTCAGAACGCTGCCGGCGCGAAGCCCCAACGTCAGGGCCGCACCGATTGCGCCCACAAGGCTCAGCACCGGCGTGCCCAAAAGAAGCGAGAACATCAGCACCGCCCCCTGCTCGATGGGCAGATCGAACATGACGCCGAAAAGCGCCGTGAAAACCGTGATCGGCACGCCCGTGGTGAGCCAATGCGCAAAGACCTTTGCCAGAACAATGATCGAGAGGGGCTCGGCCGAGATGATCATCTGCTCGAGCGTGCCGTCGGCGTGATCCAACGCGAAAAGACGCGGCAGCGACAAAAGGGCGGCCAGGAGCGCGGCCACCCAGATAACGCCCGGGGCCATGGTGCGCAGCAGATTTTGTTCGGCGCCCACACCGAGAGGCACGAGCGTGATCACCACGGCAAAGAAAAAGAGCGTCTGAATGATGTCGCTTTTCTGGCGCAGCGCCAGCATCAGGTCGCGCCGCACGACGGCCAAAAAGAGGTTAAGCATGGCTCACCTCCTCCACGTATTCCTCAACAAAAACGCGACGCTTGGGGGCAAAGGCCGACACGTCCACCGTGAGCATGTGCTCGGGCTCGAGGCCCACGTCCACTTCCTGGTGGGTCGTGTAGATGACGATGCCGCCCTCGCGCACGTGTTCGGCCACGGTCTGCGCGAGGTTGGCGACGCTCGCCACATCCAGGGCCGTGAAGGGCTCGTCCAGAATCCACACGGGCTTGGACTTGCTCACGAAAAGCCGTGCCAGGGCCACGCGGCGGCGCTGGCCTTGGGAGAGTTCCCCGGTTGTGTGATCGATGAAGTCGGCCAGACCCACTTTGTAGAGGGCCTCGACGAGCTCCTCGTCCTTGGCGACGATGTTGCCCATGCGCGCGGCGATGCGCACGTTTTCCTTGGCCGACAGGTCGTCCTTGACGCCGTTCATGTGGCCGATATAGACGAGGTCTCGGTAATAGTCTTCGCGCAGCGAGCGGATCGATTTGCCCCGATAGGTGATGGTGCCCGCGTCGGGCTGCATGAGGCCTGTGAGAAGCCGCAGCAAAGAGGTTTTGCCGGTGCCGTTGGCGCCCGCCAGGCGCACGAGCGTGCCCGAGGGTGCCTCAAAGGTCAGCCCCTTAAAGAGCAACCGCTCTCCTCGCTCGAGTTCGAGCGCATCGGCTTTCAAGCTCAGGGCCTCGTTGGTGTGGGTCATGGGGTTTAAGTTGTTGTCCAATTGGAAGGCTCGCGGCGCGCCGCCTTTTGCCGCGCACTTCGGCCGCTGATCGGGCGGCCGATGAGCGCCGCGGGGCGCCTCAAGCGTGTGTATTTTTATTCGAAGCGAGTTTAATTGCGGCCGATTAATCCATTCTTAGGATTTGGGGTCTGAGGGCTCGGCCGATGAGAGCAGGACATCTCGTTTTCCTCCTCCGAAATGCCGCGCAACGAACCGTGCAACGCCCGATGCTAGGCAGTCTTGCTTATTTCGAAAGAGCGCGGTGCGGACATACAATCCGAGAACGAGCCTTAAAAAAGCGCTCCACGGCTTACAAAACAGCTTTAACGAGAAACACCCCGAGCCGAGGATTGACCTTCACCAGACCTCGGCTCACACTAGAAATAGGACAATCATGCGTAGTGATCCGCTTACCAAAGGCATCAATGCCGCTCCCCAACGCAGCCTTCTGAAGGCGCTCGGCCTGTGCGACGAAGAAATCGGCAAGCCGCTCATCGGCATCGTCAACTCCCAGAACGACATCGTTCCGGGGCACATGAACCTCGACAAGATCACCGAAGCGGTCAAGCAGGGGGTGGCCCTGGCCGGCGGTGTGCCGATCGTCTTTCCGGCCATCGCCGTGTGCGACGGCCTGGCGATGGGCCACGTGGGCATGAAGTACTCTCTCGTCTCGCGCGAACTCATCTGCGACAGCACCGAAGCGATGGCCACGGCCCATCCCTTCGACGGCCTCGTGTTTGTGGCCGCCTGCGACAAGAACGTGCCGGGGCTTCTGATGGCCGCCGCGCGTCTGAACATTCCCTCGATCGTGATTTCGGGCGGCGCCATGCTCGCCGGCCACCACGAAGGCTGCAAGGTCTCCTACTCGAACATCAGTGAGGCCGTGAGCCAATTCCGCACCGGCAAGATCACCCCGATTCAGTTCGAACACCTCGAAAACAACGCCTGCCCGTCCTGCGGCTCGTGCTCGGGCATGTTCACGGCCAACTCGATGAACTGCCTCTCGGAAGTGCTGGGCATGGCGCTGCCCGGAAACGGCACGATTCCGGCCGTCTACTCGGCCCGCCTGCGCCTTGCCAAGCAAAGCGGCATGAAGGTGATGGAACTTGTGAAGAACAACCTGCTGCCGCGCGACATCATGACGCGCGAGGCCTTCCTCAACGCCCTGACGATCGACATGGCCCTGGGCTGCTCCACCAACTCCATGCTGCATCTGCCCGCCATCGCGCACGAATGCGGCATTGAGCTGGATCTATCCGTGGCCAACGAAATCAGCAAGAAGACCCCGAACCTGTGCCATCTGGCTCCCGCGGGCAACCACTACATCGAAGAGCTCGACGAAGCGGGCGGCATCCGCGCCGTCATGGCCGAGGTGGCCAAGCTCGGCGTGCTGCACCTCGATTGCAAGACCGTCACGGGCAAGAGCGTGGGCGAAAACATCGCCGGCGCCCAGATTCTGGATACGGAAATCATTCACACGGTCGAAAAGCCGATTTCGCCCGAAGGCGGCATTGCCGTTTTGAAGGGCAACCTCGCCCCGGACGGCTCGGTCGTCAAGCGCTCGGCCGTGGCCGCCGAAATGATGGTGCACTCGGGCAAGGCACGCGTGTTTGACTGCGAAGAGGACGCCCTGACGGCCATCTACGGCGGTCAGATCCACGCCGGCGAAGTCGTCGTCATCCGCTACGAAGGCCCCAAGGGCGGCCCGGGCATGCGCGAAATGCTCAACCCGACCTCGGCCATCATGGGCTCGGGTCTGGGCTCCTGCGTGGCCCTCATCACCGATGGGCGCTTCTCGGGCGCCACGCGCGGGGCGGCCATCGGCCACGTCTCGCCCGAAGCGGCCGTGGGCGGCCCGATCGCCCTCGTTGAAGAAGGCGACATCATCACGATCGACATCCCCAACAACGCCATCAGCGTCGATGTCTCCGATGAGGAAATGGCCCGCCGCCGCGCGCAGTGGAAGCCCCGTCAACCGCGCGTGACGACCGGGTACCTCGCCCGTTACGCCAAGCTCGTGAGCTCGGGCATGAAGGGCGCCGTGCTGAGCTAATCGCCTCGCTTTCTTTTGACCAAAAGGCCTTGTGCGGCAAACGCTGCGCAAGGCCTTTCGTTTTGGGCAAAAGAACCGGCCAGGGCGGGCCCTGTCGTTTGGCTCGGTGGGATTTACAGAAATAGGCCGTAAAGCCCTCGACTTCAGTCGAGGGATATAAGACCATCGTGCGGCGCACGATAAGATGACGGCGAAACCTCGCCAACATTCAAATTTCAGGCAATATAGGCAGACCATGAAACTGCTCTGCGGCTTCAAGTACGAACTCTTAACGACGGACGAACAGCGTTCGGCACTGAG
>ERZ1026848.142-NODE-142-length-38806-cov-53.127816_pt1 | contig 38806 bp, 35 predicted proteins | sample MGYA00380154_ERZ1026848 | MGnify/ENA primary metagenome ERZ1026848 (study PRJEB33269, sample SAMEA4719790) | human gut metagenome | biome: human-associated habitat; feature: organic feature; material: feces | place: Cameroon | collected 2013-10 ...
TCTGGTGTTCTGGAACCCATTCTCATCGGCGTACTTTTGCAGGATAAGTTTTTGGTTCTGGATACTGTTGGAGTCGCCCTCCAGATTATCATCTCGGGACAGACGGCAATAGAGCGCCGTGATCTTTTGGTTTGGCTGTAACATATTGACCTCCTTCATAAAATGCCAAACCGATTGAGAGATTGCAACCATACAATACCCTCAATCGGTTTGTTTGTCTATGCGAACCTGTTTTTCAGGCGGAAATATTTTTTGCGTCCTGCTCCAGGTCGATGACCTGTTTCATAAGATCGACCGTAGATTGCGTTCCTCCGAAACTGAATTCCGCGAACACAATGTACTCTCTGCCGCATACATGCTGTCGGCGGCTTTTTATAATCTTGCCGTCCCTTTCTTCCACTGCGGTATCCCGCACTGCCTTGGCAGAGGGAATATCCTCATCTCCATGCTTTTCTTCACTGTAGGAGCGGGGACGCTCATTGTATTTGAATTTATACGCCATATCGTTCCTTTCCCCTGACGCTACAGTCAGGCAACAAAAATAGCAGACCGTTACATGGTCTGCTGCTGTGTTTGTTCTGCCTGCTGATCTTCGGTCCACTGCTGTTCTGTAGATGATTGCTCATCCTGTGTGAGCACCATGGCTACGCCGGCCACCAGTCCGATGACAGCGCCGATATTTTTGGCTTCCTGTTCTGCCTGGATACGGCGGTAACGTTCCTCGACATCTTCGTTACCATCATCCAGTAACGCTCCAGTTACCGCCAGACCATACAGTCCAGCGTGGAGCGGCTTCATAGAAACAGGTTGCGGATGTTGCTGACCACTGTCGCTGTGCCATACCCCATCCCCAGCAGTGCCGCCACGATGAGCAGTACCAGTACGATCCATTTGGCCACTACGATCAGGTCGAAGTCCGGAAGCCAGTCCAGCCATTTGCAGGAATGCTTTTCTTTCTTCTTCCCAGCCTGTTCCAGCAGAGTGGTCATCTCCGTCAACGATTTCTGGATCTCCGCCATGCTGTTCTGCACCGCTGTCAGGTCTGTGTGTGATCTCAGGTTCGGAAGATACTCCCGCATTCCACGCACTTCCCACCCGATGGATTCTGTCTTCTGTGTCAGCATCGTCAGAGCCTCCGGCAGCGGACACTGGATGACAATGGGCGTGATCGGTGAACTCGACTCCCGCGCTGTCGGCTGCGGTGAAGGCTCGGGCCGGTTCAGGGCCATGAGCTCGTCCATAGATAATTTCTTCTCTGATCCTGAATTCATATTCCATGTTCTCCTTTAGATATTTGTCACCGAACAGCAAACGGTCCCGACACTGCCAGCCACTCGGCGTGGTATAGGTGATATTCTTTCGGGACTTTTCCCAGCGAACCTTGTAGCCCTCGCTCTCCATCAGCGCAATGAACTCCTCGCGGTTGGAAGCGTGGCGCATACAGTCATTGATGATATTCATGAGCTGCAGCTTCTTGCTCTGACCACGGGCCGCCGTGTGATACTCTCCGATGGTCATAGTCTTTGTTTTCTGCTTTTGTTCCCTGGGTTGAAATACAGGAAGTGAAAACTCCTTGCAGACCATGTCGTTGCGTTGCCGCAGTTCCTGGAGCTGCTCCTTTGCGATATGCAGTTTCCGTCCGGTATCGAAATTGACCGAGTTGATGAGGAAGTGGGAATGGATGTGCTCACGGTCTGTGTGGGTGCAGACCAGAACTTCGTATCCCTCATAGTACTCGGCCAGCTTCAGCGCGGCCGCGTGAGCGGTGACCGGGTCGACTGCTTCGCCTTTCGGGAAGCTCTGTACCATGTGATAGAACAGTACACCGTCCGTCTTGTGGTAGAGCCGCTTGGTGGTCATGAAATCCGCGTAGACAGATTCCGGCTGACAGTTGATACCTGTGACCAACTGCTGCCCCTCGAACTCGGTCTTTTTATCCTGCATGGTATACCGCATCACGGCGCTCATGCATCCGGTGGTCTGGCCCCGCTTGTAGTTTGTGAAGCTGATGATAGCCATAGCTTACCAGCGCTTTCGTTCAAGGATCATCCGAACGGCACCACAGAGTTCAGAGAACGCCCGACATACGCTTTCCAGATCGATCACGGTCACTCGTCCCATGTGCGCCAGGGTGACGAGCTGGTTCAGATTTCTGCCGATGGACTTCAGCTCCTTCAGCACTTCTTTCAGGCCGTCGATGACCACCACCTGCTTTCCCAGGCAGCAGGCAGTGACGTAGTCGCTCATGGACATCCCGGACTGCTTCGCCAACTCCTTGATGGCCTCCCGGTCTGTGGACGCCATGCGGGTGCTGAATTTAACATCTTTTTTCATGTCGTTTCCTCCAAATCGTAGATAAAGTGGGTCCGGGCTTCTGCCCGGAATTCATGCGGAAGTCGGGCAGCGGCGTTGCCGCAGACCAGACAAACGCGATGCTGGCCACCTCCAAGGAGGTGATTTCCCTGCACCGAACACCCGCGCTCCGCTTTCGGCCACAAATGGCCACAAACGGCGTTTCTTTTTCCCTGCGGGTGTTTACTCGCCATGCCCGGCAATCTCCCGCAAATCGCCGCACAGCGCCCCAACAGGGTCAACAGGGGCGACCACAGGTACACCCTGGGCATCGTCACTTTCGGCACGGCGCAGCTCGATGAGCCGCTTCCCGTTGCTGCGGCGCACCATACCGGAAATTCCGATTTTGCTTAGCGCGTCAAGGTTTTGCAGGATCAGGCGGGACACTTTCTTAGGCGAGATACGCTCCATACCGACAGGGTCGATTTTTTCAGACAGCTCTGTGGGAGTGCCGATAAATTTCGTACGGTCGCGCATCAGTTCAGAGACCAGATAGGTGATCCGGTCGCCCAGTAGCTCCGGCTGCGTTCTGCTGTCTGCTACCATCTCCCACACGTTTTCAACGTTGCGTTCCAGAGACAACTCCCGGTATTCAATGTCACGACCGATGCAGGAGAGCTTCGCCTTACCGCTGCCGCGCCGATCTTCCACCAGAGTAAAACTGGAATCCACCGCCCCGCTGATGGCTGTCGTACCGGAGATGCGGTTGAACACATCATCGGCAGTTTCCTTTCGCAGATGATGGATCAGCAGGATGGCGATGCCGTGCTTGTCCGCCAGCCGCTTCAGCACGGACAGGTCCCGGTAGTCATTGGCGTAGGTGGCATCGTGGACGGGGCGGACCATCTGCAGCGTATCGACGAGGACCAGAACAGTATCCGGGTGAGCTACGAGGAAGCCCTCCACCTGCTCCTCCAGCCCCTGGCCGATGGGAGCGCACTCCGTACAGAAATGGACGCTGTCCGGCGCGTCCTCTGTGATCTCGAAGAGGCGGTTCTGGATGCGAAGGACGGAGTCCTCCAGGCAGAGATAGAGGGTGGTGCCCTGCTTCACGCTCATTCCCCAGACCGGTTCTCCCTTGGCCACCGTCACCGCCAGCCACAGGGCCAGCCAGGACTTGCCCACCTTGGGTGAACCCGCCAGGATATGCAGACCCTGAGAGATCAGCGTGTCCACCACAAAATTGGGCGGCTCCAGCGGACGGTCCATCAGCGTCCTACCGTCCACCGTGACCAGAGGACGGTCCATTTTGTTGCTCATAGTCAGTACCTCCAATTCAAAATATCTGAATACAAAAATCTCCCACCTCGAAAGAAGTGGGAGTAGTATTCTTTTAGAGGAGCAGTGCCCACAGGACTTTTGAGCATCCCCTTGCCCCTCTGCTTGTATTGTGGTGGAAAAGATGGTATCCTGATAAAAAGCATGGACAGATTAAAAATCAAGTAGGACAAATTATTGCAGAGGAGGGGGCCAGCGGAAATGGAGGGGAGCATCATATTCTATACCTACGGCAGCACCTTGGAGCTGAACGGGCAGCAGTTTGAGGCAGGCAGGCTAACCGAAGATCTGCTGAATCTATCACCGGATGACTACCACCCTCTGCACGAACGGATGGTGCGCATCCGTACCCTTATGGACATCTACGAGTATGTCCGCAAGAGTGAACTTTGGTGGAAACTGAATGATGAGATGGAGCAGCTCTGTCAGGAACTTCGCCGATATACTGTGTTCCGCTTGCTACCGGACGATTGCTATGACGCTTTCTTTTCGGTGATACGGGAGATCACAGGACAGTTCAGCTTGTTTCCTCCCGAGGAGCACAGCCTTTCAGAGGATGATCAGACAAAACTTCTCAGCGCCTCAGCGGAAGAATTCTTCCAGAGCGATGATGGGGACAGCGATCCTGAAATCTCCTTGGGACTGCTGGATCTGTTTCGTCGCAGAGAGGGCAGCGAGGAAAAGGGCGAGTTGTTTTATTACGAGATGTTTCGCCTCCTGGGAGCGTGCGAAGATACCTGGAGTGCCTACAAGAAATACATCGACCGCTACATGATGTATCTTCACGACATCCGTGCCTTTGTTCCTACCATCCGGAATTTCATCAAGTTTATCCTCTCCACACTCACGACCAATGGGCCGGAAAGTTATGCGGCAGCGCTCTATGGTTTCTATAACGATGATCGCACCGCAGAGAAGCTGATCGTCAACCCCATCACTTACCACGGGGACTGCTACAGGAGACACGATGAATATATGCTCTCCTATGTCCCGCGGGAGCTGCCGGACGGCTCCATGGCCATCTGTCAGGAGCATGTGACGGACAGCTTACAGGCGCTGATGAAGGCAGACTATATGCTGGCCCTGAATAGCGGACACAACATCCGCCGCTGCATCATCTGCGGGAAATACTTCATGCTGAAGAGCGGCGTCCACGCTTTGTACTGCGAAGGGGCCTGTCCCCACGCTCCTGGCTACACCTGTCGGCAATTTGGCACGGTGGAAGTTCAAAAGGAACTGGCAAAGAACAACCCCAAGGTGAAGGCCAAGCTGACTGCCTTTTCCAGGATCACGAAGGATATGCAGCGGGGAGCTATCTCTCAGGAGGATGCCAGAAGAGCCAAGGATCATGTGCGAGACCGGCTCTACGATGCGCTGCGCAGCCCGGATATCTCTGTTGAGGAGTTTTCTGAACAAATATCTACTGCGCAAGTGTATGAATATTGCCGCATCACCAGAGTGAGCAAGCCCCGAGGGCGTCCACCGAAAGCAAAGGCGGGTGGGACCCATGACCAATGAGGAATTGGTCCGCCGATATTACGGCGGTGATGAGCGCGCGCTGGAGGAGTTGTACCGCAGGAATCTCGGGCTGATCCGGCGCATCGCCCGGGAGACTGCCAGAGAGTTCAACTGTCTGCATATGGACAGGGAAAGACCGGGAGAGTTGTCCGGCTATACGAAAACGATTCTGGAGGATCTTTGCGGCGAGGGTGCGTTGGAATTTCTGACACGGGTCCAGAGCAGAGAATACGATGAGAGCCGTGCTGTGCTTGCCACCTACCTGTACCCACATCTGAAAGGCCGGATGACCCGTTGGCTGGAGCAACATATCGGAAATCTTTCTCTGAGCAAGCACGAGATGGATGCTGTCCGGCAGGCACAAAGGCTATATCATTCAGGTCAGTTCAGCATCGAAGAGATCGCGGAGAAAATGGATGTCCTTCTGGAACAGGCTGTCAAGCACATCCGTTACAACACCCATTTTGTTGGTGTCAATGATCTTATCCCTGGGAGCTATGACGGTGATCCCTTTGAGCGGCTGATGCCTGGGAATCTCTCTGTTTCTGCGGAGCAGGTCGTGTATCGAAAAGTCTGCATTGAGCTGCTGCAGGAACTATTTGATGCTCTCCCGAAGAAGGACAGGGACATCCTCGGAAAATTCTACGGCGTATTCGGATTTGAAAAAACTTCGCTGAAGGAAATCGGCATGTACCACATGATGAAGGAGTCCGCCGTGGAAAAGGCAAAGGAGCGTGCTGTCACAAAGCTGAAAAAAGCCTATCCGGGTAGCAGGCTGCAGATCTGGAGGAATGTTCATCGTATGATACGCAGACCGATCCTGCCAGCGAAGGATGACAGAGCACTGCGGCGCAGCTTCACGACTTCGACCCTACGAAATCAGGAGTCTGGAAGATCGTAGTTTCGATACAGTCTGGTGAGAATTTTGCGCAGACAGGAGACCGCAACAGTCCCCTTTAGGACATGTTTAGGAAAAATCAAGAGTCATACTCGCTTTTTTATACGTTCCGTGCTATAATGCAGAAAAACACGAAAGGCCGGCAACTATGGCTACACATATTTTAGTCGTCGATGACGAGACTGCGATCGCAGATCTGGTGGAGGTCTATCTGAAAAACGAAGGCTTCACCATCCACAAATTCTATAATGCCTCCGACGCCCTGGCTTGTGTGCGGACGACACGCTTGAATCTGGCGGTGCTGGATGTGATGCTGCCGGACATGGACGGCTTTACCCTCTGCCAGCGCATCCGGGAGGACCACCTGTTCCCCATCATCATGCTCACCGCAAAGGTGGAGGATATGGACAAGATCATGGGGCTGACCTTGGGAGCGGACGACTACATCACCAAGCCCTTCAATCCTCTGGAACTGGTGGCCCGGGTCAAGACTCAGCTGCGCCGCTACACCCGGTACAACCCCAGGGAGGGGACAGTCCAGGAGGTCACCGAATACGACTTTCGAGGCCTTCAGATCTCCAAGGCCACTCACAAGTGCGTCCTGTTCGGCGAGGAACTGGCCCTGACGCCCTTGGAATTCTCCATTCTCTGGTATCTATGTGAGCACCGGGGGAATGTGGTGTCCAGCGAGGAACTGTTTGAACATGTTTGGGGCGAGGCGTTTATGGACAGCAACAACACCGTCATGAGTCACATCGCCCGGCTACGGGAAAAGATGCACGAGCCCAGCCGAAAGCCCAAATTCATCAAGACCGTTTGGGGGGTGGGGTACACCATTGAGTAAGAAAGGAAATACCCGCAGCCGCCGGAGGTCTTTGCGCATCTGGGGCGGCTACCTGCTGGTCCTCATGGCTTGGGTGGTCGCAGTGATGGCCTTGGCATTCCTGGGCTTCATCATCTGCGCCAGCATCACCTGGCAGCCCTCGCCGCTCTACGACTTCCTGAATTGGGTTCGAGACTACATCGTTCTGGTCTGCATCGTCACAGTGCTGGCGGGCTGGGTGGTCATCAGCTTCTATTTTATCTCCAAGCCCATCAAGCAGCTGGACGTGGTGGCCAATGCGGCAGAGCAATTATCCCGCCCCAGTGAGGAGCCCATCCAGCTGCCGGATTCCCTGGAGGACATCTCCATCCAGCTGAATCTGGCCCGGGAGCAGGCTCTCCGGGACGCCCGGGCAGCCCGGGAGGCAGAACAGCGGAAAAACGACCTAATCGTCTATCTGGCCCACGACCTGAAAACGCCCCTGACCAGCGTCATCGGCTACCTGACCCTCCTGCGGGATGAGCCTCAGATCTCCCCGGAGATCCGGGCCAGGTACACCGGCATCGCCCTGGAGAAGGCGGAGCGGCTGGAGGACCTCATCAACGAGTTCTTCGACATCACCCGCTTCAACCTCTCTCGCCTGGAGCTGGAGCGGCAGAGCGTGGACCTGACGCGGATGCTGGAGCAGGTCGCCAGCGAATTCCGCCCCATTTTCGCAGAATCGGGGCTGTCATGCAGCCTGGATCTGCCGCCCAAGCTGCACTATTCCTGTGACCCGGATAAGCTGGCAAGGGTCTTTGATAATCTCCTGCGCAACGCGTCTTATTATAGCCTGCCGGACAGCACGGTGGAAATTGCCGGACGGATAGAGGCCGGGAAAATCGTACTCACCTTCTCCAATGCGGGAAAGAACATCCCCCAGGAGAAATTGGACCGGATCTTTGAACAGTTCTTCCGTCTGGACAGCTCCCGCGCCACCCGGACAGGTGGTGCGGGCCTTGGCTTAGCCATCGCCAAGGAGATCGTGGAGCTCCACGGCGGGACCATTCGGGCGGACAGCACCGAGGATCGGATCACCTTCACCATCTGTCTTCCGTCAGACCATTCAGAAGCGCCGTAAGAAAATCACAAGAATTTCGCAGAAAACTTGCAAGGCATCCGTTGGTAGATAGACAAGTATGAAACGCCTGGTTCTGGTACCATTTCAGTATCAGAACCAGGCGCTTTATTTTGATTAGGAGGTCTTATCCCATGAAAACCATTCTCGTTCTCTTCGGCGGATGCTCCACGGAGTACGAAGTTTCTCTCCATTCCGCCTATGCGGTGCTGTCCCACATGGACCCCGCCCGCTATACTCCTTTGGCTGTGGGCATCACACGGGAGGGGCAGTGGCTCTGCTATACCGGCGACCTCTCCCGGCTGGAGGACGGTACTTGGCAGCAGGCGGCAGACTGTATCCCCTGCACCCCGCTGGTGGAACGGGAGGCCCACGCTTTACTACTGCTGGACGGCTCCGGCCGCCGTCTCCTCTTTGACGCGGTATTCCCAGTCCTCCACGGCAAGAACGGCGAGGACGGTACGGTACAGGGACTCTTTGAACTGGCCGGGGTCCCGGTCATCGGCTGCGGGACATTGTCCAGCGCCTTGTGCATGGACAAGGACCGGGCCCACCAGCTGGCGGCCCTGGCCGGCATCCGGGTCCCCCGGAGCCACGTCTTTCATTCCAGCGATGATTTCAGCCGGATCGCCCAGGCAGCGGAGGAACTGGGATACCCGGTGTTTGTCAAGCCGGTCCGGGCCGGTTCCTCCTTCGGTATCACCAAAGTCTCCGGGCCGGAAGAGCTGCCCGCCGCCATGGAGGAGGCATTCCGCCACGACAGCGCCGTGATCCTGGAGGAGACGATCCCCGGCTTTGAGGTGGGCTGCGCGGTCATGGGCAACGAGGAACTGACCGTGGGTCTGGTGGACGAGATTGCGCTGTCGGAGGGCTTTTTCAACTATGAGGAGAAGTACACCTTAAAGACCTCCGCCATCCACTGTCCCGCCCGCATCCCGCCGGAGAAGGCGGCAGAGATCCAGGCAGCGGCAAAAACCATTTACCGTGCCCTGGACTGCCGGGTATTCGCCCGGGTGGATCTGTTCCTCACCCCGGATGGGGAGATCGTCTTCAATGAGGTCAACACCATCCCCGGCTTCACCGCCCACAGCCGCTACCCCAGCATGATGCAGGGCATCGGCATTTCCTTTGGGGAGCTGGTGACCCGCCTGATCGAGTTGGGGGTGGTGGGATGAGAACCGTGTCGATTCCCCGGGAGCAGATTTTTCAGGGGCCGCTGGTCCTGGTCAACCGGGCGCATCCCCTGCATGAAAAAGAGCGATCTGCGCTGACCTCGGTGGACCCGCACCACCCCGACATTCTTCTTGAAAGCCGGGCACGGCAGCTACTGTCTGCCTGTATCCAAAAGGCGGGGGGACAGCGGGAGATCGTGCCGGTGTCCGGCTGGCGGAGCCAGCAGGAACAGCAGCGGATCTGGGACGACTCCATGGCGGAGCATGGGGAGACATTTACCCGCCAGTATGTGGCCCTTCCAGGATGCAGTGAGCATCAGACCGGCCTCGCCATCGACCTGGGAAAGGCTGCCGGATACATCGACTTCATCCGGCCTGCCTTTCCCTATGACGGCGTCTGCGGAAGATTTAGGCGTCTGGCGGCCCGGTACGGCTTTATCGAACGCTACCAGCGGGGCAAGGAGGAAGTCACCGGGATCTCGGCTGAGCCGTGGCACTTCCGCTATGTGGGGGCGCCCCACGCCCAGCTGATGGAAACCAACGGGCTGTGTCTGGAGGAGTACCGGGACTTTTTGCGGCAGGGTCCCCGGAGCGTCGCTCTGGAAAACGGCCGCATGGCCCAGGTGTTCTATGTGCCCGCCGCCGGAGCCGTCACAGAGGTGGAAGTGCCGGAGGGCTGCTGCCAGATATCCGGCGACAATGTGGAGGGATTTATCCTGACATGGTGGGGGGATACCCATGAGAACGGCTAAGAAAACCGTCCCGACTTTGGACCTCTTTCGTCTGGCGGCAGTCCTGCTGGTGGTGATGAACCACACCTCGCCCCTGGCGGATGTGTCTGCCATGGCTGATTTCTGGCTTACCCGGGTACTGGCCCGGGTGGCAGTCCCATTCTTTCTGATGACCACTGGGTACTTTCTGAGCCGGAATCACTGGGCTGGTGTGGGGCGGCAGCTGAAAAAGCTCTGCCTGCTCTACGGCGTCTGCATCCTTTTGTATCTGCCAGTGAATCTCTATGCCGGCAGCTTCACCGGTCCGGCGGATGTTTTGCGGAAACTGCTGGTGGACGGCACCTTCTACCACCTGTGGTATTTCCCGGCGACCATTCTGGGCATCGTCATCGCCCGGTGGCTCAGCCGGCTGGGCCTGCGGGTGGCTCTGCCTGTGGCGGCGCTACTCTATCTCATCGGTCTGGGCGGGGACAGTTACTATGGACTGGTTTCCCAGATCCCGCTGCTTCGGACCCTTTACGACGGCATTTTTACACTGTGCGGCTATACCCGCAATGGCCTGTTCTTCGCGCCACTGTTCCTTCTGCTTGGGGCCGCCGGAAGGCGGTGGAACCAAAAGCTGTCTCTGGCGGGCTTCTTCCTCTCTCTGGCAGCCATGAGCGCCGAGGGGCTGTGGCTCCATCGCATGGATGTCCAGCGCCACGACAGCATGTACCTCGCCCTCCCCCTGTGCATAGTATGCCTTTTTTCTCTGCTGCTGGGCGGAAACAAGGGCGAGTCCAGGAAAGTCCGGGAATTTTCCACAGCCATGTATGTGCTCCATCCCCTCTGCATCGTACTGGTCCGGGGAGCGGCAAAGCTACTGGGACTGGGAGAAATGCTCATTGAAAACAGTGTTCTCCATTTTATTGTGGTGCTGGCGCTCAGTGCGCTGCTCTCCGCCCCTTGCCTGCTGAGGCTTCAAAAGAAGCCCAGCCCCACCGCTCGGGCCTGGCGGGAGGTGGATCTGGCGGCCCTTGGGCACAACGCCCAGGTGCTGCGGAACACATTGGCCCCGGGGACAGAGCTGATGGCGGTGGTAAAGGCGGAGGCCTACGGTCACGGCGGGGCAGTGACCGCCCGCACCTTACAGCGAGCGGGCGTCCGGGCCTTTGCCGTGGCCTGCCTGGCCGAGGGGATTGCTCTGCGAAAGGCGGGCATCCGGGGGACGATCTTGATCTTAGGTTATACCTCCCCGGAGGAAGCTCCGCTCTTGACACGATGGCATCTGACCCAGACGGTGGCGGATATTGACCACGGGCGGGCCTTGGCAGCCAGAGGGCGGCGTGTCCATGTCCATCTGGCCCTGGACACGGGGATGCACCGGCTGGGCATCCTGGCGGAAAACCGGAAGGAGATCCTGGAGGCATTCCGGCTTCCAAACCTGGTAGTGGACGGTGTCTTTTCTCATCTATACGTCTCGGACAGCCTGGAAGCCGAAGATGTTGCCTACACCCAAGAGCAGCTGACCTTGTTCTATGATACGGTGGCCTGGCTCCGAACTGCCGGATATGATCCCGGCAAAGTTCATATCCAGTCCAGCTATGGACTTTGGAACCTCCCAGCTCAGCCCTGTGACTATGTCCGGGCTGGAATCGCACTCTATGGAGTTCGAAGCGATGATGCGCCTGTTCAGCGAAGCCTTGACCTGCGGCCGGTTCTGTCTCTCCGGGCCAGAGTGGCCAGTATCCGCACTGTGCAAGCCGGAGAGAGCGCCGGGTACGGGCGGGTCTTTCAGGCAGAGCAAGAAACCAAACTGGCGGTGGTCACCATCGGCTACGCGGACGGTCTGCCCCGGGATCTGCCTCAGCGGGGCGGCCAGGTGCTGATTCAGGGCCGGCGTTGTCCTATGGTGGGGTGGATGTGCATGGACCAGTTGCTGGTGGACGTCAGCGATCTTTCGGAGGTCGCTCCTGGCGATACAGTGACTATTATCGGCCGGGATGGCGGTCAGGTGATTCGGGCAGAGGAACTGGCTGCATGCTGTGGGACGATTACCAACGAACTGCTCTCCCGGTTAGGCATGCGGTTACCCATTGTTTCTGGTTAAAGAGCGGTAGGGAATTTTACAAAGATTCCGGTTCGGATTTCAACATGAATATACCTTTAAACAGGAATAGCCACCAACCACGATGAAATGGTTGATGGCTATTCCCGTTTGGTCGACACCAAGAGATTCTCTCAATCGGTTTAATCTGGTGTTTTCAAGATGTCCTTATGAGGAGTCGCCCTTGGCGGCCTTTGATTGAACGTGCAAGGGAAACCCGACAAAGGTTTCCCTTGCACACATTCCTTTCCTTGCGGTATGCGGGAATACGGACAACAAAAGTGGTAAACAGCCACAAAAACCGTCTCAAGCAACATGCTTGAGACGGTTTTGCTATACTGTTATTTTTCCAATGCTCATATCTCCAGTATCCCCTGCGATCACGCGCTGGCGGCCTTTTTGTTCTTGTCGAAGGCGTGGGTATAGATATCCAGCGTGGTGGAGGGCGTCATAGATTTTCCGCAGCCGCTTGGCGAAGGTGTCTGGGCGGATGGGCTGCCCGTGCGCATCGTTGAACTTGATTATTCTGTGTTTTTTGATAGAATGAGAACATCGGATGACAAGTGTGAAACGGATACGCGAATCTGCCGATATGCGCTATAATGATGTGTTGTGCTTACCAAATCGGGAGTTGTGGAGGTAATTATCAATGAGAAATATTTACGATAATAGTGAATTTTTTGCCGCATATGCGGAAATGGGAAGAAGCAAAGATGGTCTGAAAGCTGCTGGAGAGTGGCATCAGTTGCAACCGTTATTCCCTAAATTACAGGGAAAAAAAGTTTTGGATTTAGGATGTGGTTACGGTTGGCATTGTAAATATGCCGCACAAATGGGAGCTACTGAAATTCTTGGTATTGATAGTAGTCAAAAAATGATTGCAAAAGCAGTAGCTGATAACTCTGATGACAAAATCAAGTATAAAGTTTGCGGTGTTGAAGAATACATTTATCCTGAAAATACTTATGACCTAGTTGTTTCTAACCTGGTACTGCACTATATCGAAAATTTAGCTAATGTTTATCAAAAGGTGTATTGCACATTAAAAGTAGGTGGGTATTTCCTATTCAATATTGAACATCCGACTTTCACCGCAGGTGTTAATGAGGATTGGATTTATGATGAAAATGGGAAACCTAAATATTGGCCAATCGACAATTACTATTACACAGGCGAAAGAGAAACCAATTTTCTTGGTCAACGAGTAATTAAACAGCACCACACATTAACGCAGATATTGAATCCACTTATAAAATGTGGTTTTCAAATTGAGGCTATTGAGGAAGCAATGCCTCCGGCAGATATGATGGGTATGCCGGGAATGTGTAATGAAATGCGTAGACCTATGATGTTGTTGGTTAAGGTTAAAAAGGTTTAATAAACAAATTCCAGTTTGCCGGACTGACGGGATGCAGAAAGCAGCCGCGGAGCTTGATCAAAATTTTTCATTCCGACTGCAATAAATCGTCCTTTCCGTGCATTACACGGATGACAGGAGAAAAAAGCCCATGCTCAGTATGCTGATGACAACCGAATATGCGCCGGCAGAGGATCGACACGAGCTGCAGCAGTTGTTGCTCCACATTGCCGGCGGGGAGCGTGACGCGCTGGCGGAGCTGTATCAGCGCACGCGGACGGCGGTGTACGGTCTTGCGCTTTCCTATCTCAAAAACGCGCAGGACGCGCAGGATCTCACGCAGGACGTCTATGTGCAGGTGTGGGACTGCGCGGCGCAGTACCGACCCACCGGCTCGCCCATGGGCTGGCTGCTGACCGTGTGCCGCAACCTGTGCCTGATGCGTCTGCGGCGGGAGGAACGCCATGCCGCCCTCAGCGAGGAGGAATGGGACGCCATTCCCGCGCAGGAGTGCGGACTGGACGCCGACGAGCGCGCGCTGCTGCAAGGCGCATTGGCAAGACTCGCTGACGAGGAGCGGCGCGTTGTGCTGCTCCACGCGGTCACGGGCATGAAGCACCGGGAGATCGCGGCGCTGCTGGAGCTGCCGCTTCCCACCGTCCTGTCGAAATATCACAGAGCATTGAAAAAGATGCGCAGCCTTCTGGAAGGAGATGACGCCTGATGACCAATGAAAAGATGGAGCAGAGACTGGCCGCAGCCCTTGAAAAGACCGCGCCGGACGATATGAGCGGCGTTCTCTCCCGCTGTGAAGCGCGGAAAGGAACGGTCATTCCCATGACAACAAAGAAAACGGCAAATCGAAAATGGACAACGCTTGCGGCTGCCTGCCTTGCGGTGATGCTGCTGTGCGGCGGAGGCGTGTTCTATCAGCAGGCCCATGCGGTGGCGTCCGTGGTGTCGCTGGATGTGAACCCCAGCATTGAGCTGAAGGTGAATCAGAACGAAAAGGTGCTTGTCTGCACACCGCTCAACGAGGATGCCAAGGCCATCCTTGCGGATATGAGCGACGGTGCTGACCTCAAGGGCGCAAAGCTGGATGTGGCGGTGAACGCCATCGTGGGCAGCCTCGTGCGAAACGGCTATCTCGACAGCATTTCCTCCGCCATCATGATCTCGGTGGAGGACAAGGATACCGCCCGCGCGGAAAAGCTCCAGCGTGAGCTGACCAGCGCCGTGGACGGCGTGCTGCAGACCAGCGAGGCGAAGGCCGCCGTCCTGACGCAGACGCTGACGCAGGACGCGGCGCGGGAGCAGCAGGCCCGGGAGAACAATATTTCCACCGGCAAGGCGGCGCTGGTGAACCGCGTCCTCGCCATCAATCCGTCGCTGAAGTTTGACGCGCTGGCGAAGCTCTCGGTGGAGGAGCTGAAGGACCTTGCGGAAGCGGGCGCGCCCGCCATGCCCATCGGCAAGGATGCCGCCGCTTACGCCGCGGAGCAGTATGCCGGGACAACGGCGCTTGATTCCGTCACGGCTGAGGTCGATTCCGAGCTGGACGAATTCCCCGCGCACTACGAGGTGGAGCTGCACACGGCATGGGGTGAGTTTGAGTATCTGGTGGACGCCTACACGGGGAAGGTGCTCAGCGGGCAGAAGGACTTGCCGGCCACGGCCCCTGTAGGGGACGAGACGGCAAAGCCTACTGCGCCCACCGGCGACATCGGCCACGCCAAGGCGAAGTCCATCGCCCTGAACCACGCGGGCGTGAGCGAGAACAAGGCGTATGACATGGAGATCGAGCTGGACGATGAGGACGGCACGCTCGTCTACGAGGTCGAGTTCAAGTCCGGCAATATGGAGTACAGCTACGAGATCAACGCCGCCACCGGCGCGATCCTCAAGCACGAGGCGGAGTTGGAGGACTGACGCGAAAATGGAAAGTATGCGGTGCAGGCGTACTTGCCAGAACAGAGTAATAATTAGAAGTGCAGAGAATAATCTGAACATAACATAACCTGCGCTTGATGAAACCACATAAGTGGCTTCTGATTTAGAAAGAAAGTCCGGGCGGAAAACCGCTCGGACTTTTCCTTGCATCATACTTATATAAAAGTTGTGGTAGAATTGTTTGCAGTTTTTATGATATGATTCGAATATACCTTTGCGGTGGGTATTTCGTAAGAAAATGAATGACAAGAAATGATAGACCTTCAGTTTTCCTGTGATAAAAAAGAAAATCGGAATTGACAAAGGAGTGCGATGATATGAAAAAAACGATAGGATTGATAGCCTTGCTGGTTTTAATGATGGGGCTGGTCAGCTGCAACGGGGAAACGGTCAATATCGACTTCCCCTTTGAAGTTGGAGATGTTAAAAATATTGAAGTGTATCGCTACGCAGGAGTACCTGTATCCGCAGAAAAGAAAGTAGTTGTTGCAGCAACTGACATAGCAGACTTGTATGATAGGTTTGAGGACTTATCATTGAAAGAAAAACAAGTTGAGGAAGCCACAGGGGCAAATGTGACCAGTTTTCGCTTTAACCTTTCGGATGGGACAAACTACGAGCTGATCTATGTCTGCAATGGAGTCAAAAACGGAAAACTGAAATCTATCACGGGTAAATTTGCATACTTTACAAGTTCAGATATTGGTTCATACTGGTCCGATATTGACCTTGAAGCAGTACCGGTTGAAGAAAGCGAATTGCCAAAGCAGACCGATTAATTCCAGTTTGCCAAACAGATACCCCCTTAAGAGCTAAAGGACGCACTGCTCTTGGAAGAAAGTGCTGCTACGTTCGGATGGCGCTCCGCAGGGAAACACGATTCGGGAGGGCAAAAGGAAGACGATGAAACGCCATAACGGATTTCGCAAATATGTGCCGTCCTTGCTGTTATTCTTGCTATTTGAAGCGGTGGCGGTCACGCTGTGGCTCACGAAGGACAATCTGTTCTACCTGCTGAATTTCAGCTACATCGGAGCCTGCCTTGGGCTGGGAACGGCGCTGTTTACCGCCGGGAAACGCTATGCCCGCCGCTTCGTACAGCTGGCGGTGGGCAGCTATATGCTGCTGTACCTCGGCGTGATCTCCCACGAGAATATGCAGATCGAGGGCTTCTGGTACTACCTGTTCCTCGGCGTATTTGAGGCGGCGACCATCCACTACGCGGTGGCGAAGATCTTCGGCCCGCTGCTGTTCGGGCGCGGCTGGTGCGGCTATGCCTGTTGGACGGCCATGGTGCTGGACTTTCTGCCCTACAAGCAGCCGCAGAAGCCGCGAAGAGAAAGGCTGGGCGTTCTGCGTTATGTCATGTTCGCCCTGTCGCTGGCGCTGGTGACGGGTCTGTTTCTGATGAAAGCTGCGCACCTGGAGCAGATCATGTTCTGGCTGTTCCTCGCCGGAAACGCGCTTTACTATGCGGCGGGCATTGCGCTTGCATTCGCGTGCAAGGACAACCGGGCGTTCTGCAAGTATCTGTGTCCTATCACGGTGTTCCTCAAGCCTATGAGCTATTTTTCCCTGCTGCGCGTCCACTGCGATGAGGAGAAGTGCGTCCATTGCGGGAAGTGTCTGCGGGTCTGCCCTATGAACGTGGAGGTCAACAAGGAATCCCGCAAACGGAAAAACGGAACGGAGTGCATCCTCTGCTACGAATGCACGAGGGCCTGCCCCACCAAGGCGCTGCACTGACCACCCCGCCACCCCTGCCGCATAACAAAGGAGCTTTCGCGCAAGCGAAAGCTCCTTTTTCTGCTGTCTACCGGCAGAGGGTGACCTGAAACACAGTGCCGTCCTCTGCGGAGCTGGACACGGAAATTTCCCCGCCCAGCCTTTCCACCATCTCCTTTGTGATGGCGAGGCCAAGGCCGAAGCTGCCGAATTCGTTCTTCCGGCTCTTGTCGCTGCGGTAAAAGCGGTCGAAAACATGGGGGAGGTCTTCCTCCGGGATGGTACTGCCGAAGTTTTGAACAGAGAGCCGCGCCTTCCTTTTGTCCTGCGTGAGCGTCAGCTGCACCCGCCCGCCTGCCGGCTCATATTTCAGGGCGTTTTCCAGCAGGCTGCTGACGATGCGCTGCAAGTAGTCCGGATTGCCGCGCAGGATACAAGCCGCGGGGAGCGCCGTTTCCAGCGTGACGCATTTCTCATAGGCGATGGATTCCATCTCCAGCGCCGCCTTTGTGGCGATGGCGGCAAGGTCGACAGGCCGCATGGAAAGCGCCGTGCCCGGTCGCTCCACATCGGCGAGCGTGAGCATCTGGGAGATGAGCTGCTGCATCCGCTTGGCGGCCTCCTGCGAGCTGTCCACCCAGCGGCGGACGCTGCCCACCGGCGCTTCCGGATTCTCTAATAAAATAGCGTTGTTCGCCAGAATCACGGACAGGGGCGTTTTCAGATCGTGGGAGGCGTCCGCGATGAACTGCTTTTCGCGCTGCATGGCGTCCTCCATCGGCTTTGCGGCGAGGGCGGAGAGCCTGACGCTGACGGCAAAAAACAGCAGCATGGCGCTAAGCCAGATGGCCAGCAGCACCAATGCTAAATTCGCCATGGAGCGGGTGATGTAGTCCGTGGAGGCGATGGCGATGCGGCAGGGCTCGCTCCCGCTGCGGTAATAGATGACGCGGCTCTGGCGCAGTGTGCCGAAGTCGTCCTTCTGGGAAACGATGGCGCTCAAAAGCGAACGCAGCTCCTCGTCTGTAAAGGCTTTGTTCGGCGACAAAATCGAGTAGGCGCCGCTTTCCGGGGAGTAGAACACCGTGAGGATGTCCCTTTTCTGCTCTGCGCGCTCCTGATCGGGCTTTTCTTTTGGCGGCTCGCCCTTCGGCGGCTGGGAGAAGCCTTGCAGGGGCGCCACCACCTGCTCCATGGTCACGCGCAGACTGTTGTAGTAGTCGTTCACCATGTACACAGCTACCGCCGCCACCATGACGGTCAGGACAATGCCGATGAGCAGCATATTGAACTGTACAAAGCGTTTCCGATAGGGACTCATGGCGCGGCCTCCAATCGGTAGCCGATTTTCTGTAGGTTTTTGATGGTGACCCTGGAGCCGAGATACCGCAGCTTTTTGCGCAGGAAGGAGATGTAGGCCTCCACATTGTTGTCCGTCGCCTCGGAATCCAGCCCCCAGGCGCGGTTGATGAGAAGATCCTTGGAATAGGTCATGCTCGGCTGGGAGAGCAGCAGCCGCGCCAGCGCGAACTCCTTGGGGCTGAGCTGCACGTCCCGCGCTCCGCAGCGAAGCGTGACGGTGTTGAGATCGAGGGTCAGATCCTGAAAGGAGAGCTCGTTCAGCACCATCGCGCCCTTCCGGCAGGTCATCGCGCCGACTCTTGCCAGCAGCTCCTCTGGGTCAAAGGGCTTGGTGAGATAGTCGTCCGCCCCAGCGTTCAGTCCCGCCACCTTGTCGGGAACGGTGGTGCGGGCGGTGAGCATCAGCACAGGGGTCTGCACGCCCTCGCTTCGCATCTGCCGCAGTACGCTGAGGCCGTCCAGCCGCAGGAGCATGATGTCCAACAGGACAAGGTCATACGCGCCGGCGCGGATATAGTCCAGCGCGGATTGCCCGTCCGCCACCCGGTCTGCGCTGTGTCCCGCCTTGCGGAGAATGTGCGCTACCGCCTCCGCCAGGGCGGTTTCATCTTCTACAATGAGAATATGCAAAGGAATCCCTCCTTTTTCTTGCCCCTATTGTACGCGGAAACCTGAAATCGTTCTGAAAAAAGTTTGTATTCGCTTTTCAGTATTTTTTCAGAAGCCCGTGGATAATGAGGGGCAACGAAAGCAAAAGGAGGCAGCACGATGGAAACCTATCAGGCCGTATTCAAACGGAAGGAAGTAAAGTATCTGCTGACGGAGGCGCAGCTTGCCGCCCTGCGTCCGGCGCTGGAGGCGCACACGGAGCCGGATGCCTTTGCACACAGCAGCATCTATAACCTCTATTACGACACGCCGGATGATCGCCTGATCCGCCGCTCGCTGGAAAAGCCCGCCTATAAGGAAAAGCTGCGCCTGCGCAGCTACGGCGTGCCGGACGAGGAAACGCAGGTGTTTCCGGAGATCAAGAAGAAGGTACGGGGCATCGTCTATAAGCGCCGCGTGAGTATGCCCTACGGCGACGCGCTCCGCTATTTATCGCGCAGGCAGTCCGGCGGCGACGGCCAGATTTTTCGGGAGCTCAGCTGGCTGCGCACCGCCTACGGCGGCCTTGCGCCGCGCATCTTCCTCAGCTATGAGCGGGATTCGTGGAGGGGGAGGGAGGACGCCCCTCTGCGCCTGACGCTGGACCGCGAGATCCTCTGGCGCACCGAGGCGCTGGATCTGCGCTGCGGCGCGTGGGGCGAGCCGCTGTTAGCGCCGGGGCAGGTGCTCATGGAGGTGAAGATCTCCAATGCCGCCCCGCTGTGGCTGGCGGAGGCGCTTTCGGAAAACGGGATCTTCCCCATCTCGTTTTCCAAGTGCGGCAGGGCGTTTGAATCGCTCTGCAAAAATAAACTCGATGAAACGGAGATGAGACGATATGCTTGACGGGATTTTCGCGTCCCTCCGACCTTTTTGCAGAGTATACCACGTCCTCCAAGCTGCTGCGGGTCAAGACCGTGAACATGGGGAGCCTGTATAGCCTCCACTATCGGGTCACGCTGAAGAATACGGATAAGGAAAAAGAATTGCTGGACGCCATGCGCTGCCGCAACGGGAATCTGGAGATCTCCTGCGGTATCGCCGCAGACGGCAGACAGGGGGAGGTTTTATGAAAAGGATCCACATCATTTTTGCGCTGGTGCTTGCCTTGAGCCTGCTGGCGGGCTGCGGTGCAGCAGACAGCGGAAATGCCGCCGCCGAGAATACCGCGACCGTCAGCGGCACGGAAATCGCATTCAGCGACGGCAAGATCACGGCTTCTGCTACAGACGGCGTGGAGATCAACGGAACGGCGCTGACCATCACCGCCTCCGGCACCTATGTGCTCTCCGGCAGCTGCGCCGACGGCAGCGTGACGGTGGAAAAGGGCGTGGACGGCGTGACGCTGGTGCTGAACGGGCTGACGCTCACCTCGGAAACCACCGCGCCCATCGTCTGCGGCAAGGGAAGCGCCGTCACCATTGAAGCCGCCGCGGGGACGGAAAACACGCTGACGGATACGGAGAGCAACAACGACGAGACCGGCAATGCCGACGCGGAAAACGCCGTCATCAAGTGCAAGGACGGCTCGCAGGTGGTGCTCTGCGGCGCGGGGACGCTGAACGTGCAGGCAAACGGCAAAAACGGCGTCAAGTCCGGCGCGGCCACGGAGGACGGCGAGGCCTCTCTGACCATCCGCGACCTGACGCTGAACATCGACGCGCCGGTGAACGACGCGGTGAACGCGGAGACGGCGCTGGAGGTGGAGAGCGGCACGCTTACCCTCTCGGCGGGCGATGACGCGCTGCACTGCGACTACACGTTGAACATCGGCGCGGAGGGGACGGACGGCCCCAGCGTGACGATCATCTCCTGCTATGAGGGACTGGAGGGCGCCACGGTCAACGTCTTTTCCGGCAGCATCAGCATTCGGTCTACGGATGACTGCATCAACGCCGCCAACGCCGATCTGACCGGCTACTCCTATGAATTGAACATCTTCGGCGGGACGATCACGGCGCAATCCGACAGCGGCGACGGCTTTGATTCCAACGGCGGTCTGACGATCTCCGGCGGCTATGTGACCGTCTGGACTGCCAACGCCGCGGACAACGAGCCCTTGGACGCGGATGGTACGGTCACTATTTCCGGCGGCACGGTGCTGGCGGCGGGCGGCAGCGGCGGCATGGGCATGAGCCTTGCGGCAGCGCAGCCCTGCGTGATCTTCGGCGGCACGACGGAAATGCCGGGTGAGAATCTACAGAACGGGCAGCCCGGTGCAGGCGGACAGCCCAATGGGAAAGAACCACCCAGCGGCGAAGAACGCCCCGATGGGGAAGATCGACCCGCACAGGGCAGCTTTGGCGGCGCGTCGCTGCTGACACAGGATAACAGCTTTGCCATTGTGAACAGCAACGGCACGGCGCTTTATACAGGCGAGGCGGCTTACAACGCGTCCTTTGTGTTCTTCTCGTCACCAGATCTTTCGGACGGTGAAAGCTATACGCTCACCTCCGGCGAGACGCAGACGGAGAGCGCCGCCCAAACCGGTACGGTGAGCATCGGCATGGGCACTATGAGCGGCCCCGGCGGACAGAGGCCGGACGGTACACCGCCCTCCGGCGGCGGAGGCGGCCAAAAACCGGACGGCAGCACCCCACCGGAAAAGCCGGAGGGCGAGAATACCCCCCATAACGGCAGCGACGCCAAGGCATAAGGAGGCGCGGCAAGAGCGCGCCGAACCTCTATGGTGGCTGCACACAGACTGTGTAGAAGCAAAAAGGCTCCCGGCATACCACACACGTGGTATGCCGGGAGCTTTTTGCGCGAAATTTATAGGTGTGTGGCACGGCGCAGGTCAGAATGCGAACAGGTTCGGCCCGTGTCCGGGTCATGCCCGCTGCCCGCCGCGCCGGGAATCACCTCTGCGATCACCAAATCTCACTCGGCATGGTTCAGACCTTCATCCCACTTCCAGTTGCGGATCTCGGGAAGATCCACACCGTTGTCGCGGATGTACTGGCGATGCTCCACCAGCTTATCCTGCATCTTTTGGACGAGGTATGCGCCGCGATTGCCCAGCTGCGGCAGACGGCGCACCGTGTCGATGACCAGATCAAACCGGTCAATGTCGTTGAGAACGCGCATATCGAAGGGCGTGGTTATGGTGCCCTCCTCCTTGTAGCCGCGGACATGGAGATTTTTGTTGTGGCGGCGATAGGTCAGCTCGTGGACAAGGGTAGGATACCCGTGATAGGCGAAGATAATGGGCTTATCCTTGGTGAACAGGCCGTCGTACTCCTCGTCGGTCAGACCGTGGGGATGCTCCGTGTGGGGCTGGAGCTTCATCAGATCCACCACATTTACCACGCGGATCTTCAGCTCCGGCAGCTCCTTGCGCAGGATGCTGACGGCAGCCAGCGTTTCCAGCGTGGGTGTGTCGCCGCAGCAGGCCATGACCACATCCGGCTCCTCGCCCTGATCGTTGGAGGCCCAGCTCCAGATGCCGATGCCCTGCGTGCAGTGCTTCACCGCCTGCTCCATGGTCAGCCACTGCTGGCGGGGGTGCTTGCTGGCCACAATGACATTCACATAGTTGCGGCTCTTGATGCAGTGGTCAAAGCAGCTCAGCAGGCAGTTGGCATCCGGCGGCAGATACATCCGCACCACATCCGCTTTCTTGTTGGCCACATGGTCGAGGAAGCCGGGGTCCTGGTGGGTGAAGCCGTTGTGATCCTGCTGCCACACATTGGAGGCGAGGATATAGTTGAGGGAGGCGATGTCGTGCCGCCAGGGCAGCTCGCTGCACATCTTCAGCCACTTGGCGTGCTGGGCAAACATGGAGTCCACGATGCGGATGAACGCCTCGTAGCTGTCAAAGAAACCGTGACGTCCGGTGAGCAGATAGCCCTCCAAAAAGCCCTCGCAGAAATGCTCGGAGAGCATGGAGTCCATCACCCGCCCGTCGGGGTCCAGGTGGTCGTCAATGCCGGGGATCTGCTGGTCGAGGAAGCGGCGGCCGGTCACATCGAAAACGGCCTGCAGGCGGTTGGACGCCGTTTCGTCCGGCGCAAAGATACGGAAGTTCCGGGCGTCCATGTTCAGCTTCATCACATCCCGGACATAGGTGCCGAGAACATACATATCCTGCGCCTCCACGGAGCCGGGGGCTTTGACGTCCACGGCATAGTCCCGGAAATCGGGAGTACGCAGATCCCGCAGCAGCAGACCGCCGTTGGCGTGGGGGTTTGCACCCATCCGCCGATTGCCCGCAGGCGGGAAGGACGCTACCAGCTCCACGGGCGTACCGTCGGCGTTGAACAGCTCCTCCGGCTTATAGGAACGCAGCCATGCCTCCAGCTGGGCAAGGTGCTTTTCCGTGTCCGCACCCATGGAGATGGGTACCTGATGGGCGCGCCAGCAATCCTCCACCGGCAGTCCGTCCACCTCCTTGGGGCCTGTCCAGCCCTTGGGGGTGCGCAGCACGATCATAGGCCAGCGGGGACGCTTGGCCTCGCCGCTCTTTCGCGCCTCCCGCTGGATGCGCTTGATCTCACGGATCGCCGCGTCGAGAACGGCTGCCATCTGCTGGTGCATGGTCATGGGGTCGCTGCCCTCCACAAAGTAGGGCTTCCAGCCGCAGCCGAGGAAGAAGCACTCCACCTCCTCGTGGCTCATGCGGGAGAAGATGGTGGGATTGGCGATCTTGAAGCCGTTGAGGTGCAGAATGGGCAGCACCGCGCCGTCGGTAATGGGGTTGACGAACTTGTTGCCGTGCCATGAGGTGGCCAGCGGGCCGGTTTCCGCCTCGCCGTCGCCCACCACGCAGGCAGCAATGAGATCGGGGTTATCCGCCACGGCGCCGAAGGCGTGAGCCAAGGAATAGCCCAGCTCACCGCCCTCGTGGATAGAGCCGGGGGTCTCCGGCGCTACGTGGCTGGGAATACCGCCGGGGAAGGAAAAGCGCTTGAAGAGCTTCTGCATACCCTCCTTGTCCCGGGTGATATTGGGATAGATCTCCGTGTAGCTGCCGTCCAGCCAGTCCTGCGCCACCATGGCGTTGCCGCCGTGACCGGGGCCGGAGAGATAGATCATGTCCAGATCATCGCGCTTGATGACCCGGTCGAGGTGCGTATAGATGAAGTTCTGTCCGGGGCAGGTGCCCCAGTGACCCACCACGGTCTGCTTGATGTCGCTCTTGACGAGAGGGCGCTCCAACAGGGGGTTATCCAGCAGATAGAGCTGGCAGGCGGTCAGATAGTTGGCAGCACGCCAATAGGCGTCGATCTGCCGGAGTTCCTGTTCGCTCAGGGGCGCCTTGCTGCCAAGGCGCACGCGGGCTCTCAATGCGGACATGGGAATTCCTCCTTACAAAACAAAATATGAGGTCGCTGTGGATGAAAGAGAACATACGGTCACAAAAGTGGCGCACGGCTGCGCCATCAGATGTGGAGGGCCTCCTCTTCTTTACAAAGGCCGGGGTTTCACTCATGGCAGCTTGCTTCTTTACTTATACAGTCTTTCTTATGTATAACATAGTACGAAAGCCGCTCTGCGTCAAGAAAGAACTTCCGTGCAGTACATGGAAAAGGGCTGAGAAAGCAACTTCTAAACGGCATAATCGCGCAGGCAAAACGAACACAAAAAGCACTTTTCTGACAAGTTTGTATGGTGGAAGCTTTCCTTTGTGTGCTGTATAATGATGGCACAGACAAGGAGGTGGTCAGTATGCTGGCAGAGAATCTGGCGCTCCTGCGAAACATCCGCGGCATGACGCAGGAGGAGGTGGCGGAGGTCATCGGCATCTCGCGCCAGTCCTACGCCAAGTGGGAGCAGGGCGAAACGATCCCCGACGTTGAAAAATGCGACCGGCTGGCAAAATTCTACGGGGTCTCCATCGATGCCCTTATCCATCAGGATGAGGAGGTCGGCAAGGCGCGAGTGGCGCCCGCCCCGGTGGGCAAGCACCTGTGGGGAACGGTGGCGATGGGCGCCAAGGGGCAGATCGTCATCCCCAAGGCCGCGCGGGATACCTTCCGCCTGAGCGAAGGCGACCGCCTAGTCGTCCTCGGCGACGAGGAGCAGGGCATCGCGCTCATCAAGGCGGAGGTCTTTGAGGAACGAATGCAGAAGGCCCTGCGTGCAGGTCAGAAATCCAACGAATAAAAGAAGGTGCGATCATGAAATGTCCCGAATGTGGAAAGGAAATGCGGGAGGGGTATCTCTTTTGCAGCAAGGACGGTGCGTTCAGCTTTGCAAACGAGGTGCCGGGCGTGTTTGAGAACGCGAAGAATGCCGACGGCTTTGTGAAGATCACAGACCTCAAGGCCAGCCACCGGACGAGAGTTCCGGCGTCTATCTGCGAGGAATGCAGGACGGTCATGCTCAAGTATTGAGTGACGCTGCCGTTTCCAACCGAAAAAAGTCCCCAAGCCGTTGTGTCACAACGGCTTGGGGACTTGCAATATTTGCTTTCTCTGGTATGACGCGGCGCAGGTCAGAACGCGAACAGGTTCAGCCCCGTGTCCGGGTCATGCGCTCTGTCCACCGCACCGGGAATCACCTCTACGATCATTTCGCAGGTGGCGCTGACCACAGCCCGGTTTAAGTGGCCGCCAAACACCTGCCCCTTGTCGTTTCCGGCACTCATGTGCAGGTGGGTGTAGAACGCGCCGTCCATGGTGTTGATGGTGCCGGTCAGGGAGACGATCTCAAAATTGCCGCGGAACTCGTTTGCGTAGTACCGCTGCTCCTCCACCTTGTAAACGCCCACCGTAAAATCGTTGGTCGCGCCCAAGGCGGTGACACTGGCCAGCGTGATGCTTTCCTTGCGCGCAAGCTCCTTCACCTGCTCGAGGATCTCCTCGCCTCTGTCGATCCGCACCACGATTTTATCGCCAAATCTTCTGTATTCCATCGTAAACCACTCCTTGCGTTTCGATTTTTCCAGTGGTATTTTCATAATAGTACCCGCGCTTGGCGTTCTGTCAAGATGCATTTGAAAATTTTGAGGGTTTTATGTGCTTGACCGAACGGGGGAGAGCTGTTCGGCCTACTCATCGACCGCCCACCACCCCTGCCGCATAACAAAGGAGCTTCCGCATGAGCGGATGAGGCGGCACGAAGCCGCATGGAGTTGATCGTGCGTTTACCGGCAAAGCAAAACGATGTGACTGATGGAAAGAAAGCCGAAAACCAAAAGGCATGGGCGCGGCAGCCGAACGCTTGCAGGGCACGGGCGGAGGAAGTCGTAAAGGAGAAAACATCATACGCTGAACGGGGCGCTTCCGGCCGCGCAGACGACCGCGGCATTTCAAGAAGCCCTGTCCCACGGGCAGGTCACAGAGAAGGAGAAAGCACTGTGGGAGTTTGTCCTGTCCGTTTACGGCGACACGGAATGACGGCGCACATAAGCAAAGAGGCAAAAGACCATTTCCGGTCTTTTGCCTCTTTGCCTGCTTCGGGACTATTCTGTAATAGTCCTTTTACATATGTGAGGGGGGGAGAAAAACAGCGTGTTCGAAGTCGCGTGCTGCGCTGTGCCGGCAGTGTCTTACAGGGCGGCGCGGTCAAAGACCAATTCGCCGTTGAGGTAGGTCTGCAGGACCTTGATATCCTTGATGGCGTCCGGCTCCACGGCCAGCAGATCCGCCGACAGCACGGCGAAGTCCGCCACCTTGCCCGGCGTGATGCTGCCCTTGCGGTCCTCGGAGAAGGAGGCATAGGCGCCGCCCATGGTGAAGCTCTCCAGCGCATCCTCGACGCTGATACACTGCTCCGGCCGCCAGCCGCCGGCGGGCTGACCGCTCAGCGTCTTGCGCGTCACGGCGGAGTAGATGTTCTCCATGATGTCCAGCGACTCTACCGGACAGTCGGAACCGCCGGAGATGGGGATACCCTTATCCAGGAATTCCTTCCAGTTATAAGATGTGGACGCCCGCTTGCTGCCGATGCGCTCTTCGATGATGCTGATGTCGTAGTTCAGGAAAATGGGCTGAATGTAGGCAATGAGATCCATGGCCTTCATGCGATCCAGCTGATCGTGGGACGTGACCTGACAGTGAATGATGCCGTGGCGCTCGCCGGTTCTCGGATACTGGCGGCGAGCCTTCTCCATGGCGTTCATCACCATGTCCATGCCGGCGTCACCGATGGCGTGAATGGCGATCTGCATACCGGCGCGGTGTGCCTCCAAGATCAGGGCGTCCAGCTCCTCCTGACTGAAGAAGGGAATACCGCGGGTGGTAGACACGTCGGTGTACGGCTCCCGCAGATAGGCGGTTCGTGCACCCAGCGCACCGTCGGAGATCACCTTGAACGGCCCGATGCGGAACAGCTCGTCGCCGTAGCCGGTGTTATAGCCCCGGCCAAGGAAATCCCGGAGCTTTTCCAGCACCGGCAGGTTGCACTGCTCATATACGCGGATCTTCAGGTTGCCCTCAGACCGCAGTGCTTCGTATACGTCGATGACCTTTTGGAAATTGGTGGGCACATCCTTGAAATCGTCGGACTGGATGGTGGTCACACCGTGAGACAGTGCCTCCTGCGTTGCCAACTGGATCAGCTCCCGGATCTCCTCGGTGCTCTTTTCCGGGATGGCATCCAGCACCAGCTGGCGCGCCTGCTCGCGGAAGATACCCAACGGCCGCCCGTTTTCGTCCACATCGATCTGTCCGCCCTCGATCTGCTGTGCGCTCTCGGTCATGCCAATGAGCTTCAGTGCCGCGGTATTGACGGAGATAACGTGTCCGCAGGTGCGGGTAAAGGCGATGGGGCAGTCCGGCGAGATGCGGTCCAGATCGTCCCGCGTCAGGAACCGTGCCTCGTCCTGAAACTTATCATGGTTCCAGCCGCGGCTGCGGATCCACGTTCCCGGCTGAATGTGGTGCTCCTCAATGTAGGCGCGTCCACGCCGCACGACCTCCTCGATGCTGTCCGCTGTGTGCAGGCTCACGTCCTTCAGAAACATACCCAGTGACAGCACGTGCATATGGGAGTCACAGAAGGCGGGGGTCACCGTGCGCTGCTGCATATCGACGCGAACCGCGTCGCCGGCCAGCTCGTCCAGCTCCGCAAGCGTGCCGACAGCCTGAATGGTGCCGTCCTCTACCAGCACAGCCTCTGCACGGGGCTGTGCTTTGTCTACCGTGATAAAATTACCGTTATGAAATAATGTTTTCATGTCCAGCTACTTCCTTTCGCTATCAAGTCAGCCAAAGTACCAGATATCTGCACAGAACGTGCAGCACCGTGGGGCACAGCAGGCAGCCCAGTCCCAGATAAAACGTGGCCATCATGGCACCGTAGGGTACCAGCGTCTCGTCGGCGGCGGCCAGCCCGGCGGACACGCCGCTGGTGCTGCCCATCATAGCGCCGTAGATCATGGCCGATTCCGGATCGTGCAGGCCGATCCGCTTGGCCACCAGCGGCGTGCCGATCATAATGGCGATGGACTTTATCAGTCCCGCCGCGATAGAGACAGCCACCGCACCGGAGTGTACGTTCAGCGCCGTAGCCGTCACTGGCCCCACGATAAACGTGACCGCACCGGCGGCGATAACGGTGATCTCCTCGGCGTTCCGATAGCCGAAGGCCAACGCGACCACCATGCCCATCACAAAGGACAGGGCCACGCCTGCAAACAGGGCGACGATGCCCTTGGGTCCGCAGCGCTTGATCTCCCGCAGATCCGCATGGAACGCGGTGGTGATAATGGTAAAATCCCGAGCCAGCGAGCCGCCCAGCGACCCCATGCCCGACAGAAGTGCCACGTCTGCGATGCCATGCTCGCCGCCGGTGGTGATACCACCCAGTACAGCGACCGCAAGGCCCATGACAATGGCAAGTGCGGACGTATATTCCGGCCGGTGCAGCAGCTTCTCTGCTATGGCGCGGGCGGCGATCATGATCACGCCCACTACGATCACGGACAGCAGAAGGCTGTTGCCGATCAAAAGGTCATGGACCCACTCAAATCTCGACATGGCCCCCGCTTTCTCCGCGATGTGACGGCAGCAGCGCCATCACCAGCCATACGGCGCCCACGGCAGCTACGCCCGCCAGCACCGCGATCAGGCCCTCTGACAGCGCCGATATCACATTCTGCGTGCAGGCCATGGCGACCACCACGGGGATGTACATACCCCGCCAGAAGCTGATGCTCCGTGTTGTCGACTCACTGACACCGCCGCGCCGCTCCAGCCATGTCTTGGCAAGCAGCAGCAGCACCATGGCGATACCGACGCCTCCGATATCTGTCCCGGTGCCCATCAGGGCACCGAGACAGCGACCGGCCAGCTTTCCCGCCACCATGCAGAATGCGACCAAAGCCGTTCCAGTTATCATATTTCCTTCCTTTTCCCGAATATGTGCTTACTCGGCATCCGCCTTCTTGGCGCGCTTGATCTTGATGCCGGTGATGATGTAGAACGCACCCACGATGCAGCTCAGATAGGTGATGGGCGCAAACAGAATGAACTGGCTGGTGCTCTCAAAGCCCAGAGTAGAGGCATAGTATGCACCGGACAGACCCCAGGGGATGATGGGAGCGATGGCCGTACCGGTATCCTCCAGCGTTCTGGAGAGGTTGGCGCGGTCAATGCCGTACTTGTCGTACAGATCCTTGGTCATGTTGCCGATGATGATGAAGGACACGTAGTAGCTGACCACGATGACAAACAGAACCATGTGCAGCAGACCGACCAGAAGCATCATCTGCTTCTCGTTCTTGGCCATTCTATCCAGCTTGGCCACGATGACCTGCACCGTGCCGCTGGCCTTCAGGGGCGCACCGAAGATACCGGCTGCCAGCACCAGGCCGACAGTGTCCAGCATGCTCTTCAGGCCGCCGCGGATGACCATCTTATCCACGATAGCAACGCCGGTGGACTCAGTATAGCCGGAGGTCATGGCTGCCAGTGTGTCGGCGAAGGAGGCACCCTGGAAGACCATGGCCAAGACGATGGCCACCACGATACCGGCGAAGAAGGTGGGCAGCGTGGGCTTTTTCAGGGCGATGAGCGCCACCACCACGATGGGCGGGATCAGCAGAACGGGATTGATCTTGAACGTTGTGTGCAGGGTGTCCAGCAGATTCATGTACTCAGCGCCCTCAATGGCGGAGTTGCCGTGACGGATACCCAGAATGATGTACAGCACCAGAGAGATCACCAGGCAGGGCACGGTGGTCCACAGCATGTACTTGATGTGATCCACAATGTCCACCTCCGCCACGGCGGAGGACAGCACGGTGGTATCAGACAGGGGAGACAGCTTATCGCCGAAGATAGCGCCCACGGTGATGGCGCCGGCGGTGTAGGCCAGAGGGATCTGCAGGCCGGCGGACACGCCCATCAGTGCCACACCCACGGTGGCTACGCTGCCCCAGGAGGTGCCGGTCATCAGGGACATCAGCGCCGTGATGAGGCAGGCCATTACCAGGAAGATGGAGGGGGAGAGGATCTTCAGGCCGTAGTAGATCATGGTGGGGATGGTACCGCAGGCGATCCAGATACCCACCATCATGCCCACGAACATCAGAATAACGATGGGCACGGTCATGGACTTGAAGTTTTCTTTCATCTGCTCCTCGATCTCGGACCACTTGATGCCCCAGATCAGAGACAGGGCCGCCACGATCGCGGCGTCAATAATGAGAACGATGGTGATGTTGCCGCCGAGGATCACCTTTCCGACGACGATGCCGAGGATCGACACTACCAGCAGGACCACTGCCTGCCAGGTGTTCACTGTCTTTTCCGGTGTAACAGCAGGATTTTCCTTCATGTGATCGCTTCTCCTTTTGGTTATTTTGTTGAACTCTCTCTCACAGGTGGTCGACTCACCTGTGCTTTGTGTACATAATACACTTGACAAATCATAATGTCTAATATATATATTTATATATTACCATATATTTTTCGTTATGGAAGTGAAAATGATGAATCTGACGCAGCTGGAATATTTTTACAAAGTAGCCCACAGCCCCACCCTGACGGAGGCCGCCTCAGAGCTGCACGTTTCTCAGCCGGCGGTCAGCAAGAATATCCGTGACTTGGAGGAGGAGTTCCATACCCGCTTTTTCACCCGCAGTGGCCGGCGAATGTACCTGAACGAAGAGGGCCGTGTGCTGCTGAAACACGCCACAGATATTCTCTCGTCTGTGGACGCGCTGCGCGCTGAATTGCAGGACACCCGGCAGAGGGAGGATATGACGCTCCGCCTCGGCGTATTTGCCGCCTCGGCGCTGGTGCCAGATATTATCAGCAGCTTCAGCAAGGATCACCCCAACATCAAAATACAGCTCATCATGCACGGCGGATACGGCCGCTCCGAGGACGACCGCACACTGGACATGGTGCTGGCCGCTGCCCATGAGCTGCCGCAGCAGGGCAAGGTCAAGCTGCTCATCAAGGAGCATATCAAGCTGGCTGTACCGGTCGGACATCCGCTGCTGAAACGAGACAGCGTCACGTTGCAAGAACTGACCAACGAAGCCTTTATCAGCCTTTCCAAGGGAAAGATCCTGCGCACCATCATGGATCACTACTGCGGTCAGGCAGGGCTGACGCCCAATGTAGTGCTGGAAAGCGACGATCCCTACATGATCCGTAATCTGGTGTCCTACGGCTTCGGTGTGGCCTTTGTGCCGGAGATCACATGGAAGTACAGCACCCGCGGCCCGCAGGTCTATCTGGACGAGGCGCATCCCTGTATGCGCTATCTCTACTGCCAGATGCCGGACGACACCTATACCAGCACCGCCAGCCGTCTGTTTCTGTCCTATTTGCAGGCATATTTCCAGAACCTGCGGCTCTAAGTATGGCGCGAAGTGAGCAGCACCCGCGGTTCAAAGGATTTGTCGAAAAGCTGGTGGTGCTATTATGGAGGGCCTTGCTTCGTAAGGCTCGCAGCTGCACTATAGAAAAGGGGCTTTCGCTCAAGCGAAAGCCCCTTTTCTGCTGTTGCCGGCAGAGGGTGACCTGAAACACGATGCCGTCCGCCGCAGAGCCGGATGCGGATATCTCTCCGCCCGGCTTTTCCGCCGTCTCCTTTGCGATGGCAGGGGTGAGGCCGAAGCTGCCGGACTTGCGCGGAGAGAAAGGGCGATACATGAAGTTCTCCGTTGACATTGCCGCGACGCTTCGTATAATGTTATGTGCAACATACAAAATCAGGCGTGACATGAAGCGTCGGCGAAAGGCGGTGTCTGTGTATGCTTACGGTGCAGAACGTTTCCCACGATCCGTTTTACAACCAAGCCTTTGAGGAATATGTTTACCAGACGTATCTGGACGATGATATTTTCCTGCTGTGGCAGAACGCCCCGGCGGTGGTGGTGGGCAGCTATCAGAACATCTGCCGGGAGGTCCATGTGGAGGCCCTGCGGCAGCGTGGGATCCCCGTGGTGCGCCGGATCAGCGGCGGCGGGACGGTCTATCACGATCTGGGAAACGTGAATTACACGTACATCGTCCGCGCCGGCGCTTTGGACTATGACGCCGTGCTCGCTCCTGTGATCGCGGCGCTGAATGAAATCGGCGTTCCCGCACGGAAAAACCGAACCTGTGACATCGCCATCGGCGATTTGAAGATCTCCGGCAGCGCACAGCGGATGACAAGGGGGCGGCTGCTGCACCACGGTACGCTGCTGTTTTCCTCCGATCTCGGTGTGCTGGATCAGATCACCACCCACCGGAAAAACGACTGCTTCCAAAGCCGGGGGACACAGTCTGCCATCTGCTCCGTCACCAATATACAGGAGCATCTGGCAAGCCCCATGACCATTGAGGAGTTTCAGGACCGGCTGCTGGGGCAGATGGTGCCGCCCGGGAGTCCCCATCTGACGCTGACGGCGGAGCAGGAGGCGGAGGTCTGCCGGCTGCGGGACGAGAAGTACCGCAGCTGGGAGTGGACGTGGGGCAAGACGCCCGCCTTCACCTATGAGAAGTCCGGGAGCTTCCACGGCGCGCCCATCCGCGTGGCCTACCAAGCCAAGCGCGGTATCGTTTCAAGCGCGGTCATCGACTGCGCCGCTATCGACGGCGCGCTGGCGGCGCAGCTGCTGAACGGCGCGCGCTTGGACCCGGAGGGGTTTGCCGCCATCTGCCGCCGTCTGGCGGGCGATGGGGCGGAGGAATTGATGGACTGGCTCATGTAAAGCAGCGATTAAATCGCTTTTGATAATCGTATCGCCGGGTACGGCAGAAAGGAACGACACGATGGAAAAGAAGATCAATATGCCCAAGCTGGCACCCGAAATGGAGAGCGGCGTTCTGTGCGCGTGGCTGAAGGAGGAGGGCGACACCGTTGCCGCAGGTGAGCCGCTCTTTGAGATCGAGACAAATAAGGTGGTCAATCAGGTGGAGGCCACCGTCTCCGGCGTGCTGAAAAAGCAGTTGGCGGAGGAGGGCGACACCGTCCGCGTGGACACCGCCGTGGCGGTGGTGGAAGCGGAGTAAGACATGGAAAAGAAACCGGAATGGCTGAAGGTCCGCTATAACCAGGACGCCGTCAACGAGGTGGCGGCACTGATGCGGGATCTGAAGCTGAACACCGTCTGCAAGGAGGCCAACTGCCCCAATCTGGGCGAGTGCTACCAGAAGCACACCTCCACCTTTATGATCCTCGGCAGCGTCTGCACCCGGAACTGCCGGTTCTGCAACGTTACCACCGGCCATCCGCTGCCGCCGGACCCGGAGGAGCCGATGAATGTAGCAAAGGCTGCCAAAAAGCTGCATCTGCGCCATGTGGTGCTGACCTGCTCCACCCGGGACGACCTGCCGGACGGCGGCGCGGAGCAGTTCGCCAAGTGCGTCCGTGCCATTCGGGAGGTCTGCCCCGGCACCACGGTGGAGACGCTGATCTCCGACATGAAGGGCGACCACGCCGCGCTGGACACGGTGATCGCCGCCCACCCGGAGGTGCTGAACCACAACGTGGAGACAGTGAAGGAACTGCAAGGCGCTGTGCGCCCCCAGGCGCGGTACGAGCGGTCCCTGGGTGTGCTGCGCTACTGCAAGGAGCAGGATCCCACGCTGCTGACCAAGACCGGCTTCATGGTGGGCCTGGGGGAGACGGAGGAGCAGATCAGCCGTCTCATGGACGATATTCTGGAGACGGGCTGCGACATCCTCACCATCGGGCAGTATCTCCAGCCCTCGCCCCAGCACTATCCCCTGGCACGGTACGCCACGCCGGAGGACTTCGCCCGCTGGAAGGAGCTGGCACTTGTCAAGGGCTTCCGCCACGTGGCGTCCGCGCCGCTGGCCCGCAGCTCCTACAAGGCGTGGGAGGCACTGGAGGACGTGCATGATCTATATTGAGACAGGCTCCACGGATGTGTATTACAACTTCGCTCTGGAATACTACTTCACGCTGGAAAAGCGTCTGCCGGAGACGGTGTTCCTTTTCTGGCGCACCACGCCCACGCTGATGGTGGGCAAGTACCAGAATGTGCTGGAGGAGATCAACAAGCCCTACGCTGATGCCCACGGCATCCATCTGGTGCGCCGCATGAGCGGCGGCGGCACCATCTATACGGACATGGGCGGCTGGCAGTTTACGTTCATCCAGCATAAGGAGACCGGGGAGATCGAATTCAGCCAGTACATCGCCCCGGTGATCGGCGCGCTGGGGGAGATGGGGGTGAGCGCCGCCTTCAACGGGCGCAACGACCTGACCATCGACGGCAAGAAGTTCTCCGGCAACGCCCAGTACCGGCTGGGCGACTGCATCGTGCATCACGGTTCCCTGCTGTTCGACACGGATATTGCGCAGATGGTGGCATCCACCACCGTGGACAGCTACAAAATCACTTCCAAGAGCATCAAGTCCGTCCGGGACCGCGTGACCAACATCTCCGAGCATCTTCCCGCCCCCATGGACGCGGAGACGTTCAAGGAGACCATGGTGCGGCACATTATGAACGGCTGCACCGCTACATACACCGTTACGCCGGAGGACGACGCCCGCATCCGGGAGATCGCCGGGGAGCAGTTCCAAAGCTGGGAGCGTATCTTCGGCAGAAGCCCGAAGTTCACCATTGACCGGACGGGACGCTTTGCCGGCGGGAAGGTCCAGTTCAAGCTGGACGTGCAGAAGGGGCTTATCCGGGACGCCGCCGTATACGGCGACTTTTTCTCCACGCTGGACGCCGATACCCTCTGCGCCGCGCTGATGGGCTGCCACTATGAGCGAAGCGCGGTGCTGGAAGCACTCCGCAGCCACGGCATTGACGGCGCGGTGTACCGCATCTCCGCCCAGGAGCTTGCGTCGGTGGTGGTCGACTGAACTGCTGTGCGCCTGCCCGCTGTGGCCAACAATTTCCATATCACAATGAGAACGCCAACGGCGAACCGTAGGCGCGTGGTTGAATAAGCGGAAAAGAAAACGGAAACAAAGCGAACATTACGGAGGCGCGTCATTTGAAGAAAACACCTGTTTCCCGTCTGGATGCTGGCGGCGTTTTTGAATGTGGTGATGCAGGAGCTTCTTGTCTGCGGATACCTGTACCGGATGATCCGGCAGAAGCACAACACCGCCGCGGCGGTGCTTGCAAAATAGAGGGAAGTCTGATCGTCCTGCTGGTAAATGTGGGCCTGATCGCGGTGCTTGCGGTTTTGCGGCGCAGGCGCAAGGCGGCGCGACAATATACTGTATATAACAAGGATCCACCTTCTTACGAAGGTGGGTCCTTGTTTATACTGCTTTCTGGTAAAGGGGCAGATACGCGCTGTTTTTGCGTACAGCCCGTGCCGTTAACAGAAAGGCTCCAGCTGAAAGGCCAGCTCGGTGCGGCCCACGACGGCATGGTGGTTGTTGTAAAGGTTTTTGTCGTGAAAGCGGGGCAGGGAGCAGGCTTCCTCCGGCGTGATGACGCCGAGCTGAGTGAGAACCGAGAGGATGGCATACGGGACGATGGAGGAGGCACCGTCCTCCATTTTGAGGGCGATGCCGATCCCCTTATCCTTGATACCCACGGCATAGAATGCGCTGGCGCCTGATTTGCAGAAGATGCGGTCGCCGAAGGCGGCCATCAGCTGGGTGCAGATGCGATCGGTTCCTGCCACCATTTCCGGATGTGCAGTCATGGCGGACGTGATGCGCCGGATGACAGCGGCCCGGGTGGGGGCGAAAAGCGTCGGGAGGGACATACGGGCGTAGCCTTGTGCCAGCCGGTAAAGGGGCAGCGCGTGGACCGGGACGCCGCAGCCGTCCACAGCCAGATGGACATCGGAGGTCTCCACGCCGCACATTTCGGCAAACACCGAGAGGATGCGCTGCTGGACAGGATGCTCCAATGCGGTATAGCCTTCCAAAGACTCCCCTAAATGGCGGGCGGTGATGAGCATACCGGCGTGCTTTCCGGAGCAGTCGCAGTAGATGGGCGCCCGGGGGATGCCGGCGATCTTCAAGGCGTCCTCGGCGGGGACGTACATGGGGTATTCCGACCCGCAGCACAGCTGGTCGGGGGAGAGCCCTGCCTTGTGCAGGATGCTCTCCACGGCCTTTACATGAAAGGGTTCTCCGTTATGGGAGGAGCAGATGACAGCCAGCTCCTGTGGGGTAATGCCGTAATGCTCCAGCGCACCGCTTTCTGCCACGGGAATCGCCTGAAGGGGCTTGGCGGAGGAGCGGGCAAATGTAAGACGCTCCGGATCACCGAGCTTCCAAAGGATCCGGCCTGTGTGATCCGTTACCGCAATGTGCCCCCGGTGGACCTGATCCACCAGCTCACCGCGGTACTGATAGGCAATAACAGCCATAGCATATACCTCCGTTTCTTAGATCACAAAGTAGAAAAAGCGCAGCACATCACCGTAATCGTCGGCATCAAAGGCCACGGTGGTGGGAGAGATGAGGCTGGCGCCGGGATAGTGGGAGCATCCATAGGCGTCATAATGGTGTACATAGGTGACCTCCACGTGGAAATGATCGGGAAGCGCCGGAGGTGTGGCTGTCTTTGCGGCCGCCACAGCCTTAGCCATCATGCCTTCGATCTCCTCACGGACAAGCTCCGGGGTCTTTGTCAGAACGCCGTAGCCGTGGCCGGATTTGGTCGGTACGGTCAGAAGACCGGGTACGGTACGCGCCGCAGATGCACACATTCCCTCATCACCGCTGGCGAATAGGGTGGGAACACCCCGGTAAGCGGCGGCATAGGCGTACATCTCGAATTCTCCCCACAGGGCGCCATTGACCATAAGACGGAAAATGCGGGAGCTTACCATCGTGTGGGAAGCGGGATTTCCGGAGGCCGAGGCGGCATCATGAAAACCGATCATCAGCATACCGTCATAGCTCTCGTCAAAAATGCCGGTAAGGCCCAAGATGTCGTGGGTGATCCCCCGAAGGAGACGGGCGTCCCGGGGGAGCAGGGAGCAGTCGATATTGCAGCCGTCTCCGTGCATATCCTCGATGATGACCTCGTCGGCTCCGCCGGAGAAAAGGCCGCGGGCTGCGGCGGCAGCCTCTAACGTCATCTCCCGTGCCATAGGCGCATAGCAGGCGTTGGCGGGACGCGCCTCATCCCAGCAGGCCAGGGAAGCCACGCCTTCAATGTCGCAAGGAACGTAAAATTTCATGCTTGAGCCCTCCTGTAAAAGCGTAATCGTGATAAATGCAGAGGAATAGGGGTCGAGAAGCGCTGGGCAAAATGCCGGGGATCAAACGATGGACGCTGTTTGTCAGATGTGCTTGGGGCGTTTTACATATCAAGATGCCGTTTCGCTGCGGATACGCCGCAGATAGCGGTAGACCGTAGGCTCGGAGATGTGGAGCTCCTTGGCGACCTGACCGATGGAGCCTTTGGTCTGGAACACGCCCTGCGCCTCCAGAGAGCGGAGTATATCCAGCTTGTCGCTGGTATGCATGGCATCGGAGGGGATGCCATAGCCCAGAATGGTGGAGTGGATCAAATTGCTGGACAGCTCCGGGATGGAGTCATCCAGGTTTTCGGTATAGCCGGAGCTCTCCTCCTCTTGCGGAAGAGAAAAGGAATGGAGCAGGTTGGAGAGATGCTCCGAGAGCACCAGAATATCCTCTACGTCGTGGTTCACGCAGATCAGCCCCACCAGTTGGCCCTTTTCCTTAATAAAATAGGTGGAGGAGACGAAGCGCTTGCCTCCCCGGGTGCGGCCCTCGTAGTTGGCCACATAGTTGTGCTCCTTATAAGCCTCGGTGCGCAGCAGCTCCTTGGCGAGCTCCGTCATAGGATCGCCCACCCGGCGTCCACTGAGATGCTCGTTGCAGGCGGCGATCACCGAGCGCTCCGGTGTGGAAACATCGTGGAGGATGATCTCGTAGTTTTTTCCGCAGATCCTCCCCATAAATTCCACCACGGGAATATACCGCTCAAGGCAGGCGTAGTTGCTCACTGTATCCCAACTTTCTCGACAATAAATTTTTTGCCTGATAAAAAACTGTCACGCGTTGCTGCTGAAAATTAGTATATCGAAAATTTGCAGATAAATCAACACCCAATGTATCGGAAAATGGTGGCGACGTAATATTTTTTTTGCAGGGAGCCGCAAAAACAGCCGTTAAGACAGCGCTTTAGACAAAAATTTGTCAAACTTCTTGGCGCATATGCGAGATTGACAAGAACGGTGTGATAAATTATAATCAGAGGCATAATAAAATTATCAGAAGGACGGCGTGAGCCACATCCCTCGCACAGCAAATTCTGTCGGCGTATGATCGTCTCCTTCATGCATGTGCAGCACGCCCGTACCACCGATAAGCTGCTGCGTGGCGAAACGGCTCCCGTGACGGGCACTGAGATGGAGGCGCTGTATGAGATACGATTTTGACACACCCATTGACCGCAGAAATACCTTCTCCTTCAAGT
>ERZ1026848.144-NODE-144-length-38563-cov-4.359250_pt1 | contig 38563 bp, 30 predicted proteins | sample MGYA00380154_ERZ1026848 | MGnify/ENA primary metagenome ERZ1026848 (study PRJEB33269, sample SAMEA4719790) | human gut metagenome | biome: human-associated habitat; feature: organic feature; material: feces | place: Cameroon | collected 2013-10 ...
GGCTTGAATCCTCCGCCCGCCCCGCCTACACTGCGGCCATATGCCGCGACCTGCCGCCCCTCACAGCTTTCCGTGCGGGCATCAGGCGGCCGCGAGCCCTTCGGGATCGCGCACTTCCTGCGCGCCCGTTACGGAGGTCTGTCATGGGCGTCAGCTTTTCCCTCAATGACGAAGAACGGCAATGGCTCTCCCGGCTGGCCCGGGAAAGCATCACCACGGCCCTTGAGGGCCGGGAGGTCGTCCCGCCGCCCCTGCCGTCCGCGCTGGCCGGAGGGACGCTGGCCCAGTCCCTGGGCTCCTTCGTGACCCTGAACAAGGACGGCGACCTGCGGGGCTGCATCGGCAACATGGTGGGCCGGGAGCCGCTCTGGCAGAACGTCTGGCGCATGGCCCGTGCCGCCGCCTTCGAGGATCCCCGCTTCCCTGCCCTGGATGCGGAGGAATGGCCGCACTGCCACCTGCACATCTCCGTGCTGGGCCCCCTGAGCCCCTGCCCGGACCCGGCGCGGATCGTCATCGGCCGTCACGGCCTGCTGCTGCGCCTGGGCCTGCGCCAGGGCGTCTTCCTGCCGCAGGTGCCCGTGGAACAGGGCTGGGATCTGGGGCAATATCTGGAACATCTCTGCCGCAAGGCCGGTCTGCCCGCAGGCAGCTGGCGTGATCCGCAGGCCCTGCTCTTCTGGTTCGAGAGCCTGGTCTTCGAGGCCTGAACCAAAGAGCCCTGAGGAGGGAGTATCCCTGCCTGCCGCGCTGTCCGTGCCCTCGCGGCAACAGGCGGAGGAGAAAATGGCCCGCTCACGCCAGCGCGAAGAGGGCCCACCCCTCGCGTGCTTTCTCCGGGGAAGTGTCTCCACAAAGGACCGGAGGGTCTGCCCTCTTGATTTCTTCACGCCGGGGCGGCATCCTGCCGCCGTGTCCGACAGAGGATGCCCCACGGATGCGGCCTTCTCGAAGCCCGCGCGCCTCTATCCTTTCCCCGATATATCGGTCCACAGACGAAACGCCGCCGCCTGAAACATCCCAGCCGCCATACGGGAAGGCTTGCGGTCCGCCGTCCTGAGCCCCGGGCGAAAGTCCACAACAAAAGGGACGTTCCCTGTACGGGAGCGTCCCTTGTTCTTTTATCAGCTGTTTCCCGTCCCCTCGTTTCCAGCCTGATGAAACGCATTGGGAAAAGGACGAGAAGCGGAAGGAGGGCCCCTTTCCTGCGTCAGGCAAAGACGGCTCCCCGCAAAAATATATCTCCTACGACGTGGGCGGCACGATGGGATCGCCGTACATCTTCCAGGTCAGCGGGCGATAGATGGAGATCAGGACCATGGCGAAGATGATGGCTACCTGGACCAGGCTAGCCCAGAGTTCTTCCGGCAGGATACAGGAGCGCACGAAGCGCAAGGGCCAGTCCAGCCCCATGGGCGTGAGCCATTCGATGCAGCGGTCACCCACGGGCAGCCAGAAGAAGGTGCCCCAGAAACCGGCGCAGAAACTGATGATCCACTTGAAGGTGACCCAGGCGAATTTGAAAAAACCCAGTGAGGTGAAGATGGAATAGAGCAGGCCGGTGAGCACACAGCCGATGAGCCCGGGCATGACCACCCAGGAATCCACGATATAGCGGCAGTATTCCACCAGCTTCACGGTCGCCGGATCGTCCATGCCCAGTTTGAGGAAACCGAGGGCCTGCATGGAAAAGGCGCCGCCCGCCCAGGCCAGGGCCGCCAGCAGGTGCAGGGCCTTCATGCCCTTGATGATATGGTTGTCACGTGCGCTCACGCCCTTGCCGCGCGAGCCGTAATTCCTGACCCGTTCGCTGAACACTATGACATCCTCCCGCACGCCCCCTGCGGGGCCTGCTCTGCGACGCCCTTTCCCGGGGCAGCCGCTCTTTTGACGCTACCCAGCGGAGCCTGTTTTTTCAAGCCCCGCGGGATGGCTGCGAGGGACGCAGGCATCCCGCACGCTCCGGAGCCGTCCGTCCGCGTGCCATGCTCCCGGTCACAGAAAGCCCCATCTCTCCCTGCCGGGCCTTCGGGAAACGATCGGGCCGTATGGCAGGCCCCGGAAAGAAAAAGCCGCCCTGCGCCTCCATCAGGCACCGGGCGGCCTCCACGGCGCGGACAGCGCCCGGGAAACCCGTGGGACCAAGGCCCGTCCGCCTTCGTTACAATTCCAGCAAGGCCCGCCAGCGGGGCAGCTCGGGCTGCAATTCCAGATAGTCGTCCGGCAGGGCGGGCGGCGCGGCCTGGGCCAGGGCGCGCTTCACATCGTCCAGGCTGCCGGTACGCAGCAGGCCGGGGACGTCCTGCAAGGGGCACAGGTCGAAGCCGTCCGAGGGCAGCATGACCATGACGGGCAGCTTTTTGAGGGCCGCTTCCAAGACCACGGTGGTGGAAGCGGACGACCAGACCACGGTACCGGGCACCAGATGGGTGGCGATGGGGCCGTCGGCAAAACGCAGGCGCCCGGCCTGGGCCCCCAGCTCGTGACGCAGGTCGGCCTCCACGGAAAGATAGGGATGCGGCTTGACCACGATCTCCCAGCCGTCCAGCAGGCCCGCGTGCACGGCCCGGGCCAGCAGACGCACATGGTCGGCGGTCTCGTCGGCAAAAAAGCCGGTCACCACCAGCAGGCGGTGGTGCGTCTGCCCTTCCTGCGGCGGCACGGCGGACTTGCGGGCATCGACGAGATACATGTAGCGCAGGGCCTCCACCAGCTCCAGACGCTCCTGCGGCACACCGGCGGCCTGCCACTGCCGCAGGGCCCCCTGCCCGTTGGCGCAGATGCGGTCGGGCTGGAAGGGCGCGCAGGCGCTGTCCGTGAAGGTGACCGGATCGTCGAAATAGCGGAAGTCCGTGGGCCGGATGGTGGAATGCTGCGCCCCGTACACGGGCCCGCCCGCGCCGGGCGTGGTGTGGGCGGCATGGGTCAGCATGCGTTCCCAGGGGCAGTTCTCCAGCGGGAAGGTGAGCCAGCGCTGGGGCCCGGCGGCCTTCACGTAATTGTCGATGCCGCGCTGTTGCAGGCAGCGCTCCAGACAGCGCCAGCCCCGGAAGGTCTCGGCCCAGTCCTCGGCCATATAGGCCCAAAAGTTCAGGCGGGAGCCCTCGAAACGGCAAAGCTCGCGCATGGAGGCCTCCAGACGGCGGCTGGTCCAGGCCAGACGCAGATAGCGCTTCCAGGCGGCCCGCAGGTCGGCGGTCGTGAGGAATTCCTCCAGATAGTGGAAGCTCACGCCGTCCTGCCGTGCGGCCCGCAGACGATCCCGCATCCTGATGCAGCCGGCCAGATCCATCTGCGGCGACGGGAAGCGGATGAACAGCCAGCGCACGGGCGTCCTGGCCGCCGCCGCGCACAGGGCGTCGTGCAGGCCCTCCCAGTAACGGGAGCGGAAGCGGCCCGCTGCCGCGGCTTCCATGTCCACATTGGGGAAATAGGTGGCGATGGTGCCCGTGGTCACATGCGCGGGCGGCAGGGTGGGCAGGGCCCCGCCCCTGGGCCGGAGGGGCAGGCGCACCCGGAACCACCAGTGGAGGAAGCGCCCGGCCGCGCGCAGCAGGGAGGGGCAAGCCTCATAGATGCGGCGCAGCCGGCTGCGGTAGCGTCCGTCACGGCACCTGGGATCGTGATAGTCCGCGAACTGCCGCCCCGTGGCCTGGCAGAGCGCCAGCAGGGTCTCGCACAGCCGGTCGTCGCCGCCCACCAGACGCAGGGCCGTGAAGCCGCCCTCGTCCAGCAGATGCTCCAGGGTACGCAGCTTGTAGATCTCGTAAAGCAGGGGCGTCATCTTGGGATGGCGCTCGTAGAGCAGCGAACACCACCACATGGACAGCTTTTCCCCGGCCTGGAAATGCTCGTGCAGCAGCGCCCCCTCCACGGGCCTGAGGCCCGTCCGGCAGGCCCATGCGGCGTGCTCGCGCCGGATCTCCGTCAGCCGGGCATCGCACAGGGCAGGCAGCGAGATGTGGTCGCCGGGCACGTCCCGCAGGTTCCAGTGGGCCACGGCGGCGGACGTCTCCAGATGGAAGGCCAGCGGCGCTCTGCTGTCGGCCAGCAAGGTAAGTTCTTTCATGGGCGCTCCTTTCCGGACAGGGGAAGAAAAAACGGACGGCATGGTGCCGTCCGTGCAGGCTCAGGCTTTGAGGGCCGCGGCGATGGCCGGGCCGTAGGGTGCGCGCAGGACGCCCTTTTCCGTGATGATGCCCGTGATGCAGTCAGCGGGCGTCACGTCGAAGGCAAAATTGAAGACCGGCACCCCTTCGGGGACGATGCGGGTCTCGCCCACATGGGTCACTTCCCGGTCGGGGCGCTCCTCGATGGGGATGTGCGCGCCGTCGGGCGTGCGCGGGTCGATGGTGGACAGGGGCGCCGCCACATAGAAGGGGATGCCGAAATGTTTGGCCAGCAGGGCCACGCCGAAAGTGCCGATCTTGTTGGCGGCGTCGCCGTTGGCCGCGATGCGGTCGGCACCCACCACCACGCACTGCACCAGGCCCTTCTGCATCAGCAGGGCGCAGGCATTGTCGCAGGCCACGCGCACGTCGATGCCGTCCTGCTGCAGTTCCCAGGCGGTCAGGCGCGCGCCCTGCAGGAAGGGGCGCGTCTCGTCGGCGATGACCCGCACCTTCTTGCCCGCTTCCAGGGCGCCGCGGATGACGCCCAGGGCCGTGCCGTAACCGGCCGTGGCCAGGGCCCCGGCATTGCAGTGGGTGAGCACGGTGTCGCCGTCGTTGATGCAGGACGCCCCGTGGCGGCCGATCTCGCGGCAGATCTCCACGTCCTCGCGGCGCATGGTCTCGGCCTCGGCCAGCAGGACGGGGATGAGGGCCTCCATCTCCAGACCGGCATGGGCCCGCCACAGGGCCCGCATGCGCTCCACGCCCCAGCGCAGGTTCACGGCCGTGGGCCGGGCCGCCTCCAGACGCACCAGGGCTTGGTCATAGGCCGTGCGCCAGTCGGCACCGGCAGGCAGGCTGCGGCGCAGTTCCTCAAGGGCCAGCACGCAGCCGAAACCGGCCGTGACGCCGATGGCCGGAGCGCCGCGCACCACCATCACCTGCAGGGCCCGGATGGTCTCGTCCAGGGTGCGGATGGGCAGGTAGTCCTCGCGCCCGGGCAGGGCGCGCTGGTCCAGCAGATACAGGGTCATGGCGTCAGCGTCGAAACGGATATGGTGTTCCATGCGGTCCTCGATGGTTGAAGGGCGATAAAGGGTCCGTGAGATGGCGTAGCCTGTCCAATACCGACCACGGTAGCGCAAAGCCCTTATCTTGGCAAAGTGCTTTACAAATGCCGAACGCACTGGCTAATCTGGCTGAAGTTTTTGAACTTCAGCAGGAGAAGCGTCCCCATGGAAGAGTTCTCGCGCATCCAGCGCCTGCCCCCCTACGTTTTCGCGGTGGTAGGCGACCTTAAAATGAAGCTGCGTCGCCAGAATATTGATATCGTTGACTTCAGCATGGGAAATCCCGACATTCCCACCCCGCCGCACATCGTGGACAAGCTGGTGGAAGCCGCACAGAAGCCGGTGAACCATCGCTATTCGCTCTCCCGCGGCATCCCCCATCTGCGCGACGCCGTGTGCGAACGCTACAAGCGCCTCTATGATGTGGACCTCGATCCCAACACCGAAGCCATCGTGACCATGGGCTCCAAGGAAGGTCTCGCCCACCTTTCGCTGGCCATGCTCTCGCCCGGCGACGTGGTGCTGGCTCCCGACCCCACCTATCCCATCCACAAGTATGCGCCCATCATCGCCGGCGCCGACGTGCGCAGCGTGCCCATCGGGCCCGGCCGTGACTTTTTCGAGGACCTGACCGCCGCCACCAAGCAGGCCTGGCCCCGTCCCAAGCTGCTTTTCCTGTGCTATCCCCACAACCCCACCACGGAAGTGACCGACCTGGCCTTCTTTGAAAAGGTCGTGGAATTCGCCAAGGAGAACAACATCTGGGTCATCCATGACCTGGCCTATGCCGACCTGGTCTTCGACGGCTACAAGGCCCCCAGCTTCCTGCAGGCCAAGGGCGCCAAGGACGTGGGCGTGGAATTCTACACCATGTCCAAGAGCTACTCCATGCCCGGCTGGCGCGTGGGCTTCTGCCTGGGCAACCCCAAGCTCATCCACGCCCTGAGCCGCATCAAGAGCTACCTGGACTACGGCATCTTCCAGCCCATCCAGATCGCGGCCACCGTGGGCATGCGCAGCGGCGACGAAGAAGTCACCAAGATCTGCGACATCTACCGCCAGCGCCGTGACTGGCTCATCGACGGCCTCAACCGCATCGGCTGGGAAGTGCCCGCGCCCAAGGCGACCATGTTCGTCTGGGCCCGCATCCCCGAAGAGTTCCGCAAGATGGGGTCCGTGGAATTCTCCAAGCTGCTGCTCACCGAAGCGCAGGTGGCCGTCTCGCCGGGCCTGGGCTTTGGCGCCTACGGTGACGAGTACGTGCGCTTCGCCCTCATCGAGAACGATCACCGCACCCGTCAGGCCGTGCGCAACATCCGCCGCCTGCTCGGCGGCTCCAGCGATTAGGGGACACTATGGCCGACAGCAACAAGCCTCTGGTAGTGGGTCTGGCCGGGTTCGGCACCGTGGGCGGCGGTCTTGCCCGCCTGCTGGAAGAGAACGCCGGCATCATCCGTCAGCGTACGGGCCGGGACATCCAGGTCAAGAAGGTGCTGGTGCGCAATGCCCAGAAGGCGCGCACCGTGCCCCTGCCTCCCGGAGCCGACCTGACCACCAACCCTGACGAGCTGATCAACGATCCCGAGATCGACGTGCTGGTGGAGCTCATGGGCGGCATCGACGCCCCGCGCACCATCATCGACCGCGCCCTGGACGCCGGCAAGCACATCGTCACCGCCAACAAGGCCCTGCTGGCCGAGGAAGGGCTCGCCCTGTTCCAGAAAGCCGCCGGCAAGGGCCGCATCCTGCGCTACGAGGCCAGTGTTGCCGGCGCCGTCCCCGTGGTGGAGGCCCTGCGCACCAGCCTGGCCGGTAACCGCATCTCGTCCCTGATGGGCATCCTCAACGGCACCAGCAACTACATCCTGTCCGAGATGACCTCCAACGGTCTGGACTTCGATGTGGCCCTCAAACAGGCCCAGCAGCTGGGCTATGCCGAAGCCGATCCCACCCTGGACATCGACGGTCACGATGCGGCCCACAAGCTGACCCTGCTCATCCGCCTGGCCTACGGGGTCAATTATCCCTATACGGCCATGCCCGTGCGCGGCATCCGCGGCATGTCCAGCCTGGACATCGCCCTGGCCCGCGAGTTCGGCTACCGCATCAAGCTCATCGCCCAGGTGCGCGAACGCCGCGAGCCCGGCCAGCCCGACGACAAGGTGCGGCTGGAGGCGGGCGTGTTCCCGGCCCTGGTGCCCTATACGGTGCTGCTGGCCCGCGTGGGCGGCGTGTACAACGCCGTTCGCGTCAGCGGCAATGCCTGCGGCTCGCTCTTCTTCCACGGCCGCGGCGCGGGCGACCTGCCCACCGCCGGTGCCGTGCTGGCCGACCTCATGGCCGTGGCCCGTGACGAGAACCCGCACAACACCGGCTACGCCTGTGACGACCTGCCCCGCGCCAGCATCGTGCCGCCCGCGGAATGGCGTTCGCGCTACTATGTGCGCGTCATGGTCGAGGACGAGCCCGGCGTGCTGCGCGATCTGGCCGGCTGCATGGCCGACCAGGGCGTGAGCATGGCCCAGGTCATCCAGCGTACCGACGAAGGCAAGGGCGTGCCGCTGGTCTTCATGACCCATGAGACCACCGAAGAAGCCATGAGCACCGCCCTGCAGCGCACCCTGGATACCGGCATGCTGCGCCAGCCTGCCGTGTACTTCCGCGTGCTGGATTAACAAAAACGAACGCAGGGGGAGGCTCTCCCCCTGCACACGATCTCAAAATGATGGTGCCCGGCTCCGCGGGAAAGCCCGTGCCATCGTGAGACATTTCCCGCCACTGCCGGAGCCGTCCTCGCGGGGAGGGGTTCCGGGTGCTTCTCCAGCCACCACATCGCGCAGGGTCAGGAAACATCCCGGCCCTGCGCTTTTTACGCAGCCATGCTGCACGAGGGGCCCCATGATCATTCTGGAAGATCCGTATGTCTCGCCGGAGCTGGCCACCTTTGCCGCCGACCGGCAGGAACCTGTCCTGGATACGCCCGCTGCCCGGCAGGCCGGGCTGAATTACGGGCTGCACCTCAACCTTGTCTCCAGCCGCGACTTCGGCCGTCTGTGCTGCCAGGGGCAGCGCCTGTACAGCAATTCGGAAAACGCCCTGGACTGGCTCTACAGCCGTTCGGGCAATGCCGGGCTGGTGCGCGCCACCGAACTGCTCAAGAACAAGCTGCTGTTCCGCCAGCGTCTGGCCCCGCTCTTCCCCGATTTCCATTTCCGCGAGCTGACCCTGCGGGACGTCATGGAGACCCATTTCGAAAGCCTGCCCGGTCCCTGCGTGCTCAAGCCCGCGGTGGGCTTCTTCAGCCTGGGCGTCTACAGCATCGAGAACGCCCAGCAGTGGCGCGCCGCCCGTGACGACATCGCGGCCGGCGCCGTGCGCTGGCGCAAGGAATATCCCGCCGCCGTGCTGGACAACCAGGTCTGGCTGCTGGAATCCCTCATCCAGGGCACGGAATATGCCGTGGACGTCTATTTCAACAGCCGCGGCGAGGCCGTCATCTGCAACATCCTCCAGCACGACTTCGCCTCTTCCGAAGATGTGAGCGACCGCCTGTATTACACCAGCGCGGACATCATCCGCCGCATGTCCGGGCCGCTGGAAGCGTGGTTCGACCAGATCAACGAGCGCCTGGGCCTGCGCGATTACCCCGTCCATGTGGAACTGCGCCGCGACGCCGACGGCCATATGGTGCCCATCGAATTCAACCCGCTGCGCTTCGCGGGCTGGTGCTGCACGGACATCAGCCTCTTCGCCTGGGGCTTCCCCACCTACGGCTGCTATCTGGACGACCGGCGCCCGGACTGGGACAGCATCCTGCCCGGCCGCGAGGACAAGCTCTACACCCTCATCGTGCTCAACAAGCCCGCCGCCTGCCCGCCGGTGCGCGGCTTCGACTACGACGCCCTCTGCGCCCGCTTCCGCAAGGTCCTGCACCTGCGCCGCGGCTTCTACGACCGCTATTCCCACTTCGGCTTCCTGTTCACCGAGACCCCGGCCCATGACCGGACGGAACTGGACGCCATCGTGCGTGACGACCTGCTGGGCTACGTCATCCCCGAAGACCATGAGGGGGCGCCCCAGGCCCGATAAGCAAACCAAGGAGGCTCTCATGAAGAAGATCGGCATCATCCGCTGCATGCAGACCGAGGACATCTGCCCCGGCACCACGGACTTTTCCTTTGCCGCCCAGGGCAAGGGCGCTTTCGAGGAACTGGGCCCCTGCGAGGTCATCGGCTTCGTCTCCTGCGGCGGCTGTCCCGGCAAGCGGGCCGTGGCCCGCGCCAGGATGCTGGTGGATCGCGGCGCCGAAGCCGTTGCCCTGGCCTCCTGCATCTGCAAGGGCAACCCCATCAGCTTCCCCTGCCCGCACCACGAGACCATGATCGCCGCCATCCGCAAAAAACTGGGCGACGGCGTGCCCGTGCTGGACCACACGCACTAGGGATACGCATGAGATAGGAGCGGGAGGGAATCCCCTCCCGTACTGCCCCTTTCCGGCGCGTACGCTCCCGGGCCATGCAGGGCGGCTTCCTGCCATGCCTCGTCCTGACGGGAGACCGTGCCGGGGCCATGGCCCCGGCACGGTACGCTACCGTCCGCCGGAGGCACGGGCAGCACATCTTCCTGTCCCGTCGCCGGCCCGTCACCTTCATGACGACCGGCGGTCACACAAAGCAGGCATGCTGGGCATGGCATGTCCCCGGCTCCCCGACGCGCAGCAAGGATGTCCCCAGCCCGGGCGGGCCCGTAAGGATCGGGAAGGCCAAGGCGGCGCGGCCGGGACCTCCCCCGCCCTTTACCTTCCCGCCGCTGTGGGCTATGGAGGGGATGACCGCCTGTTCCGGCGGGCCGCATTTCATCATCAATCACGGACAAAACGGATTCAAAAGGAGAAGTCATGGCGGATATTCTGATCATCGGCGCCGGTGGCGTGGGAAGCGTGGTGGCGCACAAGTGCGCCCAGTTGGCCAAAGAAGGGGCCTTCGGCAAGATCACTCTTGCCAGTCGTACGCTTTCCCGGTGTGACGAGATCGCCCGCTCGGTCAAAGCCCGTCTGGGCGTCGACATCGCCACCGCCCAGGTGGATGCCGACAACGTGCCCGAGCTCTGCGCCCTCATCCGTCAGGTGAAGCCCCACACCGTGCTGAACATCGCCCTGCCCTATCAGGACCTGCACATCATGGACGCCTGCCTGGAATGCGGCGTGCATTATCTGGATACGGCCAACTACGAGCCCCTGGATACCGCCAAGTTCGAATACAAATGGCAGTGGGCCTACCAGGAGCGCTTCAAGCAGGCCGGCCTCACCGCCCTGCTGGGCTCCGGTTTCGACCCCGGCGTCACCAACGTCTTCTCGGCCTGGGTCATGAAGCACGAGCTGGACGAAGTGCATGTGCTGGACATCATCGACTGCAACGCCGGTGACCACGGCCAGCCCTTCGCCACCAACTTCAACCCCGAGATCAACATCCGCGAAGTGACCGCCCGCGGCCGCTACTGGGAACGCGGCGAATGGGTGGAGACCGATCCCCTGTCCTGGTCCATGACCTACGACTTCCCCGACGGCATCGGCCCCAAGAAGTGCTTCCTCATGTACCACGAGGAACTGGAATCCCTGGTGCAGAACCTCAAGGGCCTGAAGCGCGCCCGCTTCTGGATGACCTTTTCGGAAAACTACCTGAACCACCTCAAGGTGCTGGGCAATGTGGGCATGACCCGCATCGATCCCGTGCGCTTCCAGGGCCAGGACATCGTGCCCATCCAGTTCCTGCGCGCCCTGCTGCCCGACCCCGCCTCCCTGGGCCCGCTGACCAAGGGCAAGACCTGCATCGGCAACGTCATGCGCGGCATCAAGGACGGCAAGGAAAAGACCGTCTATATCTACAACATCTGCGACCATGAAGCCTGCTACGCCGAAGTGGGCTCCCAGGCCATCTCCTACACCACCGGCGTGCCCGCCATGATCGGTGCCAAGATGATGGTCTCCGGCCAGTGGCTCAAGCCCGGTGTGTGGAACATGGAACAGTTCGACCCCGACCCCTTCATGGCCGACCTCAACGCCTACGGCCTGCCGTGGCAGTGCGTGGAAGTGAAAGACTAGTCCCTTTCGCGCCGGCAACGCTGTTTCAGGGGGAAGGGGCCCGCGGGCTCCTTCCCCCGTTGCGCTCCGGCCCGGGAACAGACCCGCCGCCCCTGCGGCCAGGCCCCGGACGGCAGCCCTTTCTTCACCCCAACCCCTGAAAAAGACCAAAACATGAAGCATCTCCTGCCCCTGCTGGATCCCCGTACCGTCCCCTCGCCCTGCTTCGTGCTGGACGAAGCCCGTCTGGCGGCCAATGCGGCCATCCTGGACAGCGTGCAGCAGCGCACCGGCGCCAAGATCCTGCTGGCCCTCAAGGGCTTTGCCGCCTGGGACAGCTTTTCCCTGCTCTCCCGCGCCAAAGGCCACGGCCCCCTGTGGGGCACCTGCGCCAGCTCCGTGGATGAGGCCCGCCTGGGCCGCGAAGAATTCGGCGGCGAAGTGCACGCCTTTGCCGCGGGCTGGACGGAAGAAGAGCTGGACGAGCTGCTGCCGCTGGTGGATCACCTGGTCTTCAACTCCCTGGCCCAGTGGGAACGCTTCGGCCCCAAGGTCCGGGCCTGGTGCCGGGACAACGGCCGCGAGATCAGCTGCGGCCTGCGCATAAATCCCGAACATTCCGAAGGCGCCGTGGCCATCTACAATCCCTGCTCCCCGGGCTCCCGTCTGGGCATCCGGCCGCACCAGCTGCCCGAAACGCTGCCGGAAGGCATCTCCGGCCTGCATTTCCATACCCTGTGCGAACAGGGCTCCGACGCGCTGGAACGCACCCTGGATGCCGTGGAGGCCCGCTTCGGCAAGCAGCTGGCCCAGTGCAAGTGGATCAATTTCGGCGGCGGCCATCACATCACCCGCGAAGGCTACGACCTGGACCGCCTCTGCCGCTGCATCACGCGCATGCAGCAGGACTACGGCGCGCAGATCTATCTGGAGCCCGGCGAGGCCGTGGCCCTCAATGCGGGCTGGCTGGTGGCCACGGTGCTGGACGTGGTGCAGGCCGACATGCCCATCGCCATCCTGGACACCTCGGCCTCCTGCCACATGCCCGACGTGCTGGAGATGCCCTACCGCCCCAACCTGCTGGCCCCGGAAGACGGCGAGCTGCGCCTGGCGGGCGAAAACGGCGAAAAGGCCTGGACCTGCCGCCTGGCGGGCAAGTCCTGCCTGGCCGGGGACGTCATCGGCGAATACAGCTTCGCCGCGCCCCTCAAGGCCGGTGACCGCCTGATCTTCACCGACATGGCCATCTACAGCATGGTCAAGACCACCACCTTCAACGGCCTGCGCCTGCCGTCCATCGGCAGCCTGGCCGCCGACCCGGCCGCCACGGCCCGTTTCCGTCTGGTGCGCCGCTTCGGCTACGAGGACTTCAAGACCCGTCTGTCCTAGGACATCGAGGCCACAGACCTTTTCCTGAACGCAAACAGCCCCCGCATGACATCATGCGGGGGCTGTTTGCTTGCATCCCTGCCAGCTGTTCCCTGGATGGAACACACCAGGGAAGGGGACATAGGGAGAAAGGGGCCCTTCTCGTATCGGCAGCGACCGAAGGCGGCCTCAGGCCGTGCCCGTCAGCGACAAAGAAGCGTTACTGGCGACAGCAGGGACACGGACCCTCCCCTCATATTTTACTGCTGCACGGACGTGGCCGGGGCCAGATCCTCGACGGAGCTCACGGGACGGCTGCCGGGATAGACCTCACCGGCGCTGGTACCGAAATCGCGCTGGGGCGTCACGGTACCGCGCACGGCATGCACGGGCCCTGCCGGCTGCGCCTGCGTCCGGGCCGTTGCGGCCTGCCGCTCCTGTTCCAGCCGCTCCAGGCGACGGGCCTGCTGCTCGCGGGCCTGTTCCGCGGCCTTGCCCCAGCGGGGGCTGCTGCTGCGCGCCATGGGCACCGGCGTGCTGCCCGCGGCCCAGATCAGGCTGGTATCCCGCGTGGAGGAGGCTCGCTGGGCGGCATCGAAGCCGCTGCGGCCCGTTTCCTGTCCGGCCAGCTGCACATCGGGGAAACTCTCCGGCGGCATGAGCTCGCGGCCGTCAGGCAAAGGCTGCCGGGTGCGCCGGGCCATGAGCAAAGGCGGTTCGGGGTCCAGGCTGCCGTCCAGAAAATCGCTGACCGTCACGAAACGCTGACAGCCCCCGGCCTGCAGCTGCGCGATGATGCGCGGCAGGTTCTCCAGCGTGCCGTGCACCGTATCGTGGAAAAGGAAGATGCCGCGCAGATCGTTGTTGACGTAACGCTGGCCCCGCGTGTTGACCAGAGCGGCGTAATCCTCGCGCACGCCCCGCCAGTCCTCGCTGTCCAGCGACCAGAGCACGACCTTGAGGTCCATCTGCTCGGCAGCTTTCAGGGTGATGTCATTGAACGAACCGTACGGCGGGCGCAGGAAGCGGGCCTCGATGCCCAGGGAGCGCAAAAAGCGCTGCACCCTGCCGATCTGCTCGCTCTGGGCCACCAGGTTGAGATGGCGCAGATTGGGATGGGAATAGGTATGGATGCCGATCTCGTGACCTTCGTCATGGATGCGCTGCACGAGGTCGGGATGGCGCTCGGCGTTCCGCCCCAGCACGAAGAACGTGGCCGGGATGTTGTGCGCGGCCAGGATGTCGAGGATCTGCGGCGTATTGGCCGAAGGGCCGTCATCGAAGCTCAGGGCGCAGAGGTTCTCCTGCATGGGCTGCGCGATGATGCGCACACCATCGTAGACCCGGCACTGGCGGACACTGGCATCATTCATTACCAGCGCCGAGAGGGAGGCAGGCTCCAGAGGCCCGGAGAGCTTCCGGGCGGTAGCGGAGACGCGCAGCGGCGTGCCGCTGTCCGGGACGGCCTGGGCACAGCCCGGCAACAAAAGCAGGGCCGCCAGCAGCAGCCCCATGCCCATGCGCGACGGGAAACGCGCATCACGATCTTTGCCGGTCACGGCCCTGCGGCCCTGCCGGAAACGGGAAAACATCATCTTTTCCACCCTGAACTGAAGTGTTTTTCTACCTAACACCGGCCCTCCGGGACTGCAAGGCTATTTATCAGGAACGAATATCAATTTTTATCCTTTTATTCCAGCTAATTACAAATGAAATTAAACTTTTTTCAAATTTTTCAATTTTTTTCTTGACCCCGAGGGGTGTTTCCCGTACAAACACTCTTGTTCGAGAGGACAACGACGGACAGTTAGCTCAGTTGGTAGAGCACCGCCTTCACACGGCGGGGGTCACAGGTTCAAGTCCTGTACTGTCCACCACTACGGAGCGGTAGTTAAGACGGTTATAACGCCGGCCTGTCACGCCGGAGGCCGAGGGTTCGAGTCCCTTCCGCTCCGCCATAATTGCGAGAAAAGCGCACTGTGCAAACGGTGCGCTTTTTTTGAGAACAATACGGGATATTTTCCCGACTCCATATTTGGAGCGGTAGTTAAGACGGTTATAACGCCGGCCTGTCACGCCGGAGGCCGAGGGTTCGAGTCCCTTCCGCTCCGCCATAATCACGCGAAGGCGACCTGCACATGCAGGGCGCTTTTTTTGTTCCCGCCACTCCGCACTGCCCCATTCCCACCTTCCGCCCTGTCTGCCCCAGCCACCATGCGTGGACAGGGGCGATCCTCTTGGTCTACCTTTTGCTATACCAGTAACAAAAAGGAGAGGCCTATGCATCCCACTGCCAATATCATTGCAAAATTTGGTGCCGCTATCGGCATAGACGGCCTTGAGACCGAGAACGGCGTTTGCACGCTCCAGTTCGACGACGTGACAGTCACCCTGGAATGCGCTGAAAACGGTGACGCCCTGTACCTGTACAGCCGGGTGTGCGGCCTGCCGGAAAGCGATGCCGACAAGCTGGCGCTCTATGGCCTGCTGCTGGAACTGGACAGCTTTTTCAGGGGCACGGACGGCGGGATACTGGGTATCGAGCCCCTGCTCGACGCCGTGACCTATACCCGCCGCCTGCCGCTGGAACATCTGGACGAGGCCATCCTCGACCGCCAGGTGGGCCGTCATGTGGATACGGTGGAATCGCTGCGCGCTTCCATCGCGCAACTGCGGGAACAGGCCGCCACGCCCCAGGCCGCCGCGGAAGCGGGCTGGAACGACGGCATGCTGAAGATCTGAACGCTGCTGCCATAAAGGATTCGCCATGAAGATCAATGACCTGAACATCATCGCCCAACGGCTGGGCGCGTTCGGCAAGGAACATCTGGGGATCGATCGCCAGGGACATACCGTCCCCACCACCTCCTCACTGGGAGGCCGCATCGCCAGCTGGATACGCTCGCGCCACAGCGACACGGCAGCCCAGGCCAACCGTGACGTCATGACCGGGATCATCAATACCATCCGGCAGACCGACGATCTGGGCGACCGCTTCGCGGACATCGCCCGAAAGAGCCTGGAAAGCAAGCTGGCTGCCGGTCGTCCCTTGAGCGGACGTGACGCGGCCCGGGTGCTGCAGGACGTCATCCGTATCAAGACGACGGAAGACCAGGCCCGTCTGGAGACCCGGCTCATCAACGCCCGGGACCAGTTCCAGAAGCTCTGCGCCCCCCATGCCGACGGCTCGCCCTCGGATCTGGAAACGCAGACGGCCGCGCGGCGACAGCGCTTCGGCCTGCCTCCGGCCACGGCGGAACAGCTCCGGGGCTACCGGGACACCGTTCTGCGCGATCTGGAAGCCAGGGCCCGGCGCGCCGACCATTCGCTGACAGCGGCCGAAAGCCTGGACGCCCTTGGCGAGAGCATCCGCATGCAGACACTGCAGGAAGCCAAGGCCGGTATCGCGGCCATGGCGGAGCAGGTCAGCGGCGAGGGCCCCCACGGCTTCATGGCCCGTCTGGACGCCGCCATGCGGATCAAGGGCCTCGTTGGCGGCATCAGCCCCGCCACCCGCGACGTCCTGGTCCAGACCATCCATGACAAGCTCAGTGCCCGCTGCCTGTACGACAGCAACAACATGCACCAGCCCACCCTGGCGGAAGCCTCCACGGTGGCCGACAAGGTCATCAACAATTTCGTGGCGGCCCTGGATACCGTGGAACACGCCCCGGCCATGCCCCGGGAGGCCAAGCGCATCCTGCAGGACGAGATCCTGCACGCCGCCAGGCCCGTGAACGCCGCCATGGCGCAGGCCATATGCGACGCCGTACTGGATACGGGCCAGTTCCTGCGCACCCTGACGCCGGCCGAGGCCACCCCCGCCGGACTGAAGAGGGACTTCGATGCCTATGCCCGGACCATGCACGCCGCCATCACACAGCCGGACGGCATGCTGCGTCCCGGCATCGAGGGCGGGCCGGAAGCCGGTCTGGTCCGCATCCTGACGGCACGCGCCGCATGCAGGATGCTGGGCCTCGGCAATCTGGAGCCCCTGAGCAAGGACGAACATGAGCTCTTCCAGCAGCTCGTACAGGAAAAGCAGCCCCTCCCGCCGGAGCTGGCCGCCCGCATCAATGCCCGTAATGGTGCCCTCCACGCGGCCCGCAGTGCCCTGGGCGGCGGCTCCCCCCTGCATGTCCTGCGCCGTGAGCTTGCCCAGGAGGCCGACGCGGGCCTGCGTTCCCGCAACGAACTCCTGCTCATGAACGTCCTGGACACTCTGGTCCAAGCTGCGGAAAGCAACGAGTTCGATGCCCTTCTCGACCACGCGCCCGGTCTCGGCCAGATGCGCATGGCCGAAGCACGCCGTTTCGTGCCCCAGGGCCTGGGCCTGACCCCGCCCGAAGGCCAGACCTTCGACATGGCCGCCGCCCGGCAAAAGATGCAGGACGGGCTCAATGCCACCGTCCTGTCCTCCCCTCCGGGCAACGGGGCCACCGCCCTGTCCAGAGAGGATCTGGCCTCTCCCGAACTCATCCGCAAGTGCAACTACTTCTCGGACCAGTTCCTCAAGGACTTCGCCCGGAACGGCATCACCATCAACGGGCACAAGTTCGGCGGCGGGAGATTTACCCATGAGCCGCAACAGATGGAACGGGAGCTGGACGCCCTCATCGCCATGTTCCCCTCCGCCGAAGAGGCCGGACGCATCTGCAGCCCGCTGCATCAGGCCAGCGGCGCCGATATCCTGATGCTCCTCATGGCCGACCCGGCCACCGCCAACGAGACCATGCGCATCGCTGCCCTCCAGTCCCGGCCCCTCGCCAACAGCCTGCCCATCGAGATCATCCGGCACTCTGACGGCTCGTATCACGTCAATATCGAATTCTGCTTCCAGAAGATCGATGCGGAGATGGGCCCCCGTGCCTCCTCCGGCATCAACGCGAGAGCCTCCTTCCTGCTGCCCAATGGCCGGGAACCGCTGCAATTCCGCATCGAGGATCTCGACGTGCTGTTCAACACCCGGCAGGACTAGCGCGGCCAACGGCCGCCTCCGCGCCGGGCTGACCGCGTGCCCGCCTGAAAACGGAACGGGGCATCCGCTTGGCGGATGCCCCGTTTTTTGTCGGCCTGCGGCGCTGCCTGTGAGTGTCCCCTGTCCGGCCTGAGAGGCAGACCACAGGCACAAAAAAAGCCCCCGCGAGGCTTTCCTCGTGAGGGCTTGAAATCTGTGGCGCGCCCGGCGCGATTCGAACGCACGGCCTTTGGCTCCGGAGGCCAACGCTCTATCCGACTGAGCTACGGGCGCACATGTGTCTTTCTAGGCAAAGGGCGTGCCGCTGTCAAGCCCTGCCCCTGCCAGCTTCGGGGCGCACCGCCTCAGTCCCGCAAATGGTCCGTGCCTCTCTTCCGGGCGCGACGCCGCCCGGCATCACGGCAGGCCTGCTTCTTTTCGTGACAGTCTCCTAGTCTTGCGCTATACTTTCTTTCCCCGTTTTGGGGCGCCCCCCAACAAGGAGAACGATCATGAGCCAGATCCTCTGGTACGGCCATTCGGCCTTCAATATCAGTTGTGATGACAAGCATGTCGTCGTGGACCCCTTCCTGACGCCCGCTTCCGGTACCACGGCCGAGACCATCGGCCCGGTGGACGTGGTGCTGGTCACCCATGACCATGCCGACCATGTGGGCGATGCCGTGGCCATCTGCAAGAACACCGGCGCCATGCTGGGCGCCATCGTGGGCACGGCCCAGAAGCTGGAGGCCGCCGGTGTGCCCTCGGCCCAGCTGCTCAACTACATCGGCTTCAACATGGGCGGTACCGTGGCCCACGCGGGCTTCGAATTCACCATGACCCAGGCGTATCACTCCAGCGAGTCGGGCTCCCCGGCGGGCTACATCATCCGCACGCCTGACGGCAAGCACATCTACCATGCGGGCGATACCTGCATCTTCGCGGGCATGGAACTGTGGGGCCGCCTCTACCCCATCGACGTGGCCCTGCTGCCCATGGGCGGCGTCTTCACCATGGACGCCCGCCAGGCGGCCCTGGCCTGCAAGCTGCTGGGCTGCAAACAGGTCATCCCCATGCACTGGGGCACCTTCCCGGTGCTGGCCCAGGATACGGAAGCCTTCAAGGCCGAACTGGCCCGCGTGGCTCCCGGCTGTACCTGCATCGACCTGCTGCCCGGCCAGTCCGTGCAGATCTAGCGTTTTGTGGGGGAGCCATCCCGCGCATCAGCGATGTCTCCTCCTCCAAACGCTTCCCGACCCATCAGTAAAAAAGCCCTTCCTGCCATGGCAGGAAGGGCTTTTCGCTTTTTCCAAAAAACGGGAGTCGGGCAATCCCTTAAACAGGGTATCGGCCCCACCCGGACATATCGCTTTTTACTTTTTCTCGTCGTCGCTCTTGCCGCGGGCCTTGTCCAGCAGCTCGCCCGCCTGCTGGCCCAGCTCACCGGCTTTGCCGCGAGCTTCCTGCAGCAGTTCCCCAACCTTCTGGCGGGCACCGTCCACCACTTCACCGCTCTGGCGGCGCAGCTCACCGGCCTTCTGACGGGCTTCCTCCATCATCTCTCCGGCCTGGCCGCGCAGGGAGCCCATCTTTTCCCGGGCCTCGTCCAGAAGCTCGCCCGCCTGCTGGCCCAGTTCGCCCGCCTTGCCGCGGGCCTTGTCCACCATCTCGCCGCTCTGGCGACGCAGTTCGCCGGCTTTCTGGCGGGCTTCCTCCATCATCTCTTCGGCCTGGCCGCGAGCTTCGTCCAGCAGTTCCCCGGCCTTCTGGCGGGCCTCGCCCACTACTTCGCCGCTCTGGCGGCGCAGCTCACCGGCTTTCTGACGGGCTTCCTCCATCATCTCTCCGGCCTGGCCGCGCAGGGAGTCCATCTTTTCCCGGGCCTCGTCCAGAAGCTCGCCCGCCTGCTGGCCCAGGGCCTGGGCACGGGTGGGCGCGGCCGCGGGCTGGTCCGGCGTGGGCAGCAGACGGTCCTCGTCCCCCTGTCCCTGGGCCACGCGCGCGGCCTCCTCGTCACGCAGGATGCGGCGCAGCACCTTGCCGATGAGGCTCTTGGGCAGTTCCTCGCGGAACTCGAAGAACTTGGGCACCTTGTAGTTGGCCAGACGCGCCCGGCAATGGGCCGTCAGCTCGGCCGTGGTCAGGGTCTCGCCGGGACGGGGCACCACATAGGCCTTGAGCACTTCACCGCGGGTGGGATGCTTGACGCCCACGGCCACGGCCTCGGCCACTTTGGGGTGCTCGTACAGGACCTCGTCCACTTCGCGGGGGTAAACGTTGTAACCGCCCACGATGACCAGATCCTTCTTGCGGTCCACGATGTAGTAGTAGCCTTCTTCGTCGTAGTAGGCGATGTCGCCGGTATGCAGCCAGCCGTCGGTCAGGGTGGCGGCCGTCTCTTCGGGACGGTTCCAGTAGCCCTGCATGACCTGCGGACCGCGCACCAGCATCTCGCCCTCCTCATTGGGGCCCAGGACATGGTTGCTGTCGTTGATGTCCACGATGCGGGTCTCGGTATGCGGGAAGGCCACGCCGATGGAGCCTTCCTTCTGCGGGCCGTCCAGCGGGTTGGCCGTGACGCAGGGCGAGGCCTCGGTCAGGCCGAAACCTTCGATGATGCTGGCGTGGGTCATGCTCACCCAGCGGCGCAGGGCCTCGGTGGGGAACGGCGCCGAACCGGAGACGCAGATCTCGATACAAGTGAGGTCGTATTTCTTGATGTCCTTCTGCTGCATGAGCGACATGTAGACCGAAGGCGCGCCCACGAAGAAGGTGGGACGGAAGCGGGCGATGGTCCGCAGCAGGTCGGCGGGCGTGTAGCGCGGCACCGGGATGGTGGTGGCCGCCAGGGCCGTGGGCAGGATGATGTTGCCCACCAGGCCGAAGACGTGAAAGAAAGGCATGATGCTCAGGAAGGACATGGGCTTGCAGTTTTCCCAGTCCATATGGAGGATGGCCAGCAGCTGCTGCATCTGGGCCGAGATGCAGGCATGGCCCAGCATGGCGCCCTTGGGCTGGCCGGAGGTGCCGCCCGTGTACTGGAGCAGGGCCAGGGCGTCACCGGGGTCCTCGTCGGTGGGCACGCTGAAGCGGCCGCGAACCTTGATGAAATCTTTCCAGCGCAGCACTTCCTGCCCGTAGGGCACCTGCGGCACCTGGCCCTGACGGCGGGCCTTGATGCGATACAGCCAGTTGAGCGGGAAGGCCAGACCGTCCGAGATGTTCGTGACCACGGTCAGGCGCAGGGGCAGGCGGTCGCGCAGGGGCTCCAGCTTGGCCCAGAGCAGGTCCAGGGTCACCAGCACCTCGGCCCCGGCATCATTGAAATGATGCAGCAGCTCCTTTTCCATATAGAGCGGGTTGGTCATCACGGCCACGGCCCCGGCCTTCATGATGCCCCAGAAAGCGATGACGGTCTGCGGGATGTTGGGCAGCATGACGGCCACCCGCTGGCCGGGCTTGACGCCGCGCAGGCGCAGGGCCTCGGCAAAGCGTTCCGCCGCTTCGTGCAGACGGCTGTAGGTCATCTGGAAATTCTGGAAACGGATGGCCAGACGGTTGCCGTGCGTCCTGGCGGCCCTGTCCAGCAACGAGGCCAGATGCATGGGCCGGATGACGCATTCCGTGTCCTCGTGACCCGCAAAATGCCGCCACCAGCCGGGGCGTTGACCGTCGTCCAGGATATTTTCCATGGCGCCGTCCAGGGGGCGGGCCATTTCCGTCTGCGAAGGGGTAGTCATGCGCTGCTCCAGATGCATGCTGCAAGGGTTGGGCGCGGCCTCACGGCACACGCGTTGTCATCCCCCGGCCCGGAGACCGGGGGCCGTCATCAGGAGGGGCGCCGAAGCGCCCCTGTCGAACACTATCGAGAAAAGGATCAGGCCAGGGCGGTCAGGTCGTAGGTGCTGCTCTCCACGATGTCGCCCTGCACCAGCGCGCCGGGGGCCACGCCCAGGCCGCTCACGTAGGTGATGCCGTCCACCTCGGGCGCCTGGAACCAGACACGGCCCACATGCAGGCCCGGCCATTCGTCATGCGGCGCATCCACCAGCACCGGCATGGTCTGGCCCACCGCTTCCTGCAACTGCCGCTCGCTGATCTCGGCCTGGATCTCCATGAGCGTGGCGCGGCGTTCCTCGCGCACTTCCATGGGCACCTGGTCGGGCATGGCCGCCGCGGGCGTGCCTTCCTCGGCCTGATAGGCGAAGACGCCCAGATGGCGGAAGCGCGTCTCTTCCACAAAGCGGCACAGGGCCTGGAAATGCTCCTCGGTCTCGCCGGGATAGCCCACGATGAAGGTGGTGCGCAGGGCGGCCTCGGGCAGGGCCTCGCGCACGCGGTCCACCACGCGGCGGGGATCATTGGCGAAGGGGCGGCCCATGCGGGTCAGCACCTCGGGATGGGCGTGCTGCAAGGGGATGTCGAAGTACGGCAGCAGCCGCGGCCCGGCCTCGCGCATGTAGCGCAGCAGTTCGGGCGTAACGCCGCTGGGATAAAGGTAGAGCAGGCGCAGCCAGGTCAGGCGGTCCAGGGGCAGCAGCTCGTCCAGCAGGTGGGGCAGGCTTTGGGGCGTGTCGAAGTCGCTGCCCCACGAGGTCAGGTCCTGGGCCACCAGGACCAGTTCGCGCACCCCGCCGGCCAGCAGGCTGCGGGCCTCCTCGCGCAGGTCGGCCGCAGGCACGGAGCGCAGCGGGCCCCGGATGGACGGGATGGTGCAGAAGGCGCACTTGTGGCGGCAGCCTTCGCCCACCTTGAGCCAGGCATAGGACGGGCCCGTGGAGAGCAGGCGGCCCGGCGCGGCGGGAGCCGCGGGCAGGCCCAGGGCCTCGCGTACCATGGCGGGCCAGTTTTCCAGCTCGCCGGTGGGCAGCCACAGGTCCACCTCGGGCAGGTCGGCGGCCAGATCCTTGACGCCGTAGCGCCCCACCATACAGCCGGCCACGGCCAGCAGGGGGCGGCGCTTGCAGCGGCCCAGACGCTCCACGGCATCGAGGATGGAGCGGATGGACTCGCGTACGGCAGGCTCGATGAAGCCGCAGGTATTGATGAAGACCAGACGTGCCCGGCCCATGTGTTCCACGCTGTGCACGGGCATGCCCAGCGAGCCCAGCAGATGCTCGGTATCCACACGGTTCTTGGGACAGCCCAGGCTCAGGGACCACACCGGCAAAGAGCCGGACACACGGGCGCGCGTCAGGGGCGCGGCCGCTCCGGCTGCGGAAGAAAAGGAATGGACAGTCATGGAGATAGCCTATCCGTCTCTGTTTTTTTTGTCATCACAAATTGCGCGATATGGTTGCGCAGGCAACGGGATAGGCTGTGTCCGGCGGCAGAGGCGCCGCCGTGCGGGACCGCCCCGCAGGAACGGGGCAGAACGGGAAGATGTCAGGCTAGAAGGCGTGGACGCGCCACGGCAGGGCCAGGAAGCGCAGACTGTTGGGCTGGATGACCAGCAGGCGTTCCCGCTGCACGTCGGCGCTGCGGGTCACGAAGCTCTCGCGCGGGATCAGCGTCACGGCTTCGTCCTCGTGGCTGCAGTCGAAAAGATGCAGCAGGTCCCCGTTCATGCGGTCGGCGCAGGTCCAGTGCCGGTTCATGGGCGGCGTCTCGGGCGTCAAATGCCGCAAAAAGCGGAACAGGATGCAGCGGCCCTCGCCCGGTGCCAGCCACTCGCGGCAGGCTTCCCACAGGGCGTCGGGCGAAACGGCCTCGCCTTCGGCAAAGGGCTTTTCCACCAGCAGGGGGTAGCGCTGCTGGCGGGCCTGGATCATGTCGTCCACCAGCTGCATGTAGTCCGTGTCCTGCTCCAGCACGGCCCGCAGGGCACCGGGCTTCCCGGCCAGGGAAAGCAGGGTCTCGTTGAGGATGTCGCGCGCCTTGAGCGTCTGGATGCCGTGGGTCAGGCGCAGGGCGTTGAGCACGGCATAGATGGCACAAAACGTATCCAGTTTCCCCTGGAAAAAAGGTTTGAGCATACGAACCTCCGCATGCTGTTATGCCTGTTCCCCACGGGCAAGGCAACCGGAAACGCCGGACAGCACAGAAGTTTTTTCTCCCCGGCCCGGCTGCGGGGCTTTTGCGGCTTTACAAGGCCTGCCGCAGCAGGTATAAGGGAATCCCCACTAACTATATCACCATACCTTGATATGCAGATATTCACCAATCCCCAAGATCTGGCGGCCCAGTGCCGCTCCTGGCACGCGGCCGGCGAGGACATCGCCCTTGTGCCCACCATGGGCTATTACCATGCCGGTCACGAGGCGCTCATGGACCAGGGCCGCGGCCTTGCCAAGCGTCTTGTGGTCAGCCTTTTCGTCAACCCCACCCAGTTCGGCCCCAATGAAGACCTTTCCGCCTATCCGCGCGACATCGAGCGCGATACGCAGATCGCCGCCGCCCACGGCGCGGACGCCATCTTCATCCCCGAACCCGCGTCCATGTATGCGGAAGACCACGCCACCTGGGTGGAAGTGCCGGACCTTTCCCGCATCATGTGCGGCCTGAGCCGGCCGACCCATTTTCGCGGTGTCTGCACGGTGGTGCTGAAGCTGTTCATGATCACCCAGGCCGACGTGGCCGTCTTCGGCCAGAAGGACTGGCAGCAGCAGGCCATCCTGCGCCGCATGGTGCGCGACCTCAACGTGCCGGTGCGCATCGAGACCTGTCCCATCGTGCGTGAGGAAGACGGCCTGGCCCTCTCCTCCCGCAACGTCTACCTCACCGAGGAAGAACGCCGCCAGGCCCCCTGGATCCATCGCGGCCTGCAGCTGGCCCGCGACATGGCCCAGAAGGGACAGACCCACGCCAAGATCCTGCGTGAGGCCGCCCTCTGCACCTGGGCGGACCACCTGACCCTGGGCCGTCTGGACTACCTCAGCGTGGTGGACCCCGTGTCCATGGAGCCCCTGGACACCGTGGATGGCCCGGCCCTCATGGCCTGTGCCATCCGCATGGGCAAGGCCCGCCTGATCGACAATATCCTGCTCAGGGACTAGCGGACAGGCCATATGTTTTTTCGGCAGGGGCCGGACCGGGGCTGATGTCCCGGCCCGGCTTCCCCATGCCTGCCCGGCCGCCCGCACGGGCGGTGCAGGCGACCTGCGGTCCGGCAACGGCCGCGGGCCATACTGAACCATGGAGAACAGACCAATGCAAACCAAGGGCAAATATTTCTTCACCTCCGAGTCCGTGACCGAAGGCCATCCCGACAAGGTGGCGGACCAGATCTCCGACGCCGTCCTGGACACCCTGCTGGCCCAGGACCCCAACGCCCACGTGGCCTGCGAGACCCTGGTGACCACCGGCATGGCAGTCATCGCCGGCGAGATCACCACCACGGGCTATGCCGACCTGCCCCACGTGGTGCGCGAGACCATCCGCGAGATCGGCTACACCAGCTCCGACATGGGCTTCGACGCCGACACCTGCGCCGTGATCTCCTCCATCGACCACCAGTCCCCCGACATCGCCCAGGGCGTGCTGCGCGCCGCTCCCGAAGACCAGGGCGCCGGTGACCAGGGCATGATGTTCGGCTTTGCCTGCAACGAGACCCCCACCCTCATGCCCGCCCCCATCTTCTGGGCCCACCAGCTCTCCCAGCAGCTGACCAAGGTGCGCAAGGACGGCACCGTGCCCTTCTTCCGTCCTGACGGCAAGACCCAGGTCTCCTTCGAATACCTGGACGGCAAGCCCGTGCGCATCAACAACGTGGTGGTCTCCACCCAGCACGCCGCTTCCGCCTCCCAGGCCGACATCATCGAAGCCGTGAAGAAGCACGTGATCCGCCCCGTGCTGGAGCCCTCCGGCTATTTCGATGAAAAGGACTGCGAGATCTTCATCAACACCACCGGCCGTTTCGTGGTGGGCGGTCCCATGGGCGACTGCGGCCTCACCGGCCGCAAGATCATCCAGGACACCTACGGCGGCAGCGGCCATCACGGCGGCGGCGCCTTCTCCGGCAAGGACCCCTCCAAGGTGGACCGTTCCGGCGCCTACATGGGCCGCTACATCGCCAAGAACGTGGTGGCCGCCGGTCTGGCCCCGGTGTGCGAAGTCCAGATCGCCTACTGCATCGGCGTGGCCGATCCGGTGAGCGTGCTGGTCTCCTCCCAGGGCACCAGCGAGATCCCCGACGAAGTGCTGACCAAGGCCGTGCGTGAAGTCTTCGACATGCGCCCCTACTTCATCACCAAGCGTCTGGACCTCAAGCGTCCCATCTACTCCAAGACCTCCTGCTACGGCCACTTCGGCCGCGAGCTGCCCGAGTTCACCTGGGAAAAGACCGACGCCGTGGCCGACCTGCGCACCGCCGCCAAGGTCTAGTCCGCACGACTGATCCTGTTGAAGGCCGGGGCTTTCCCCGGCTTTTTTGTATCCGCCGCCCGGCTCCTGCCCTCCCCGCGGACGGCCATTCCCGCGGGCGGCCGCCGCGATGACCGCAAAGGAGAGGGAGCGGCCCCTCACCGGCATCCTCGCCACCGACAGCGGGCACCGGCGTTTGCGGGCTCCCCTGCCGATCCTCCTGCAGGTCCGGGATGGGTCAGACCTCGTACCGGCTCCGCCTTCGGCCGCTGCCATGCCGCAGGGCACCCGCCCCGGCCAGGATACCGGGCTCCCCCCGGGCGCTCGCGTCCGGCCTGCAACTTGCAAGCCCTGTGCGGATTAAGTACATTGAGCGATTACGGATGCCGTGACATCCGCCGCCGCGCCCGGCGCGCGGCACAGCCACTGACCCGCAAGACCGGCGGGGCCCGCGGGCCTGCCGCCATCCCATCCACCTTTCCGCGTGCCGAGGCATCATGAACCCGCAAACCTACACAGCCCCGCAGGAACAGCAGGAGGCGCCGGCCTCCTTTGCCGCCATCCTGCCCCTGCTGCTCTTTTTGCTCATCTTCATCGGTACGGGCGTCAGCCTGAGCCTGGCCGGTGTGGACATGGCCTTCTACCAGCTCTCCGCCACGGTGGCCATCCTGCCCGCCATCGCCCTGGCCCTGATGCAGGGCCGGGCCCGCCTGTCCAAAAAGATCACCATCTTCCTCACCGGTGTGGGCGAGATCAACATCATCACCATGTGCATGATCTACCTGCTGGCGGGCGGTTTTGCCGCCACGGCCACGGCCATCGGCAGCGTGGATGCCACGGTGAACTTCGGCCTTTCGCTGGTGCCGCCGGCCTTCATCCTGCCCGGCCTGTTCCTCATCGGCGCCTTCGTGTCCACGGCCATGGGCACCAGCATGGGCACCGTGGCCGCCATCACGCCCATCGCCCTGGGCGTGGCCGCCCAGACAAGCATCGAAGTGCCCGTGCTCATGGGCGTGGTGCTGGGCGGGGCCATGTTCGGCGACAACCTGTCCATGATCTCGGACACCACCATCGCCGCCACCCGCACCCAGGGCTGCGAGATGGGCGACAAGTTCCGCATGAACTTCCTCATCGTCCTGCCCGCCGCCCTGCTCACCGTGGCCCTGCTCTGGTTCTCGGCCTCGGGCGGTACCGAAGTGACCCTGCACGACTTCGAGCTGATCCGCGTCCTGCCCTACATCGCCGTGCTGGTGCTGGCCCTGACCGGGCTCAACGCCTTCATCGTCCTGGCCACGGGCATTCTGCTCAGCGGTCTGGTGGGCCTGTTCTGCGGCATCCCCGGCGCGGACGGCCAGATCGTGCCCTACAGCCTGCTCCGCTGGGGGCAGGACATCTACAAGGGCTTCACCGGCATGAACGAGATCATGGTCCTGTCCATGCTCATCGGCGGCCTGGGCGAGCTCATCCGCTACCACGGCGGCATCGCCTGGCTGCTGGCCCGCGTGGACGGCCTGGCCCGCCGCCTGGCCGGGAAAAGCGGCGGCAAGGGCTCCTCGCGGGTGGGGGAATCCTGCATCGCCCTGCTGGCCAGCCTGGCCGACATCTGCACGGCCAACAACACCGTGGCCATCATCCTCACCGGCGGCCTGGCCCGCGAGATCGCCCTCAAGAACGGCATCGACCCGCGCCGCAGCGCCAGCCTTCTGGACATCTTTTCCTGTGTCTTCCAGGGCCTGATCCCCTGGGCCGCCCAGCTGCTGCTGGCCGGTTCCCTGGCCAAGATCTCGCCGCTGGAGATCACCATCAACAACTGGTACTGCATGCTGCTGGCCGTGGCCGGCATCCTGGCCATCATCCTGGGCCTGCCCCGCATCAAGGCCCGCAGCACGGAGGCGTGATATGGCAGGCAATTCCTTTGGGCGCATCCTGCGCCTCACCTCGTACGGCGAATCTCATGGGCCCGGTCTGGGCGGCGTGCTGGACGGCTGCCCCGCAGGCCTGCCCCTGAGCGAGGAAGACCTGCAGCGCGAGCTGGACCTGCGCAAGCCCGGACAGGGCGCCACGGCCACCAAACGCAAGGAATCCGATACCGTCCGCATCCTTTCCGGCGTGTTCCAGGGCCTGACCACCGGCACGCCCATCGCTTTCCACATCGCCAACGAGGACCAGCGCTCCCGCGATTACGGCAATCTGGCCCAGGTCTTCCGGCCCGGGCACGCGGACTGGGGCTTTTTCAAAAAGTTCCACGGCATCCGCGACTACCGCGGCGGCGGCCGCTCCTCCGGGCGCGAGACCGTGGCCCGTGTGGCGGCCGGGGCCATCGCCAAAAAGCTGCTGGCTACGCGCGGTGTCCAGATCCTGGCCGGAGCCGTGGAGCTGGGCGGCATCGCCGTGCCCCCCGAAGCGTGCGATCCGGACGCGGCCCTGAGCCGTCCCTTCTTCGCCGCCGCCGACAGCGTGGTCCCGCTTTGGGAAGAGCGCGTCGCCGCGGCCCGTGCCGCCGGGGACACCCTGGGCGGCGTGGTGCAGGTGGTGGCCCGCAACGTGCCCGCCGGTCTGGGCGAGCCCTGCTTCGACAAGCTGGACGCCCGGCTGGCCTACGCCCTCATGGGCGTGGGCGCGGTCAAGGCCGTGGAAGTGGGCGAAGGCTTTGCCGCCGCGCGCCTCACCGGCTCGCAGAACAACGATCCCATGCTGCCCGGCGGCCGCTTTGCCGGCAACCATGCGGGCGGCATCCTGGGCGGCATCTCCAGCGGCCAGGACATCGTGCTGCGCGTGGGCGTCAAACCCATCGCCTCCATCGCGCAGGAACAGCAGACCATCGACGTCCACGACCAGCCCGCCAGCGTGCTCATCGGCGGCCGTCACGACCTGGCGGCCATCCCGCGCATCGTGCCCGTGCTCACGGCCATGACCGCCCTGGTGCTGGCCGACGCCCTGCTGCTGCAGGAGCGCATGGCCGTCCTGCCCGTGCCCGACGGCGTGGACTGGTTTTAGCAGTGTTTGTTGAGGGGGAAGGGACCCTTTTTCCTGCGGTAAAAAGGTCTCCCTTCCCCTCGAACTCCCCCATCCCTCCAAAAACCGCTCTCCTGGTCTGCCATGTCTGACGATCTTCCCCTGCTGCGCGATCCCGATGCCGTGGAGCTCACCGGCACGCTGGAACGTGTGGTCTTCCACAACGAAGAGAACGGCTATACCGTGCTGCGCCTGCTGCCCGACAGGGCCCTGCCCGTGGAGGCCAAGGTCAAGGGCGCGCCCAGCCGCACGGTGAGCCGCGATCCCGTGACCTGCGTGGGCCACATGGTCAACCCGCAGGTGGGCGTCCGGTTGCAGGTCAGCGGCCGCTGGGTCAACAACGCGCGTTTCGGCCGCCAGCTGGCCTTCGACATGGCCGAGGAGATGCTGCCCGCCACCAGCGAGGGCATCCGCCTGTACCTGGCCTCGGGCCTCATCAAGGGCGTGGGCGAGGAGATGGCCGGGCGCATCGTGGCGGCCTTCGGCACGGACACCATCCGCGTGCTGGACGAAGAGCCCGAACGCCTGCTCAAGATCAAGGGCGTGGGCAAGAAGAGTTTCGAGAAGATCAAGGAAAGCTGGGCCGAGCACCGGGGCATCCGCGACCTGCTGCTCTTTTTGCAGCCCCACGGCATCACGCCCGCCTATGCCGTGCGCATCTACCGCGCCTACGGCGGCGAGGCCCTCAACGTGGTGCGCGAGAACCCCTACCGTCTGGCCATGGACATCCGGGGCATCGGCTTCGTGACGGCCGACGCCGCGGCCCGCAAGCTGGGCTTTGCCGAGGATCATCCCCTGCGCATCCAGGCCGGGCTGCTCTATGTGCTGCAGAAGGCCACGGACGACGGCAACGTCTTCCTTCCCGAGGAGGAGCTGCTGGATCAGGCCTGCCAGCAGCTGGCCGTGGACCGCGACCTGGCCCGGCAGGCCGTGCTGGCCCTGGAGCAGGAAGAGCGCGTGGTGCGCGAGAGCCTGGACGAGCTGCCCGGGCGTCTGCCCGCTGTCTTCCGCGAGGACGGCGAGGAGGCGGAAGCGCCGGAAGTGGCCGTCTACCTGCGCCGCTACCATCATTACGAATCCAAGACGGCCTTCTATCTGCACCGCCTGCTGCACTCGCCCAAGGCCGTGCGTTTCGCCGAGCCCGACGCCCTGGTGGAAAAGGTCACGGAGTCCCTGTCCATCAGCCTGGCCCCGGAACAGCTGGAGGCCGTGCGCACCGCGGCGCGCAGCAAGGTCATGGTGCTCACCGGCGGCCCCGGCACGGGCAAGACCACCATCATCAACGCCATCATCCGCCTGTTCGCCGAGGTCAAGGCCAAGATCCTGCTGGCCGCGCCCACGGGCCGCGCCGCCAAGCGCATGAGCGAGACCTCGGGCCGCGAGGCCCGCACCATCCACCGCCTGCTGGAATACAGCCCGCAGGAGGACGGCTTTGCCCGCAACGAGGACAATCCGCTGGCCTGCGGCCTGCTGGTGGTGGACGAGGCCTCCATGATGGACACCCTGCTCTTCTACCACCTGCTCAAGGCCGTGCCCATGGGCGCCACCGTGGTGCTGGTGGGCGACGTGCACCAGCTGCCCTCCGTGGGGCCGGGCAACGTGCTGGCCGACATCATCGCCTCCGGGGCGGTGCCCGTGGTGGAGCTGACCGAGATCTTCCGCCAGTCGGCGGAAAGCGAGATCATCTGCAACGCCCACCTCATCAACAAGGGGCAGGTGCCCTCGCTGGAATCCAGCAAGGACAGGCTCTCGGATTTCTATTTCATCCACCAGAACGACCCGGAACGCGCCGCCGACATGGTGGTGGATCTGGTGCGCAACCACATCCCGCGCCGCTTCGGCCTGGACCCGGTCAACGACATCCAGGTGCTCACGCCCATGCACAAGGGCGCCGTGGGCGCGGCGCAGCTCAATCTGCGCCTGCAGGCCAGCCTCAACCCCAACGGGCTGGAAGTGCGGCGCGGCGAACGCAGCTTCCGCCTGCACGACAAGGTCATGCAGATCCGCAACAACTACGACAAGGACGTCTTCAACGGCGACGTGGGCCGCATCGTCTTTCTGGACGGCAAGGAGCGGACCCTGAGCGTGCGCTACGACGACCGCGTGGTGCCCTATGACTTCGAGGAGCTGGACGAACTGACGCCCGCCTACGCCATCTCCATCCACAAATCGCAGGGCTCGGAATACCCTGCCGTGGTCATCCCGCTGATGATGCAGCATTACGTGCTGCTGCAGCGCAACCTGGTCTATACCGGCGTCACGCGCGGCAAAAAGCTGGTGGTGCTGGTGGGCGAGAGCCGCGCCCTGCACATGGCCGTCAAGAACAACAAGACCCGCACCCGCCACACCCGCCTTGCCCTGCGTCTGCAACCGTTGACATAGCCCGCCATCCGGTTTAGGAGGCAATAATCCTTATCTGCAAAGTAAGGAATTTCGCCACTCCTGCGCCGGATGACCGGCCGGATCAAAGGTACTGCATGACGCCAAAAAATTATGACCTGACCTTCCACTATTTCAGGGCCTTCGCCATCGTCTCCGTCATGCTCACCCACATGTGGGTGGGCGGCGTCCTCGCGGGCAGCGAGGACGCCGCCAAGCTCCAGGACAGCCTGCGGCTGTGTCTTTTCCACTCCGCCACCATCTACTTCGTCTTCATCTCCGGCTATCTGTTCGACTTCGTGAACCGCAGGAAAGGCCAGTTCCCCCCCTTGCGCTTCTACAAGTCCAAGATCGTCAACGTCTTCTGTCCCTACTTCATCCTGTCGCTGCTCCTGCTGGCCGCGGGCTGGATCTCCCACCACTGGTTCGGCTACGACATCCCCTTCATCAACGACGGCACGCCCGTGGCCTCCCTGTGGGACGTCCTGCGCTGTCTGGCCTACGGGTCGGCCAGTCTGGTGCCCTACTGGTACATCCCCTTCATCATGACCGTGTTCAGCGTCGGACCGCTCATCTTCCACCTGCCCACCGGGCTGCTGCAAAAGATCCTGCTCCCGGCCTCCGTCCTGCCCCTGATGGTGCCGCGCCTGCTGGTCTCGCCCTTGCGCAACCTCTGCTTCTTCGTGCCCATCTTCCTCATGGGCGTGTACTGCGCCCGCAACCGTGACGCCTGTATGGCCTTCATCCGCCGCCACCTCAGCGCCATCCGCGTGACGGCCGTGCTGACCTCCCTGCTCATCGTGGCCGACCATTACTTCGGCAGCTTCATGCCCAACATCGAAGGGGCCTACTCTGTGCAGAAACTCTGTATCGGCTCCTGGGTGCTGGAACTGCTGGAAGGCATGGACAGGGAAGTGCTGGCCCTGGACTTCCTGGCCCGCTACAGCTTCCCGCTCTTCTTCCTGCATGCCATCTTCCAGGGCATCTTCCAGGCGCCCCTGTTCCAGGTGCTCGGCGCCGCGCTGCCCGGACAGGTCTTCACCATCGCCAACCTCACCGTGACCGTGGAGATAGCCCTTTGCATCCTCTGCATCCTGGGCATCAAGAAGGTCATGGGCAAACGCTCGCGCTATCTCATCGGCGGCTAGGCCAAAGGAAAGCCTGCCGCGGGCTCAGCACTGACAGTGCTGGAGGATGCCGCCGGCAATGACGGGACCGGGGCCGCCGGAAAGACGGTGCCGGTCTTTTTTTTTCGGCAGGGAACACGCTGGCGACGCACAAAAAAAGGGGGACATGGTCCCCCATCGATGTTTCGTGTCACGCCGGTCGCCTGTTGTGGAGCTGTCCCCGCATCCCTGCGGCGGGCTCATGCCGGGTTTCTCCCTTCCTGAAGATGCGGGGCAGGAGCCGTGGAAAGCCGCCCGCCCGGACAGCGCCTTCCAGGTGATGCAGGGCCCGTCCCCGTTTGCGCGCAGTCCCGGCAGACGGCAGCGGAGCAAGGGACTCCCTCCCCTTCAAAAACACGCCCCGCCCAAGGGCGAAAAATACAAAATCAACAAGTTATTTCAATTAGATAGACAACATCCGAACATCTCTCCAGTGAAGGGCCTGCCGCAGGTCCAGCGCTCATCTGAAAAAGCGCGCCGGGGAAAGGATGGGAGCGTGGGGGAATAGGCCCCTCGCGCACGGGCGACGGCCGGAGGCGGCTGCAGACCTTAGCCGTGAGCGACGAAGGCGCTTTACGGGCATCGGCAGCAGCGATGAGGGCTTTCCCTTCCCCCAGCAAATACGGCGAGCGTTCCCCCTAGCAGGCCTGGGCCCAGCCCGCCGGGAACACGTCCAGCGGCATGGGGCGGCACAGGTCGCAGGCAGGCTGCAACCAGTGCAGGACCACACGACCTTTGCGCCGCAAACGCAGGGGCGGCAGGCACAGCAGCCCGGCCCTGTCTGCCAGGGCGTTGAGCTCGTCCACCGTATGCCCGGCCGGTGCGGGGCGGCCGTTTTCCCGTCCATCCGCGCACACCAGCACGCACTGGCCGCCGGGACGCAGCAGACGCCGGATCTCGCGCAGGCAGGCGGACAGATCGCCTGCCCAGAACGCGGGCTCGAACGCGGTGATGACGTGGAACATCTCCGCCGGGAACGGCAGGGCGGGAAACGCGCCCCGGCAAATGCGGACCCTGCCCCGGGCCACGTCATGGCGGTTGCGCACCGTGGCGGCCGATACCGCCGCAGCGGTGGCGGCCACGCCGTAGACGGCCCCCGAATACAGGGCAAGCTGGGCCAGGGCACGGCCGCCACCGCCCAGATCGAGGACCACGTCGCGCACCCGCAGCCGCAGGGAACGCACGACCTCCCGCTGCACGGCAGCCTGCCCGTTCTGCTTCAGGTACAGGGTAAAACGCCCCCAGACGTCCCCGGGGCGGATGATATGCTGCCAGATATCCATGCTTTGCTCCTTGCATGCGGCCGCCCCCAGAAAAAACTTGCCTTGCATGCCCTTCCCGTATATCTTGATTGAAAATGAAATTCAATTTATTTAAAAGGACCCCTGCATGAGACCCAGCCACGTCTGTGAGGCATTGCATCATCTGGTGCGCATCCGGCAACCCGTGTTCCTCTGGGGGCCGCCCGGTGTAGGCAAGAGCCGGCTGGTGGCCGACGTGGCCCGCCGCCAGGGCCGCAAGCTCTACGACCTGCGCGCCGTGCTGCTGGACCCGGTGGACCTGCGCGGACTGCCCCGCATCAGCGATGAGGGCATCACCTCCTGGTGCGTGCCGGAATTCCTGCCCCATCCGCAGGACACGGAGGAAGGCATCCTCTTCCTGGACGAACTCAACGCCGCGCCCCCTCTGGTACAGGCCGCCTGCTACCAGCTCATCCTCGACCGGCGCGTGGGCCAGTACCGCCTGCCCGACGGCTGGGCCGTGGTGGCCGCGGGCAACCGCGAGAGCGACCGGGCCGTGACCTACCGCATGCCTTCGGCCCTGGCCAACCGCATGGTGCATCTGGATGTGGAATGCCATATCGACGACTGGCTGGACTGGGCCCGTGACAACGGCATCCGCGAGGAGATCCAGGCCTTTTTGCGCTTCCGGCCGCGCCTGCTGCATGATTTCGATCCCCGTTCGTCGGACAGGGCCTTCGCCTCGCCGCGCTCCTGGGAGTTCGCCTCCCGCATCCTCGATGCCGCCCCGGACGGCCCGCTGGAAGAAGAGCTGCTGGCCGGGACCATAGGTCAGGCGGCCGCGGCGGAACTGAGCGGCTTTTTGCGGGAATGGCGCCACCTGCCCAGTGTGGAGAGCGTCCTCAGCGATCCCGAAGAAGCCCCCGTACCTGCCGACCCGGCCTCCCTTTACGCCCTGTGCGAGGCCCTGGCCCTGCGCACCGCGCCCGCCACCATGGAAGCCCTGGCCGCCTATGCCGGACGCCTGCCCGCCGAGTTCGGCGTGCTGCTCATGCGCGATGCCGTCCGGCAGGATCCCGCCGTGGTGGAAAGCGAGCCCTTTGCCCGCTGGGCCCGCGACAATGCCGAGGTCCTGATGTGAACAGGGACGATCTTCCTGCCCTGCCCCGTGCACCCCTCTCCCGGGGCGTGCGTGTCCCCTCCTCCGTCAGCCGCCGGGTTCCCGCCCCCGCGGCCAAAGACACCCGCTCCACACCAGACGCCGCGGTATGCCCGCCTTCCCCGGAAACGCCCGGGACGACACGGCAGGATCCCCGGCCGGAGCGCCCGTCCGCGTCACAGGGCATGCGCCACAGCCCTGCGGCGGACGTTCCGGCCCCTCCTCTGGAGCAGCGCGCCCTCACAGCCATGATCCGGGCCCGGGCGGACCTGGTGCTCCGGCAGCCCTTTTTCGGCTCCCTGGCCCTGCATCTGGCCCTGAAACCGGACAGCACCTGCCGCCACCTCTGGACCGACGGCCGCACGCTGGGCTTCAATCCTGTCTGGGCGGCCACCCTGCCCCACGAGCGGCTGGTGGGAGCCCAGGCCCACGAAGTCATGCATCTGGCCTGCGCCCATCATGTCCGGCGCAACGGACGCGATGCCCGGATCTGGAACGAAGCCTGCGACGTGGTGGTGGACGCCCTGCTGCTCGGTGCCGGCTTCCGGCTGCCGCAGGGCCATCTGGAACATCCCGAATATGCGGGACTCAGCGTGGACGAGGTCTACAGCCGTCTTGCCTCCCTGCAGGACACGCCCCTGCACGGCGGCGCGCAACAGCAGGCCGCCGGACGCAGCCCCCGGGAAAAGGGCTCCGACCAGCAGAGACATGACGGCCGGGAGCGGCAGGACGCCCCCGCGGCCGCGCCCTCCCGTGCAGGAGAGACTGACGAGGCAGCCGCCCCGGAAGCCGCGGGCACCGCCCGCCCTGCCGGGGACAAGCCGGAAAGGGAGCAGCCTGTCCCGTATTTTTCCGGTGAGGTCCGTGACCATCCCCTGCTGGAAGACGGCCAGGGAGACGCGCGCCGCAAGGCGGAACAGGAGGCCGAGCTGCGTCTGGAGCAGGCCCTGCAACGGGCGCGGCACATGGGCCGCGAGCTCGCGGGCTTCAGCCGCCTGTTGCGCGGCGTCCGCCACGATGGCGGCACGGACTGGCGCGGCCTGTTGCGCCGCTTTCTGGAGAACTGCGCCCTCAACGACTACACCTGGAGCGCGCCCAACCGGCGTTACCTGCATCACGGCATCTACCTGCCCGGACGGCAGGAGCAGCGCATCCCGCAGCTGGCCGTGGCCGTGGACTGTTCGGGCTCGGTGGACGATGCCGCCCTTTCCCTGTTCTGCGAGGAGCTGTCGTCCATCCTCGCCGCCTACGAGACGGAGCTGGTGGTCATCTTCCACGACAGCCGCGTGCAGGCCGTGCAGACCTTCCGGCGGCAGGACCTGCCCCTGCATCTGGCCCCCGTGGGCGGCGGCGGTACGGACTTCAGGCCCGTGGGCCGCTGGCTGGACGACAACGGCCTGCGCCCGGCCTGTCTGCTCTGGTTCACGGATCTGGAATGTTCGTCCTTTCCCGACGAGCCCGCCTGCCCCCTGCTCTGGGCCGTCTGGGGACAGGGAGGGGAACAGCCCCCCTTCGGCGAGCTGCTGCGCCTGCCCGCCGGAGCCTGACCATCAAGGAGCCTGTATGCGGATCACCTGGAAAATAGAAAAAAAGCGCGGCAACCTGCGCCCCGTCCTGACCTATACCGTCACCCTGGAAGACTTCGAACGCCAGCTGGCCACGCCGCCGCTGAGCATCACCTCGCTCATCCCCGAACCGCCGGAATCCTGGCAGGAACACTGCTGGCCCGGGCAGCACGAACGGGCCGGGCAGGACGATGCAGGCGAGCGGCCCTGCTACCAGCTCTCCATCCCGTCCCACAAGGGACGGCACGGCAGCCAGAGCCTGCGCCTGCCCTGGCGTGAGGACAACAGCTATCCCGAAGTGGAGGCCTCCTTCCGCCTGCTGCGCGAAGCCTTCGCCAGCGAACTGGAACGGGCCGGGGCCAGCCGCCCCATGCATGAGGAAAACAGCCTGGAGCTGGGCGGTACGGCCCTGCGCTCCGTGGCTCCGGCCATCCTCGGCCAGCGTTTCCTGGAAGCCGTGGGCAAGGCCTAGGCCTGCCCGGGCTTTATCCCCGGACAGCGAAAGTAGCCTCACAGCAACATCCGTATCGTTCTTTCACTGCAGACCTGGGGTGTTCAGACCGGCTGGCGTTCCAAAAGAAAAGGCCTTCCCCAGCGGGAAGGCCTTTCATCATATCAGCAGGTATCCTGACGGCTCCGCGGACAGTCCGTCATGCCCCTCCCGCCGGGGAGACAGCAGGCCATTGCGGCAGGACGGCCTGAACCCTGTCGGCTCAAGTCCTCACAGCACGTCCCCGGCCGCCGCGTCTTCGGTGAGCATGTCGCGCAGGCGGCGTGCGGCCAGGCTCAGGGTATGGCCGTCGTATTCCAGCAGGCTGATGCTGCGCGACGGCAGCTCCTCAGCGAGCCGCAGGGCGAACACCTCCCCGGCGGCCAGTGCCTCTCTGGCGGCCACTTCCGGCAAAAAACCGATGCCCAGGCCGTGCCGGGCCAGATCCAGCACCAGCCCCGTGGTGTCCGGCTCCATGGCCGGGGCAAAGTCCACGCCCCGCGCCTTACACATGCTCTCCAGGAATTCGAAGGTGAGGCTGCCCTGCTTGTGGCAGATGAAGGGATGCCGCATCACCTCATCCAGGGGCACGTCCCTGCCGCGCAGCTGCCCGAAGGCCGACGAAGCCACGAAGACGTCCCGCAGCGGGCACAGGCGCGTCTCCTTCAGGGCCCGGAAACCGCCGCCGGGCACGGCGGCCACGGCAAAATCGATGGCCCCGGACTTGAGTTCATCGATGGCCTGCCGGGACGTACCGCCGAACAGCCGGAGCCGCACCCCCGGATACAAGGCATGGAAGCGGTCCAGCCGCGGCAGCAACCAGTGGCGCAGGGCCGTCTCGCTGGCCCCCAGGGCGATGCTGCCCGATTGCAGGCCCACGGCCTGCTCCAGCTCTTCCCGGCCCCGGCGGAACTGCTCGCAGCCCGCCTCCACATGGGCGTAGAACATGCGGCCTTCGGGCGTGAGCTCCACGCCGCGCCGGTTGCGGATGAACAGACGGCAGCCCAGCTCGCGCTCCAGGGCCGCCATGGAGCGCGATACCGCGGGCTGGCTGGTGAACAGCATGGCCGCCGCCCGGCTGAAATTGCGGCAGCGCGCCACCTGGTAGAATATCCGGCAAAGCTCCCAGTTCAGCTCCATGCGCTCTCCTGTTATGCATTTTTGATATATCTACGATATCAACTAAGCATTTTACCGTATCAGGGCCCCTTGCTATAGGCAAGCGCAGCACTTCTCCAGCAACAGATTTCCAACCAGGGACCTTGAACGATGAACCGCGGATACATTTTCATCTTTCTTGCCACCGTGTTCTTCAGCTCCATGGAAGTGGCCCTGAAGACCGTGGCCCATGATTTCAACCCCATGCAGCTCAACTGCACCCGCTTCCTCGTGGGTGGCCTGCTGCTCATCCCCTTTGCCCTGCGCGGCCTGCGCCAGCACGGGGCACGGGTCACCGCCGCCGCATGGAAAGGCTTTGCCTGGCTCGGCTTCGTGGGCCTGGTGGTGAGCATGATGTTCTACCAGATGTCCATCCTTTACGCCCCGGCCTCGGTGGTCAGCGTGCTGTTCAGCTGCAACCCCGTGCTGGTGCTGGCCTTCGCCTATCTCATCCTGCGCGCCGACATCCGGCCCCAGCACATCACCGCCCCTGTCTCTTATAC
>ERZ1026848.145-NODE-145-length-38554-cov-41.745734_pt1 | contig 38554 bp, 54 predicted proteins | sample MGYA00380154_ERZ1026848 | MGnify/ENA primary metagenome ERZ1026848 (study PRJEB33269, sample SAMEA4719790) | human gut metagenome | biome: human-associated habitat; feature: organic feature; material: feces | place: Cameroon | collected 2013-10 ...
GAGTGCTATCCCACGGGAATTTTGCTATATCCGTAGGCCTTAGCCGTTTCCCTTTCTTCTGGTAAGGAAGGAGGGCGGTCAAGGCTAAAAAACGGGTGCGCTCCCATCTGTCCTTGTGCTCCGCATCCTCCTTGTCACTCCACGCCCTTAATATCTCCGACAACTCATCAACCTCCAGCGCATAGACGTCCGTTATCGGTATCCCCGCCTTGCCTACCGCTATGGCAACCAGCTCGGAAATCGTCAGCTTTTTTTTTCGCCGTCCGCTTGCGCCTCTGCATCTCCTCCCAGCAGCTCCGCTGCCTCTTGCATCCCTATGTAGTCAATTATCTCGTCAGCTGAATTAAATGGGAAATCAACACCGTCCACCTTGCAAGCGGATTTGATGCCGTGATAAATAATCACCCCTAACTTCTCCATGTCCTCGCCCGCAAACTTGGAAAAATCTTCTCCGGTTTCCCGTTTGTATGCCACCATCGCTCCAACCGTGAGGCGAAACGGATATTCTTTGCCTTTGATTTCTATTTTCTTCATTTTTTATGCCTGTTGTTTTGTTTCCACATTGCCTGTATTTTCAAACGTTGCCGAATAAGTCGCATCATCATCTGCCGGAGAACTCTCCTCCAAGTTGGTGATAACAAACAAACCCTCTTCGTATGATGTTCCCGTTTCACTTTCAGTATAGCCATATTTGAGCTTAACCGGCTTGCGCAGCTTCATCTGCTTCAACAATGTGTCGTAGCCCATGTCGGCATCAAACGTCTTCAACGCCTCGCAAGTGATGGTGCAAGACAGTTTTGTCACGCTCTTTTGGCTAAATGCGCCGTTTTCGGTGTCTTTTGTCACACGCTCCTTGGTCTCGCCACTGTAAGATATCGTATGACTTGTGGCTGCCGCTGTCTTTACCCATGTCGGGGTTGATTCGGTTGCTCCGCTATTGACAAACAGCATGATGTCTCTTCCCTCGATGTAATCTCCTTTTGTCTTGCTCATAATCCTGTTTTTTTAAATTGACAATTTCGTAAACACTCTCTTTATCTCTTGATTCATTTTCTGCTCGGCTTCCGTCTCTTTTGCCCGGATTGATTTTTTAAAAAACCATTCCGGTTTGATCCGTCCGGTCCGATGTCCTTTCCCAAGCCTCTGTAGGAGCTTTTTCTTGCCCTTCCAGTATCCCCTGTATATTTTCCGTCCTTTTGTCTTTCTCTCTTTTGTTCCGGATTCAAACCATTTGACCCGGTAGTCCTCCATGATATGGACTTTGGCGGTTTGCTCTTTATTGCTGACAACAACTTTTGCCACCTTCAACTGTACTTCTTTTTCTTTTCCGCCCCTGGACCGTTTGACTACCTTTTTCCCGGCAAATCCCCTGCGGTTTGTTTTAAAACGTAGGGTCGTTTCCTTGGCTATGATATTTAAACCCTTGCGCATAGAGGACAGAATCATCCTTGATGTCTTTTGCTCGCCCAACCTGTCCAACACCTTGCGCAGGTCTAAATCGTCTACCTCGAATCCGCTCATACAACCTCTCCCTCATACTTTACCTCGTAGGTCAAACGCTGCACAAACCCACCGTCCGAATAAGCCGTCTCAGCCCCTGTGAGTGCTGCGGACAGTTTCCCGGCCGGGTTGTCAAACCTGACCTCGCCATCCTCCTCGCTTGCAGCCATAATCGACGTGGCTACCCTGTCGGACTGGTTAAAAGTACAACCCCAAATATCAACGCTGTATTGGTAAACGTATGAGTAAATGCCATCCTTCGTTCGCTTAGTAAGCAGGCTGTCGCACGAAAACACACAATAAGGGAAAACAGCGTCTTCGTCCGCCACGACAGGATAGACGCTTGTACCCTCGGGTGTCCATTTTGCCAAAAAGGCATATAACGCTTTGTTTACTCGTTGCATAAATCCGTCCTCCTGATATAGTAGATGGTTTTGTTATTACGTTGATGCTCTATGCGTATGATATTGTAGATGTACCCCCGGTATCGCACCCTCCACTCCGTTGATGCCTTATCGACCGTCCAAGTCTTAAGCGTGTGCGTCTGCTCCTCTGCTAATGCCTCCTGCGTCAACTCGTCTGAGTATTTGATATCGTCTACCTCACAATAATGTACACGCTCGTCATAGTAAGACACGGTGCGCTCGCCTGTGTCCGTCACGCTCTTTACAGGTTGCAAAAAAGAAACCGGTTCGGTAAACCATCCTATGTTGTAGTCTCTTGCCATATCAAAGGGTCTGCCAATCTCTGTGCCGCAGTCGTGCGCTCCGAAACATGATCGATAGGATTTTCAAACAGCTCCGCCGCATACAATAAAATCGCAACGCGCAAGGATTTCGGAAAATCATCGAAGCTTCCGATTTTCCTACCGGAATAGTGTTCGCACCATTCCGCCGCCGCAAGCAAATTTACCTCCAACTGGCTGTTAAAATCGTCGGTGGTAATCCTCAGCTGTTTTTTAAGCTCTTCGACCGTCACAGGGCACTGCGCTATGTCCATGATTCTATTTTTTTTGCAATTTCATCCGCTGTCGCCTTGCTGATGCCTTTGATGTCGGTAAGCACGGGTAATGCGGATTTTACTCTCTCTATCGTATTGAGACCCTCCTTTATCAGCAATTTCCTCACCGGGCAATCCTGCGGAAGGTCGCTCTCCTCGCTTGTTTCGGGTATTGCGTACCCTTTGGACAGCAGGTCGATGGCTCGCTCATCTGCCAAATCCCCTACCATGCCCTCGGAGTACGCATATCCTGCCACAGGTCTTAAAAACCGAATCCTCATGCCAAAGCGTCTTTGATTACCGCAAATGCCTCTTTGCGTCTTACAAACACGTCGTGGTAGGCATTGAGGGTCACTTCGTAAGCTCCTTTTTTCTTCAGCGTGTACGGGTCCACGACAATATCCAGGCCTCCCCAAGTCATGATCCACAACTTGGACCAGTCGCCAAACAATACTGCGGAGCATTTTTCGCCAGATGTCCCTTTTACAAGGTTGGATGGTACTAAGTTGCTCATAAATGCCCTGTACCCATTGATTTCGTTATTGTCCCAGATATACCCGGCTACTCCTGCGGATTTGAGGGTGCGCTTTAAAAATCCTCTTGCCTTTGCGTTTGTGATATACGCCATGCTGCTCGTGTCCGCATCCACCGCAGCTATCTCGGTCTCGAGGTTGACCATCGCATCCCAACTAAGCTCCGCCCCGTTTGCCGCAAGCTCAAGCGTCTTGATGCCTTCCGTTTGCATCAATCCGGTCGGGCTTGTTGCGCCTGACCCGTTGATAGCGGCCTCTTCGACTGCAACGGCATGCGCTGCATAAAAATCGTTAAGGATGATATTGTCCACATCAAAAGAGCTTTGGATAGCAAGCTGTTTGGAGATTGGCACACTGATGGCGCAACGTTTCGGTTTTGCCGTGCGTGAGCTAAACTGCTTGACGGTATCGGCTACCTCGTCGTTTTCGCCCTCCCACTGCACGGATATTTTAGCACCGTCAATCAGCTCGATGTTGCCTGTCAAGCCGCCAACGTAGGTCGCTCCCGCTTGAGCCAAGACAAGGCGGCTGCGTAAAGCTTCTTGATACTGCTTGCTTGTGCCTATCAACAGGCCACCCTCTTCCGGCGTTCCTGCCGTTTGCAAAGTGCCTCGTGCATTAAGGATAGAGGTCGGTATGCTCGCACCTAACAATTTGATGTTGTTTCGTGCCGCTTCCTCTTGACCCATCTGTGCGACTTCAGCTTCTACTCCGGTCAATCCTCTGCCCTCGCCCAGCTCTGCGATAAATTTGGCAAACGAAAAACGCTTTGCGATACCGTTTAATCCACGGTCTTGCTGCTCCGTTTGCGCTTGTGCGGCTGCCCTGTCGGCTGCCTCGGCTAAGTTGATTTCGTTTAATTCGCCCGTCAAACGCTCCACCAATTCGGATGCAGCTCTCAACTCTTCCGCCGTCGATTTTTGACGATCCATCGAACGCAAGGCTTCCACTGCTGCGTTCAACTCCCTCATTACCTCCTTTTTCTCTCTCATAACACTGATATTAATAATTGATTTTGTTTACTGATAATATACTCTCCCCTATTGCGCATACGGCTCTGACCGACTCGTCCAACATCTCGTCAGCCTTTTCTTCCACTTTGTCCTCGGGGTCGAAGCTCCTAACCTCCGCATATCTATAATTGCTCTCGGGTTCTTCATTCTCTTCTTCGCCAGCCCGTTCGCTGCGCACCTTTGCATTAGGGTTCGCCGGGAATGGAGTTACCGATATCTCTATGAGTTCGCATTTATGGTAATAATAGGTCGGGGTTTTTCCGTCAATGGATTCTTCGCCTTTCCCGAACTCCCCTTTCCCATCGCTCCGGAATCCGACAGAACATCCTTTAATCGTGCCGGCTAAAAGCTTCTGGAATACTTTTTCAGCTTTCGGGTTCAGCTCCTCCGCCTCAAATGTGATTTCGCCCAACAGTTGTTTCCCCTCGACCCATGCCCTTGCGCTCCCGATTACGTTGTCGGGGTCATTGCCGTAGCTTGCATGGTTGTACAAGGCTATGCCGATTTTGTTAAACCGGCTTAAATCCCAACTTTTTGCAGGTATGACCGTCCCGTACGAGTCCCTTGTCTCATCGCTAAAGACAAAGGGTATCGTCCTTGTTTTGATTGCTTCACTCTTCTTCATTTTTGTCGTTTATTTTGTTTTCATTTCCCGGGTATAGCATCTCGTCCAGCCCTGCAATCGGGTTCAAATATTCCATTTGCCGGACTTCATTTCGACTCATCCATCCGCTCAACACTGCCTTTTGGTAATACTCAGCCCTTGCGGACATATCGCCCCTTAATAATCCGTCAAGGTTAAATTTGCTTTCTATTTTATTCCGCTCGTCCTCAAAAAGGAGCTTTCTGTCTATCTCTTGTTCGTACATCTTGACGGTCGGACGGACGTAATGCTTGACAAATTCGATATCTTGGTGCTCGATGTTTGAAAAAGTAGACCGTGAGAGGTCGCCAAGCAAATGAGGTGGAACCATGAAAATACGTGCCACGTCTTGTATGGACAACGTTTTGCTCTCGATCATCTGGGATGAGTCCGGCTGCGCCGTGATGTTTTTCCACTTGAACCCGTGTGTCAACAGAGGGTTGCCATATTTTTTTGATTCCTCGAAGTTGTCCAAAAATTTCTTCGCATTGTCTTTGTTAATGCGTTCTTCCGTTTCGATGACAGCCCGGATGTTCCCTTTGTTCTCAAAATATTCGTTCCCAAATTCCTGCGCCCCGATGCCTGACGCTATCGCCCCCGCATTGTATTCGATTGGATTTACTCCTTTTATCCCGTCAATGGAGTAAAAATAAAAGTGCATCATGTCCTCATCCGAATAAATGCCGTCATAGTATTTTGTGCCATACACGTTGTAGTACTTTTTCCCGGCTTGGACGGAAATCATCACCTGCGTAGGGTGGATAGGTATCAAAGCTTTTGGGGTTGCCGACACCTCCCGCTTGATGAGTACAAACGAGTTGCCCCAGCCGTCTACGCAGGTATTGATGAAATTCCAGAAAACAAATGGATTTTGAAATGGATTCGGTTTGTTTTTTAATAATTTATAAACAGGGTGGTCTTTTGCCGTCTCACGCCTGTTGTCGGATATACTATACAATGTTTTGGGCAAACTTGCGATGGTGTTGCTCCTTAGGCGGATAGCCGCATACACCGCCGAAAACCTCATAGCCCTCTCCGTGGTCATGCCAAAAGCCAAGCCGTTTGCGCTCATGGAATTGAACGTATATCCTGATGGTGGGAAGCTGTCGCTCCTTTTTTCTCCTTTCATAAAGGTTCGGATGTTGGCAATGGTCTCTTTGATTTTAAGCATATTGTCTCCCTTTTGCGGCAAATATAAAATAATTTTTTGTATTTTCATCGCATTAACACTCATTAACCTCTAATCTTGGATGCGCACAACACAGATGGCGGAGGCTTTGTCCAAATCCGGCTACATGCCCGGTCAAAGGCTATTGACACCTAAACATGTAGCCGTTATTGTCGCACATACAGGAGAGCCGTAGGTTACTCCACTTTACCTCCATTGCCGACATACCACTCGTAGACATACAAAAACTGCACGGGGCTGTTTATCCTGCCAGTATCCTTGTACTCGTAATTGTCGAGCCACTCACGCACCTTGTCGAGCGGATACTTTGAGGTGTCCCCGTACAAAAAGGCGACCTCCGGCTCAAAGAGGTTGCCTTTGTTTATTTCCTTGACAAACCTATCCGTCAGCCTCTTTTTGTAATTGCCAGCCCAAACCTCGGGGGCGACCGCACCGTAGCAGTAGATGGCGTGCCGTTTGAAATTCCGACCAAACATCTTGTAAACGGGTTCTAAAATACGGTCGATTGCAAATGTTTCGAGTTTAAACAGCATCTTCCTCCAATGCCATTTCCTGTCACCGTTGAACCTGTCCAATGCCGCCAAAGTGCCGCCGCTGTAATACCAGTTGTCCGCACCACGTTTTACTTTAAAATTCTCCTTGTACGCCTTCTCCCTGTCCGCCTTGCGTTTATCGTACGGCATCTTGAGCGGAGGACAGTACTTGTGGAAATGGACAATCCTGCCCATCCAAGGGTTGTATATTACATACTTGTTGTCCACAATCCATTGCAGCACATTCGCTATCCACCCTTTCGCCTCGTACCCGTGCGTATATGCGTGGTAGAGGGCAGGCAGCAAGTTCCAAACTTGGTCTTGGCTCACAAACGGGCTGTGGCACGGGTCCTCGCCCTCCTCTTGGTTAAGCATCAAGTAGTTGCTTACCATTTTATCCAACCCCAGCTGCTCCCGTGTGTCGTGGTTTATGTCATCACGCACAAAAAACGGATTGCCCTCAAATCCAAGACGGGACAAGATGCCGGGGAACTTGCCGGCGTAATAAGCCCAAGCGGTGTCGGACAACCTCCCGAGCGAAATCAGCACGTCCAGCACTTCCACCGGGCTTTTGCGCCCGTTCTTCCTCCGCAGTTGCAGCAGCGTCAGCAGCTCCGCCATGTTGATAGTGCCGTCCCCTGCATACCCCTTGTTGTCGCTGATATACTCCAGCGGCACGCAATAGCCGCTGACCATCGGGTTTATATTGACAAATTTAGTCCAATACAAATCCCATAATTTTGAATGTTTCTCTTTTAAATCCATATTTATTTTGTTTGTTGTTCAAATAAATCCAAGCTCCTAAGATGACTGAACTCGTACCTTGTCCATGATTCGTTCGAAATCCAAAAGTCCAATATTATTTCCGCTACCTCCTGTTCCGTTGCGGTCGGGCGTACCTCCAATATTTTGGAGGACATCTTCGTTAACCCCCCTCCTCCGCATGATCCTCTTGATTGCCGAAATCCAGTTCCTTCGCACGTGCGGGTACTCCTCCAAATCCCGCATCTTTATTTTTTTGTTTTGCATCGGGCAGCAGATGCACCCAATCCTTGTATGCCCCTTGTCGTACAAGGGGCAATGCCTTGCGCCTACCGCATCCAAAAAGCTCCAAACGTCACGCTCCGTCCAATAGAGGATGGGGCTTACCAGTATCGACTCCTTTCCGGATATGCACCCGTTCTGCATCTCCAGTTTCTTTGCGGGCAGGGATTTGCGGTATTCGCTGAGGGTGTCAAGGCCCCGCTGAACTTGCGGTTGGATATTTCAACCTCCCCCCTGTGCGACCTCCTTGCGCTTTCCTGCCTCCTTATCCCGATTGTCGTCACCTTCCCCGCCCCTCTGTTCTCCTTGTATTCCAGGCAACACCACCTAATTGTCCTCATGGGCAAACCCCCCTTTCTCACCGCTATGTCATAGATTGATTCATGGGGCTTTAGCAATTCGACATCCGGGTATTCACGTTTCACGAAACGGATTACCTCGGGCGGGTCGATGGACGTGAGGCTCATGTGCGTCCGGAACTTGACCCCGGCAAGCTTCATCACGTGGTACATCGCTTGGCTGTCCTTCCCTCCCGAAAACGTGTTGTAGAAACCGTTTTCGGGGTCGTAGTGCAAGGCAAGCTTCTCGGCTTTGCGCAAGAGGTTGATGCTGTACATCAACTTGTCCTGCAATTGCCTGCCAAGCTTCGGAAGTATTTCTTCCAGCTTTATGTCAATGTCTTTGTTTGGCTGTGTCATCGCTAAATCCATATTGATAAAATTTAAATCAATCCCATATAAGGGTCAATTCATGATAAGCTTCTTTGTTTTTGTAATGTGTATCTAAAGACACACAAAAGCCTTTTTCCTTGAAAAAATAGGAGATTTTTTTCGCAGTCGTATATTCCTCTTTTTCGAATATACGATGACAGACATGCTCCCCTAATCTCGCTTTTTCTGACATATAATTAAGTATTTCCCAAATAAGTCCTTTGTGGGTTTCCTCAATTGCTTTCAATGTCATCTTTATCAATTGCCCTTTTATGTCTTCACCTATCTTCATCATAAGCTATTATATCTAATCTACCGGGCTTTTGCCCCCGTTCTTTCTCCGCAATCATAATTCCAAAACGATAACTTTCCCTTCACCCCTGTAATCGGTTCGGGGAACATGACCGGGTTAGCCAGTACCCAGTTCCAAACACCTTTTTCTGCCCAAATTGACGGGTGGTTTTGGACACAGTCAACTATCTCAACGCTGCCGATGATTGCGCCAAATGGGAGTTCATTAAATATCGCTCCCATCATCTTTGTGTTTGCCGCAACATCGATTTGTCTTTGGTTCATTTCACGCCACCCGTTCTTCGATACGGCTTTCCCTGCATGGATAAGGACACGCCCCCGGAAGTTCGTTTTCCAAGACCTGTTTTCTATGTCTTTCAGCCCGGACACAATAAGGCTTGCCCAAGGCTGTTTAATCGTTATTGCTTTCATAAATCCAGTCCTCCGTATTCAATAACAAATCTTCGATGTATGCCCAGCGGACGATGTTATTCACTTTACACCACTGTTCCCACCTGTCGTATTCTATGCGCATTTTGAATGTTTTAAAACAATCGTTTCCTATTTGTGCTAAAAACCACGCATTATGCTGTGGTAGATCTTCCGCCTTATGCCACGCATGGTTAATGCGCCATTCAGCACCAGCTTTGAAAGCATCTTCAAAGCATTTCATCATTTTTCTTAAGTCCCTTTCATAGAAAATTTCACCGGGATACCATAGATTTTCATGGGCATAGTCATTTGCCTCCAGTTCAATATCTTCTTGTTTCATTCTTCGACTCCTTTCGGTTTGTTTATATATCTCCAATGCGTTATGTTGTAATCTTTGTGGCTGTCGGCAATCTTATCTAAACAATCGCCAGCCCAGCCAGATTTAAATGATGCAACGAAATAATTTACAATAGTTTCACCATCGCATACATGTTCGGCACGCAACAAGCACCATTCCCCGTTTTGGGGAATATCGCCTTTGTCCTTGCAATCGTGCCATCCTTCACTTTTTGTGATTTCTGTGTCAAAGAGTGACGGCTGCCGGTTGCCCAAAGCGTTGTTAACCCTTTGTATCTCTTTGTCCACATCCCGTTCCAAGTGCTTGCTCTCGTTGAGCACGGCTGCGCTCCTGGTGCGGAAGTACTCTTTTTGTTTGTCACGCATCCGCTCTACTAAGCGGAAGAGCTGATATGCCCTTTCTCTCCCATGTTCTGTTTAAGTCCAGTCAATCAACAACCTATAACTCTTGTTCACACTGATGTCCTCCTTCAACCGTGCAACAGTGTCGAACCCTTTTTGCCGGAAGTAAAAGGCAATCGACTTCGCTTCCTGCTCGTCCTCAAAATCTCTGCTTGCGATTGTCTTCCCCTCCTCCGCACAACTGTATATCAAATTGCGAATTTGTTTTATTTCCTCTTTATACCTTTCTTTCAAAGTCTTTATCGTAAGACCCCTTGTTTCTTCTGCGTCCATATTAAATCTTTAAAATTAAACATCCTAATCATATTTCAATCCGTTGTTGTTTCCACAAACACGCCGCCCTTCAGTTCGTACCATGTGTCCTCCTTGATTTCAACCCCGTCCACCTGTTCGGTCTTGACGCAAACAGGTACATATCTTTCACCGTCTATCCCCCATTCGCTCAATGTTATCCAAGACCCTTTCTTGGCTTTCGCTTTGCTTTTGACCCCGGTACACATTATCACGGCATAATAGCCCGAAGAGCAGATTTTGGCATAATCGCCCGAAGAGCCGATTTGGGCATAATTGCCCGAAGAGCAGATTTGGGCATAATTGCCCGAAGAGCCGATTTGGGCAGAATCGCCCGAAGAGCCGATTTGGGCAGAATTGCCCGAAGAGCCGATTTGGGCAGAATTGCCCGAAGAACCGATTTTGGCAGAATCGCCCGAAGAACCGATTTTGGCAGAATCGCCCGAAGAACCGATTTGGGCATAATAGCCCGAAGAGCAGATTTTGGCATAATCGCCCGAAGAACCGATTTTGGCAGAATCGCCCGAAGAGCCGATTTTGGCAGAATTGCCCGAAGAACCGATTTTGGCAGAATCGCCCGAAGAACCGATTTGGGCATAATCGCCCGAAGAACCGATTTGGGCATAATCGCCCGAAGAACCGATTTTGGCAGAATCGCCCGAAGAGCCGATTTGGGCAGAATTGTCTCCAACCTTTGTAAGGTTATTCATCCATGCAACGCAGAGACCAATGTAATCAGATAGCGTCAGCTCCTTCTTTATCTTGATTTCTGACGAGCATATTTTAGAGTCACCGCCTTCCTTGTCAATCACCCCGCCCAGTTCGACTTCCGCAAACCGTGAGTTGTAGACAGGATAGTAATCCCATACTTCCAAAGGGTTCGTGCAGGCGTGGAATCCAGACCTGCATACCTTGACCGGCTTTCCCGATTTGTATTCTTTGCCGACCTCATATTGGAATCCCCTGCACTGGAAATTCTTGTCTAAGCCCTTATAGGCTGTAATCTTCTGTCCTGCTTCTTTCTGTTTCATATCCGCATTCCTTTAATTCGTTTTCCAACTGCGCCAATTCCCGTTTCAGCCTTGCGGCCACGAAACGGTATTTAATTCTCTCGTTGCGCTCAATCCTAAGCTTGAGCATCCTTATTTCCGCTTCCATTTCTTCCATGTCCATGTTATTCCTGATAAGCTATTTTTTCAACTTCTTCTATTTCCTTTTCCGCTTTTTCAATCGCACTACCGAACACTCCGCCTGCGAAAAGGGCGTTGGTGAAGCAGGAGAAAGCGTCCACTACCCGCTTCGACTTGTTCAGGTTCACGGCCTCACGGTTGTCCGCCAAGAGGTTGGCCAGCTTCTGCGTCTTGTACCTTATAGGCTCTTGCCTCATGTACTCCAACGGGTTGTTCTTGACCCTCCAAGGGGTCAATGCCATCCGCCTGAAATCGTCGATGACGTAGGACAGCACCTGCGCAAGCATGTTGACCACGCTCGCTTGGGATGCAAGCTCGTTCGCCTCTCCGCCCACCCCGGCATCCAACAGGGCTTGCTGCACCGCATACTTGTAGACCATTATGTGTTTCTCCATGCTGCCGCTTACGTTCCCGTTGACCTCGGACAAGAACAGTGCGCTCTTGCCCAAGATGGAGAAGCTCTCGTTGCACGCCACGCTCGCCTCGTTGTATATCTCGTTCACCGTCTTCTTGACGGCATGACGGTAGTATTTCGATTTCTTGACCCCGTAATATAGGTCTGTCGAGTGGCTATATACACGGTCGTGCAGCCATAGGACGATGTAGGTAAAAGTCGTCACTTTCCCATTTGTCTTCTTGTCGAGTGCTTCCCAGTTGTCAATCATGATCCGGTAAAAAATCAATAGTGATATGCGCCTTGAGCTTGCCTGTGGCATCACAAAACTCGCATGGTTTGTTCTTCCTCGATTCGCAGCGGAATCCTTTACCGTGACAGCGTGGGCAAGTAAACCCCCTGTATAAGAATTCCTCACTTGCAGGTGTGTCTTTGTCTACCTGCACCTCGATTATGTTCCTGTATTTGCTCATTTCTTTTAGTTTTTAACCTGTTGCTTCTGTTATTGCCGTATTCCCCAAAAGGCAGTTCTATCTCCGAGCATCTGACTCTTTTTGCATGGCCGATGATAGCGACATGCTCCCCCCGCTCAATATCCACCACCTTGAGGGTCTTCCCCTTATACCGGATTTCGCTTCCGATACTTACTTTCTCGTCAAACTCTTTTATCGTCATTGCCTCAAAGTTTGATATAAGACGGACCTATGTCCGCAAACCCGTCTATGTCGGTTGACATATATGCACCGTATGCGTTTGCCATTGCCACGCATCCGTCTATCTTTTCCGTGCTGCGTTTTTTGTCCATTTTTATGTTGTCATTCGCATCTCGGTAAATGACCACATTGCTAAACATCCACCGGATGACCGGGTTGCGCATCAAGTCCACTTTGCCGGAAGACACGTCCGCTTCTATCTTCTTCGCCGGCTCGCTCATGTTTTGGATGCCCTGCGAAAACTCGTCCAATATGTCGTCAAAGCCCTCCTTTTGCAGTCCTTGTATGACACCGTGATAAGCTTTCGCCGGGTCAAACGCAAGGCTTTGCACATCGTATTTCCGCAAGATCTTGGCCAAGTCAGCCACCATCTCGTCAATGTCTATCACGTTGCCGTTGGTGACACGGATGTAGCCGTCCTTCTGCCATTGCCTGTAATCCACATGGTCTTCTTTTTCCTTCACCTTGTCTTCCGGGATCCAAAAGAAAAACAGGCAACAAGGTATTTCCCGCTCCGGGAAATAGAGGCAAAGGGCATTGATGTCCACGTGCGAGGCAAGGTCCAAACCCGCATAGCAGGTATCGCCCTCCAGCTCTTCGACCGTAGTGCCGTAATCGCACTTGCCGACCAGTTCGTCACGGATCCAAACGTCAGGAGCGTCCACCCACAGGTTCAAATTCTTTGTCTTAAAGTTTACCTCTGTCGTGCTCCCTTTGTTGATGGCTGCCTCAAATTCCATCCGCATATATTCCTCGTACACGGACACGCCCAGGTTCGGGGATGCCTTCTTCCAAGTCGCCTCGTCTTTCCAATCGTCATCCTTGTCGGGGCAAAAAATCAAGACAAATGTGCTGTCGTCCTTTTTTATCCCCCTTAGGACATCGACATAAAATCTCCGCATCTGGTAATAAGGGGAGTTCATGTCGAACCCCGCCGTGGTGATGGAAAATATCAGAGGCTGGCGGCGTGCACCCATGCCTGAGCGTATCAGGTTGTAAAGGTCGTCCGTTGACCAAGCGTGCATCTCGTCGCAGATGGCAAAGTGCGGATTCAGCCCATCCTTGTTCCTCGTCTCCTTTGACAGGGGCTTGTAAAAGGATGCCGCCTTGTCGTAGGCAATGGAGGTAGTCCACACCGTCAGCATCTTTTGCAATACCGGGGACTGCTCCACCATCCGGCAAGCCGCCCGCCAGCAGATAGCCGCTTGATCCTTGTCCACGGCAGCCGAAAAGACCTGTGCCCCCAGCTCCCCGTCAGCGACCAACCCGTAAAGGGCTATGATTGCGCCCAGCATGGTCTTGCCGTTTTTCCGGGGCACTTCGACCGCTGCGTATTTGTACCTCCTTATGCCGCCTTTGGTCTTCCACCCGAAAACAGACCAGAGTATAAAGCATTGCCATCCCTCCGGGATAAACTCCTGCCCAGCCCACTCGCCTTGGTAGTGCTTGATGATTTGGCAAAAAGCCAAAGCCTTTTTACCTGCCTTTTCGTCAAAATAGATCCCAAGCTCCATGGCGTGTTCCAAGTCCGACACATGCCTTTGGACGGCAAGCCGCTCCAGCTCCCCGGCATTGCGGCTACCGGACAGCACGCTGTCTATGTAGCCGAGGGCTTTCTTTTTGTATATCTCCTCCTTGCGCCTCATGTCCGTCAAAATGGCAAATCCGACATATCTTCAATCACTTCCCCGACCGTCTTGACCTCCGACGCCGCATTCTTTGGCCCGTAAGGTTTCAAGTTGCCGAAATAGGGGATTTTCTTCATGTCCTCCTCGCCCATGAGCTGCCGGACTTCCTTCGGGTAATTTTGTTTGATAGAGTGCGTGTCCCCAAATTGTGACAGCTGCCGGTTTTCCCATGCCATAAAATCGACATAGACTCCTTTGGCGTTGCCCTTGTCGTCGGCAGACACAAACAGGCAGTTGTCGTCTATCGGGATGAAAACACCCCTTTTCTTCATCGTTTTCCCTTGCACGTCTATGACACATGCGCTCTTAAACCTGAGCAGGTTTATTTTCCCTGTAAAATTCATAACCGTTTTTTTATTTGATTCCATTGAAAATTTCATCCAATTCGTCTTTTTCCTCGACCATGGGTTGGCTGATCCTCTGCCTTGACACCGGGGTGAAACCGAACTCAGCCCCGATCCTGTTCACTTGCTCGACCATCTGCTTGTACAACGCAATCTCCGGTGGAGCGATATACCCGACCAAATTGCCGTCCTTGTCAAACCTCTTCAACGCCGGTTTTCTCATGCCCTCGAGGCAGGAGAACAACACGTCCAAGCTGTTTGCATAAACCGCAAGGTGTTCCAAGTCGAGCTCCGTCAAAACCTGTAAGCCTATCAGCTGGTTCGCCTTCGTCTTGAAAATTTCCTTTGCCCGTTTCGTGGGCAGGAGCTTCATCCGGCTGCATGACATGATTTGCCGGACGTTCCCGATCTTGTCCACTCCGTCATCGCCGGACATCCGGCACGGCTGGTCGGTGCCACGCATCACCTTTACCGCATCCGGCAGCGGCTTACGACCCCTCCCCATGGCAAACCTCCAATTTTGCACGCACGGAAAGCGACCCGGGGCGTGGTTCGGCGGTCGAGCCGCACAGAGATTCAGACCCCCCTCCCCATGCGGTGTCCCGGATGCGTGCGTTTTTTAATCTATTTTCATTCATAAACATTTATTAACTGTATATTAATATTATGCTAATAGCTTTATTGCTGCTTTTTGTCCCGGATTGTGCCGTTTTTGCCGTCTGCGGTCGAATCTAAGGCGATAACGGATATTGCCCTTACAGCAGGATTGACAAGCCTCATTTCGTCGTCCAAGGAGCGCAAATAGACCTCTGTAGTGCTCACATTTTTGTGCCCCAGCATGACCTGCACCTCCCTGATGGGCACTTTTGCCTTGATCGCCCTCACCGCTGCCGTGTGCCTCAGGCTGTGCGCCGTCTTTTTGGTCGAGTAGACCCCTGCCGCTTTCATCCGGTCCCTTATCATCCGCCCGACCAACAGGGGGGACATCTCCCTTTCACCCGTCTTGCCGTGCGTGCAAAAGGCTGGGAACTCCTCGCCGCCTACCCCTCTTGCGTCGAAGTAGTCGAGTATCGGCTGCAAGATTTCCGAAGTAATCCCGAAGCTTGTCGTTTTGCGTGTCTCCCCTTTCCGCTGTATCTCCAAGTACTGGTAACGCTCGTCCGGGTGCACATCCCCGACCGCCAGCCTCGATATCTCCACGCACCTGAGCCCGGTGCAGAGCATGAGGTAGATGATGGCGTAATCCCTTAGTCCTATCAGCTTGCTGCGGTCTATGCTCGACAGCAGTGCGACCACCTCGTCATCCGTCAAATGCTCCTTGTAAAATCCTTTGTGCTTGCGCTTGTAACGGATGCCCAACGCTATGTTGTCGCCCTCGCCGGAGTCCTCGACGAACTGGTAAAAGCGGCGGACTACCAACAGGTAAAAGTCCATCGTGCTTTCGGACTTTTTTGACCGCTCGAGGTAGGCCTTGTAGGCGAGGATATCCGCCCGCTTGAGCTGGTTGATGTCCTTCCCCTCGTAGACAATCCACTTTTTAAACTGCGTCAAAGCCCATCCGTACTCCTTTTTGCTCAGGGCTTTGATGTCCAAGTTTTCAAAAAAAGACCGTTCGACTTCACTGAATAACCGCTTCATGGCTGATATTTTACTTTGCCTTGTATGTATTTTTTATCCCTGTTCCCTTTTGCTATGTTACAGGACTGGCACAGGGCTTGCCAGTTGCCCTCGTCCCAAAAATCCTTGCAAATGGCTACCGGGACGACATGGTCAACCACCTTGGAGGGCGTGTAGATGCCTTTCCGCAAGCACTCCTCGCAAAGGGGGTGCTCCGCCCGGAAGGCTGCGCTCGCCTTGTGCCACCGGTTGGTATGGTAGCGGCTGTCCGACTTTGGACGCTGCCTCGGCTTGGACGGGTCCACACCGGCATTCATCCCGTACAGCCTTATCCTCTTTTTTTTTGGCTTAGTCGTCATATTGGTTCAAGTGTTTAATAACTTCTTTTTCGGTCCTGCTTAAGCCAAATACTATTCCCGCTTTGAGCTTCTCCGCTTTGAGCTTCTCCGCTTTGAGCTTCTCCGCTTTGAGCTTTTCCGCCTCCCCGTCCGAAACGAGATACCCGCCCCCGAATATCGATTTGCCATACTTTTTTTGACTGTCTAACGCTCTTACCTTCAAGGATGTCCTTTTCTGTACGGTAATATCAATCCCTGCGTTTATGATATTCGCGACCGAGCTGACCGTAACTAAATTGTCTGGATATTTGTAGACGGGTAATATTTTTTTATCTTTCTCTTTCGCTGTTTTTTGAGCCTCCTCAATCGCTCGTTTCAAGGTATATGACCCTATAATCCGGTATTCTTCAAAATCGGGCAGGTTTGTGATGAACCCGGTGTTGACCAAAGCCCCGTTATCGTACCGGATATTGTAGTCTACAACGATGTGGGTACGGACATCCTTGGAGTCGGACGAAAACAGGGTCAAATGAGGGGCGAAAAGGAAATAACGCACTCCCCAGTTATCAAAATCCCTCAATATCCCCGCCAAAATCGAAAACGGAGGGTTATCGACCACGACACACCCGTCAGGATAGTCGAAAGTCTTGTAGTCCATGCCCGGATAAAAACAGCGTACAATCTCCTTGCCGGTCAAATCGGCACGGGCGGCCAGCCAGCCCAATATGGCATCATATACCTCGGGAGGCGTGTAACAATCGTCCGTTGTCTTTTTGGGTTTGAATTTTTCCACAAACCCGTCATAATCGTTGAATAAAAAATTATTACGTTTCATGTCCTGTTTTTTTAAAATGGCACCTCGTCCTTATCCACCGCCCTCTGCACATCCCCGATGCAGGTCAGCGACTCGTTGTAGGCGAATTCGACCTTGCCCGTCCGCCCGTCTCTCTGCTTGGCTATGTTGATAATGCCAACCCCTTTGATGGCGTCCTCGTCCTTGTAGTACTCGGGGCGGTGCAGCAACAGCACCACGTCCGCATCCTGCTCGATAGCCCCGGACTCCCTCAAGTCCGCCATGCCCGGAAGGTCCGGGCTGAGCTGTCCCTTAGCTTTTGCCTTTGACTCGATATTGCGGTTGAGCTGCGACAGCAGGACGACCGGCACTTGCAGGTCTTTCGCCAACCGCTTAAGCAGGCGGGTCGTACTCGATATCTCCTGCTCCCGGTTGTATTGCCTGTTGTCCCCCCGCATGTCCATCAGCTGGATGTAGTCTATCATGACCACGTCCAGCCCCTGCCGCCTTTTGAGGTTAAGGCAGCGGACTTTGAGCTGCTGCATCGAGATGTTGGGCGTCTCGTCTATCACGATGGGCAACCGCCTTATCTCCCCCACTGCGTCCAGGACCTGCTCTTTCTGCCCCTGCGACAGGTATCCTCCCCGGTATGCCGCCGTGTCCATGCCCGGGCAACAGGACAATATCAGCCTGTTTGCCAACGAGACGTTGCTCATCTCGAGGGAGAAGATGCAGACTTTTTTGCCCGACTGCGCCATGTTTTTGGCAAAGCTCAGCATCATGCTCGTTTTGCCCATTGCCGGGCGTGCGCCCAACACGACCAAATCGCCTGGCTTGAACCCTGCCACGTACTTGTCCAGCACCTTTAAGCCGGTCATGATGCCGTATGTCCTGCCCTCCGCCCTCAGCCGCTCCTTTTCCGAGTACTGCTCGAGGGCTTTGTTGGTCGCCTCCTCCATGCCTACAGCCGGGTTATCGTAGTCCATCTCGTTCGCCACCGCCTCGATAAGCTTGATCGACGACGAGACCTGGTCGCTCACGTCCTGCGTCAAGTCCCCGGCTATGTCACGTATCTGCCCGCCCGCTTGCATCAAGGCACGCTGCGTGTAGCATTGCCGGACGTATAGCGCATGATCCTCGAGGTTGGCGGTGGATGCCACCTTGGAGGCGAGCTGGCTTATGCCGTACATGCCGCCTGCCTTTTCAAGGTCGCCCGATTTTAACAGCGACTCGCACACCCGGAGCATGTCCGGTTTGCCCCCGTCGGTCCAAATGCCGTAAACGGCTTTGTAGATTGCCGACATTGCAGGGTCGTAAAAGTGACCCGGCTTGAGGATGCCGGAGATCCTCACGATAGCCTCGGACTCGAGCAGCACCGCACCGCAGACCATCCTCTCTGCCGCCTTGACCTGCTCCAGCCGCCTATCTAAGGCAATCGTCGTAGATTGACCCCTGTTTGCTGACCTGTTGTTTGCCATTTGCTCGTCCTCCTTGTTTGCGGTATTGCCATGTCACTACTGCCTGTTTCCACCTCACCATCGGGCTGCGCCCTACCTTCCAGCCTTTGCTCTCGTAAAAGCCCACGAAAGCGGCGGCATCGACGTCGAATTTTTTCTCCTCGATATAGGCTGCGACCTCCTCAACTGTGGGCTTTACGAAACAGGTGTTTTTCCCCCCTGCACCCCCCTTTATATTATATATATTATTATTATTATTATATATATTATTATATATATAGGGCGAAACAGGTGTTTCGCTGTTTTCCGAATTTGTAAAAACCTGATTATCAGGTTTTAATGCTATAGCATTGCTTGAGCATTGCTTTAGCATTGCTATAGCATTGCTTGAGCATTTTTCAAGCCCTTTTTCTTCCGTTTTCCCCGTCTTTTCCCACCTTTTTTTAGCAGCTTCCAAAGCCCTGTTTTTCCGGGATTCGGCTGCACTTTCTATCGCCTCCATCCTCCTGTTTAAGGACTCGGAGAAGAACACACAGCCGTCCAAAATGGTGAACAACCCGTAGCTGCCTATGACGGTCTTAAGCTTTGCCTCCGTCACGTTGTACCGTTGCGCCAAAGCCGGGATCATGGAGACCGGAAGGCTGTAGCCCTCCTGCCGTCTCAACGACTCTATCAACGCCCAGAACATGCCGTAGCCCTCCATGCCCAGCTCGGACACGAGCATCATGCATTTAGGATCCTCGAGCGCATGTGCGTCATGGGTGAAATAATCATTTGCCTTGTCCATTGCCGTCTTTTTTTGGAGTAAAATAATCGCATTGCCTTTTGGCGTTGCCCACCTTGCCTACCAAGAGGATTTTACACCTGCATACGATGTTGACCCTTGGGCCAGCGTGTTCGCAGTCCACGCACCTTACTGTGTCTTTATTTGTTCCCATGCGCCTGCTCCTTATTGATTTTATAGGCGGTAAAGGTGATTATCGCCAACCCTGCCAAGTTGATTACAAATCCTGACATCTCTGCCGGGTCGTTTGCAGCCAGTACCAACCCGAAGAAGAATAGTAATGTGTATAATATTGTTTTCATGACTTTGATTTTTAACGGTTTACCCTTATAACTATGTGCCTTGCGAGATACCTGTCAAGGCTTTTTAACTCGTACCAAATCATGTTTTTATGCCTTGCGAACGTCAGCTCTGCGTTTTCCCTCAGGGTACGCAGGTAATCCTCGCTGCATCCCAAAAAGCTCATCGCCTCCTCTTTGTTGAGCCACGTCTTTTTGACAGGCTCTACTTTGCCTACAATACGTGTTGCCATATCGTCCTCCTTTGTTTAATGTTATCATTGCGGCTGCCCGGGAATCGAACCCGGCTCGTTTTGTCCCTGCTACCATTACAGGCTTAGACAGCCATTTTGTGCCGCCTATCCTCACGGACGGGTAAGGCACAGAAAGATGTGATTTAAAAGCCACTATAATGAATAAAGCTTTGTACTGCACCCGGGTTCGAACCGGGATCCCGCTCGCTTGCGGTGCTCTGACCTATTGAGCTATGCAGCCGGCTCGCCTGTCCTCCCGGACGTGCTTGCCGATAGCTGTTGCTTTTGATACACACAAAAAAAGCACCTTACAAAAAACTAAACTTGACTGAAACACTAATGAATCTCGTTTTTGGGGAACAAGTCCTCAATTTTAATCCCTAACTTGTCCGATATCAGCTCCTTTTTAAGCTGGTCGGGCGTCCTGCGCTGGTAAAGCCAGTGGCGGACGGTTATCGTCTTGACCCGGCACATGTCCGCAAGCTCCTTGATAAATTCCGTTTTAGGAGCTTTGACCACCCGCTCGGGCAAATTATCGTAATACTCTTTCAATGTCATATTTTTTAATATTTAATTTAGTCCCCGCCCCGGTCTCGCTCCGGGATGAAAGGCATGGTTACCTTTTGCGGGTTGTCAAGGAGTTGGATTTTGCCTATCTTTGCAGGCAACACTAAATAATAATTTTTATGAAACAATCTATTGCTGGAGAGGTGTTGACCTCTCTTAGAGCCACAGGCTCAAAACGCTATTTTATCAACTACGAAAAAGAAGCTGAAAAGCTGTCTTTATCGGTGGATGTTTACAAACACATAATCAAAGGTCTTGCGGAATACGGATATCTCTCGGATGTGGTCTACGCAAAAGACGGCTGCGCCGCAACCATTTCGGGAGGCGATTGACGCACCCTTTTAAAAGCCGGGCGAGGATACCTCTCCTCTCCGGCAAAACCCATCCGAATGTCTTGCCCTTGACCTTTGAGCCCAACGGGATGCACCCCATACTAAACAGCTCGACAGCCCGGAATATGTCCGGATTTTTAAGCGAACGGTCGTACTCCTCAAACGTGAGCCTGTCCGAATACTCTACTTTGCCATCATATAAAAACCTCCTGCCCACCGTGATGTCGTGCGGTTCGCCCGTCATCTCGATTTCCAATCGGTAGATATGTTTGCTATTTATTGCCTCCATGTTCCATTTTTTACTTATATTTGCCGCAATAGTTTAATTGCTACAAGTGATTTAATTATTAATCACACTGCAAATATATAGCACTTTTTTGAGCTAATCAAATTTTTAAAGCACAAATGTGTGCTCTATTAACATTATTTATTGCTTTAAATGATTAGATTTTTATAAAGAATTGATTATAAATATATTATATAATTTTATAATAGCACAATAATGAGTTATGCAAAGTAAAGAAAGAAAAGAAATCAACCCTGCTTATCTAAATGAAGCATACAACTATCTTCGCAGGAGAGGAGTTGTACTTACCCAAAAAGAATTAGCCGAAGCTTTAGGGAAGGGAAGAACATCTGTAAGCAAGGCTTTGAATGGAAATAAAAGCTACTTAAACGAGTCGTTTTTGAACTGGTTTAACGCCAAATTCGGAAACATCTTCAACCCGGACTACCTCCTTAACGGAATAGGCAGCCTTTTATGTTGCAATCCTGATGACGATGACGAGGAAATCTTTAATCCTGAAAAAGCAACGATGCAGGCTGATGTCGTTAACGACAACGAAAGCAGCAAAGAAAAGGAGATTGAGCACTTGAAAGAACTGCTAAGGGCTAAGGACGAGCTTATAGCAAGCAAGGACAACCAGATAAGGCTGCTGGAGATGCTTGTAGGGAGAGGGAATGATAAAAAAGTTTAAACTATTGCGAGGATGTGAACCATCTTGCAAGGCTACCTGTTTTATTGGGGAAAAAACGTGTATGATACTGGACAAGCTGGACAGGAGGAGACTCGTCAGGATGCGGAAGATAGCGAAGGTGTCGGTAGGGGTTTTGCCCGTTGTCGTCGCCTTGCTGATGTGCGCCCATTGCGCCACGCTCCTAGCAGGCAGGCACTGGGCATTGGCAAGCCTCCTCTGCAAGCACGGCGTGCTCTTTTTTATCCTGATGATGGTGCTGTCATACAGCTACGACTTCTGCGCCCTGCACCGCATGTTCTGCATCTACGACTTTTTGGTCAGCCTCTGCATCTGGTGGCAATTGGAGGTGGGGTTCGGTCCCCTCCTGCCAGCCGCAAGGATAATCATGCTCATGTTCGGGGCTATCCTCTTTGCGGAGTTGTATGAGCAAGGGGTAAAAAAGTTCCTCGGCTGTTGACCCTCGTCCCGGTATCAAAAAAGGTAATAAGCTTTCCCCAAAAAGGTAGTAAGCTTTTGGAAAAAGGTAATAAGCTTTTGGACGGAATCACCATAAAAACAACCCGAAATATCGCAAAATTGTTGCAAATGAAAATAACCGACCTTGCAAAAAGCTATGAATCAGATATTTAAATGGCTCGACGATTAGCCTGGGGGGCGCGTGGTCGCTGGTTCGAATCCAGTCATCCCGACAAAACGCTAAACGCTGATAATCAACGAGTTATTAAATATATAATTCGTTGATTATTTTTGTTTAAGGTGGTTTTTGCCCGGTTTTCCCCTGTTTTTTGGGGTTTTTGGACGTGATTTTGTTGCAAATTTGTTGCAAATAATTTTATAGCTATGTCTTACGAAAAACTTATACTTGATAAGCGCAGGGCAAATAAGGAGGGCAAGTACCCTGTTAAGATTTACATCAGGCACAAAGGGGCCATTTTGCTCTCCACATCCATTTATGCCCCCGAGGAAAATTTTAAAGGCGGGCTGCTGTCTAAGCGTGAGCCTGATTACAAACCCAAAAACATCATGCTCGCAAACCTGCTGACTACTGCGATGACGGAGGTCGCACTCTTGGACTCGTCCGGGCGGTTGCGCATGATGACGGACAAGCAACTCAAGGATCATCTGACAGGCATCCTGTTTGGGTCAAAAGATTGCGATAAAAGCAAAATAATTGGTGTATTTGACGATTTTGTCGCATCCAAAATCAATAAAAGGACGCAGGAAATTTACATATCAACACGCAACAGGCTGTGCAGGTATCACGAGGGCTGCACGTTTGACGCTGTCGATAAAAGGTGGCTTGAGCTATTTGACAAGTCGATGGCGGAGGACGGGCTTAAAATCAATGCAAGGGCGTTGCATATGCGTAACTTGAGGGCTGTCTTTAACTATGCGATAGACAACGACATGACAAACAACTATCCTTTTAGACGGTTTAGGATAAAAAAGGAGGAGACTATGAAAAGGTCGTTGACGGTAGGACAGCTCCGGGAACTGATGAGCATGGAGGTGGAGGGCTATCAAGAGCAATACAGGGATTTGTTTTTACTTGTCTTTTACCTCATAGGCATAAATATCGGCAACCTGCTGACGCTCAAAAAAACGGACGTGAGAAACGGACGGATTGATTATTACCGCAACAAAACAAACAAGCTTATATCTGTCAAGATACAGCCGGAAGCGGCGGAGATAATCGAAAAGTATACCGGAAGAGGAGACTACTTGCTCAACGTGATGGACCGCTACAGCGATTACCGTAACTTTGCGAAACGGATGAACATGGCATTGGGCAAAATCGGGATATGCGAGAGAGGGAAGCAAGGAAAGAAAACCATAAAGCCGGCATTTGACGGGCTCACGACCTACTGGGCAAGGCACACATGGGCGACCATTGCGGCAAGCCTCGACATACCCAAGGAGACCATCGCCCATGCCCTGTCGCACTCGTTTAACACAGTGACGGACGTCTATATCAAGTTTGACGGAAGGAAGGTGGATGATGCCAACAGGCGGGTAATCGACTATGTTTTGCACAATAAATAAATAAGCCCGGGTTAATTCCGGGCTTTCTTTATGCGTTACGGATGCACTTATTTATGTACTCCGTCTTGTTCCCTACCTCCTCAAGCTTGCGCAGGACATCAACGTCAGCCCGGAAGGCTACCATCTTCCGGGCGGATTTCGGGCGACCTGCGCCCTCCCTCTTACCGCCTCTGTTGCTCTTTTTGTCTTCCATTTTTTAATCTCCAATTATATCAGTCAATTTGTTTACAAGTACGCCACAAGCTACAAACAAGCTGTTAGCAGCCTGGCGCAGGCTCATCATCTCTGCTACAACGTTGGCGTCTTGCTCTCCATCGTGCTCAGGATAAGCCAAATCCATCATGTCGAGGCTATGATGGCTTATAAGGTCGTTGATTAACTCGTAAGCCCTTTCGGCTTCGGTTTTTACGTCTGTCAAGTTTTTTGTTGTCATGATTGTTGACTTAACCGTGATGTCGAGGGCTTAATTTGTTAATATATTTTTCCTTTTAACGTTGCATCTACATTATAAATAAAATTTCTGTCGCTTAAAGAGTCGTCAGCTAAAAATGCGAAAAGGTTGCCATTGCCCATAGTTTGCATTTTTGCAAATGCTGCGTCCATGATAGCTGCCGCTTTCTCTCTTTTTTCTGAACTTGTAGGGGCTTTTGCTATAATAGCGTCCATTCTTGTTCTTATGTCTTGCAGCATGATTTCGTGTGCTTGTTTACGACCTTCTGCCGTTTTGCTCATTTCTTTGTAAGTTGCCTCTTTCATGTCTTTTTGTTTTAAATGTTTGTACTTGTTTTTTTATTACACTGCAAATATAATATTAATATTTGATATACGTATAGCGATAATCAAATAAATTCATGTTTTTAAGTTTTATTAAATCATTCTGGGCGAATGTTGAAATAGTATTAAATATTATGGCAAACAAGTACAATGTATAATATATGTTGTTATATTTGTGTCGCCATTGAATGGCAAGTCAGCCACACGGCTGTGGATTGAAACGAAATCAAACCAGAAAGGGCGGGTTTCCCCGCCCTTTGTTTATCTTTGTTGCATGCACCGCATGTAAATCCAAACCTTATTTTCCGGCGCATCCTCGTCTGCAAAATAAAAGGCGTGAGAAGCCCTTAACACGAGTTCGTCAGTCAAGACACGGCAGAAGTCGGCATATCCGGCATTAAAGGCTACGTATTTGTCCCAGTCCGTCACGCCTTCCCTAAACTTCATCCCGTTTGTCGCATCCACCACCTGTTCTTTCGTCCAGTGCGCGCCTTCCCTTTTCTGCCCGTCACGGTCGGTGTAACAAATCCGTGATACGGCTTTCTTCGCCTCCGCCTCGTCAAAATGGCGGCATCTCCCTTTTAATACGATAAATAGACCCATGGTTTTACTTTTTAAATTCCGATAAAAAGGAGGACAGCATGTCGCTTATCTTGTCCACCTTGCTTTCCAATCCAGTTATCCTCTCTTCCTGTTTCTTCCGCTCCGCAAAAGCCGGATTCCACTCCTGCAAAATCCTGTCGCAGCTCTCGATTGTCGCTTTGTGCTTGTCGATGGAGTTGACGATGTCAACGCTCTTGCCTTTAAGGGCTTCCACCTCCCTCAATATGCCCTCACGGTCGGTGGACAACACCAAGTCGCCCGCATAAGTGACACTGAGGGATTCGGGGATGGCGTATTGCCGTGATACCCCCTCCGTCTCGATCGTGATGTCAACGACTATCTGCGTCTGCTGTATGCCCTGCATCTGCATGTACCGTGGACCGGATACGCCCACTACCTTGCCTGTCACGGCTTCCATCTTTCCCCGGTCGAGCATATAGACCGGATAGTCGCTTTTGATGTCTTTAAATATCATAATCATTGTTTTTTAAATCCTATAAAAAGAGGAGAGGAAATCCCCTCCTCGTAGCTGTCAATCCGCATCCTGTCAAGCGGTGGTCGTTTTCGCAGGCGCAAGAGCCGAAATCAATGCGGCGTTCTGCCGTTGCTGCGACAACTCCAGTTCGGCACGGTTCAACCGCAGCTGCAAGTCCTCCTGCCAGTGGTTGTTAAGCGTGTCGATGATGCGCTGCGTGTTGGCGTTCGCGTTGGTCTTAAGGTCGCAAGCCATGGACGACAACTGGAATCCGATGTTGCTGAATCCCCTCTCAACGCCTGTGTTCGTGTAAGCGAATCCCTGTTGGATGCCGTTGATGATGTCCTTTTGCCCGAGCTGGTTCTCATAGCCCATCCGGATGATGTTTTGTTGGGTTTGGCAGCAGCAGTCCTTTAACTGCTGGATGATGTTAGTATCGCCCAAGTTGATGGCGTTGATGACACGCTCCGCCGAGCATCCCACCTTACCTCCGACCTGCTGGATGGCTGCCTGTACGGCGCACACGCCGCTCTGCAACTGGTTGAAATCGCAGTTAAGGTTGCCCGCAAGCTGTCCTAATGCGGTCGTATTGCCCTTGATGGCATCCATCAACAAGTTGGTGTTGTTGCCTTCTTGGAGTTGGGAGCTGAGCTGATTCAGCTTGGATTGAATTTCGGCATCCTGTAACTGGTTTCCACGATTTCCCCAGCCGAAGCCACCGTTGCCGAACATGGCCATAAACATGATGTAGGCGAATGGATTGTTCATCCATTGGTTCATGGCGTTGTCGTCTCTGTTTGCGTTCGCCATAGCCGCATAGGCCAATGCGTCGTTGCTCCGTCCTCCGTCACAACAAATAATCTTTTCCGCTTCCATATTTTTTGATGTTTAATAATTACGGCCAATATCGACCGCATTACAAAGTTGGGCAATATGGTATTGATATGTAAATTATTCATTGCGAGTGCGTTGCTACCTTGTTTCTTGCGTTATTGAACGCCATTAACAGGTAAAAGCTATGCTCTATCCGCTCCGGGTATATGTTTTTGAGCCTGTTAACCGCCTGCCTCGTCAATCCTGTCAGTGCGCTTATCAGCCCGTCCGGGATACGTTTTGCCAGCAGGCACACGATCAATCCCCGTGCGTCCACACACCTCTCCCTGTTTGTCGAAAAAGCCGCCACGGGGTCCAATTCCAGTTCCTCGCACACGGCTTCAACCACTTCTTTGTAAAATCTTCGCACTTCCTTCATTTTTTTTAACACTCTCTTGTAAACAAAAATGGCTGCGCCTCTGTTTTTAAGGTAAAAGCCCCTGAAACAGATTGCGCAGCCCATATCCTCGCAAAAGAATGTCGCCTTGTGGATTTGCGGACGGGGCATCTTTTTGTCGCCCCTCTCCATATATTTCCCTCCTGTTATTTCATGATTTTGTATCTCCTTAACCCGTAATAGATGGCAACGGACACGGCCACGGCAAGCAGCCCGATAGCCTTGCCCCCGTAGTTTATTTTAACCTGCTGCCATTTGGTAAGCTGTTTTTCTACCGGGACAGGGACTTCAACATCTCTATCGACATATATTTCCCTTGACGGGAGATATAAGGTGTCTTTCTTTATCCTCATGTCAGCAATCACATGCCCCAAGCTGTCGAGTTTGAATTGCAAATCCACATTCCGGCTGTTCGCCATGTCAAGCCACCGCAATACGACTTTGCCCCTCTTATCGCATTCCACCAACGCCCTTATTGTCGCACTGTCGGCAGGTACAGGGTATGGAACAAGACGGTCTATGTAGACTGAATCGCGTCTGCTCTCCACGGGCACGTATTGCACCCTCGAACATCCGACCGACAAGAAAGAAATTATGAACAAAAGAACGTATTTTGTCATGACGGGCACTCGTTTACCAGTATCCAACCGTCAACCACCTCGTGCATGTCCGCCTCGACCCCGTTTTCGACGTACGACATCGCCGCAACCATCCTTATCAAGTCCTCCTTGTCCACCGTCCTCAGCTCCTTGTCCGGGTCGATGGCAGCACGCTGTGCGACCGTGTTGACGTACGCCTCCGTATGGTTTTCCGTGGCGGGGGCAAACCGTGCAATCATGCCCCTCACGGTGTTGACGTGGTAGCGTGTGATATAGGTCAGCAGCACACGGAATGCGGCACGGTAGCCGTATGCGTTACGTTCGAACTGCTTGAAAGCCTTGTCGGAGGAGGGTCGAACCTCCCCGAGGAACTTGTCCGTGCTGACACGGATGTTGCAGGGGTTGCACAACCGCAGCCCCCTTGGTAATTTATTATTTGGTCTCATTGTTGTTTTTATTTAAAAAGTCCGCCAATTTCTCCACTATCTCGTCCGGGTTCGTACGGTGCTTGGCTATCTCAGCCGCAAGCATGGTGACTTGCCTTAACTCCCGCTTCTCCTTGTCCTCCGCTTTCTCATAGATGCTTCTGACCTCTATCGCAGCCACGCCCATCGCCCCCAACAGGGTGACGACAGGGAAAACCGGTATGCCCCATCCGTAGAACTCCTGCAAATACCAGATGCTCGCCATCTGCATTGCGTCCACCACCACCAACGCCAGCAGCGCATTGTAATAACGGGCTATCTTCCGCACCGTCCTCTGCCATCCGTCCGACACTATCCGCTCGCCCCTCTGCTTGGCTTTCCTCGTCCCCGCCCAAAAGTCGAAAGCGATGAAAAACAGGGGGGTTATCAGGATAAAAAACAGTATGGATGTCACCACGAAAAGCTTGCCCGTGAATTGTATGTCTTCCATCTCCGCCCTCCTTTTTATTCAATTTCCTTGAACTCAAACACCAATTTCCCGTCCTCCGTCCGCATCGTCAACAGGCGTGTCCCACTCCTGGATATGGCAGTTGGGCAGGTCGTTGTAGTGAAACGTGGACACACCCTCCGGTGCTTCGATTTCGCAGACGGGTTTGTACCCTGCGGCAAGCAGTTCACGCTCCGAGCGTTGCCCGTGCACTTCCCTTCCTTTCTCCACTTCTGCTATTTCCAGCTCCCCGTCCTCTCTTCTTTTCCCTAACTTCATAGCTCAAATGTTTAAATGGTTTAACAAATGTGTTTATCGAGTATAAAGATACGTAATCTTCCTTATATTTCCGCTTTAACCTGCATATTAATTTGCCGTTTTTGCCCGCTCTCTTTTTTTTGTTTTGGTTTCCTGCCCGTGCGTCCGCACGGACGGAGGACGGCTTTGCCGTCATAAAGCGGAGGCGAGCGCAACGCAAACCCTGCTCCACGTGCCGCTCGCGTACACGTAGCCACTGCCCACGCCCACGCCCCACGCAGCCGACGAGGCGACCCGCACAACCGACCAAACCCAACTGTTTCGGATTGCCGGTATGTCACTCCTCCCCTCCTTGCTGCGAAGGTACGAAATTAATCCGGATATCATGCTCCTGTTTGTCCAATACGGATATAAAATCCTTTCGTTCGGTATAAAAACAACGGCATTGTCCCTTTTTATGTCCTCCCCGTTGGCATAATAGGCGATAGGGGAGTCGATAACGTTTTTTTCTTTCGTGCTCTGCCCCGGATTGCTTATGTAAGGGGTGATGATGTACCAAAATCCGCCTACGGCAACGGCTTCCGCCCCTTTCGCCCCGGGCACGAGCAGGGGCTTGCTTCCCGAATTGACGCCTGTGTCGTTCATGTCCACCCCGTTCTTCTTCTGCTCCCCGTATATCCAATCACGGATAGCCTCAGTAAGGTATGCGGTCGTGCCTTTGTGCTTGTTGTTGATGTTGTACTTAGCCAACAATCCTGTCTTTGAGCCCCCTACGTAAAAATACATGTCATCCCCGGCAGCTGCTTGGCTTCCTTCCGCATTGAGGATGGTAACTGGGGCATACGTTCCGTCCGCAGAATCGGTCGCTATGCCCGAGCATACGGCAAACCTGTGCCGCATCCACTCGTTTTGCACGTACAGCGCATGGGTACGTTCCTTGCTGTTGTCAGCAACCATCGCAGAGGTACTGCCGCATCCTTTCGCCATCGTCCACTGCTGCCCGGTGTTGCCGCACTTGAGCACGAGATTGCCACCTTGCTCCTCCACGCTCCATGCCCGGCTGTGGTAAGAGCCGATAGACCCGTCATTTGCGGCTTCCCCCGTGTCGTTGCCGCTTGCGGCTGCGGTGATTTGGTCGTAATCATAGATGGAGTGCCACATTTGTTCGGACGGTTCTGCCACCGTGCCCGTCACATCGTATGTCTGTCCGGTGTAAGGCCAGTAGAGTACCGCCTTCTGCCCGTTGCACTCGATGCTGAACCCGACAGGCTTCGGCATTTTGGCCTTGTCGAATTGTGCCGCAACGGCCATGGCGTTCCATTCCGCTATCGTGTAGCACTTCATGTCATCGTCCACGATGCGAATGTGGCGGTTGGACGGCACTGCGTCGGTAGAGCCGTCCTGGTTGGTCACGGTGGTGGTCTGCACCTCCAAAAACAGCGATGCGGACTCCAAGTCGTTCTCTTGGATTTTGCCCTCCAATGACGCAAGGGCGGACTTGACCTCCCCGAGCGTCACGGCTTGCGCGTCCACGCCCCCCTTCACGTCCTCCACCTTCCCGGCTATCTCGTCCGCCTTTTGCCCGTTGCTGTCGAGCTTCCCGGTGTGCGATGCCAGCACGGTGTCCTGCCGCCCGATTGCGCTTGAGATGCCGTCAATCTTTTCCCCCTGCTGCGTGATTAACGCTTTCAAGGCTTCCACGTCCTCCCCTCCGCCGCCTCCGGAAGGGCCGTCAAGCACATAGATTTTTGCGGGCACGGCTTTGGCGTTAAAATCAATGTAAAAGTTTTGGGCGGGGACGACCCCCAAGATGGTCTTCTCCACCACCTTCACATCGTCCGCATAGCCCAACAACGCTACGGACGGCACGAATTTCCCCGTGTCGATTGACTTCATGAGCGTGCAGCTGCCCGCCTTTTCAAATTCCACCCTTACCGCCATGCTCGTCCCCGTTGCCGCAAAAGTGTCCGATATGTACCTGCCCTCCGACAGGCTGAATTTGATTTCCCTCATAGTTTTCTCCTCCCTTTTTATAACGTTGTAAAATTAGTCATTTCACTCATACATCACAAGGTAATGCGATTCCGCCTTGAGCACATTGTTGATATACAGCTCCAACTTGCCGTTTGCCGGCAGGTTTTCGTTCGCATGCTCCTTTTCGTATGTCCACTGCTGGTTGCCACCAATTGAGCCGGGCGTGTCGAACGTGTCGATATAATAGACCCTTTCGCCCTGCGTGTCCGTCACGTGGGCGACGCATTGGTTTATGGTTTCGCTGCTCCCGGTCGTGTTTTTTACGGTGACCGTGTAAGTCAGCACGCCGTTTGCGTATACACCTCTAATGGATGCCTCGATGGTGGATGCCTTGATGGTCACCTCGTGCACCGTCGCCATCGGTATCGCACAAAACTTGGACGGTCCCTCGGATGACGTGTAAAACCCGGGTCTTTTGCACTGCGAGATAAACGCCACCATCTGCGCAGTGCCCGTTGTAAATATCGTGTCGCTGTTGGCGTTGACTGGCACGGTCACGCTCATGCTTCCGGGCTCGCTGTTTGTCATCCAATAGACCTTTGTGTCCCTTTTGATTGCCAAACCGAAATACCATTTAGTATCGAGCTGGTTGTATATGTCCTCCGGGGGTATCTCGTAGTCCGTATAGTTACCGTTTTTGTACATTGCCGTCACCGACAGGCTCGTGGCGGACTGGTACAATATCCCCGCCATCGGCACGTCACGCAGCACGGGCATGACGGTCGGGTTGTAGCCTGCGAAGTCGCCAAGCCTGTAATTGTTCTCCGGCTTGTTGTGCGAGTATTGCCGCTCCCCGTTGACAATCGACTCAATCAACGCCTCCGCCGTTCCATGCTGCTTGATTTTGATGCCGCAGTCCAAGTTGCTCCCCTTCCACCAGTCGGTCGGGCGGTCTGTAAAATGATGGATGACGGGCTTGTATTTGCTCCAAATGTTTATCCTGTCGGATGTACACAACTTGGACAGCCGTGTCTCCAGCTTGCCGTTGACCACTTCCCCGATTGTACAAGCTACATGATATAATTGTCGTATATTCGTTTTAGGTATGTTCATACCGCACCTCCTTTCATCCTCTCGACCTCCTGCATCAGCAAGGCGAGTTTCGATTGCAAATCGTCAATAACCGATTGCTGCGCCTTGTATTTTGCGTAAAGCTCCTTGCAGCCCCCGATTGCCACTACCGCACCTAATGTTGCGTAATCAACTCCGTACAGATCCCGCTCCTCGTTGTATGCTACCAGCTCAGGATATACCTCTTTGACCTGTTGTGCCGATACACCTATAAATACCGATTTATCGTCAACGTCTTTGCGCGTGTATCTAAACACATCTATTTTTTTTATCGATGGCAAAACATCATCAAAATCTCCTATCCTGTTTTTAAGCCTTATATCAGAGCCTATCGTCCAACTCCGGTTAGCATACAGATAATTATGCTGTATTTGCAAGCATTGCGTGTTATTAACATAAAAATGTATAGCATTTGTATCTGTTCGGTATATTTTCGTGGAGTTATATGTAACCTCAATTCCGGATTTTTCAAAAGTTAAATTTCCGGTTAATTTAACACTCCCTCGTATCGTTCCTCCCGTCAATCCGTCCACGCTCGTTACCGAGCCGCTTCCTGCTGACCCCGGGTCACCTTTCGGTCCTTTCAAATCCACATAAGACCCCCAGCTGACATATCCGTTGCTGTTAATCGTGCCAAGCCTTAGCTGCGTCCCGCTCCATTGGTACGTGACCCCTTGCCCGTCCGCCCCCGTGTCGCCTGTCGCCCCTTTCGGTCCTTTGATATTGACGGACGAGGGGGTTGATTCGCTCTCGCTGAGCGTCCATGACAGCACACCGCTTGTATTGACGGACGGTCTCCAATACTTGACAACTCCGCTGCTTCCTCCACCTCCCTGCACGGTGCAATAGAGCTGCCCGCTGCTGTTTTTTTTGATTGTCAAGTTGTCGTACTTGACAAGACCGTAAGTGGAGCTGTCCGCAACGGGCACGACACCCGGCAAGGGATTATTCGTTGAGTTGGCGACTACATCCCCGGTCGTGACAAAGTTGTTGTTTGCGTCAAACCGGGTATAATGAGTATCATCAATGTAATTAATATAGACATTACCGACCTTCTCGTTATTGTACCCGTTGATACAGTTACCCGAGCCTGCCCCTATTAGTAGATATACATGCCCCTGCGAGTGGGGAGACGTATAATAGTTGCCAAAAGCGCAAGCACTGCTGCCATAGGTCTTAAACACCTTTTTAGCCGTCACCGTCTGCGCCGTGCCGATGGTGACATAGTTGTCGGCCAACCCGCTTATCTCGTCATATTGCACGCTGTAAAACGTGCCGTCTCCGGACAGGTATTTTTTGTTGTCCCCGGAGCCGTACAGCTTTTTAATATTGCCATTGTTATCAGTGATAAAGTCCGGCAGCGTCTTTTCCGCACTGCCGTCATATTCGCCGCCGCTCCAAGACAATTTATAGGGGTTTTTGCGGTCATTGGATAAACGATAATCATTGCCTTGACAAGCCGTGCCGGCTATCGTGCCATATTTGACGCTAAGCTCATTGCTGACCGACATTTGCAGTCCTTCGCCAACCGTAAAGTTGACTCCACCCCCAGCAAAATCGGGGTTGACGTACCACCCGTTAGTTGCTGTGTCATAGAGCAGCCCGCCGCCCTGCTTGGCCCTAAACAAGCCCGTAGTCGTGTAGTCTGCTGCGACAGGCAAGCTGTTTATATCGTCCTCCGTTGCGTTTGCCGTGACATCTCCGGGCACGACAATATGCTTGCCCTGCGCAGGTCTCAGGTAATACCCTGCCTCCTCCAAAGTGTTGCCGTTTGCGTCAACGGTCACCAACTCCCAATATTGAGGTGCGCTGTCGGCGGCATATACAGATCCCCCGGTTGCCGCTGCGGCTTGTATGCCGTCCGTCAACCGCTGATTACGGGGTGTTGCAGCCACCTTTTTAACCTGATAGTTGTACGTTTTACTCATATTTGACTGCTGTATAATTGTCGTTTAATACTTGCACCATCACAATGCTGTCCGTGTCGTTGCGCAAATCCTGAGACTCCGCCAAAACAATGTAGCTGCCCGGCTCGTGCTTGTCCGTATAGATGCCAAAGTCGGTCAATATGTCCACCTCCCCGCCCAGCTTTTTAAGCGGCTCGGCATATTGGCTATAGATAGTGCCTATCATCAACCTCTCCAACGTGTCCGTATTGCCAGCCCTCCAAAACGAGTTGCAAGCCGTAAAATCGGATGTCTTAAACAACTGTCCCAACGCCGCCGGGGACGGATCATCCATGCAGCCCAATTTTGTATCTATCTTAAGACCCTCCTTTGCGTCACGGTTGAGCCACGCTTTTGTCTCTATATCCTGTGCGGAGATGGACGAGCCTGTATGCTGCACAACGTCGATTGCGGCGTCTTTGTAGAGCAGCCACCGGCATTGCGAGTAAACCGACTCTTTTATCTCCTTGCCATAGTCGTATGCCACCACGCCCGTGCCTATCTGCAGCTCCAGATAACCGCCCACAGGGGGCAGGCTGATAAGCTCCCCGTTGCCCAGTTTGTCAAAGATGGCAGGCAGGTTGCCACGATAGTAGCCGATTGACTGCTTGTTTACCTGCCATCCTCCAATGCCCGACTCGTTTTTGCGGTTGCCCTGGTACCAGCAAAGCCACGCATCGCCCCACGATGCCTCCCCCGTCCGCCACAAAGCCAAAGAGCCGGGACGGGCAAAGCTGCTGCTGTTTTTAACCCCTTTGTTGTCATAGTGGCACAGGGCCACGCCGCTGTCGTTCCGCACCGTCAACTTAAAAGGCACGTAGACAAAATTAGCCCGGTTCTGCTGGTCTTTCCAGTTGCCCTCCTCGTTGAAGACAGAGCTGTCCTCGAAAGGGTTGTATCGGGGGTCAAAAAGCATGGACAGGGACAACTTAAGTTTGTATTTGTCCGATGCAGGCACGCTTGACAGGTAAGGCCTTTTTGCTGACGTCAGCAAAATGCTACCTATGTTGTAAGTAGGCTCTTTGATGTAGTTGACGTACACGCCGGAGTTGCGGCTTGCAAAGGTCTCCACCGTCCATGCCACCCCTGCCTCCTTGCTCCCCGAGTAAACAGGCTCGATTTTAAAATATTTGGCGTCTGCGTGCTTCTCCACGCCCTTGCCCGTATCGGAGAGGTGCGTGTAAAAACCTATCTCGTCCGCTTCCGCCGCCGTGCGGAACCACGTTGTCAGCTTTTGACCGCCGCCCACGCTGTCCGCATCGACGTCAGCCTTTAAAATGTCCGTTTTTTCGTAGGGCGAAAAGGTGACTTTGACATCGTTATACACCTTATCGACCGACAAGACCGCATCATCCGAGCTCCAATTTACCGCTGTCGCCGTCTTGTTTTTAAGCAGCGTGTCCGTATCGTACAGGTAGATATTGCCACCTTTTTGCACTAAATGCAGGGCAAAAGGACGCAGGGTCTCATCCAAGACCTTGCGCAAGCTCATCGCATCGCCGTCCTCGTCGTAAAAGTTTTGGCTTTGCACCGCTATCGCATCTATCAGCGTCTCGCTGCTCGTGCCGAATAGCTTTGTGCCTATGTAATAAAATATGCCGTTATGCCGGATGCAAGACGACTCGACCAGATGCGTAAACAGCTGCCGCAGCGGCCTAAACCCGCTCAAAGTGTAATTGAGACGGTCTAAAATGGCAAAGTCCGCAAACGACAACGACACGACATAACCGTCTTTGTAAGCAAACGGCTCCTCATATAGCTCAGGATCCAACGTACCCGACCAATACAGCGACTCGCTGCGGTACACGTCCATCCGCACGCTGCCCGCCTTGATGGTATAAAGGTCTACAAACTGCCTGTCCGAGTCGCTAAAGAGCTGCAACTTTGCGCTGCTGCTCATGACCGGCTCCAACTTGTCCACCTCTTGCCACTCGATTGTGACCGGGGACTCGCCAAAAGCGACACCGGTAGCCGCACCGCCGTAACCCTCCTGCCAGATCTCGACCCTGTAAAGGGTGTTGGCGACGGAATAAAACCCGCCTGTGTATCGTTTGCCCATGCTCATCGTGTCCGTCTCCTCCTGTTGTTTACCTTTTTCAAAATACCCTCCAGCACATCGCCCCGGATTTCAAACCGCACCTCGCCGACACCGCCGTCAGCCCTGTCCGTGTCAATCAGGGAGCGTAATTTATCCAAAGGCGCGATTACCTCCGGGTTGTTGGATGCCCCGCCATACTCGCCCACGAGTGCCAAGGTCGGGCCGCTCACGATGCCGCCCTCCGCAAAGGCTGTCGCCTTGCTCAAAGCCGCCTTTGCTGCCGCTGTTGCAGCCACCAATGCGCCTCCGGCCACGATTGCGCCTACTCCCGACCAGGCGACTGCCTTTAATGCCTCCGAGGCTGCCCCGGCTGCTATCAATGCAGATCCGAATTGTTGCAGCATGTCCATGACGGTTATCAACATCCTTTTCAGCATCTCCAAAGGGCTGCCGGATGCTATCGCCTCGCCCAACCCCGCAAAAGCGGAAGTGACAAGACCGTTGATTTGCTCCTCCGAAAAGACAACCATCTCCTCGATCGAGTCGGAAAACTGTTGCCGCATTTTCATAAGGTTTTCCTTTATTTGGTTCTCACTGATTTCAAACTTTATAGGTATGTCAAGTGACGGTGGGGCGGAGACGCCTCTTGTTTGAGGTGTCTTTATCTCCTCTTTATATTTTGTATCTCCTAAATGCCCTGACGCGCCAACGGCAATCGACCGCTGTAGGAGGTTTAGCCTCTCTCTGTATAACGCTATCTCTTTTTCGAGCCTGATGGCTTGCGACAAAGATGCCTTTTCTTGTGCATCGCTAAGATTTTTTATTTTTTGCTTAAGACCCTCTATCGTGTTAAGGTTTGTCCCTTTCTTATCCTCCAACTCATCAAGTAACTCTTTTAGCTCATCTTGATAAGCTTTTAGCGCATCTTGCAAATCGCCAAACGCAGAAGCGGCTTCCGTTGTCTCGTCCGCCGTCTCCTCCATCTCCGACCCAAATCCAAAAAAACTTTTGGCAGCATCCCATGCCTTGCCTATCCAACTTGCCAAACCTTTAAAGCTCTCTACCCAGCTATCGATAAGACGCCTAAACCGCTCACAATGTTTGTAAGCCATCACCAATGCCGCTACCAAAATGGTGATACCGGCTATTACAATCCCGACCGGGTTTGCCATTAATGCGATGTTTAACACCTTTTGCGCTGCCGCTGCCGCATAGGTCGCAACCTTTTGCAAGGTCAACGCCTTTGTAAATGCAAGCACCCTGCCCGGTAAGATTGCGAATATACCGACCATAAACTGAGCCGTCAACGAGTAAGCTTTCGCAGCCACCCACGCTCCTCGCATAGCAGTCACGGAGGCTTTTGCAGCAGCCGCCAGTTTGACAAACGCAACGACAAGCCCGCCTCCTACGATTTTTGCAGTAGTAGTTATTGCGCCTTTTAACAAAAAAAACAGAGGCAAACTTTGCGAGAGCATCACTGCCGTCTCTCCTAATGCGGACGCATAACCCGATAATCCGCCGGTAAATTCAAACATGGAAATTTTTAAATCATCTATATTTGCCTGTATGCGTTTCATTTGTTCGGCATGCGTTTTTGTCCTTATTGCCGCCTGCTCTTGCGCAACACTTGTCCCCGTTACTGCCATGGTCATCTCTTCCACCGCTTTTGCATTTGTGATAAGGTATTGTGCTGCCGCTATGTTTTCAGATCCAAAAACCTTTGAAAGATAGGTCACGTCTTTTAGTTTAGGTTTTAGCGAGTCAAGCGCATCCGCCAGCCCTACTTTCGACAGATCCATACCTAAAGTGGTCTGTAATTTTAAAATCACGTTTCTCAAAGCCGTTCCGGCTTCCGATCCTTTTATGTTACTTTGCGACAACACCTCCAACGCTCCTGCCGTCTGCTCCACCGACAACCCTGCCGCCGCCGCCGTTGCACCCGTTACCTTAAAGGATTGCGCCAAATCTGTAACTTCCGCCGCTCCATACTTGGATCCAGCCGCCAACACGTTGACCACCCTGTTTGCATGACTTGCCTCCAGCCCAAATTGGTTGATGGTTGCCGCCATTGCCGTTGCAGCATCGGAAAGGGTCATCCCTCCTGCCTGGGCTAATGTGATAGTCTCTTTTTGCAGTTGTATCAAGCCCTTTAGCCCTATTTTGTCTATCTGTATTTGAGACGCCAACAAAGTAAACGCATCAACAGCTCCCTTTGCCCCTAATCCGGATTCCTTTCCTACCCTTCTTGCGGTCCTGGATATTGTTTCAAGGTCTTTGCCAACGATTCCGGTAATCGCTTGCAAATCTGCCATTCCCTGCTCAAACTCAACTCCGGCTGCGCTTATTTTTTCCAAAGACTCGGCCGTATCTTTAACATTAGAAACAATCGTGCTAAATTTTATGTTTTTAAGCTCGTTGCAGATATTTGTCAATTTCTGAAATTGCCCCCCGGCCTCCTTGACAGAGCGTGTCACACCATCCATCTCTTGTTTAACAATCTTTAATTGCGGGAGCAATCCTGATTTAGTGTCTAATTTTATTGTATATCTGAAATTATTCATCTATTTTTGCTTATAACATTAAACATTTTGGAATGGAAGCTTTTTTTATTTTTATCCTTAAGACAATCGTGCGGATTGTGGTATGGGGACTCTGCATTGCGTTCCCCCTTTTCCTGCTCGATGAATTTTGGTGGACAATTACCGGTCGTAACCTTTTCCGCAGGGATGATGACGACGATGATGATTAAAAGCATTAATCCTCCCCAAACAGGGCACTGATTCTTTCGAGATCATCCGAAGTTGTTTTGTCGTGAGTGCTATCCCACGGGAATTTTGCTATATCCGTAGGCCTTAGCCGTTTCCCTTT
>ERZ1026848.146-NODE-146-length-38456-cov-7.027812_pt1 | contig 38456 bp, 65 predicted proteins | sample MGYA00380154_ERZ1026848 | MGnify/ENA primary metagenome ERZ1026848 (study PRJEB33269, sample SAMEA4719790) | human gut metagenome | biome: human-associated habitat; feature: organic feature; material: feces | place: Cameroon | collected 2013-10 ...
GCCTGCCACGCGGCGTTTGCGTAATCGGTCAGCCGCTGTAACGCCGTTGTCATCGACTGAATAACCGGAATCGCGAGCTTTAGTGTCGGCTGTCCGATGACCGCGATGAGCTGTTTCCACGCTTCTTTGAGGTTGCCGATGACATTCTCCCAGCCGTCAGCCTCGCGCGCCGCCTGTCCGGTCGCGCCGGACAGATCGTTCGCGTCCTTGACCATCTGGAGGAGTGTGAGCTGCTTCTGAGCCTCTGTGAGGTTCTGGAAGCTCTTGCCGTAGAGCTTCATCGCCGCGGCGTTTCGCGTGTACTCGGTCGCGGAAAGTCCCAAAGCGGCGTCGTTCGCGTAGTTGCCCTTGAGGAAGGATTTCAGCGTCTCGGACGTGTCTTCGAGCGAGCGGTCATAATATGCCGCGCTGTCCGCCGCGACCTGTAACGCCTCCTTCATCATCCCGAGAGCCGTCGCCGAGTCCATGCCGGAAGTCTTCGCGAAGGCGTAGATTCCGGTCGCGATCGAACGAAGGCGCGTGTCGAGAATGCCGCTCTCATCCGCGACACGGTTAATAGCCGCCGTAGCCGCCGATTTAAGCATGCCGAAGGTCTGACTCATCGCCGAGTTCGCGGCGTTGACCGACGCGGCGGTCTCGGTGGCTTTTTTCGTGAACGCGACGAGCGCGGTTATCGAGAACGCCGCCAGCATCTTTGTTTTCAGCCCGCCGAGCTTGTCGGCGAACGACGCGACCGACGAGTTGATTGTCTTTATGCCTTTATCAAAGCCCTTCGAATCGACTTTGGTATCGAATTTGAGTGACCCGTCAACCATTCCCCCGCCTCCTTTCAGTTAAAAATCTTCCTGAGCCGTTCAAGCTCTTTTTCCTCCTCCGCCGAAAGCCGGGTTTTCAGCTTCACGACGTCCTGATTGTCCCGGACGAACTCGCGCTCGTCCTTCGTGAGCTGTTTTCCCTTCGCCAGCTTCGCGCGGAGTCCGACGATCATCGAAAAACGCCCCTCGCCGATCTCGTAGAAATACCCGAGAAACGTCCACCAGTGCAAAAACTCCGCCGCGCGGACCTCGCGCCCGGCGACGCGGTTGACCGACGCGATGATCATCTTCTCGTCCTGCTCCCAGTCCATGAGCCGGAGCTTCGATTCGGCGACCGGCTCGCCGCCGTCGATGAACCACACGGCTTGCTTCAAAGCCTCCTCAGCGTCGTCAGGGATGCTCTTGTAAAGGCATTCAAGGCAGACGCAAGCCTTCTCGTACTCGCTCAGATCGGGGTCATTGAACGCCGTCAGAATGTTTATGATGTCGCGGAAATCGGCGCGGATCGGATATTCCCGACCCGCGACCATCAGGGTCTCCGGAAGCCCGATCATCTCACGCGCGAAGTGTACTTCTGTATCTTCGCGTCAGATTTCTTTTTCTCTTCCTCAACGACTCTCTCGACCTCGGGGATGATCGCGTTCAGGAAATTGAGGAAGATCGGGTTTCCGTTCGCGAGCGACGTGCAGTTGACGTCGCCGAACGCGGTCTGTGAAGTCCCCTCGCCGAATATCGCGTCAATCTGCTCTCTGACCGCCCTGTCCATAGCGTCGAGGGCTTCGTCGAGATGCTCCTCGCCGGGGTCGACGCGGAGCTTGTCGAGAGCTTCCTTCGCCTTCTGCGCCCGGGCGACGATGCCGAAATCCGACGGATTCACACGTATGATTCGGTTCGGGTCGTCGTTGATGGCGTATTCTTTGACGCCGGAATCAAAATTCAGACTGTTCATGTGTCACCTCATGCCGCGTCGGCGGTGAAGGTCTTGGTCGTCGGGTCGAACTTGCCTTTCACGCGGTCGCCGCAGAAATGCAGGTTGAACGGAATCTGATAGCCGTTGTAATCGCCGCCGTAGGACGCCACCTCGACGACCGCCGACTCCTTGTAAGCCGTGTACTTGCCCGAGACCGCTTCCTCCCATGTGTGAACCTCCACATAGTCGGTCTTGGCGTCGTCGAGAACCTTCCGGTTGTCGATGATGTCCTGAAGGAAGGTCGCGAGCTTCGATGCCTTGTCGGCGTAGAAGGGTTCGACCGAAGCCGACGCCTCGTACGAGCTGAGGTTTACCGACGCCTCGCCGAGAATGTTCTTTTTGGTCTCGACCTCCGCGCCGAGCTCGACGTTGAACTCCTCAAGGTCAGAGCCGAGTCTTTCATAGGTCGCCGACTCTCCGCCCGGCGTCGCGTTCAGGTAGTGAGCGAGATATTTTCTTTCGATCTTTGGCATTTTTAATCCTCCATGTCAATTTTGTACTCGGCGATAATCTGGAGCTGATACCGCACGCCGCCGTTCAGCTCGGGCGGAATCTCGAAGAGCATTCCGTTCGCCGCGGTGATCTTCCTCACCTCGCCGGGATACTCTCTGCCGTCTATTTCGGCGGTGATTTCAAGCCCGCGCCCATGCCTTGCGAGCCAGTCGGCAAGCTCCAGAAGCGCGCCGGAATTGTTCAGCCTGTCGAAATCGTTGAACGACTGCCAGACGCTGTAAAAATAGAATGTGTGCTGTCTTATCGGATTCCCGAGAATGTCCTCGCGGAGAAGCTCGTCGCCGACCGACGAAAGCGAATAGCTGTCCGGCTCGGAGTCCGCGAAATCTATGTGAACCGTACCGGAAATCTCGTTAATCCTCGGAAACTCCGAAAGGAGCTTCCGAACCGCTTCGATGATGTTCATTATCCACCTCCCGCGATTTTCTCAGCCTCGCGCCTGATCGCCTCGCCTTTGACTTCCTTCATCTTCTCGAACCAGAGCTTCTGCGCGTCGGGGTGCTTCGCGGTCGAGTATTCAAGCTCGCGCCCGGTCGGGGATTTCTTCGGCGGGGAACGCCAGCCCATGATTTCGCCGTCCTTGTAGATCGGTATATTCGGACCGTAAACCTCGCCGTAGTACTGGTAGCGTGCGTAGGGCGCGTTGTAGACGATCAGCCCCGAACCGATCTTCGTGCCGAGCTTCGGCGCGTTGTTCGAGAGAAATCCGGTTCGGTAGGGCGTGTAGCGTTTCATCTGCCGGATGCACTCGGAATCGACAAATTCCTGCGCTCTTCTCAGATTCTCGTTCGTCGCCTTCGCGAAGACCGGATTCCACAGGAACTTGAACCCGCCGTCAACATGATCCTTCGGCTGATTCACAGAGCCACCACCTTCACATGGCGGCAGAACCTGCCGTAGAGCTTGTCCTCGACCGTCCTTACCGTCACCGGGTCAGACGCTCTGAGAGCCTTCACGCCGTCAGAAACCGCCTTCTCGCTCGTCGTGTCGACCTCGACCGTACACTTACCACGGACAATAATGTCGCGCGGCTTCGGCGCGAGCGCGGCGTAGGTTTCGAGAATATACACGACAACCGCCGCGTCCTCGCTCATTCCGCCCTTGGAAATCGCTTTCCCGCGCGAGTCCTTCCAGAAGCAGACCGGGATGAAAACGCGCTCGAAAGTCTTTTCGCGATAGACCGTACAGCTTGAATTCATCAGCATATCAGCACCCCCGATATAGAAGCCCCGAGTCGGCGAACCATCGGTAGACGCATTCCCTGACCGCCGACGCGAGCGACTTCGCGCGGGCTTCGGACGATTCGTACGTAACCGATAAATCCCCGGTATGCTCTGACGTGATCGCCCGCCCGGTCTGCGCGTCGGAATAAATAAGCTCCGCCAGCTCGCACTGGCAGAGCTTCGCGTCGTCCGTGTCGGGGACTTCGCCGATGTATCGCGCTAACCGCTTTCCGGCTGAACGGCAATAAAGCGGGAAATCCTCAGCCGGAATAAGCGGGGGCTTCCCGGCGAGGTATTCGTTCAGGTAGTACGTGTAGTCCATTACGACGCCGCTTTGTGGAGGTAGATGCCCGCGACCTTGTTCTCATAGGCCTCGGCGATACCGACCGTGCGGTAGCCGAACTCCCACGCGTCGGCGTGCTGGTTCTGCTCAGGCGTGATGACCTTCGGCGCGACGTGCTTCTGGTACTGGATGATAGCGGGCTTGTGGATGATCATGAAGTTGATGTTCTTCGCGCTGTCGGCCTTCGTGAAGCCGCCCGCGGTCTGGTCGTCGGTCGTGCTTCCGCCGGAAACGGGTTCGACCTTACCGGAGAGCTGTTTGATCGCGGTGTAGAAGCGAGTCTGAGGGACTTTGACGACCTTTGCGAAGCCGTCGAGAACTTCCTTCGACTTCGTGGTGTCGAGATCCTTGACGAGTCCGAGGAGGGTCGGCGTGATGTAGAGGATTCGTTCGTTGTCGGGAACTTCGTCCTCGTCCATCTTGTTGACCGCCGCTCTGAGCGCGGTGATTACGTTCGCTCCGGTCGAGAGAGCCGCCGCGTCAACCGTGCCGATACCCGAAATCGACGCGTAGGTCGCGAATCTGAACGCGTCAAGCTCGGGAACGACCTTCGTCCGGATGAACTCGGAAGCGAGCGCGCCGAACGCGATTCCGGCGGTCTCGGCGTTGTCGAGAGTATCGACGGCGAACTTTCTGCCGCGGTCGAAGTTGCACTTGACCGTCTCGTTAGTCAGCGTGACGTTGCCGTCGACATAGCCGCCGTTGCGCGAGTAGTTCGCGAGTCCGTCCATGCTGATCTTGGGGATGATCAGCTCGTTGACGTTGTTGCCCTGACGCGCGAGTTCGGGCGCGCCGTCGAGATCGGCGGTGAGCGACGAGAGCTTGTAGACCTCATCGAGGAGGGGAACGTATTTCTTGAAGAGTTCGATATTGTTTGCCATATTTTAATCCTTTCTGTTACTTTTTCGGTTCGAGACCCATCGCGGCGCGTACGGCGGCGAGCGGGTCAGTGTTGTTCGGCGATCCAGTCGGAGCGACCGGATTCTTCACGGGTTCATCCGAAGTGAAGAGATAGTCGTTGTCGGTCTTGCAGGCTTCGAGCGCGGACTTTATGTCGGCGTCGCGGTTGGTCGACGCTCTGAGCTTGTCGACGTCGAGCAGAGCCTTGACGGCCTTCGCGTTCTTCGCGCCGGACGACGAGATCGCGCTGTCAAGCACCGCCGAAAATTCCATGTCGGCGATTTTAGCCTTGTACTCATTGTCCTTCGCGGTGAGGTCGCCGCTTAGCTTCGCGATCCGGTTCTTGAGGTCTGAGACGTCGATGCCCTCGAAGGACTTTAACTTCTCTTTCGCGCCGTCGAGCTGAGACTTGAATTCGTCGCGAGCCGTTCTGAGGCGGTTCGTCTCCTCGGCGGTCTTGTAGTTCTCGCCGAACTGAGCTGTGAAGGCGTCCTTCTTGTCCGCCGGAATCTGAATGCCGAGCTCCGAGAGTATCGTTTCGATGTTTTTCATGTGCGTGCTTCCTTTCTTCGTGGCTTGTATCCCGCTCCGACCGCGGCTGAAAGTGAGCCGGATGCCCTCCGGCGGGGGAAATGATATAAAAACAGCACCACGGAATCCGTAGTGCTGTAGTTATTAAGTTGTAACTTGCTGGCAACTTGCTTATAACTTGCGGATAAACTTAAGTTTTAACGCAAGTTAACACTGAGTCAGTGTTAAGTTTCAGCGTTACATTATCGCTCCGGCGACCGTTGCTACGCCTGCCGCGACTTCGGTAATACCGTGCGCGACTTTGTAGAACTTCTGCATGATTGAATCTTCCTGAAGGTATTCAAGCCCTTTGAGCGTGATCCGCATATCTTTGCAACTCACGATTGTCTCGCCGAGGATATTCTTGTGAAGCTCAACGCCCTTGATATAGCCCGCATCATACATCATTTCGATGTACCGCGCCCAGCGTTCAACGCTGACGCCGAGGGCTTCATGGTTTATCTGCTCAATGTCGAACTCCGGAAGATCCATTGCCTTTTCAAGCGCGGTGAGGATTTTGTAAACCGCTTTGAAATTGTCCATGATGTACTCCTATTCAAGAAATTCAGCGTCCATGCCGTTAAAGTCAAGATTGCTTTCAACGGCAACGCAATTTTTCATATCGTAAGCTATTATCGCGTCATAGACCTTTCCGCCGATTTTTAATTTCTTAAATTCCCGCGGCAACGAATCGAAAGTCAGAACCGCGTATTTGCCTATGTTTGCACAGCTTTTTATTTTCATCGTCAGCCCTTGCCTTTCAATCGACAATCGCGTCTCTGTCCCAGATGCTGACGCCGGACGGCTTCCATGTGCCGTATTTCTCGATGGTCTCATCGACTCCGGTCTCGACACAGCGTTTCAGTGTCGCGATGAACTCGCGGTTCACTTCGGCTTCATCGTTGTCGATGTAAAGCCCGTCGGGGAACTTCGGCAGATATTTGAACTTATCGAAGAAACGGTCAAGCCATTCGTCGAGCTGATTCATGTTCTTATTTTTCATTTTGCGACACCTCCTAATATGGATTCGAATTTCTTAAGCGCGTTCGGGAAATACTTTTTCATTTCCTTGTAGCGCGTTTCATCAAACTGAGCTTCAAACATATGCGCGAACGATTCGGCGGCAATGACACTGTCATCCTTCCAGTAATCGGCAGAATGTCCGGCTATTCCCTGAATGTTACCCTGCGAAATCGCGCCGAGTATATCTGAAACGGCTGAGTGTTTTCTCATATCATTCAGGTCCTCTCCGATGGCTTTCTGAACCTTCGGATAGGTGTTCAGCGAATGTGCCTTGCCGTATGACTTCATGTAGCTCTTGTAATCTGATTTCAGCAGATCAATGAACTCGTCGTTCTTCGACACCTGTCCCGCGAAATCGTCGACCATGTGACCGTGTTCGTGAAACCACGTAACACCGCCGCCGCGCTCATTCTTGCCGGAGACATCCATGTCATAGTTCATGTATATCTTCTTCGTTACCGGGTCGTAATACGGCGTGTAGGCGTATTTCCCGCTCCCGACTGAATTATCAGGCACGAGCTTCGCGAAAGCGTGCTTCGCGTCGTCCGAGCCATGAGCGAATTTATCCTTGATGGTCGAATAATACTCCTTCGAAACGGCTTTATCGTTCTTAAGCCGCTTCTTCATATAGCCGAGGTCTGATTCACGCCTCGTATCTATTATACCACTTTTTTCAGATTTGTCAAGAGGTATTTCCACAGTTTGTGTATCCGTCTTCATCGGTTTCGGCGCGGTCGGCTCGTCGTATTTCATCCCGGCGAGAGCCGTCCCGACGCGCTCGCGCTGTTGCGGAAGCCCCATCGCCTTCGAGAACCGCGTGTACTCCTGCGAGACCGCCTGAAACGACGCTCTCGCGTTCTGAATCGTCTGCTCGTCCGCGCCGCCTTCTTCGAGAAGGTCGACCGCGTGACGCCTTGCCGCGATCGTCCGTTCAAGCCGCCGCTGACGCTGTGACGCCTCGTATTTCGTGTACTCTTTGCCGCCGTACTCGTGCTTCTTTGACTCCTCGGCGCGCATCTGTTTCAGTTCCTCGGGCGTGTAGGACGGCTCGGAGACACCCGGAATCACCGCGTCGAAGTCATGCCCACAGTTCGCGCCTTTGAGTCCGTCGACCTTGCCGTAGCCGCAGACCGATTTCAGCTGCGCCATCGTGTACCAGCCGCCCTGCCACTCGACGTGCTCAGGACGACAGCAGGAATGCGCCGAAACCTCGTACATATCCGTGCCGAGGGTCTTCGCGTTGTCCTCGCTGATCTTCGCGGTGAGCTGATTCACGCCCGTCATGACCGCCCTGCGCGCCGCTACATCGACTCTGGCGGTCGTCGGACGCTTTGACACCGAGTCGTAATTGATCGTCCGAATCCCCGAATTGACAAGCTCGGTGACCGTGCGTTTGAGCACCGTGTTGTAGTCGAACGCGCCCGACGAGATGTCAAGCGCGGCATTGTCGAGCGTGTCGGTGAAATACTCGGTCAGGCTGACCGTCTTGATTCTGCCCTTGTTCGCCGTCGCGACGCCGAGCGTTCCGGTGATGTTCCGGAGTTCGTCCGAGGTCTGTTTTTTAATCGCCGCGACGAGCTGCTTGAGCGTCTCGTTGTCCTTGTAGGCAACCGGAGTCTGACCGACCGCCTTGTAGAGCTTCTTATCGCGCGCCCAGCTCGTCTTGGCGGCTTCGTCGAAGAGTTTTTCGACCTCCTCGTCGCCGCCGTCGAGCGTTTCCGCGATCTCTTTCTTTATCTCGTCGATCGCCTTGCCGAGTTCTGACGCGCGGTAAATCTGCCAGTCGGCGGAGCGCGTGATTTCGCCAGCGGATTTCAGCCGCCGGATTATGTCGCGCATGATTCGCTTCTCAAGCCCTCTGAAGAGCTTTTCAAGCCCGATCGGAAGGGATTCAATCTCGTCCCCGGTGAGCATTACAGTACAACCTCAGTCGGCTCAGGAAGGTTCTTGGCGGCTTCGTCAATGCTCTCGCCGTACCACTTCGCGCGGTACTCTTCGAGCCGCATAACGCCCATTGAGACGTCCTGACGGTCCTGCTGACGCTCGGTTTCCTCGTCGGTCAGAATGCTGTCTTTGAAGTCGCAGACGAACTCATAGCCGGACATGGTCTTCGCCGACCAGAAGGCGAGCGCGAAGACGAGATCGTCGAGACAGTCGCGCAGATTCTGCTGAATCGCGTTTACCGTGTTGTACTTGCGCTTCTTCGCGGCTAAGATTTCGGTCGCGGTCTTTTCCACAGTCTGAGGGTTCGAGAGGTCGCCGTATGACAGCCCGACCGCGAACTCGATCGACCGCTTGAATTCTTCAAGCCCGGCAATGATCGAAGTCTCCCGGAACTCCGGCGAGAATTCGCTGAAGAAGCTCTTCCCCTCGCCCGCTTCAATGTCAATCGCGCGGTAGAGCCGTTTGTTCAGCTTCGGTAAACTCTTCCTGCCGTCCTCGTCGGATCTGAACGCCGCGGGGTCGGCGTGAATGACCCGCTCGCCTGACTCGAATTCCCATTCAAGCCGCCCAAACTGCGTGTCGGCGATTTTAATTAAATCGACCGCCGGGTCGAAAATCGAAACTCCGGCATTGTCCGGCGAGTCAATCGGATTCCGGTAATAGCCGAAGATCGGCCGAGTCATGCCGGGATAGCGCGTCTCGGGCGATAACGCCGCCCATTTGTCGAGAACCGATAAATCAGTCTCATTCCCTAAACGATTTTTGGAATAGCTTACAAAAGCGCGGTTGACTATCGTCAGCCCCGATTCATCGAGCCGATGCCATTCAAGCCGCGTCAGATACCGTTCGCCGTCCTGCACGACTTCCGGGAACACGACGTCGATAAGTCTGCCGCGGATGTCGTAGGAGAGCGGTACAAACGCAGTCTGCGGCAGGAACTGGACGCTGAGATCGGGCATAGGCTTGATGACCAGCGCGCCCGTAGCGAGTCCCGACTGGAAGCTGACGTTGAAGTTTCTGAGAGCCGCTTTCAGAGCCGCGTCCAGATTCGCGTCCGAAACCGAAGCGGTCATTTCGCCGACCGAGATATTCGAGAACTCGCGGACAATGCCCTGCTCAGACCGCAGGCTCTTCACCGCGTCCGAAAGCCACGGCGCGTTTCCCGCGTACATATCCGACCAGAGCTTTAATTTTTCAGTGGATTCAAGCGTCATTACGGGCTTGACTCCGAGTACAGTTTTTAATTCGTCAGGCGAGAACAATTGCCTTATCAGTCCTTTCATGAATGAAATGAATCCCATCGTTAAACCTCGTGATTTATAAACCGCTTTATGTCGCGCTCGAAGGTGTATTCGAAGGCGTCGAGCGAGTCGATGTCGGATGAACCGTCGTCGAGTCTTTCGTCGCCTTTCGCGTCAGAGTCCCACACAGCCTCGCAGAGAGCCGTTCTGAGCGTCTCACAGTCGGGGGTATATAAGAACCTTCCCGCGCCCATAAGACGCTGTGTGGCGGCGATACGGTCGTTTACGCGCGTCTTGATCGCCGGACGGACGACGACCGACGGCATTTCGCGCTCGAAGGCGTGCTTCAGACCTCTGCCGAGAACGCTTTCGGCATTGTCCCAGTAAATATAATCAATCGCGCCATACTTCGCGGCGACTTTGTTCGCGAACTTTACCGCGAGTTCGTCAATGTCCCGCGGCTCATATTCGCCGAAATGCCGCTCGGACGCGAGCGCGATCAGCTTATCGTAGCCGTGAATCTTCGCCGTCGCGACGAAAGCGTGACCCGACTTTGTGCCGCCGAAGTCGATGCCGATGACGATTTCTGAAATGTCTTTCTGCATCGGAATCGAGTCGGTAAGGAACTTCGTCGGATCGTCGGCGAAGCGGCGGTAAATCGCGCCTTCGGCTCTGACCCATTTGCCGAGAATAAGTCGGTCGTAGTAAATCGTCCCCTCGTACTCTTTGCAAAGGTTCTTGACGAACTCCGGCGAGAGGAACGTGTTGTCAAATATCGTGTACTGCTGGCAGTAAATGTCAGCGTCCGAGTCAAGGAACTTCTTCAGCCAGTGCGTCGGATGTTCGGGGTTCAGCGAGCCGTCGAAGCAGGAATACGGCTTGTCGAGACGAGATTTCAGCATATTGAAGACATCTTCATGCCATTTCGCCACCTCGTCGCCGTAGACGTACTTCGCGCTCGCGCCCTGAATCTTCGCGACCTGCGAGACCTTTTCCGCGCCGAGACAATAGACGTCCTCGCCGCAGACACGCGCGATATTCCGTGAGTTGATCGTCCCGACAACCGCCGAAGTGTATCGTTCGCGCATCGGTTGGAGGACGTTTCGCTCGATGGTCTCCTTCGAGACGCCGACGATGAAACATAAGCCGTCCTTGCCGATCCGTTCGCGGATTCTCATCGGAATGACCGCCGTGACGTCGACGTAGGACTTGCCCGATCTGACCGCGCCGGACTTGAAGTTCCAGCGTTTATTTGCTTCGGCGATGTACTGCTTTTGTTTCGCGGTCAGCATCTGATTTCACCTCGGCTAAAATCTTGTCGAGCTTTTCGAGAGCCGGAGCGTCGGCGGCGTCATCGGACTTGAACATACCGATGTGCTTTCCGATCAGTTCCAGAGCGCGGAGCTTGTCCGACGCTTTGAACGACTCGCAGTCGTCGATCGGCGCGAAGCCGAGCTTCGAAAGCTCTTCGAGAACCCTGTCGGCGGTGATCCCAGTACGTTTTGACTGCTCGGCGCGGAGCTTCGCGATATAGCCTAAGATTTCAGGTTTCTGTAGGTTCTCGCTCGCAATGCTCGCGGCTGTCTTTTCAGAGTAGCCAGTGCGCAAAGCGGCCTGCGTCGCGTTGAGGTCCACGAGGTATTCCTCGCAGAAGCGTTTCTGTTTGTTCGTCATCCGGTTTCACCCGCCTTTCATGTAAAATAGTCGCGCCCGCCCCCACCACTGCGATATACGGCGCGTGTTTACCCTGTACCCTTTCCTATGCCGCGAAGGAGTGTACGCGCATAGTAAATCGAGAGACCGCTTTCCGCAGTCTCCCGATGATACCATTATAGCACAGATGATGTGACATTTGTGACAAGTTTCAGTTCTGGCGCAAAAATCTGTTGCAACGCTGTCTGACGGTCGTCGCGGTGTTTCCTCCGCCGACTCTGATCGCGACCGCCGTCCAGCTGAGATTGTCGACGAACCGCGCCGTCAGAATCTGCCGGGTCAGACTGTCCTCGACGCCGGAAATGTAATTCATCAGACGCAGAAGCTCCTTCTCCTCGCGGCAGATTTTGTCGTAGATCAGCGATTTCAGGCTCGCTATCTCGACCGCGAGTGCCGTCCGGTCGGTCGGCGTCCCTGAACCCCTTCCGCCGCCGTTTGAAGGCGAAGCGGAAGTCGCGGCGGCTTCGAGCTTCGCGAGCCGTTCGCGGTCGGAGTTGATCTCGCGGCGAAGGTAGTAAAGCTGCGAGAGTTCGCGCCGGGTCATTTCTTCGCTCCCTTGGAGAAGCACCATTTGCCACATGTCGGGCAAAACGCGGCGTAGTCCGGCGAAAGCGGTCCGCCCATATGGTCGCCGTAGTCTGTCGCATCCACCTCAAATATACAGCCGCAGTGCCTGCACTCGAAGCGAATCGGTTCGGGCTCTTTGCCGGGCTTGATGATTTTAATCGGCATTTTCATCCTCCTTATCGTCCTGCTCATTGTCCCATGACTCACCTTCCAGAAGGACTGCCGTCACGAAACCTCCGATCGCCGTCAGAACCGCGCCCATGAATATGCACATCATCGCGGGCGAGCTGTCCGCGCCGCCGCAGGTCGCGTAAAGCACCGCGCCGATCGCGAGCAGAACAAGTCCTGCTTTCGCAACCTGAGCAAAAATCGAATTGCGTATTTTTTTAGGCATTACTATTCCCTCCTCTCTCCATAACTGCAATAGTCGTCGAATCCCCGCACCGCGCCATATCCGACGTCCGGTCTCATGCACTCGACGACCGGATAGACGCTCGCCGCGCGGTGTGACGCGAATTTGCAGTCCTTACAGCGGCAGACCGGAACGGCGTCAGTCGGCATCGAGCGGAGCAGGTCAAGCAGGGCTTGTCTTAGTCGTTCAGGCATTGGTTTCTCCTCCCCTCATGGCAGAAACCGTCCTTCGGAACGGTACAGCCGAACTCCCGGCAAGTCAATGCGCTCTGCGAGTCAGAATACGGCTCGGAGTATTTACACTGCGCACAGCGTACGACCGGAATTGCGTCAGCGGGCTCAACTTTCTTCGCGATCTGCATTGCGAGGATAAGACCCCGCGCTAAACCAGTCTCTGATTTCCGGGCTCTGTAAGCTCCTTCTTTGCCAATGGCTATCAGAAGTTCCTGACGGTCGATGTATTCAGCCATCGCGTCCACCTCTCAACCCGACGTTGCAAAAGTCGCTACGCTTTCTTATGGTGTCAAACATCCGACAGTAAACCTCGTTCAGCTTTCCCGGAATCTCCTCATGTTCCTCGCAACCTCCGCAGGTTACGTTCGGTTCGAGCCCGTTCGCGAGAAGTCTCGCAAACGCGAGGACAATCTTCCGCTTCTCGTTATCAAGCTTCCCAAAAGCCGCGAGCAGGCGGCATTCTTCCTGACTTACCGGCATTTTTATCCCTCCTTGTTCTCGATCTTCTTCATTTCCGTCACGACCGACTGCAATATGTCCTTGTAGAACAGGTATCTCGTGTCGGTGTCGGCGATCTCGTCGCCGATTGCCCTGATCAGGTAAACGCACTCGACATAGACGTCGCCGAGGCTTCCGGTCGCCTGAATCTTCGCCGTCTCCGTCTTAGCGTCGATTTCAGCTTTCAGCATCGTCTGATTCTCCTTTCTCCTGTATCTTCCTGAGTGCTTCCCAGTCGTCATACGCTCCGTGCGTCTGATTCCGGCAGTCGGTCTCGTTGTCGTAAAGCTCGCAGCGTCTGAAGCTGTCGAACTCCCACAGACCGTGAATCTGCCGTCCGCGGTCGTCAACCAGCCCGAGCAGATCATCGCCGTCGTCAGTCTCGAACAGCTCGCACACATGCCCGCGCTTCACGCGACCGTTCTGGTTTACGTAGTAGTCGTTGAAACCCAGCGACTTGTCCCGCGGGGACGGGATGTAGGTTTCGATCTGCTTCCGTGTCTTCTCGTCAATCATTGTCTTTCCTCCATTCTTCGGCAACTTGCGACTGCGATACCTTTACCCGGATTCTGATTTCGGCGGCTTCCGGAATCGTCTTCTTAGCGTCCTCGAAGCGCGTCAGTGCTATGTCATAGTCGCGGGTAGCGCAGACAAACCGCCACTCGCGGTCGTCTTTGCGTTTGTACTCGACGATGTTATTGATTTTAATCATGACTGTCCTCCTTCTCAGCCGTGAGCCAGTATTTCTTCCGGCAGTCCTCACAGTCGTAATAATCCTCGCAGTCACTCAGACGAATGTCCACCTTCTCCGGGCAGATATCAAGCGCGCCTTTACACCGCGCGGCGTGCGGGAACATCTCAAGGAATTTCTCCTGCCGCGTTTTTACGCCCGCGGTTGGTGTATCGGTTGGTGCAACGGTTGGTGCAACCGGCTTGCAGTTGGCGTTCGCGACAGCCCTCAGCCGTTCCGCCCAGCATTCGCCCTTGTCCTTCGCGATACAGCCGACAAGGTCTTCAAGCCCCTCGCGCTGTCTGTAATTATCGCTGATCGACGCGAAATAAGCCTCCTCGACGACCGCGACGTCGGCAAGTTCCTCGAACAAGTCATCAGTCGCTGTACTTTCTGAAACCGGCGTCGGATTTGTCCCGGTGATCGCCCTGCGCAGCTTCAGCGCCGCCTGCGAAAGCTCCGCGGCTTCCTCCGCCAGCTGGCAGAGAATGTCCTCCCGGCTCAGTCTCGACGCAATGTATTCTATATCCGTCATTGTTCGTCCTCCATATCTTTTAATTTATTAAGTTTGCCCGACAGCCACAGACACATCGTCTCGATGATGATAAAATTCATCAACTGGTCAAGGCTGGTCTCGAACCTCTCGTCGCCCGCCTTCGCGTACTCGGGCTGCCCGGCGGTCTTCTGCGTCATGCAGCGTTTCAGCCGCTCGCAGCACTCGATTAAAAACGGTACGTTCGATTTCTGTGCGCCCATCATCATAAACGCCCACATCGTGTCGAAGCTGTCCTTCTTGACCTTCTCGTCGGCTAAAGCGACGATCTTGTTTGTCTCAGACGCCGCTTCAGCGAGCGCTTGCTTGTCCGCCTTGGTAAGTCGGCTCATACAATAACCTCCCGAATCTGAATGATTTCCACAGTGTTGAGTCTGCCATCCTGTTGTACTCCACCATTTTCGCACGATGAAAGTTGCAGTACATCGTGTCGTTCCCATCTTCAATCGGCGCGCCGCACTGGAGACATAAATGATTGGCTTTCCGGTAGTCCGGGACAAGCCCCCGATCATGCCGTGCCTGTTTCGCTTTCGCGGCTAATTCCTGATGATGCCTTTTTTCTTTGATACTGTGCTCATAACAGTAAATCCCGTGCGTCGCTGGCTTACCACAGAGTGGGCATAATCCTTCTTCTTTGCGCTTGTGCCGACGCGCTTTCGCCTTTTCGGTAGCTTTCTTGCGTTCCTCGGGAGTGGACTGAGCCCATTTGCGCGCATTTCTCGCCGCGATCTTTTCAAGGCATTCAGGGCAATATTTCCATTTTCCGAACTGCTTCGCCTTATGACACTCATAACACAGCCCGAGCTTATTAAGAAGCGCGTATTTTTCTTCGTTCGTCATTTCAGCTCCTCCATCTCTTTCATCTTTTTCTCAAGCATCGTGTCCCCGGTGATGAGCCATAGCGCCCGCAAGGCAATCGCGGCGATGAAGACCGGATCGCTTGAGCCGTTCAGGTGCACCCGGCAGGATTCGGTCAGCTTGATGATGTCTGTCCAGCTCATCCTCTCGCGGGACTTTTCGTACTCATCGAAGTAGCCGCCCCGGAGTTCTGCCGCTTCATTCGGTGTCTTCCGTCCCGCCCGGACATCGCGCCCGAGCTCGGCGATTCTGATAAAGTATTTGAATTCTACAGGAGTCATATTATCATAGTCGAGCCATTCGCCCGAATAGGCTCGCTTTTCGGTGTCTTTGAATTCCATAATTTTCCTTTCAAGGGAGAGTAGGGAGGGTTTGACGCTGTTTTATACTTTCTTATATATATTTTTTTTTTTTTATTTTGTACACGCAAAGGTATAAAAGCCTCCAAACCCTCCCTACTCTCCCTGTTTGATTATTGTCGAGCTATCAAGTGCAGCCCAAAATACTTTACAACGCCAACAGTTTTGATTTTCTGATAGCGTTCGGTCATCTCCCTTCCGAACTTCGTACTCGTATGCACGTACTGCTCACCGTTTCTCGCCCAGTCCTTGTACGCCGCGTACAGCAAGTTCGCCGGAACGTCCCCGCCCGGTTCGGTACATTCCTCAAGAAACTGCGAAATACTGTCCATCTCATGCCGGTATTCAGCCACAGCCTTATAGACCGCCGACGGCATCTTCAAGCCTTCCTTTTTGTAGAGCTTATAGCCCTCGACCGCCCAGTTCAGAATGCCTGAGCTCTCACCTCTCAGCCGCCCGGGCAGGTGCTTGTCCTTCTTATCGTCCGGAATGCAGACCTCGAACGGAATCATATGCACGCGCCGCCAGATTCCGGTATCGGTGCCGCGGATGATCGGCTTATGGTTCGTTCCCATCCAGAGCTTGAACTCCGGCAGGAACTCGAATTCATCGCCGTACAGCTTTCGCGCGGTCACCGGGTCTTCGCCCGAGAGCTGCTTTATCAGTCCCTCGTTCAGCCGCATTCCCTCGTTCGGCTCGGTGCTGGTGACGAATCTCGCCGATTTCAGCCGGGCAATATCGCTGTTCGCGCCCTGCCCCGCCGACTGCTTGACCATTATCGTCTCGGGCTGAACGTTCGCCGCGTAGCCGCCGCATATCTGCCGTATGGTCGAGAGAAAGGTCGACTTTCCGTTCGAGCCCGTTCCGTACAGAAAGAACACACACTGCTCCGAGGTGTCGCCGGTCAGCGAGTAGCCGACCGCCTTCTGAACGTACCTTATGAGATCCTCGTCCCCGGCGAACACGGTTCGGAGGAAATCCTTCCAGACCGGACAATCCTTTTCGGGGTCGTACTCGACCGGGACGATCTTTGTCATATACCGCTCGGGGTCGTGCTCATGAAGCTCGCCGGACTCAAGGTCGAGATAGCCGTTCATCACGTTCAGATAAAACTTGTCCTTGTCGGTCTGCTCGGGCAGGATCGGGACGCGGTGCTGAAGCTCGGCGATCATTGCCTTCTTCGACTTATTCGAGCGGCTGGTCTTGCGCCACTTCATGAACGCCTTGAACTCGTCCGACTCGTTATCGGGATCACCCGAGCTGTAGAGCTTCGCCTCGGCGTCCATCATCTGAATCGAACGCTCGGCGGCTTTTTCGATCTCCCCGCCGCGGTCCGACACCCACTTTCGGCGGTCGTAGTACATCCATCGCTTGTCAACGTAGTTGTAGCGCAAGAAGCCGCCGAAGAAGTCGTACAGCCGCTGTGCGTTGCCCATATCGTCGAAGGAATACATCCGCGGCTCAGGCTCATCCTGCGGGTTCTGAACGCTCTGAGAGCCGATATTCACGCGGTAGGCGGGCTTCGGCGTATAGACGTTCGGACACTCGGCGATCGCCTTCTGGATCGTCAGCACGCCGTAGGTGCTTCCCGCCTGCTGTCTGTCCCACTTCTCGCGCATCAGCCCCGACTGCCTGAACATCGCGTCCATCTTGTCGGCGTCGCACCGACACCAGAACGCGAGGTGATTGCAGAGAGCCATGTCAGCCTCCGAATGCGAGGTATAGCCCGACGTGTCGCCATGCCAGAGCCGCATGAAGCCGTCCGCCGATTTCGACCGGCTGATCGCTTTCAGTATCTCGTCGACCGTCTCGGGATAGCTTGCCGGAGCCGGCAGGGGAGCTTCGGCGGGAGTCAGACCCCCGCCGATATACTGCTCATGCAGCGTCTTTATAGTCTCGGTGCAGTCGGCGATGTCCGGGTACTGCGACACCGACTGCCCGGTCATCACAAAGAATCTGCCCGACTCGTACATCTCAATATTGCCCTTCCGGCGTCCGTTCGGCGGAAGCGTACCGCGGCAGATAATGTGGATGCCACTACCTGAAGTCGATTTTTCGGTGTAGCTCTGAAGCGTATCGACGAAATCCGACAGCAGACAGGGCTCGCCCTCCATGAACTTCGGGAACTCGTCCGCCACATCGTCGATGTCTACGCCGAAGTAGGGTGATTCGGAGAACATGAACCCGATTCCGCTATACCCTTCGGCACTCGCGGCGGTCTGGAAATCGCACCAGGTCGACGGGTCGTTCGATTTCGCCGGGTTTCCAGTCTTCGCGTCAAACGGCACTTTGCGAGGCTTCCCGCATTTCTCGTCCGGCAGGAGCTTGAAGGTCACCCAGTTCGGAAGGGCTTTCAGCTCCTCAGGAATTTTCTCGTACATCGTTTAACCCCATGGGAGTTCATTTGCGGGGATGTCGTGATATTGTTCAGAAGGCGCGCTGACGGCGTTCTGAGGCGCGTTCCGTGCCGGAGCAGTAGTTGTACTGCTATTCGCCTGAAAGCGTCCCTGACGCGCTTCTCGCGGCGCGGGGCGGTATGTCAGCGCGGGAGCGTTTGATTCGTTCCAGTACTTGACCTTCAGGTACTTCTTGCCGTTGTATTCCTCGTGCCAGAGCTCGACCTGAACCGCCTTCCCGACGAGATCGGCGAGGTACTCGGAGAGCGAACCGTAGCTCTTGCCCTCGGGGAGTCTTGCCGCCTTGCCGAGCCGCATCAGCTGGCTGTAGCTGTAGCCGCCGACAGCCTGGTCGAGCTCCTTCGGCTCGCGGAGCTTGTACATCCAGTGCGAAAGCGTCCTTCCGGCGCAGGGCTGCGGAATGTCCTTTCTGATCTCGAGCCCGATGACGATTTTCGTTCCGTCGTCCTCGACCCCCGAGATAGCGGCTTCGTAAATTCCCGCGGGGATGGTGTCGTTCAGTTCCTTGAAATTTGTCGCAAACATTTTAATTTAATCCTCCAAAATTATTTTTCTCGCGTCCCCGACCGAGTAGGCGATTCCGGCGATGAAGCCGTATTCCCGCATCCGGTCGATGAACCTTGTCTGCTCGGGACGGATTTTTCCGCCCGGCTTCTTCACTTCGATGAACACCGCTTTTCCGTCCGAGAGCCTGACTCCGAACAGATCGGGGAAACCGACCGGAAGCCCGGTGCTGACAAATCTTCCGTCTTTTGTTACCCAGCTGCCGACATTCGCCCGGAAGAGCAGCACGATGTCTCCACACTGTGTGCGGATAAGGTTTTGAATGTCATGCTCGGTCATGCCGTGCCTCCAAGCGGGATTCCGAGCTTCTTAGCCATTATATAGCTCCAGCCCGGCTTATAGCCATGCTGTTTTCCGTATGCTTGCAGCTCCGCGTATGTCTTACAATCAGACGGCTGCGTGTACCTGAGCGTGAAGCCCTCGATACGGACAAGCTCAGCCGCCTTCTCCTGTATCTCCCTGACCTTCTTCGGGAGAGGAGCACCGCACCAGGGACATTGACGCAGTTCGTTTGGCTCGAACACCCGGAAGCATTCGGGGCAGGCGACGACCTTCACGTCGTTCTGTTCGCGCTGAACCTTCTTTGTACGGTCCTTCTTTTCGAGCGTCCATTCGCGGTCATCGTCCGGCATTCCGAACCGGGCGTAATTGCCGACATGGTCGATGATCACCGCTTGCTTGCCGGGCATATAGCGCATACAGCGCATCGACTGCTGAATGTAGAGCGTCAGCGATTTCGTCGGTCGCAGAAGTATCGCGCATCCGCAGTCGGGCACATCGAAGCCCTCAGAGATCAGGTCGACATTACACAGCACCCGGATTTTCCCGGCGCGAAAGTCGGTGACGATTTTATTTCGTTCGGGCTTCGGGGTTTCGCCGTCGAGATGGACGGCGGGAATTCCGGCTCTGCTGAACGCTTCGGCGACCGCCTTCGAGTGCTTTATCGACGCGCAGTAGCAGATAGCTTTCTCGCCTTTTCCGAGTTTTTTGTAGTTCGCAATGACGTCTCCGTAGATTGCCGACGACATCAGCCGCGATTCGATCTCGGAGGCGACATACTCGCCCTGCTTGACGTGCAGCCCGGTGAGATCAGCGACACTCGGCGCGAAGTAGTCGTACGGCGCGAGAAAGTGATTTTCGATCAGCCACTTCGCCGACACGCCGATTATCAGCCGGTCATTAACATCGCCGAGTCCATCGCCATTCAGCCGCACGGGGGTCGCGGTCACACCGACGCGGTAAGCCTTCGGAAAGGCTTCGTAAATGCGCTTATAGGACGCCGCGAGCGAATGATGGTTTTCGTCGGTGATGATCAGCGACGGAGGACGCATTTTATTCACCCGCCGGGTGATCGTCTGCACCATGCCGACGGTACAGTACTCCATGTCGACGCCCCATCCGATGAACGTCCGTACGATCTGGTCGACAAGCTCCTTTCTGTGGACGAGAAACAGCACACGGTTGCCTTTCCATGTCGTACGGCGTGCCATATCTGCTACGATACAGGATTTTCCCGCCCCGCACGGCAGTACCACACACGGTGCTCGCGCTCCTTCCGCCCATGCCTGATGGACGCGGTTGACGACATCAACCTGATACGGTCTGAGCTGCTGCATTCTTCGCCTTTCCCGCACAGCTCATGCAGAGCTTGCGCCCATATGTTTTCGTTGTGCCCTCGACGATCTGAGCGACGGTGACGCCGCGTTCCGGCAGTATCACGTGCCCGCAGTCCGCGCACCTGTCCGGCTCTGCTCCTTCGGCGAGCCAGTCGCGGAGCTTCTGCCCGATCTCCGGGGTTATCGGCGCGTTGAAGTCGTCGAGGAACGTCGTGTCTTTTGAAGCCGTCGCGTAGTGTGCCCGATCGAGATTCAGCACGACGTCGAACTCGTACTCGGTGTTCTCACGCTGTATCGGCGCGAGACCGATCTTTACCGGGACGTTCTTACCGCGGTCGTTCAGCTCCATCGCGTATGCTGTCTTCGTCCTGAGCGTCACTATGACGTGGCAGGGGAGTGAAAGCAATGTGGTGATGAGCGCGTTCTGCACCTTACCGGCTTCATCCCACGCGGTGTATGAGTTCTTGCCTTTCTGCTTCTCGATCTCCGCTTTATACTCGAGGACGCCGCCTTCACCTTCCCACGCGTGGGACAGGGAATCAACGATCAGGACGCCGTCTTCGCCGACCGCCTCGGCTCCTGCCTTTGCGATCTCGATGTACTTGTCAGCTTTGTACGGTGGAACGAGGGGCTGATAGAGGAACTCGCCCGTGCCCCACTCCGGACGATCCGCGTAGAACCTCGCTCTCTCGTGCTCCGTGTCGATCAGAGCGACGCGCGACCAGTTGCCGCCGGTCATGCCGCCCGCTATCATCAGTGCCGACAGGGTTTTACCCGAGCCGGAAGGACCCGTGAGCGCGAGCCTGAGCTTTGCTTTCTTCCTTGCTGCTTTCTCGAACATATGTCTTACCTCACTTTATCAAAAGGGATTTCGTGCGCACAATCTGAACGCCGGGTATGTCCTGACCGTCGTTCAGAGCGGTCTTGATCGCCGTCTTGTTGATGTCCGGCGCGGAGTAGCGCAGAAGATCGTCGCGGTTCATGATCTGCGCCCAGTCGATGAACGCCTTCTCGTTCGCGACGCTGACCGACTCGGGATTGTTGCGGATGGTGAGCTTTGCGAGCGGCTGGTCGACCTTTTTTACGTCAGCGTGATCCATGCACGCCATTATGTAGGTCTTGAAGCTCTCGATCTCACGTTTTTTCGCCGCGCTGCGATTCCGCAGCGACTTGATTTCGGCTTCGAGCGCGTCGACCTCGGAATTCAGCTGCTTGACGAACGCGCCGCAGTTCGCGAGCTTGTCCGCCATTTCCCCGTCGATCGCGTCGAGAGTATCGAGGAGCGTTTCGGTCATGACCGCGCGGTAGTCGGCGAGATCATGGATGACGTTGCCGTCGGGGTCGAGGTAGTTGCCGTCGGCGTCGGTGTCGGGCTCGAATTCGGCGAAGAGGTCGATTTTCTCAAGAAGTTCGCCGTAACGTGAAGAAATGTTGAAAAGGGTTGACATTTTGTTCCTCCTGTGATATAATATTGGTGGATGATTGTTTCCAGCCCGTGTCGGAGTTGCCATTCCGCGCGGGCTTTTCTCATGCGCGGATGAGAAGAACGTCGCCGTCGATGGTCTGCTCGACTCTGAACGACGCGCCGGACGGCTTGATTTCCTTTACGGGAACGAAAACCCGGTCGCGTCCTTCGCGCGATAACGCCTGCGACAGAGCCTCGGCGAGCGTCTGAGCGGTCGCTTGCAGGACCCGGTTCGACTCTCTGAGAGCGTTGATCTCGCGCTCCTGCTTTCTGATGATGTCGCTCTGGATCGCGTGCATCTTCTCATAGGGTACGGTCTGCATTTGCTTTCACCTCCTCGATGTATTGCTTGAGTGCCTCGCGCTTCGCGTAGGCTTCTAAGATTCCGCCGTACGTGCCGTATCCGGGGTGCATTGAGTCGCCCCTCGCGACGCGCCGGTCGTACTTTGCCGACCAGACCGCGAGAGCTCGTTCGGCTTCGGGTCTGGTCAGCTTCCGCGCCCTGAGACAGGCGAGATGGACGCTGTAGGCGCGGTTAAGCTCCGGAATGTTCTCCTCCATGTCACGCCGTCTTCTCGCCTTCAGGCTTCGTCACGGACGCTCTGCCCGCCTCGTAGCCCTTGCAGTAGCACTCGATCGGAATGAGCTCGGTTTCGTCCATCTTCGCGATGTGACGGAGAATATTCGCGAGAACGTCGACGTTCTCCTGTGTGAGTTTCGTTTTTACCATGTTATCTTTCCTCCATTTTCTTCATTTTGGCGTATCGGCGTTCGAGGTCGTTCACATTCAGCCCCCATGCCTGATACGCGGCGTTTGTGTCGACCGCGGTCGCGTTCCAGAGCGGGATTCCCAGCTCGTTCATCTTCTCGCGGGCGAGTTCCTTGAGCTGACACACCTTCGCGTTGCTGAGGTGTCCGAAGACCTCTTTAATCTCGGCGTTCCGGAGCTGAGGGTAGGTGTAGTAAACGCTCAGCGCGGACTCTACGCTTTTGATCAGCGGAATGTTGATCATGGCGCGCCTCACTCGTTCCACGGCAGAATCGGCTTGTAGTTGCGGACTCTGTTCCACTCGGCTTCAAGCTCCTGCGCGAGGATGTGTTCGCCGTGAATCTGAGAGGTAAGGAACTCGCCGGGGAGATCGACTCCGTACTGGTGCATGACCACAGCCGCGCAGTAGGCGACCTCGCGGGGGTTCTTGCGCTGAGCGCGGGCGAGTCCGGCGACGGTATCGACGAGCTCGGCGAGCTTTGCCGGGTCGGTCGGAGTCGGCTTCTGAGCCGAACCGTAGTGTCCGGTCTTGCGGAGCGCGGGGAGAACTTCGGAGGTTATCCAGCGTTTGAACTCCTTCGCCTTCGGGAGCTTTGAGCTGAGGATGAGGGAGTATAAGCCGGATTCGTTGATGAATGTGAGTCCGCGAACCGGAATCTCAGACGTGACGAAATCCATCGGAAACGCCTCCTTCGGAAGATTATTTTCAAAGGTCGCGATTTGCGACCTTTGAACGACTTGCTTGTCTTCGGGGTCGACGTGTTTGCTTATGGCATCTTTAGTGTTCTTGTAGCCGAGAGCGGTTGCGACGTCTGCGGCACAAGCCCATGCTTCACCGTTGAGGACGACTGTCCTCATTCTTCCGAATTCTTCTTTCTCGAAGACCTGAATCTTGTTTTCGTTTTCCATTGTGGTTTCTCCTTGCTTTTTAATGTAATTTGTGGTATAATCATCTCGGAAGGAGGTGATTATATGACTTTCAAAAAGTGGCTTGCTCAGTTCACTGGCGAGAACTCGCCGCGCGGTGACTTCGCGCGTGATGTTCTCGCCGACGCTGAGTTCCCGGACACGAAGAACATATCGAAGATCAACGATTATCTGTTCTCGGTCGGGATGTCGGATCGGGATTTTGTCACCGGTGCGATCAATGAGTGGCTCCGAGGTTTGTGACCGGAGTGTACTCTGAATCGTAGCGTTTCCGGACGTACAGATTCAGACCGTTCAGCGCGACGATTCTGTCGGGTACTTCGCCGTTCATCAGACGCTGAAGCTCTTCGGCGGTTCTGACTTCCACATATGCCGTAAGCCTTGTGGGGGAGTGGAGGCTGTCGTGCTTCACCGTGTCAAGGACGAGCGCGATGTCATCGGGCGTCAGTCCCTTTGCCTCCATAAGGTCGGCGAGGGGGCTGACGTTTTTCTGGTTTATGACCAGGAATTTTTCGAACATTTTCATGATTTTTCCTCCTAAAAATTGTTGTTGTGGTGAGCGAATCTCTCACCGTTGCTTTCAAGGGTGTCGCGTTTCGCTACCCCATTCCATTTCACGGTGTCGCCTGATAATCTCGCGAGCCACGTTCAAGTCTTCGTCTTTCAGCTCGCTGAGCAGGTCGACGACGTTCTGTAGATTGATTTCGAGCGTGAAGTCCGCCTTACTGCCGACCAAAGCTTTGTCTGTGTTTGTCCGGTAGCTGACGTTTTTCACACAGCTTGAAATGTCAATTCCGGCGAAGATGACGCGCGTGAATCTGCCCTCGAAATCCTTGATCTCAATTATCGGATGATGCTGTTGCATTTTCTCACCTCCTTCGCGTCGGGGTTGTGACCGACGTTCACGCATTACAGGAGCACTCGGTGCTCCCTCACTCTGCGATTATCTGCAATACAGCGTGAGCTGTCCGTTGATGTACTCATACGCCATACCGCACACGTCGAACCTGACGTAGTTCCAGTCGGTCGACTCGTACAGCGGCTCGCGCTCGTAGGTCTCGGCGACTCTCATCCGGCGGTGCTTGTTGACCTCGTAGGTCTCAGCCTTGCGGATGATCCGCACCCTCTCGGCGTTGAATCCCAGCTCCTCGGCGATGAAGTTCGCGGCTTCCTCGTCGGTCATCGTCTTCGTGAACCTGTCCTCGCGGAGCTTCACGTAGTCGCGCTGAGTCATCCGCGTCCCGGCGTCCTTGCAGGGTGTCCATTCGAGTTCGGCGTCGAGCTGTGCCTGAAGATCGTTTATGATGCCCGCCTGCCGCGCGATGCGCTCTTCCATCGCGTCGTGTTCGTGCATTCCGAGTTCGGTCTGCTCTTCGATGAAGCGTTCAACTTCGCGGGTGATCTTCTCGGCGAGCCCGTTCTCGTTGGCTTTGTACGCCTTGCAGAAGGCGTCCTTGTCACCGTCGAAATTCATGTAGGACTTCTCGATGAACTTATAGTGTTCGTAGGTCGGGTAGAAACCCGTGCGCTCGGTGAATTCTTTGATGTTCATTTTGATTTCTCCTCTCAAAATCTCTCAATTCTCGCGACGCGCTCACCGTACATAAGCCGTGCCGCTTTTATCGCGGGAAACTTCTGGTTCTTGCTGACGAAAATCACTCCGATGGTCTCGGTCATTCTGCCACCTGCGCGATTCAGTCTGCCGGAATAGGCTTGTACATCGTATCTTTTCAGCTCTCCGCGCATTCTTGCGGAACTGAAATCCGCTGTCCCTTCGCCGACCAGTTCGCCGGTCTCGGCGTCGAATTCTTTGTAGCCGATTTCGTAGTATCCGCTTTGATTGATTCTCCAATCGGCTTTCTTGATGGTCTTAATGTTTCCGGTGTAGACCCGGATGATTGTTTCGTTCATGATGTATACTCCTCTGGATTGATAATCCTAAATTTTATTCCCGTTTGGGATTGTGATACCATTATATCACATTCTTTCGGGTTTGTCAAGTCTTTTTCGAAAAATAAAAAAATATTTTTTGGAGTGTCAGACCATTGACAAATCAAAAAAAATGTGATATAATAAAAGGACAAGGAGGTGATAACCATGAGCGAATTGAAAGATCGGCTTCGGGAACTCCGAAAATCGACCGGGCTTTCACAGACCGATTTTGCTCTGAAGCTCGGTTGCAGTCGCGGCGTGATCAAAAACCTTGAAGAAGGTCAGACCGAAATCAAGCCCGCTTTTGCCGACCTCATCTGCCGAACCTACGGCTGTAGTGTCATCTGGCTGGAAACGGGCGAAGGCGAGATGTTTCGAGAGATGACCGCCGATGAGAAGATCGCCGATTTCGTCGGCGGCATTCTGTCGGACAGAGGCGACCAGTTCCAGAAGAAGGTCATTCAGATACTGTCTTCACTGGACGACGAAGGTTGGAAAGCTCTGAACGACTTTCTGGAAGCCCTCGACAGAGCAAAAAATAAAGAGCCATGACGGCACAAAAATCAGTGTGAAAATCACACATTGTCACGGGAGCATAGTTCCCGTGCGGATTGAAACGACAGAGCGAAAGAGCAACAAAAAAAGGAGTGAGCCCGCGCTCACTCCCTTTCATTTTCATTGACGATCCGGCGGACGAACTGATATATCGCCCTGAGCTGCGCGTCACTCGCCCGTTCGAGCAGCCTCACGATAGCCGACTTCAAATTACACATATTATTTCCTCACTTTCATATTATTTTTATGTATTGCGACGTTTTTCGCGTCGATTTCGTTCATTTCCTTGACTTTTCGTTCAATGCGTGATATAATTAAGTTATAAGCATATTATACACTATTATAAGCGAAAATGCAAGAGTCGTTTTGTAGAAAACGACTATCATTTTCGGCACGAAAGGACAATGATGAGACAATGAAGGTCAATATTGACCGATTACGAAGAAAAATAGCCGAGAACGGGCTGACTATGACGCAGCTCGCGGAGCAGTCGGAAATCTCCGAAAGTACGCTGTACCGGATACTGAGCAACGGAACAGTGCCGAAGTACACGACGCTTGAGCAGATCGCCGCGCCGCTGAATACGACCGTCGACTGGCTGACCTCAACCGAGCCTGAAATTGACCCGATTGAACCTGAAATTAACCCCGCTGAACCCGCGCCTGGCAGTGAACTGACAGAGCCTGTCAAAAATGAAGCGAGAGCAATGAAGGAGCTTTTTATAAGGCAATTGCAGATGATGAACGAACAGCTCGAATACTCCCGGAAACAGTTCCGCGCGGCATGCGTTGTGATTCTCGCTCTGATGGCGTTTATATGTTCGTTTTTTGCGATCGATCTTATAAATCCCGGTATCGGGTGGCTCAGGAAATAACCATACAAAAGGAGTGACCCCCATGCCGATCTACAAAACCGACCAGAAGAAAGACGGCAAACAGCAGTACCGCGTCCGGATCAACTACGTCGACCAGTCCGGCAAGCCGCGCCAGCTGACGCGCATCGCTTACGGCGCGACCGAGGCGAAGGACCTCGAACGACAGCTTTCCGAAGAGATCAAAAAAACGTCCCCCGCCGCGCGAAAGACGATGAAAGATCTGTACGATGAGTATATCGAAGCCTGCAAGTCAGAGCTCCGCGAAAGCACGTGGGACAAAAAGCGGCGTATGTTCGAGAGTACCATCCTCCCTCTCGTCGGCGACATAAAGCTCGACAGGTTCAGCGTCGCCGCGGCGCAGAAATTCAAGACCGAAATCGTCTCGCGCGACATCAAACGCACGACCGCCGGGAACTACTGCAAAGAACTCTCGGCAATGCTGAACTTCGCCGTCAAGCTCGAATACATTCCGAAGAACCCGATGAAACAGATCGGCAGAATCAAGCCGACCGAGTTCGACACTCCCGAGAAGAAAGTCCGTTACTACACCGCCGACGAGTTCAGGCGATACATCGCGGTCGCGAAGGAACGCGCCGAGGATCGTCAGACTCTGACCGATTGGGATTACTACGTCTTCTTCATGATCGCCTTCTTCACCGGAATGCGCAAGGGCGAAATCAACGCGCTGAAGTGGTCGGACATCGACGGCGACATCATCCGCATCCGCCGGAGCGTCAATCAGAAGCTAAAAGGAGCTGACCGCGAGACCGAGACAAAGAACGGTCCGTCCATCCGCGACATCCGGATGCCGAAGCCGCTCATCGACGCGCTCGCCGACCACCGCGAGAGATACGAGTCTGAATCCGGCTTCACCGAAGACTTCCGCGTCTGCGGAGGTCAGAAGAGCCTCCGCGACACGACGATTGAGAAGCGCAATTCATCCTACGCGAAGGCGGCGGGACTCCCGCACCGGACGATACATGAGTTCCGGCATTCGCACGCGTCGCTTCTCGCGAACAACGGCATCAACATTCAGGAGATTTCCCGCCGACTCGGTCACGAGAACGTGACGATCACATGGAACACCTACTCGCATCTTTACCCCAAAGAAGAGGAGCGCGCGATAGAAATTCTCAATAAAATCGTGTAAAAAACGTGTAGATAAAATAAAAAGTACCGTAATAACGGTACTTTTTGGCTTTTGGTGGAGATGACGGGAAGTGAACAAATCGTTCAGCGCGTTTCACGGCGTTTCGACGTGTATCTGAAAGTGTGCATTGTACCTGACATTTTATATTTTCGTGTTTCAACGTATTCATTGCAAAAATCACATTTTTCGAAGAAATCGTGTAGAAAACGTGTAAAGCCGGGGAACACTCCCCGGCTTTCGTCACTCAACAATTCCGCGGTAATATTCCGCGAGTTTTTTCAGAGGTTCGCCGCCATCCTTGTCAAACAGAAAATCCTTCGCGAGCTGCGCGTAAAACTCCGGCTGATCTGTGCCGTACGCCTCAGCTGTGGGATAGTAGTCTGAGTACATCATATTCATTGCGGCGTTCCACGCCTCGGGCGTGATGTGCTCAAACGCTACTCCTACACTCTGAGCGGCTCCGGACGTCTGCGAGATCGTCCAGTGCCCGCCGCGTGTACCGTCTGCATTGTCCATGCGGGAGTTCCACGCCGTGAGATCGGCAGCGCTCAGGACCACACTCTGATGCCCCGCGTCGCCGCACAGACACCGTTCGACCGATCTGATATGCTCCCAGCATGAGAGCATACCGTCGACGGCCTTTGCGCTCTTTTCGCTCGCAGGGAGAGCGAGGTACTCGACGAGCTCTTTCTCGAGCCGGGCGCGGTAGTCCTGGATGTGGGCTTTCATCACAGCTTCTCCACGGTGACTGCGACGTTTGTTGCCTGTCCGGCGCTGTCGTCGAGACGGAGCGCGAGGAGCGAGGAATCACAGTCAGTAAGGTTGCGGACGATTGCCGTTATGGGCAGCGTAACGACGTCTCCGGCTCCCGTGGCAGTTGCCGACGCGGTTGCGCCGGTGACTGCTATGCCATCCTTAAGCAGTGTCGCGCCGATCTCTCCGGCTGCTGTGGGCGCTGCCGTGACGACGGCAGTGATCTTGTAGTATCCGCGGCCGGTTGCCGTAACGGCGTTACCATCCTGCCGAAGATTGCAGCCGTAGCGCCGGATAGTAGTGCCGAGTGGGATAATGTCGCCGACCGCGAGCGTAGTCGCAGTGGTGTTCGCTGTGTATATTGCAGATTTCATTTTAATCTTTCCTCCGTTTATTAAAAAATGGGGCAGCTATTGCCGCCCCTTGAAACCTCGCCGTAAAGGGCGCTTATACCTTATACGTTGCCGTTGCAACCGCAGCCGCCGCAGAAGGGCGACTGACCCGCAGTGTAGCTGTAAGACATCGGGTATCTTACGACGCCGCAGAGCTGCGCCTGAAGATTCAGCTGATTGATTTGATTCTGCTGTGCCGCGATCGTCTGCTCCAGCTGTGCCTTTTCCATTGCCGCGAATTTCGCGTCGATGTTGTGATTGATAGCGGCGGTGTTGATGGCGTTATTGTAATTAACGCTGTCTATGCCGCGCTGTGTGGTGCAGCAGCACTCGGCGAGCTGACGGGAGAGCTCAGAGGCGTTACCCGCGATCTGAGTGCCGAGGTTAGCCTGTCCGAGCGCGATCTCCTTGCCGAGCTGCCCTATGTTGCCCTGCATTTCGTAGCCGAGATTGCAGATACCATTACCCAGCGTCATGGTCTGATTCTGGTTCTGGTCGCTGAGACGTCCGACTACGTTCTCGAGGTTGTTGAAGTTCATGGCGTTACACAGTCCGGCCTCGGTCACGGGCTGTTCCGGAGCTGCGCCGCGATTTCCCCAGCCGAAGCCACCGCCCATGAAGGCGAAGAGGAAGATCACGACTATCCACATCCAGCCGCCATTGCCGCCGAATGCGCCGTCGTTATCGCGAGTTACCGCCGCGATGTCGGAGAGGGAGGGAGTTCCATCCATTGTGGTTATACCACCTTTCATAATATTTATAGGCTATTGCCTATATTTCATTGTAACAATCGCATAAAATCCTGAGCTTGCGATTTGAGCTGTTCGAACTGTGCCTGAGACATTTCGCCCGTGCGGAGCTTCTCTTCTACGAGCTGCTTTGCGCGGTCGGGCGTCATGCCGCGGGCAAACTCCTTAAATTTTGCTACCATTGCTAACGGGTTGCTTTGCGGCGGGCTTTGCCTCAATGCTTGCAGTATCGGGTTTTGCATATATCATGTCCTCCAACTTTTTAATCCGCGCCTCGAGGCTTGATGCGTCGACCGGCGTCGGTATCTGATGCGGTACGATGTCGTATGGGGTAAGCGTCGGGTATCCGGCTCCATCTGTGGTTTTTAGCCACACGATAGGCGCAGTATCGTCGAGCAGCAGTGCCGACGAGTTCGGCGGCAGTGCGTATGCCTGAGCGCCGTTCTGCCCGCTGACGCGCGTTACCTGCTGCTGTGGTACCTGCTGCTGTATTGGCCGCTGTTGTCCCCACATCATCTGCGGGACGAATGGGTTTTCGAACATTGCTATCATCTCCTTGTATATATTGTACCACATTCAACCGCAAAAGTGTACGAAAAAAAAGCGGCACTTTCGTGCCGCTTTCCTGCCATTTATATATGCCGTTGTATCTTTTGCTCGCAAGCCTTTACTATCCGCTGTGTTTGCCGCACGGATAACTGAAAGTGCTCCGCGAGGGGCTCGAACTTTTCGCCATCGAGCCATCGAGCCTTGAAGATCTCGCGCCACTGCCGATCATGGATGCACTCATCGATAAGCCGCGCCCACTCCGTGCGCGTGAGATCAGCCAGATCGTCTGCCTTCATTATTCCTCGCTTTCGTCCTTGAAACGGTTGAACAAATCCCATACTGTGGAATTTATCAATGCCTCCATCGTATCGGCGTCGAACGTGATTCCGCGATCCTCGAGGAAGGACTTCGCGTACTCGTACTTAGCCTTTTTATCTATCAGCCCGCTTCTCGCGGCTTCCTCGGCGGCCTGAGCGGCGATCTCCGCCCACCTGATGATCTTCTTTTGGTCACTCTCCGCGACCTTCTCGGCAAGAAGCTTCTTCACCTTCGGAATTATCACTATCGTTACGATCAGCGCTATCAGCCTGATCACCAGCTCCAGAATTGGGGTTATGTCTGTCATATTTTCGTTCCTCTTTCCGTTTTTGTATTTGTATGATTGCCGTAAGCGCAAGCTCCACGATAGACGCTGCACCTCCGGCAGAGTAGGCGGCTGTAAAGTCGCCGCCTGATACTGCCTGTAAGATCACCACGAACGGTAAGTATATCGCCATGTAGATTAAAACAGCGTTGACGATCTTCTCGAGATGTTTCATGTCTTTACCCAGCTGAGTATTTCCTGCAAGAGAATTCTGTCCGGTTTGACCTGTGAGATCGTATATGTCTTGCCGATCAGCCGTGCGGGAATCATCATGCCGTTGCTGTACAAGTCGCCCGCGCGGATTGTGTACTTCTCGCCGACTGAATACGGCATGCCGTCGAAGTACCCGGTGTCGAGGTCGACGTCGGTGCTGATTCCCAGCACGCGCCCGGCGGAGTGCTGCCAGATTTTCAGGTTCGGTACACTCATCGGCTTCTTCACGCCGTAATGCGCTAGCCAGATGTCGGTGTCCGCGAAGGCGTTCTTTTTGAAGCGGTACTTGATGAAGTTCGGGTTCGTATAGAGCATCGGACGAAAGCCCGCGCTCTTAATCCGGTCGAGGAACGCGCGCGTTATGGCGGTCAGGTCAGACTTGCCGAGGTCGCCGAGATAGCGGTCAGACTCGACGTCAGCCGCCGCCCAGAGCGAAATCTTGTCCCGGTACGGTGAAATCGTTTCGATGAAGTAGTCAGCTTCGTAGTTCGCCTCGGCGACGCTCCGCGCGGTCATCCAGTGCCAGACGCCGAGCTTCATGCGTGTTTTCGACGCTTCGGTGATGTTCCGGACGAACTTGCTGTCGGTGAAAATCCGCAGATGTTCGGTCGCCGAGGTTTCGCCTCTGCCCTGCGAGGCTTTAATCATCGCGAAGCCCTGAGTCAGCGCGACACATCGCCAGTCTATGATTCCCTGCCCGGTGTAAACGTCGATTCCGTTCATTATACATTCCTTTCGAGCTCGACGATCCGGCTCTCATGGTCGTCGAGGCGGTCGTAGATGCGTTTGTGCGACTCGCGGTTTTCCACGCGCTGGCGGTCGAGGTCGGCGCGGAGCTGTTTCACAGTGTCGTCAAGCCGGGTCAGGACGCGGATAAGCTTCGCGAGCACCGTCCCGAGTGAGACCAGCGTTCCGACGATGACGATCAGCGCCGACATTATCTCCCACGTCATGCGATCACCTCCCAGAACGATTCAGTACCGGTCGCGCCGGGTTCGTAAGGGTTGTTGTCCTGCTTCGACCGCCAGATTTTCGAGTCGGATTTGCAGACCTCATCGGTCATGTACATCCCCGACGTGCCGAGCGGCGCGACCCACGGCTTCGCCTTCGCGGCGTCCTTGGTGTGCTTCAGCGACCATAGCGCGCGGGCGTTCGACGGCGTGCTGCCGGGATAGTACGAGGCATTGTGCGGCTGTATGAGTCCGAAGACCTGCCGCTCGCCGTCGACCTCCTCGAAGACGGGCGAACCTACCGCCCAGTCCGAATAGTCCTTTTCGGGGTCGAACCGCGGGACTTTCGACTCCTCGGCGATGATTGCCGTGCCGTCGAGGTCTTTCGCGCGGGCTCGAAGATCGAGCGCGTCGGCTTTGCCTTTTTCCTTCATCAGGGCGAGTATTTCTGCTTTTGTCATGCTTCGTTTACTCCTTCCTCGTATGCCGCTGTAACGTCTGCGAGGACACTTTCAGCCGTGTCGGGCTCAGGCTCGGGTTCAGGCGGGTTGATCGGCTTGAAACTTCCGGTTTCATCGTCGTAGTACCAGCCTTCCGGCGGGGTCGGCTTGATGAAGCGGTCGTCGCCGGACTTCGATTCGTCAAAGCCCCAGTTTTCGAAGACGTAGTCGGGGGCTTCGACGAAAATCACGTCAGGCGGGTATTTGCCGACGGTTGAGTCGAGTGTCGGATGAACGGCAGTCGCGTCGTAGTAGCAGATGCCGCCGAGGATTTGGAATATTTTCATGGTGTTGTCTCCTTTCGGTTACGCGGCGTCGACGTAGTACTGGATGATGCAGATGCCGGAACCGCCGTTGCCGCCATACTCAGTGCCGTATGTTGCGCCGCCTCCGCCGCCGCCGCCGTAACTGCCTGATCCTGCGACATCATAAATTTCATCACTGCTTGTTCCGCCGGAAGCACCTTTACCACCAGGACCATAGCCGCCACCGCCGCCTCCGCCGTCTGAGCCGCCATTTCCGCCACTTCCGCCACCGTAGCCGCCACCGCCTCCGCCTCCGCCGGAATCACTCATAAATCCTGCCGATCCGTCTCCGCCTCGTGCACCATAGCCTCCTCCTCCGCCGCCACTCCTGTAGCCGGTACCGCCGTTTCCGCCGTAGCCACCGCCGCCGCCGCCAGCCCAACCTGACTGATTGCTGTCCCCAGACGAACCGCCATTGCCGCCGTAGCCGCCGCCACCGCCTCCGCCATAGCCGTAGGCTGTTCCGCCGACACCACTTCCTTCGAACTCTATACGTTTCCCGATTGTGTTTGTTCCGGCATTGCCAGAATTACCATCTGTGTGAGCATTGGGTAATCCCCCCGCACCACCAGCTCCGCCGTAAGTTCCTTTTGCGCCGCCAGATGCACCCCATGTGCCTCCGCCGCCACCACCATATGTGCCACCGGCTCCACCTTTTATCCCTGTATTATAGCTGTAGCCACCACCGCCTCCGCCCCCGTAAGTTCCGCCTTTACCACCAGCGCTATAGCTGCCGCCGCCGCCGCCGAATTGAGCACCAGCTCCGCCTGACGCAGCTTTTCTTGTTCCACCACCACCGCCTGAACCTCCAGTACCTGCTGCATTACTGCTAGCGCCTGTTCCCCCATTGGCTGACAGCAGCGTGCCAAACGATGTCGCTCCGCCAGCACCGGCGGCACTTCCGCTACTGTTCCTGCCGCCACCTATACCGCCTGCGCCAATAGTTACCGGATATGATGTGCCGGGTGTCACGTCGAGTTCGGAGTAGCCCATGTAGCCACCACCACCGCCTGCGCCACTGGCGGCAGCGCCGCCTCCTCCCCCGCCGAAGAGTCTGACAAACGCCTTCTCCACCCCCGCCGGGCAGGTCCAGTTCCCCGACTTCGTAAAAATCTCAGTCTTCAGCACCTTCTCCGCGCCGCCGCCAACCTGATTGATGATCATGTTTTAACCTCCTAAGATAACAATATTCGCCGTGACCGCCGCCGTCGGGACTGACTTGCACGTGAACGTCAGACTCCCCGCCGCCTGCGCCGTGCAGACGATCTGTGCCTTGCCCCAGACTTCCTGCGAGGACGGAGCGGGCGCAACGAATACGGTATTGCTCGCCGTCACGCCTTCGATGGCGACGGTTTGAGTCTTGTTTGACCATCCGGCCGCGGTAAGTGTCGCGGTCTTCGTCGTGTGCTTGAGTTCCGCCGTGCTGTCAATCCGCGCGACGGCGTTGACAAGCGGTTGCAGAAGCGACTTGTTAATCGGCGTCCCCGGCTCGGTGACCTCGGTCGGAGCCGGAGTCAGCTTCTTCTTGCCGTCCTGATCGGTAACCGTATAAAGATCGTCCCCGACCGCGATCCGGTCTTTGATTTCCGGTGCCTGATATGCCATCAGATCGTCCCCTTTCTTGGTAAAACACTTTGTCCGGCCGCGAACGTTCCGCAGTATTTCTGACCGAACCTCGCCCATTCGCGAAGCTCCGCCACGTCGGCGAGAATCCTCTCGATATCGTTCGCGCCGCCAAAGTCAAGCTTACTCTCCGCCGACGGCAGTTCCGGCGTCGATTCCCGGACGCTTATCGCGTCACGTATCGCCTGAACGTCCGCGAGATATGCCGCGAAATCCGAACGCCGGATTATGTCCGACTCAGCGTACGTCCGCGGGTTCACCGTCACCGCGTAGCCCGCCGAATTCAGCTCGGCCGCGATCTCAGTCACCGCCGCCGCGACGCGATTCATGTCGGTCGCGTTATAGCATCCCTTGAGCGGCGTAAGTACTTTCCCGCGCTGTTCCCGCGCTGTCCGGACGTCTTCTGCCGTCCTGTCATAAATTAAATTCATCGTGCCGTCACCTCCGCGACGATCGCGCCGCCGTAAAGATTGTACCGCTCCGACTCAATCCGCGCGTCAATCTCGCCCGAATACTCGGTCGTCAGCGTCACCATATCGCCCGGCCGCTCGCCGTTCATGACAAGCTCAGACATGATCGTGCCGCACCGCGAGTAGTACTCCCACAGCCCCGAAAGAAGCGTCTGACCGTTCGCCGCGCCGACTAATGTCATGTCCTTGACCTCGACGACGTTCGCCGGGTCGCCGACGTTCGTCAGCGGGTTTGTCTTCGAAATGACCGACGTCAGATCGCGGTACTTCTTGCCGCTGAGAACGCATCCGCTGTTCGCCGTGATGACCGCGAAATTCGCGCCCGACGAGGTTATCGAGCCGCTTGTAATGGCAAGTCCGTACATCGGCTCGGAGAAATCGACGTAAATATTCGAGCCTGTGCCGGAGTCGGCGGCCTTATAAAGCTCGACCGACTCGGATGTCTGCGCGTAATTGTGGAGCGTCAGCCGGAGTTCGGTAAGCTTCGTGTCGCGGTCGGTCAGAGTCTGACCCTGCATCGTGTCGGCGAGCGTGAACTTCCGCACGATCTCGTCTGACGGCATGAAAACGCGGACCTTATCGCTTCTTGCCGTGGATACCGCCGCGCCGATGGCGAAGCAGATCTGTCTCACCGTCTCGCGGCAGGTGCAGACCGGAAGCCAGCCCGTGACCGTCTTCCCGGCGATTCCAGATATGTCATAAGGCACGTTCGCAGACGCGAATACAGCCGCCAGAAGCTCCGCGGCGTTTGCCGATGTGTAAATGCCGCCCGAGAAAATAACGCTGTCAAGAAGCCCCATATAGTCCTCAGACGCGACCGAATAAATCCGGTCGGCCGTCCGCTCGTAGGACTTCACGAAGAAGACTCCGAGCAGGTCTGCGTCGCTGTAGAGTGTCAGCGGTTGTTTCGACCGGAACACATAATTTACATCTTCGTCGCCGATCAGCGTGAAGTCCATCGTATCAATGGCGATCTCGTCCGAAACCGGCGAGCATTCCTGAATGACCGAGACGTCGGTCAGAGTTCGCCCGGCGAAGGTGCGGATTATTCCGTGGTCGAGCGCCCGGAGCTTCAATCGGCAGTGCGGGAAGCTTAACGCCGTGAAGGTCAGGACGACTTTGTTGTAGTTGTCGACCTTCTTCGAGCAGAAATAATTCGCCGAGTCGGGCGTGAAGTCGACGTCGTAAAGAAGCGTCGCGCCGTTATACCACTTGATATTGACCGCGGTCGCGAAGACTCCGACGTCGGGATCGAAGGTCAGCGTGATCCCCTGCGCCGAGTAGAGACCCGTCGCGGTCATCGTGAGCGTTATCGGCGTTGTGAAAGCTCCGTCATCGCCCGAGAGCTGATTCGACCAGAGTCCGAGCGGGACATTCGTCAGATCATCCGGAAGGACGCTCTGACCGCCGTCAAGCAGAAACTGATTCAGCTCGCAGGTTCCGAAGCTCTCGAAATCGTAATCGTGATTCAGGTCAGAAACGCGCGAAACCGATGCCGCCTCACTCGCAGCAGGTGTGAAAGCCGTCTTCGAGTCGACCGCGATGTCCTTGTAGATAATTTTAATCATGGCGTCACCTGCGCGTCGATCGGGATGATGTTCACCTCGAACGTCTCCCAGTATACGACGCCGTTTATTATCCGCGAACCCTTGCGCGCACCGTTCGACGTGTAGGCGTCGTATTCTATGACTCCCTGGTTGTCGGCGAGCTTTACGTGGAATCCCTCCCGCCGCGGAACCTTGAAGAAGTTCCAGAGCGCGTCAAACGCCGCGCGGTTATTCATCGGCGCGAAGGTTATCGAATGCCCGATGAACGTGCCGATAGGGTCTAAGAACATATGACCGTTCGCGAGCGTGCGCTTTGTGTTCGAGGTGTAGAGAATATTGAAGTTCTCCGAGAATTCGACGACGTTCGCGTCATATGCCGTGTTTTCGATTTCAAAATAGTTCATGTGCGTATCCTCATTCCGACGCGCTGCTCCTCCTCGCGTCCGAGTTCGACGATAGTCCGGCCGAGTTCGCGCCGTCCGACTTGCAGAACGACGGTCGTCTGACGCGACGAGCCGCCCGACTCCGCGAGAGCTTCGCGGAAAGCCTGCTTGATCGTTTCAAGCGGAGCTTCGATGTTTGTCCCCTGCTTCTGATCGCCGAGGACGGCTAAGAATTCCTTGTTCGGCGGGATGACCGTGCCGGTGGCTAGCCGCGGAATCGTGAGCTTCGGAATCTGCGGCGCGCTGACGCTCGGAAGATTTATCGACCAGCTCTTACCGCCCCAGATCGGAACCCAGTCGGGAACATCGAAGCTTAATAGGCTGTTCAGCGCGCTTATGACAGCGTTCACGCCCGCGCAGACGGCCCTCACGAGTCCGTTGACAAGGCTGATGATCAGATTCACCGCGCCTTCCGCAAGCCCTATGAAGCCATTCAGAAAGCCGTGTGTGATCTTTTCAAGCCCCTTGAACGCCTGTTCCCAGTTCAGCGTGAAGACTCCGGTCAGGAAATCAACGACACCTTCAAGCACCTGAATGATCGAGTTTATGATGTCGGTGATGACCCCGGCCGCCACCGCGACGATGTTCTGAATCAGGTTCACGACGAAGACGATCTGCGGGTAGAGATAATCCGCGACCTTCTCGATAATCGGCATGATGACCTCGTTGAAGATTTTCAGCGTGTTCTCGACGAGCGACGCGACGAATTCAAGAATCCGATCCCAGAGCGGTTTCAGGTGGTTCGTCCAGAGCCAGTCGATGTTCGCCATGAACTGATCCCAGATCGGCTTGATGAGCGTCTCCCATGTGGTTTTCAAGAACTCGCCGACCGCCTGAAATGCCGTCCGGATGCCGTCGAATATCGGCTGTCCGTGTGCGTCCCAGACCGCTTTCAGCGACTGCCAGACGTCGTTCCAGTACTTCGAAAGGTTCTGTAGGAATGGAAGAATTCCCTCCTTCCAGACCCGCCCGAAGAGTCCCTGAAGGACGCTGAAAACGGTCGAAAACGTCTTTATAAGCTCCGCGCCGAGCGACGCGAAGACCGGGAATATCGCCGACGAGAAGGTCGATGTGAAGGACATGAGAATCGTCCACAGATCGGAGAGAACGTCGCTAACCATCCCCGTGACGCCCGACAAGGCCGACGAGAACGCCGACTGCGCGGTCTCGGCAAAGCCCGGGAAATCGTTCTCGAACCACTCGCGGATCGGCTCGGCCGCCGTCGCCATGTCAGAGAACATACCGGAGAAAATCGGCTTTATCGTCGTGTCGAACCACGACGCGAGCGACTCAAACGCCGACCTTATCCACGTGATGCCCGCTTCCAGCTTAGACGTGTCGATGGTCGGAGTTAGAGCTCCGCCCGACGCGGAGTCAGTGCCCGCGAGAGCCTCGACAGCCGCCACAGCTGCCTCTGCCGACGAGTTGTCCGCCGACTTGTCCGCGAGTATCTGAATCTCGTCAAACCCCGCCAGCGCGCCTTCCTGCGCCTCTGCGGTGGCTTCAACCGCCTTCGTCAGCTCCTTCTCGGAGTCGGTCGCGGCTGAAATCGCGTCGACCTGCTCCCAGCCGAAGACCTTCGAAA
>ERZ1026848.148-NODE-148-length-38178-cov-28.041156_pt1 | contig 38178 bp, 47 predicted proteins | sample MGYA00380154_ERZ1026848 | MGnify/ENA primary metagenome ERZ1026848 (study PRJEB33269, sample SAMEA4719790) | human gut metagenome | biome: human-associated habitat; feature: organic feature; material: feces | place: Cameroon | collected 2013-10 ...
TCGTGGGGTTCAACAGCGTGTCGAAGTACACCGTGGCCTTTAACATGATGTACTTTTTGAAGCCGGGATGTGAGCCGGCGCAGTTCGGAGACCTGTTTAAGCCCTACTGGGGCATATTTACCCAGGTGGCGGCGAGACCGCCCAAGGGCGCGGGCACCCGGTATGTATACGCGGCGAAGAACACCATCAATATGAACCGCTTTACCGAGCTGAAAACGGCAGCGGAACAGGGCGGCGGCGTGCTGCCGGGAGACCCGGACGTATACTACCAGAACGGAAAGTGGTGCTACTGGGTGACGCTGCCGGTGGATGCCGTATATCCCTTCGAGATAGACGACGCGCAGACGGCGGTGGTATCGCCGCTGACGGGACTTTTCCTGTCGTTTATCCAGATTGCGCAGTATGAGCAGATACAGTTGGAGCTGGTACAGAACCCGCTGATCTCTCTGCTGACGGGCGAGATCGAATACGACGACAACAGCACGAGGCAGCAGTCGGACAGCTACAAGCTGAGCAACGCTGGGTGGGAGCTTTTCCGCACGCGGTTTTACGACGAACTGGCGGAGAACAACACCAGCGGCATCGGCTGGTACGCGGCACCGCTGAAAAATATGTCGCTGCACCAGCTGGCGGAGGCGCCAAGCGCCACGAAGATCAGCTCTGCCGGGTACGGCTACACCATGGCGAAGGCGGGACTGAGCGCACTGATACCCACCAGCGACGAGCCGAGAGCGGGCGTGGCCAACATCAGCTTGCAAATAGAAAGCAAGTTTGCCGAGCAGATATACCGTTGCTATGAGCGGATGATGCGGGGCATCATGGACGGGCTGAATTTGAAGTATTCGTGGCGATTTGCCATCTTCGGCAACATTGCAGAGGACGAAAAGACCTTTGAGAACGCACGGCAGGGCATGACGCTGGGCATTCTGCCCCAGACGATGATCTACATGGCCATGCTGGACATGAGCGTGATAGACGACCTTGCCATGAGTTTCGCTATCAAGGAGAGCGGCATCATGGATATGCGCCTGCCGCTGGTGACCAGCTACAACGCCAAGCAGAGCGAAAGCGGCTTACCCCCGCAGGCGGCACACGACATGAACCCCGGCGGCAGACCAGCTGCCGGGAATAAGCCCGGTACGGAGGGACAGGAAGCATCAAAGGATGCGGGAGGCTGAGAAAGAATGGGCATGACGGCAATACTGACGGCGGACGACCTGCACGAGATCAACCGGGAGCTGGCCCGAGGGAACGACGTGGAGATACGCCGGACGGCGGAGGGACTGGCCATAAAGGCACACACCGTACACACGGTGAAGAAAAAGAAAGGCACGGCACTGCCGATGCCGACAGACCGATAGGGCGGCGAGAGCCCCTGCGACAGTGGGGAACGAAAACGGAGAATGCGGCTGCTGTGACCGAAGGCTTGCGCGGATGCGCGGGGTATTGAGGTAGGCGCAATGGCCGTGAAAAGTGGATAACTGCGGCAAAGGGGCTGCGGGAAAAGCCAAATGGGGCTGCGCCGGTGGAGAACACCGGCTGCGGCCTCATTTTCATTTTTCAGAGAGAGGGAGTGAGGACATGAGAGCACAGGAATACGCCAGCTGGGAAAACCCGCGGTTCGCACCTATGCGAGAGCCGATGCGCCGGGTGATGGAAGCATACGGCAATGCGGAAAAGTGGTTTGCGGACATCAAAGACCGGGTGCTGTGCGACATGGGTATGCCGTTTCTGTCGGATGCCATACACAAGCTGGAGCACAAGCAGCCTGAGCGGATAGACGAGTTTGCGGAGATACCCCACGACTACCACCTGCGGCTGATGTACCCCGGTACGCCGGAGCTGGACGAGGACTTTGACAACGACCTGGATCGGGTATTCGAGGTGTGCGTGGCCATTGTGGACGGTGTAAACGAGGCACTGGGCGGATTTATCCGGGCCACGGCGGACGGGGAGTTCAACGCCCTGTCGCTGAAAGCGGAGGAATTGCAGATCGCCAACACAGACGACAGGCGCAAGCTGCTGGATGCGTGGGCGATGCTCGATAACGGCGGCATGAGCCGCGCCACCTTTGACAGCTGGTGCAGAAAACTGTTTGAAGGAGGTGAGGACGCATGAACACGCTGAAAACCAAGGCCATGCCTAAAAAGGTGTGCGCCAGCGGCACGCTGAAGGTGATGCAGAAACTCAACGAATACGAGTTCGGCGTGGAGCTGTGGGTCCTGCGCGAGGGTGAAAACCGCAACAAGTGGGACTATCGAAACCTCGCGGAATACTACAAGACCTTCATCGGGCAGCCCATTCTGATCGCTTATGTGGGGCAGCAGGTGGGGGACGGACACAACATGAGCAAGCGCCGGGATCCCAAGACCGGGGAGGAGTACCAATCCTTCATGGAGGGGACGGCCGAACGCATCGTGGGAACGCTGTCCGATGACGAAAAGGACTTTACCCTTGTGGAGAGGGGCGGTCATACATGGCTCAGAGCGAATGGACGGCTATTTGCTTTTTACGCCCCGGAGCTGACGCGGAAGATCGTGGAACAGGGCACGATGGACGTTTCCGCCGAGACAATGGTGTCGGAGAGCCACAAAGAGGGCGATGTGGACGTGTTTACCAAATGGTCGGGCATAGGCGTGACCATTCTGGGCGACAGGGTAAACCCGGCGATACCGGGTGCGAGCATCGCAAAGCTGGCGGCCATGCAGGAGGAATTTAAGGAATTGAAGCTGCGGGCCGCGTCGCTGCACACAGCCGCAGAGGGCAGCGGGAAAATCAACAAGAAAGGACTGAAAAGAAGCATGAACAAACAAATGATGGAAAGCGTACAGGCCAAGTTCCCCAACCACAAGCTGATCGCCCTGAGCGATGACAGCATGAGCGTGGGGCTGCTGGACGCCTCCGGCAACCTTTTCAGCTACACCTTCAACGCAGAGGATAACGGCGAGGTCATTGAAAGCCGTATCGCGCCCTGCGCGGCACACATCGTTCTGTCTGCCGGGGAAGTGGAGCTGAACGCCGATGTGGCGGACGTGGTGGCCTACACCGTAGCCGCCGCCAAGACGGAAAGCGGCGAGATCAAGCAGCTCTCCGAGGAGCTGAACGCCGCCAAGGAGCAGCTCCGCGCCATGCAGGAGGCCGAGAGCAAGCGCCGGCTGAGCGCCTGCAAGGCTTCCGCTAAGGCAACGCTGGACGCCTTCAACGCCAACCGCGAGGAAAAGGTGGCGGAGGATGCCATCAAGGCGGTGAATGAGAACATCGAGGCCGGACTGTACGCCAACAGCTGCGACAAGGACGGTGCGTGGCTGGGCGAGAAGCTGGTGCGCGAGGCGGTGCTGGCCGTGTGCGGCGAGGCCGTGATGGAGAGCGACAAGCGCAGCGCACAGAAGCGCAAGACCACCTATGCCTGGGAGCACATCGCCGGCAACAGCGGCGAGGGAAGCGAGGGTGTGGACGCTCTGCTGAACAAGTGGGGCATCGATGCTGGCAAGTAAAACGAAAAGGAGAGTGAACAAACATGGCATACATCGAGAAAACCGCGTTTGAGCCGCGGATCACCAACAACGAGTTCAACGAACTGTGCAACATCACGGGACGCTATCAGGTGTCCGATGCGGATGCGGACTGCTCCGCGGGCCTGCTGGTGGTGCGCGGCGAGCAGCTGCCCTGCGCGGGCTTCAAGGGCATCAAGAACGAGAACGCCTTTTACATGACCGCTGCGGGCACTGCCGCCAACGCCGACACCGGCGTGTACGCCTGCAACACCTACGAGTGGCCCACGCTGGGCGGACGCAACGGCAACAACTACGCCGTGGGCACCGCCACGCTGGGGCTGGGCGTTCCTGCGGGCCGGGACGGCACCTTCACCGAGATCGTGTTTGACGGCAAGCACGCCTACCGCTTTGGCGAGGGCAACCTGAGCGCCGCCATCGGCGCGAACACCATCTTCACCATCGCCAACGGCCTGCTGGTGCCCGCCGCTGCCGCCCCCACTACTACCGGTGCCATCTACTTCAAGCTGAAGGGCACCGGCAACTTCACCGAGGGCGCCGGGCAGAGCTTCGTGTACTACGACGTGTGGGCCTGCAAGGTCAGCACCGTGACCGCGTGACAAGAGAGGAGAGTGAGTAAGAAATGGCAAAGCTGAACCTGAACAGCGTTTCCAACGAGGTTTTCGCCATCAACGGAAACGACCAGCGCGAGGACATCGTGGCCAAGGGCCGCGTGCTGTTTTATGAACACGCCCTGAAGGGCAAGATGGCCATTTTGAGCGCCAAAGGACAGAACACCCCCGTGCAGCGCACCATGAACGACCGGGGCTACAAGCAGCTGAACGAGCAATTCCAGCGGGAGAGTCTGCTGTACGCCGCCAAGCTGGCCTGCGCCAGCACCGGCAAGAAGGCCCCCGAGAGCTGGGAGGAGTTCAAGCGCAACGGCGGTGAGTATTACGGCAACGCCCGGTTCTACGCCGTGCTGCAGGGCATCTGGCAGGAGGTCATCATCCCCATTCTGCCCGCCGTGTACTCCGAGGCGCTGAGCGACTTCGCCGAGACCGTGGAGATCGAGCTGGGCCAGACATACGCCGTGAGCATCGGCAGCAACGACATCCCCGTTTTCCAGGACTCCAGCTGGGGCGCCAGCCGCAGTGTGCCGCGTAACCGCTTCTATTCCCGCGATTACACGCTAAACCCCACCCCCAAGAGCTGCTGGATCACTTCCAAGTGGATGCAGCTGGTGGGCACGAACATGGACTTCGGTGTTTTCTTCGCCAACATGGTGGCGGGTTTGTACGCCAAGACCATGGGTGTGTGGAATGAGGCCATGACCACCGCCACGGAGGACACCAGCCTGATCCCCACCAACCTGAACTTCACCTTCAACAACCAGAACTGGGTGAAGGGCGCCAACAAGATCGCCGCGCTGAACAACACCACCATCTCCGACGTGTTTGCCACCGGCGGCACTGTGGCCCTGAGCAAGGTGCTGCCCAACACCGTGACCGGCTCCACCAACGTGAACATGGATGCCGCTATCGCCACGCTGCTGGGCGCCGACTACACCAAAGCCGGCTACCTGGGCCAGTTCATGGCGGTGCGCCTGATGCCCATGCGGGACGTTATCATCCCCGGCACCCAGAACACCACCGTGGAGACCATGCTCAGCGAGAACGACATCTGGATGCTGGCGGGCAACGGCAGAAAGCCGCTGACCATCGGCTACACCAGCGGCACGCCCATCTCCATTGAGATGGATCCCACCCGCACCGGAGATTTCGAGATCGGCCTGAACCTGACCATCGCTCTGGACTCTGTGGCCACGTTCGCGTCCAAGATCGCGCACTTCACCGTGTAAGGGAAACCACACAGGGGAAGGGGCGAAAGCCCCTCCCCAAATATGCGGATTTAGTTTAACCGGGAAAACGGCGGTCTCCAAAACCGCAGTTCGGGGTTCGAGTCCTCGCGTCCGTGCCAGATGAAAACGTTGGATCGTTTTCGCCCGAAAGGGAGTTTATGGGGGCGAAAGCCCCATACGGAAATGTAGCTCAGTTGGCAGAGCATCTGACTGTTAATCAGAGGGGCGCAGGTTCAAGCCCTGCCGTTTCCGCCATATAGGACTCCTTGCACCTCCTGAAAAGTGTGTCCCAGAGGAGGCGTTGTCAGAGCAAATAAAAGGCAGTGCCGGGAAACCGGAGGGTATGCAATGCGCCGACGTGTAAACGGGGCAGCGGCGGGAGCCTTGACGCATTGCGGCAGATAGAAACAGACCATGAAAGGAATCTGAAAGGAGCAGAAAGCATGGGTAAGCAGAAGAAAAGCGGGAACAGACTGGCCGCGCAGATCGCGGCGGAGGAAAGAGAGGACGACCAGGTGATTCTGGCGGCCCAGCAGAGCACGGACACGCCTGACGAAAGCAGCACCGTGAAAGCGGCGGCGCAGGAAAATGTGCAGGACGCGGCTGATCCCGCGGAAATGCCCGCCGCGCCGGTGATGTACACCGCCGAGCAGGTGCAGCAGATGATGCAGGAGGCAGCGGCCAAGGCGGTGGCGGAGGCGCTGAAGAACATCCCCCAGCAGACCGCGCCGCAGATCGTGCAGGTGAGCACCAGCGCAGAGCAGGTACATTTCCTGTGGATGGCGCCGGTGGCGGACGACAACGTGGTGCAGTTCGGTGACGGCGGAATGTACGGAAACATCGTGGGCAAGACGGGCAGCTTTTATGTGCCGAAGCCCGACCTGAGCCGCATACTGACGGAGATGAACCGCCGGTTCATGGCGCAGCGGTGGCTGCTGGTGGTAAGCGGTCTGACGGACGAGGAACGCGAAGCGCTGGGCGTGGACTACAAGAGCGGTGAGGTGCTGGACAAGAGAGCTTTTGCCAAGCTGGTGGAGCTGGGCGACGAGCTGCTGGACATCTACCCGGCGCTGTGCGAGGGACACAAGGTGATGGCGGCGCAGATGTACGCCGACGCCTACCGACAGGGCAGCCGGTATGTGACGCGGGAGCGCACGGTGAAGCTGAACGCGCTGAGCAAGCGCAAGGGCCACGAGAAGGGCGACTTCATCGCCATTATCGAGGACATGAACGAAAAAGACGCCAAGTAAACGAGGCCAAAACAGATCCCTTTGGGTAAAAAGCGGAGGTCGGCGGTGACGCTGCCGCCCTCCGCAGACCCGCGAATGCGGACGGCAAAGCAAGAAAGGGAAGGGAGGAGAGAGACGGATGGGAACGAAGTGGAGTGAGATTATATCCAACCACGCCATGCTGGAGATAGACGATGTGCGCTTACAGGAGGACGCGGCCAACGACCCTGCGGCGTTCCTGCGGAGGATGAGCCTGTATATGGTGAACGCCATCCCCCTATTCTCCCTGCCGGTACAGATGCGGTCCTATCTGGCGGAAGGGCTGGTACAGCCTGTATATGGGGACTTCTATTGGACCAGTGATGAGCAGAGCCTGACGGGCGAAACGGAAGTGGAGACCGGCATGGTGGGCTACGAGCTTTTTTCCTGCGCCGCCGTGGAGCAGGACGTGACCGGCGGAATGCTCATGACGCCGTACAGCGGGGCGGTATATGACCCGGAGACGGGGCGCGTAACGTTCCCGCAGCAGGCGGCGGCGGGTATCCGCTACTCGCTGGATTTTTATACGGACGGCGAATTTGGGCATGAACTGACGTTGGAGCAGAAGCGCATCCTCGGACTGTGCGTGGCGTCCGTGTGGGACGAGCGGTTTTTCCGCAACTGGCTCAACGACCAGATGAAGATCAAGGACGCAAGCTTTGACACCGTGAACGAGGGAACGTATATGAGGGAGGGCGCCGCCAAGCACGAGAAAAACCGTGGGCGGCTGATGGATGAGCTGCACAAGTACGAGCAGGACTGCACCCACCTGAACGTGGTGCAGAGAGGACGGAGCGGCTACGGGCGGTATCAATTCGCCTGATGCGGGAAACGGCAGGAGAGGAGGTGCGGGAGCATGGCGGACATCAAAAACAATCTGGGCAATATTGCGGCGATGGCGGACAGACCCACGGCGGCAGGAAACCGACCGCCCCAGTATAAGGATCGCAAGAATCCCTATTTCGCCGACGCGACCTCCCGCTTTGTGGCGCAGTACGCCAAGTACGCCAGTGACTACACCGCCTGCCGGATACAGGGCTTGAAGCCCGACGATTTTTACGCATGGAGCGAACAGCTCATCCGTCTGGCGGACGCACGAAAAAAAGGCAACGCCATAGATAGGCCCATCGACAACTACAAGGAATTTTTGATGGTAGATCCCCACATCGAGTATGTGCCGGAGGGCGCGAAAATGGAGACAATGGGGTCTACATGGATCGTGACGAACCCTGCCAACATTTCCTCCGCCGTGGGCGGCGGTATCATGCGGCGGTGCAACACCACATGGAATCACCTGGACTGGTACGGGAATCTGCTGAAAGAGCCGATGGTGCTGGAGAACGTGAAGCTCAACGCCACCGCCAACGACTTTCAGGAGACGGTGCTGATGATGCAGGGGTATTTCAACATCATCATGCAGTTAAACGAGGAGACGCGGAATCTCGACGTGAACAGCCGCATGATCGTGGGGCGGATGGCGTACCAGCTGACCGGCTACACCGATGCGGCGCAGGAGTTCACCGGGGACGAGGATAGCTGCCATGTGCTGCGCTTTACCGCTCGCGCCACCGAGCCGGACAAAGAAAAGGACGATCTTGTGAACCGGGTGGCCAACGCCTACCCCTTCACATGGGAGGTCAATGTCAGCGGCAGGGCGGTGCTGACCGCCGGGGAGACAGCCAAGTTCAAGGCATTCTCCCTGCGGAACGGCGAGGACGCGGATGCAGACCCGGAACACCCCACCAGCTACCTGTGGGAAAGCTCGGACGAGGGGGTTTGCCTCGTGGATACGGACGGCGTGGTGACAGCCGGTGGAAACGGAGTATGCACCATCACCGCCGTGCTGGCGCAGAACAAGGCACAGACGGGCACCTACACCGTGACGGTGGAGGAGGGCGTCAGCGGCGTACATTTCACCACCGATCCCCCGAAGGCGCTGGGCGCATATCAGGAGACGGTGCTGGAGGCGGTGTACACCGAGAATGGACAGCCCACGGAAAAGAAAGTGACTTGGCAGTTTGAGGGCGCGGAGAAAAGCGCCTACACCGCCGCGATAGACGGCAACAGAGCGACGATACGCTGCTGGGCGGGCAGTGTTGCCCCCCTCGTGGTAAAAGCCGTGTACGGGGGTTACAGCGCCGTTGCAAGCATCGTTTTGGAGGGGTGGTGAGCACATGGCAGATTTCGCGTGTGCGTATTGCTATCGCAAGGGGCAGGAGGTGTCCCTGCGGTGCAGGGCGCAGGCGGGAAAGATGGATTTCTGCTGCTACCAGTATTTCTGCCCGGATACGGGAAAGAACAAGCTGGCGGCGCCGTGGAAGGACTGTCGGCTGCGGGAAAAGCGGACGGCGGAGAAGAAGTGAAACACAACATCCATGAGGGATCTGAAAGGAGCAGGAGCATGGGTAAGAACAAGGTGGGCGGCAGCATGACCGTCAAGGAGGTTTTTCAGGGCGCACGATCCGTTTTGCCGCTGATGCAGAAGGCGGAGATCGTGGCGCACTGTGCCGAGCGGTGCATTGACCGGGTGGTGGTAAACACGGGCGAAAAGTTCCGTGGTGATACGCCGCCGATGTACCGGGAGAACGGGCAGCGCAAGCGGAGGTATCTGCTGGGCGTGCTGGTGCGGGGGTATCTGGCCATCGACTTTGACGGCTGCGAGGGCGACCCGTGGCTGATGAGCGCGGACGATTACGACCGGATGGGCGGGCTGACGCTGCTGAACAGGATCGACCGCATGAAAAAAGAGGGCGATGTGCTGCGGGATAAGGCATTCGACCTGCTGGCGGACTTCCGCGATCTGGAAAAGATGCTCAACACCGAGATATACGCCAACCTCGCCGTGATGAACGATGTGGTAGCGCGGATGAATATGGCCATGCAGAGCGCCGTTACACCGGATAGCTTGCAGGAGCTGACCACCATGGCGGAGGAGCTGAAAAAGACGGCGGACAATATGCAAAACGCAACGGAAAAGTGATAAAAATATCAGAAACGCAACGGAAAACACGGTGTTTCATGTGAAACAATTCTGAAAATAGAACGCGGGGTGGGAACGTGAGCATAGATTTTGCGAGTCCGTACTATCCGTTTGAAAAGGTGCAATCCGGCTACAACACCTTTGCGGGGGCGGAGAAACTGCCGAAAAAGCTGGTGGACTATCTGCTGGATATGCCGGACAAAAACGGCTACCAGCCGGTGGACGACAACGCAAGGGCGCGGGTGCGGCTGATGAAGTATCTGTGCTACGACGGGGCAAATCCGCTGGGAAAAAAGCTGCCCACGCCGAAAGAGAAGCTGTCCGTGGTGTTTGACGGCGAAGCGCCGGTTCTGGATACGGCGGAGCAGCGGGAAAAGCACCCCTTGGGCTATCGGCTGTATCCCCTGGAATACTGGGGGCAGGCGCAGAAGATGGCGCAGACGGTGTTGAAAATCTACATGGGGCGGGTGATCCCCACAAGCCCCTTTACCGCCGACATCGGCATTTACTTTGAGATCCTTTGCAACTACGGACACGAGACCACGACGCGGACGGACGACTATTCCAGAAGCTACAACATCGAGCAGTGCTTGATCGAGGCGCTGGACGGCGTGAACATCGGCGGCGCAGGGGTGATGAGCTATGACCGGATGGCGCACCCGGACAACGGCTCAAGGGCGATTTACGACCAGGGGATGAACGTGGGGCGGCGGCTTCACATGAGTCTTTCATGGGCAGAGAGCGACGAAGGAAACGTCGTGACCACATTCTGAAAGAACGGAGGACGGTGGGGATGGATGAGATTCAGGTGGAGCGCCGCTTGGCGGAGGTGGAGCAGCGGAGCAAAAGCAATACCCACCGCATCGACGAGCTGGCGACGGAGCAAAAGGCCCAGAATGAGTTGGCGACCTCCGTGGCGGTGATGATGCAGGAGCAAAAGACCATTAAAAACGATATAAGCGAGGTAAAAAAGGATGTGAAGTCGCTGACGAACCTACCGGCAAAGCGGTGGAACGACGTGATCGAAAAGATCGTATGGCTGGTGCTGGGCGGCGCGGTGGCGGCGCTTTTGGCGCAGGCGGGACTTCACGTTTGAAGGTTGGGTTTCCGTGAGAGAAAGGAGATAAAAATATGGAACTCTCACAGACCATAAAGAGGGCTTGCCGCCGATACGAAAGCGTGGAGGCGGAGGGGCTGACGCTGTACCCCATTTTGGTAGAGGAAATAGAACTGTTTGAGATGGCACGGCCGAGCATCGACATTGTGCAGCAGAGCCTCCCTGTGGCGTATGCGGCGATGCCGCTGCTGGCGGCCTACTATGAGATGGAGTACAGGGCGCAGGAAAACGGAGAGGAGCCGATAGGCTTGTTTGCAAGCGCTCTTTTGATGCTGGTGCTTTCCCTGCGGCTGGGGAAGGGGCTTCCGGCAGAGGAGCGTGTGGCAAGACTGCGGCTGTCCGTTGACCGGGAGCATCCCGAAAAACTGCGGAGCGTCGATTTCACGCTGAACGGGGAGGAGATGTGCCGGGTGACGCCGGTGCAGTTCCAGCGTTTGCGGAAGATCATTGCGGCGCAGAACGGTATCGAGCTTGTCAGCGAGGACGCGAACCCGGAGCTTGTACAGGCGGAGCGCGACCTTGCGGAGCTGAACGGCGCGGCACTCAAGGGCGGTCTTGCTGACCGCATTGGCACGATTGCGGCGTTGTGCCATGCGGAGGAGGAGGAAATAGACGGCTGGCCCATCCTGAAGCTGCAAAACCGGGAAAAGGCGTGGAGGCGGATCACCGGCTATCTCATCTGCGGGATCGCTGAAGCGCAGGGAACAAAGTGGCGCGGCGGGAATCCGCACCCCTCGCTTTTCTATGAAAAGGCGGATGTGGGGACGAGCGCCGTAAGACCTGTGGAGTCTGTGACGCAAGGCATGGAACAACGCAGTTAAATATGAAAAGGAGTTGAAACTATGATCCAGTTTACTGATCCCAAGCTGTATGTACGCGGAACGTGTATGGCGCAGGCGGCTGACCCCGCCAGCGGCGACATTCTGTTTTCCAGCAACAAATACCAGACCGGCAACATCACCTGCTCGGTGAATGCGGACCCCCTGCGGGCAGGCCTGGGCAACGGCATTGCCACCATCATTGAGAGCGACGCCGATGTGCAGGTGAACTTCACCAAGGCGGACTTCGATATGGTGTCCAAGATGGCGGCGGTGGGCGGCACCACCACCTACAACGCCGTGGCGCCCGTTTGCCAGAAGGTGGAGGCAACGTCCGCCGTTCTGAAGGTGGACGTGACCGAGGGCGCCCCCGTGGCGCAGTACGGCATGAGAAAGCCCGTCTGCTATGTGCAGGAGGTGGAGGCGGCCTCTCTGGTGGCGAATGACGGCACCGCCTATGACATTGCCGCAGACGGCACCATCAGCGGCTTTACCGCCGTCACCGGCAAGAAGTACAAGGTGTGGTACTACATCAACAAGCTCACCGCCCTGTGCGGCGCGATCAACAGCAGCATGGTGGGCCGCGTGGTGCTGTTTACCACCCAGATGGCGGTATACATCAACGTGAATGCCAATACCAAGGAGGGCACGCGCTGGGGCTGGCTGTACACCCACCACCTGCTGAAGCTTCAGGCGGATGGCGCGACCATGAACGGCTCTCAGAGCGATTACGACACCACTTCCATCGTGGGCCGCGCGCTGACCAACGAGGAGAGCGTTGTCAGCGAGGATTGCGGCAACTGCAACAGCTCTCTGCTGGGCTGGTATGTCCTTGTCCCCGACGGCGACGCCGATGTGGTGACGGGGTTGGTGGCGGCTATCGGCGGCGTGATCTCCGTCCCCAAGGGCGGCACTTATCAGGTGCAGCCCATGGCGGTGATGGCCAACGGTCAGCTGGTGAAGCTGGACGCCACCAAATGCACCTACGAGCTGACCACCCCGCCCAGCGGTACTACCGTGGGGCAGAACACCGGCATTATCCAGGCGGGAACGGCGACCGGGGACGCAGACCTGACGGTAACGTACAATTTCGGCGGCAAGAGCTACACGGCGCAGTGCGCGGTGAGCGTCACCGAGTAAGATTTCCCGATACCCCCTCCCCTGCCGATTGGTGGGGGAGGGGGACAGACGCGAGGGCGCGGCGTGTGCGGCGCTTTGGCGTATGTGGACGGCAGAGGGGAGGCGGCGCGGCTGTGGCGATGAAGATCGTGGGGAAATTCAGCGGCTTTGAGGCAGACCTTGCCGCGCTGGAGGCGCAGGTGAAAACCGCCGTCCTCCATGCCGGGACGATTTTGCAGGAGGATATGCGCGCGTGCCTGACGGAGCATATCGTGGATGATGTGTACGATGCGTATGCCCCGGACTATTACACAAGAAGATTGAGCGACGGCGGCTTGCTGGACATTCCGAAGAATACGGCGGGAAGTCCGCCTCCGTTTGTGTCGGGAGACGGTGTGGAGATCGAACTTCAGTACGAGCCGGACGGTGCGACGGACGGAGACGGAAACGAGATAGACTACCATGTAGACGGCGACGATCTGATAAACCGCATTGAAAAGAAAAACCCTCCCTACAACTGGAGGCTGGCAAACACACGGATACCGGAACGCCCGTTTTTCCGCAATTTCGTGGAGGAAATGATCGGCGGCAGGGCGGAAAAGACGATGGTATTCGGCATGAACGCGGCAAACCCCGCGCTGGGCGTGGCGGCAGACGGAGGCGTGGTAAGGGAAAGCGAGGATTGGAGGTAGCGTATGGCGATTTTCAAGGTAACGGCTGTACCTGATTTTTCACAGCTCAGGGGTGAAATTGCAAGGCTGCAAGGCAGCCCCGTGACTTTGGGCGTTGATACGCGGCAGGCCAATGTCAATATTAAGGCAACCACGAAAGAGATAAAAAATGTCGGGAAAGCCGCCAAGGAAACCTCCGGTTTTGCCGATTTGATGGGCAAGAGCTTCAGCCGGTTAACCCTGCAAATGGCGACGTGGCAAATGCTGGGCAACGCCATCGCCGGTGTAAAGCGCAGTTTTGTCGAGGCGCTGGACACCATGAAGTCCGTGGACGACGAGATGGTGACGATCCGCAAGGTCACGGGTGCGTCTGCGGATGAGCTGGAGAAGATCGAGAAGCAGGCGTACAAGACCGCCAGCGCCTACGGTGTGGCGGCGGACGACTACCTGCAATTTGTGTCGGGCTTCAGCCGCGCCGGTTACGGCGAGCAGGCGTCCGCACTGGCGGAGCTGGCGGCCAAGACGCAGATCGTGGGCGACACCAACGCCGAAACGGCGCAGCAGTTCCTTTTGTCCGTGGACGCCGCGTACAAGTATCAGGGCAACATTGAAAAACTCACCGCCGTGCTGGACGGAGCCAACGAGATCGACAACAGATATGCGACTTCCATCCAGAAGGTCGCCGAGGGCTTGGGCAAGGTGGCGCCTATCGCGGCGCAGGCCCATGTGGGCGTGGATGAGCTGACGGCGGCTATCGGCACCATCACCGCTGTGACGCAGCGAAGCGGCACAGAGGCCGCCACCGCGCTGCGGGCGCTTTTCCTGAATATTATTGGCGATACCAAGACGGAAATCGACGAAGGCGTGACATGGACCACCGGGGAGATAGCAGGACTGCGGGATGTCATCAAGGTCTACGCCAAGGACGCCTACGACGCGGCGCAGGCCACGGGAAGCGTGATAAACCCCATGAAAGCCATTGCCGGACTGTCCAAGAGCATGAAGGACGGGCTGCTGACGGAGCAGCAGCTGATGGAGATGGTCAGCGACATCGGCGGCAAGCTGCGTACCTCCCAGCTTTTGGCGCTGATCCAGAACTGGGATATGTACGAGTCCATGCTCACCGACTTTGCCGGAGCTGCCGGGAGCGCGGACAAGGAAGTAGAAAACGCGCTGGATAGCTGGACCCGTAAGACGGAGATCCTGAAAAACAAGTGGACGGAGTTCGTGAGCCACCTTGTAGAGACGGACACCATCAAGGGTGCGCTGGATGGCGTGATCGAACTGGTGGAGTTTTTGGACAGCGACACCGGGCGGCTCGTTGTGCAGATGGGCTTGCTGGTGGGTACGCTGGCACTTTTGAACAAGGGCTTTACCGCCCTTATGACCAAAACGGCTGTGGGGACGTTCTTTGGAACGCTGACCTCCGCCATCGGCGGAAACGCGATGGCGGTCACCCAGCTTACAGGTCAGATGAAGTCGTTGCTGGCCATGCTGCCGAAAATCGGCATCGGAGCGGCGATTTTTGCGGCACTGGCGGCGGCAATTTATGTCGGGACGCAGAAGCAGCGGGAGTACAACAACGCCCTGGAGGAAACGGAGGAAATACAGTCCAAGCTGGGCGAAACGCAAAGTGAATATGACGCGCTTATCAACAAGACCGGGGAACTGACCGCCGAGGAAAAGAAGCGGCTGGATGTCCTGAAGGAGCTGCGCCAAGAGCAGGAAAAGCAGCTGGAGACAGCGAAAAAGGCGGAGTGGACGGCGTGGAACAATCTGCACGGCAGCGGTGCAAAAACCATGACGGGCGGCATGGACGCCAACACCGGCGGCATGGCGACGGGCGCGGTGCAGATGGAGCGCATGGACGTGGTAGCGCTGCGGAACTACCGCGAGGAGCTGGAGGCTATTGAGGCGCAGTATCGCGCCGGGGAGCTTTCTGCGGGGGCGTACTATGATGCACTGCAAGACCTGAATGCCGCCCGCGAGGACAGCGTGGAAACCATTCGCGCCGCCATAGACGCCGGATACGAGGCGACGGAGGAGCAGCGGCAGCTGGTGGCGGCGTATGACCGGGTGCAGCAGACGCTTGGCGTGGCGCAGAACGCCACGAAGGACTATGTTTCCAAACTGATCGAGGAGGCGCAGCAGTCCGGGGCGACCGGCAAGGCACTGTACGACCTTGTGGCGGCGCAGATCGCAGCCAGCAATCAGGGCTTGAATTTCAGCCAGCAGATCGCCGCGTTGCAGCAGCTGGGGTATCAGGCAGGATTGACGGCGCAGCAGGTGTCCATGGCTACCGGAATGCTGGGCACATACCAAGACCAGCGGAATATCGAGCGAACCATAAAGGGCTTGATGCAGACGGAAAAGCTGACCCGCGCACAAGCCGAGGCACGGGTATATTCCAGTATGCAACACGCGCTGTGGACTGGAATCTCCCAGAACGGCGGGTGGGGCGGCACATCGTATACCCCTTCCAGCAGCAGCTATTATGTGCCCTCCGGCGGCGGAAACTCCGGTAGCTCGGCAAAGTCCAAGCAAAACGCACTGGATAACGCCAAGAAAAAGGCGGCGCAGGCTACCATCGACGCCATTCGCAAGCAGATGAAAGCCGAGACGGACGCCATTGACGAGCAGATCGATGCCATTCGGGAGAAAAACAAAGAGGAGGAGCGCAGCAAGAAGCTGGAGGAGCTGAAGCTGGACATCCTCAAGAAACAGGACGCGCTTCTCAACGCCCGGAACGAGCGGACGGTGCGGCAGTATAACGCCGCCACGGGACAGTGGGAGTGGGTGGCGAATCCTGAAAAGGTCAAGCAGGCGCAGGAGGATTTGGAGAACGCCAGGAAAGAACTGCGGGAATACGAAGCGGACGTGGAGCGGGAGATCGCCATTTCTGAGTTGGAGGCGCGGAAAAAAGCCATTGAAGCGGCATACCAGCTCAAGATAGATGTTTGGCAGAAGCTGATCGACCAGCTCAACGGCGACGTGGAGACAGAGAAGGCGCTGCTGGCGGCGAGTCTTGGTGACTGGGATGCCTACTATCAGGAAATGCTCAAGGTCTATCAGGGCCTTTTGGATGCCGCCGAGGATTATCAGAAGAAGATGATTGCCATCCAGCGACAAGGCGGTGGGAAAGACGATTCTTCTAAAAAACCTTCCATTGGCGCCGCTGCGGTGGGCGCTGTGATCGGTGCCGCGAAACCACCAATCAATACAAAACCTTCCATTGGCGCCGCTGCGGTGGGCGCTGTGATCGGTGCCGCGAAGCCACCAATCAGAAAGAAACCGACGACTACCACAAAACCCAGCGGAATGGGCGGTGGAAGCCGATTTAACACAAATGTCATACAGAAGTACGACAGCGGCGGCATCCTGAAGGGGATGGGCGGCATCAAGGCGACGGCGGATGACGAGATGATCCTGCCGCCGGATATCACGAGAAAACTGATAAGTCCGGTTTCGGAGCAGAAAGCCATGCAGGTCATTCATGGCATGAGGGCGATGCTGGGTGGCAACGTTCCTTTGAGCCAGAGTTTTGCGGGGCGCAGTGACAACCGCAGGTATTCCGACCATAGCGGTGCGGAGTACCACATCGGGAACGTGACCCTTTCGCAGCAGCAGGCAGAATGCACGACGATAGCGCAGGTGATACACGGACTGGTGGAGCAGTCGTACCACCTGAAGCAATACGGAAACTGAGGAGGCGGAGAAAATGCCGAATATGCCGGAGGAGCTGGCGATTTTCGCAAGAAAACTGTGGGACGGAATTTTCGCCCAAAAGGTAAAGGAGACACAGACGGCGATGCTCCGCTTTTACAGGGCAAAGGTGGCGCAGGCCGCATCTGACGGCAAGATCACCATAGTACGCCCGTTTGACACAAGAGAGCTGCAAGTGGGGTACGTTTCCTCCATGTCCGGGGCGGGTGTTGGGGAGGATGTTGTGGTGGTCGTGTTTGGAGACGGGACGAACGCAGCAAACCATAAGGTATTCATGTACCCGGACGGAAGAAACCTTTAATCGGGAACGGAGGAGAGAAATGGAAAAAAGGAACACGAGGCACATATTGGTAATGAAAAACGGCAGGGAAATTCCCATTACGGGCGTTACGGGCCGATACTATGTGACCCGGGAGGCGCGGTATCGCAAGAACAATCCAACCGTGAAATGCGTGAGGACGGCCACTGATGCAGAATGTGACGCGCTGACGGCGCAAAGGCGCGGCGGTGAAGGACGGTTTTAATGGACACCGGAAAGGGGTGAGGATAGCGCATGACGGAGCAGGAGAAATATGAGGCGTATTTGCAGATGCTGGAGCAGCCGTTTATAAAACTGTGTCGCCTGCGCTTCCTTAACCCCGACGGGACGACGGCGTTCTTCGTAGACAGCAACGAAAAAAACCCACAGAGCGGCGCATTTATAGCGGATGGGTCGATTTCCGTAAATCTGCAAAACGGCGTGAGGCGCACGGCCAGCGTTACGTTTTCCAACGTGGACGGCGCGTTCGATTATAACGTAAACAATCTCTGGTTCGGCGACGAGGTGGCTCTGGACGAGGGTCTGGTTCTGCCGGACGGGGAGGAATACTACATACAGCAGGGGGTATTTCTCTTGGAGGAACCTGCGGAAACGGTGCAGCCGGGGATAAGGACCATTACCTACCGGCTGGTGGATAAATGGGCGAATCTGGACGGGACGCTGTGGGGAAAACTGGAGGGGACGTATCGCGGAAAACAGGGGGAGAACATCTTCAGGCAGATCAACGCGCTGCTGCAGGACGACAGAGGAAACGGTCGGGCGGTGGACAGTGTGGCGCCCGTTTACACGGATTACTACTACGGCGGCGTACATTTTGCAAAATCCTCCATTCCCGCAGGGTCAAATTGGCACCATGTGGCCGGTGACGAGAGGGGCGGTGCCGTTGCCATAGGTGTAAAAACCGGATACACGAATGACGGCGGTAAGACGTGGGTACAGACGAACACATACTTTACCGTTAAGGCGCGTATTGCATACGGCGAGGGCGTCTACATCGTTATAGACCGTGGCGGCAATCTGTATCGCTCGTTGGATGGTGGAAAAACGTGGGAATTGCCTACTACATTAAGCGGATGGGAAGACGGCACGGCTTTCGGTATCGCCTACGGAAACGGCAGATTTGTCGCAACGTGCGCAATGTTTCCAAGTGGGTACGCCATATCCACGGACCAGGGAAAAACGTGGGACGTCCGCACCATAGGCGGGTACATTGAGAGCGTACACTACGCGGATAAGAACAGGTTTTTGTTCGTTGGTAGAACGGACAATCCAGATGGAATGAAGAATTACGTCTACGTTAGGCACAGCGACGACGGAGGGCAGACTATACATTGGCATGAATCTTCGTTTTCGGATAACTGGGACGCAGAGTATACGCCGGTCATCATATTTGAAAACGGACGGTGCTTTTTCGTGATTCCCAACACCGACAGAGCGTGGTGGTCGGACGATCTGGACAACTGGGAGCAGATCAAATTGCCCTATGTGGGAAACTGGAAAGCCGGTGCGGCGGGTGGCGGGATTGTCGTTTTATTCAGTGCGTCAAAGGAAAACGGCTTTGCAATTTATTCCATGAACGGCGGGAAGGAGTGGCGCTTGGCGGTGGGGACGGTGCCGGCAAACGTGACGGATGCCTGCCGGGTGGGAACGGATGTGTTTATCCGAGCGCTTTTTCCTGCACCCAGTTTGTACCCACGAGAAACGCTGTACCCGCAAGAGGGGGCAAGGGAAACGAGCGGGTTTGTCGTTATAGGGCAGGGGGACGCATATGCACAGTATTCCCAGCGGGGGATGGTTCAAAAGCTGTCGGACGGGACCCTTGCACCGCTGACGGACGCTCCGTACACGCTGGAGGTTTCCCCGGGCGGCGGCTCGTATGCGGATGTGATACTGGGGTTTGCCGAAATGCTGAACGCATGGGTGGGGTACGATGCGGACGGGAGACTGAGGATCGATCCCAGTCAAGACGATATACCGGACGAGACGAAGCCCTTGAGCTATTCTTTTTCCATGAACAAAACAGTGCTGAACGGAATGACGTACACCACGAAAAACGCGGCGGTGTACAACGACTACATCGTGATGGGAGACGCGCTGGAGGACGGTTCCCAGCCGGGAGGCCGCGCTGTGAATCTCGATCCGAACAGCGACACGAACGTGAAGATCATCGGACGCAAGGTGAAGTGGACATCTCAAAACGGGTACACCACATCCGTGCAGTGTCAGGACAGAGCGGCGTGGGAGATGAAGCGCTCCGCCGTGCTGCAAAAAAGCGTGAATGTGTCCTGCGGTCAGATACTCCACATACGGGAAAACGAGGTGGTGGAGATCGTGAGGACGGACAAGCCGGGTTCTCCTACGGAGCGGCATCTTATCATGGGGTTTTCCAGACCCCTCAAGGGGACGGAAGCCATGAATATATCTGCGGTTTCCGTTGCGGATTTCCCGGAAGCCACGCTGGAAATGTGGCCGCTGGTGGGCACATGAGAAAAGGAGGGTCGATATGGCACTTTATATGCCGACAAATGTAATGCCGTCTACGCTGGGGACGTTCGGAAGCGGAATTGTGGACGCCTCCAAGCCGTTGGTGGTGTCCTGGCAGGTGGACGGCGGAAACCCCATGACGGCGTACCAAATCGACATACTGCAAAACACCGCAAGCAGTGTGCTGCTTTACAGCACAGGGCGGATCACCGAAAACTGCCCTTTTTACGGAAGGGACGAAATGGGGAAGGTGGTGCTTTTTCCCCACACGGTTACGCCGGAGGAGCTGAGCGCTTCCAACATACGGAACGGCGGTATGTATAAGATGATGGTAACGCAGTGGTGGAGCGAAGCGGACAGCGTGACGCAGCAGAGCGCGTCGGTGTTTATATGCAGAGAAACGCCTTTGCTGACGTTGACGGACTTCCAGGAAAGCGTGGACACAAAAAAGAAAACATGGAGCGCAAAATGCGTCCTCCCGGAAGCCGCTCTGCCCGCCAGCATCCTGTGGGTGCGCTGGGAGTTGGCAGTTTCCGGGGAGGAGGAAACGCCGCTGAAGGACACGGGGGAGATTTGCACGCCGCAGCTCACCTTTACTTACGACGGGCTTTTCAACGGCACGAGCTACGCGCTGCGCTGCACCGTGCAGACGGCGACGGGGCAGCGGGCGACGACGGGGTGGAAACCTTTCTCGGTAGCGTACAACGCCACACCGGACGGGGGAACGGCGACCGTATGCGTTTTGCGGAAAAAAAGCGGCGTTCTCGTTTCGTGGACGCCAAAGACCTCGGATGGCAGCGTTACCTCCTGGGCGGTGTATCGTGCAGAAAAAGGGACGAAAATTTTCCGGCATATTGCAAATTTGCCCAACAAGCAGAGGAGCGTAATTGACTGCACGGCGGTTTCCGGGGCGACGTATGTGTATTACATTTACGGCTCTGCCGGAGATGCGTATTCCAAGCAGCCCATTATAACTGACGAGGTATCGGTATGTCTGTGGGACTGGACGATCCTCTCCTGCAAGGAAAGGGCGGATGGGAGTTTTCTCGCGGAGGATATATTCCGTTTTTCGCTGAACGTGGCATCGGGAAGTGTGAATAACGGGAATAGTCCGAACGTGGCGGACAACTTCACGCGGTATCCCACTGTACAATTATCCCCTGTGAACTACATGAGTGGAACGCTTTCCGGCTATATAGGGAGCGTGGGGAATGACTTTGAATACGGGGATACAAAGACGGCTCGGGATGATATATACGCATTGTCTACCACAAAAAACACCCTGTTTCTAAAAAACAGGAAGGGGGATCTTGTCCGTATCCGCATAGGCGGAAGCGTATCCGTCAGCACACGGGACGAAACGAGAGCGCAGGCGCAGATCGCCGCCGTGCCGTGGGTCGAGGTGGGCGGCGCAGACGTGCAAATTTACCTCACGCAGACCGATACACTTTGGTGATGGAAAAGGAGGATATTTATGGGATATGTAGCGCCGACATGGCAAAACGGCGGTCCGCCTGCGCTGAACGCCAAAAATATGCAGGACATCAGCGACAACCTTGAGTATGTTTCCAACAACATGGTCAACCCCCACCTGCTGATCAATTGGTATTTTGGGAATCCTGTCAATCAGAGAGGTGCTTCCTATGTAGAGAATGATTATGGGTTAGATGGGTGGAAAGGTACTTATGGTGTAAATGCGAACGGTACAATGGGGTTTAATTCATCTGGATTTGCCATACAGGGGTTAGAGGACAGTGTCAAAAGTATACTGGACGGAATGATGCTAACCGCGTCTATCCTATATGTAAATGGAACACTGCATATCGGCACAGCTGTTTACACGAAGACGGGAAATGCTCACAATTTCATTGATAGCGGTTCCATCCAGTTTAATAACCAGGCGGATGGGAACATATTGTTATATGCTCAATCTGCCGACCAAATTAAAGCCGTCAAGTTGGAACTTGGCTCCCAGCAGACCCTCGCCCATCAGGAGAACGGCGTGTGGGTGTTGAACGAGATCCCGAAGTTTGGGGAGCAGTTGGCGGCGTGCCAGCGGTACTATCAGGTTTATACAACGGCGGCGGCGCGTCCCGCCAAGGCGTTGGACTGCCGCCCCGTTATGCGGACAGACCCCGTGCAGAGTACGGTGAACGTGGGAGGTACGACGCTGTACGCCAACAGCGCAGAGCTGTAAGGAGGTATCGCTATGGAAATTCAAAAATCAAAAGTCTACGTCCTGCTGGACGAGAGAAGCCGCGTCCTCCGCTGCGAGGGCGGCTACACCATGAGCAACATCGACGATGTGAGCAAGTGGACGTACATCGACGAGGGTACTGGGGACAAGTACAACCTGTGTCAGAGACACTACCTCGACGGCGGGTTGTACACCCATGACGGCATTCCCCGGTACAAGTTCTATGGTGGTGCGTGTGTGCTGCGGAGCGAGGATGAGGTGGAGGCAGACCGTGCAGCGCTGCCGCCGCTCGCTCCTACCCAACTGGACAGGGTGGAGGCGCAGGCGACGTATACCGCCATGATGACGGATACGCTGATGGAGGTGTGATATGAAGGAGCGCATTGAAAAGTGGTACAAGCTGGGCTTGTGGACAAAGGACATGGTGCGCAGCGCCGTGGTCAAGGGCAAACTCACCGCCGATGAGTACGCCGAGATCACCGGCGAGGCATACGGAGAGGTGTAAAAAAATGGCAATTCTGCACATCGTGATCGGTGCGTGTATCGGCTTTTGTGCGGCGGCGCTGCTCAAGAGCGGGAAATAAAAGGCAGGCGCAGACGCGCCGGAAAGGAAAAAATCATGAAGCTGAACAACAAGGTATACGACATCATCAAATGGCTGGTCATCATCGTCATGCCCGCCGTGGCCACGCTGTACGCGGCGCTGGCGGCGGTGTGGGCGTGGCCCTACGCAGACGAGGTGGTGACCACCATCACCGCCGTGGACACGTTCCTCGGCGCGGTGCTGTGCATCAGCACGGCACAGTATCACAAGGAGGCTGGCAACAATGGCTAAGCGGGTGTATCTGTCTCCCAGTGACCAGCGAAGGAACACCTACGCGGTGGGCGACACCACCGAGGCCATCCAGTGCGGGCGCATTGCAGAGGCTTGCAAGGCCGCTCTGGAGCGCTCCGGCGTGGAGGTCATGCTGGGGCAGTACGACACCATGCAGAACCGTGTGGCGGCGTCCAACCGCTTCAAGGCTGACCTGCACGTCCCTATTCATTCCAACGCCTGCAACGGCAAGGCCAGCGGTACGCACCTGTTCTGTTACAGCGGCGACCGGAACAGCGCCGGGTACAAGGCGTGTCAGGCGGTGCTGGATGTGCTGGGGCCTGTGACGCCGGGTGCGCCGGATGTCATCCGGGCGTATCCCGCACTGTACGAGGTGAAGCACCCTGCTGCCACGACGGTGTATATCGAGACGGACTTCCACGATGTTCCCAGTGTTGCCCAGTGGATCATCGACAACACCACCCTGATCGGCGAGACCATCGCCAAGGGGCTGTGCGCGGCGCTGGGCGTACCCTTTGTAGAGAGCGAGAACGCGCCGGTACCGGTGCCTGCGGAGAAGGACACGACGCTGCCCATGCAGGTACGGATGCTGCGCCGCGGCATGAAGGGCGCGGATGTGAAGACCCTGCAAGCGGCGCTGATCGCCTACGGCTTTTCCTGCGGCGCGGCCGGTGCGGACGGCGACTTCGGCAGCGGCACGGAGACGGCGCTGAAGAAGTTCCAGACCAAGTACGGCCTCGGCGCTGACGGTATCGCCGGGAAGGGCACATGGGGGAAATTGCTGAGTAAGTAAAACGAAAAGGCTCTCCTGCGGCGCACAGCGCGCCACAGGGGAGCTTTTCTTCCTGCATGAGCGTAAACGGACGGGCAAAAAAAGAAACGCCGCAGAGGGCGTTTCTATGCGTTCTGGAGCAATTCCTCGTTGATAGCCGCCTGACGGTCACGGGCTTCGAGGACGAGGGCGGCGGAGTGGGTTTCGGATTTGCCCATGAGCTTGCCGGAGTAGATTTGTGTTGTGCCGGGGGAAGCGTGTCCCAGTTTGGCTTGCAAAGCCTCCTGACGCATACCGCTGTTGAGGTCGATACGCGCTCCCACATGGCGCAGGTCGTGGGTGCGGACATTGTTCACGCCGGTGACGGCTTTGACGTGGCGCATGACAAGGGCGGAGAGCCATTCCGCAGAGCCGAAAGTCCATGTACCGTCCCGTTCGTTGGTGCCGAAAACGCCCTTTTTACTGGTGGTGCCGAACAGCGGCGCGGTGTCGGGCAGGTCGCGGGGGCGGATGCCGCTGGCCAGATAGATGCGGATGGCGGACTGGGCGATCTCCGGGAACTCCACACGGCGGAACTTGTTGCCCTTGCCCCGCTCCACGAAAATCTCCCCCTCCTGCCAACGCAGGTCGGCGAGGGTCAGGTGCAGCAGCTCGGCGTTGCGAAGCTCGGTGGTCAGGAGCAGGATCACGATGGCATAGTTTCGTGGATAGGTGGCTGTCCGGGCGTAGCCGGGGCGGTCGTTTCTCCACAGACGCATGACCTGCGCGTCGGTGAGGATGGTGTCATAGGGGCGCTTTTCCTCCCGCCGGGTGTTGGGGAAAAGCCGCTTGGACACGGGATTAGTTTTGTACCAGCCGCCGCAGGACGGGTCACAGGCGAACTCGAAGAACGCATGGAGGCGGGTCAGATACTGCCGGACGGCGGTAGGGGAGCAGCCTCGCTCTGTCAGCGCGTCCCGCCACAGGCGGATAGTGGCATAGTCGGGGTCGGTATAGTTCTCCTTGGACTCAATGAAGAAATTCATGAAGTCCTCGATGGTCTTTTGGTAGTTATGGACGGTGCGGGGGGACAAGCCGACGGATGCACAGTTTTTCAAATAGGCGTGGGAGCTTTCCGCCAAGCGCCGTTCCGGGGCCGATGTACGCGGCATGGGTCAGACCTCCTTTCCTGATGTGTGGTGTATGCCGCGATGGCGCGTTACGCGGTGGCACGGACAAACTGCTGCATGAGGACAAGCTCCACGCCGCCCTCCCAAACGTGGCAGGAGTCGATGAGAAAATCGCCGTAGGCCATCATTTCAAGGTCGTTGGCGGGGGTAAAGGGGACACCGTTAGCGCCGAAGGTCAACTCGATGTTAGGCGTAACGCCGTCGCCGATATCCAAAACGGAGCAGATTTCACGGACTGTCATTTTGATTTTCCTCCTATATTATAAGGCCGTTTGTTGATTTTGACGAATGGTTCAGGGTGATTACGAAATGTAATCAGATGGCGCGGGCAGTAGATGCGGAGAGCCGTGCGCGGTTGGCGCGGACGATGCCCTCATAAAACCAGCGCAGTTTCTTGTCCTGCGAAATGACATGGAGTTTGCTGACGCTGCGGCACTCGGTCACGGTAGCACCTCCGCGCCGCATACGGGCTTGCATATTGGTCTGCCGTCTGGCAAGGTTGACACCAGCCAGATTTTCAAGCTCGGCGTACATATCGCCAATGGTGGTGTGGTAATTGAGACCGTATTCCTCGCACATCTGACGAATGGTGTGGTTGATGTCTGCCTTCCATTCCTCGGCATCGGAGGTGGAGGGACGAGTGATAGCCGACAAGGTTTGGTCTACTATCGTGCGGGTTTCCTCCTGACGGGTGGTCAGGTAGGCGATCTGCTTTGCCTGCTGCTTTTGCTGAAGCTCCATGTTGATGATGGCGCGGGCTTCGTAAGAGAGGGAGGAAAAGTCCGCCTCGGTCAAGCCCTGCTGCCGGGAACGCAATTCCCGCTCCATAGCGTTAAAGGCGTTGATATACTTCATCTTCCACGCCAGCGCTTCCTTGCCGGTAAAGCCCATAGCAAGCAGGGTGAAGCCGTCGCGGTTCATAAGGTAGGCGCGCTGCGACCTACCGTAACTGTCGGGGATTTCAACGTTGAAGAACATCTCCCCAAAATTGGGGAGATCCTTTCCCAGCGTTTCGATGTCCCTCAAAACGTGGTCATGCCGCTTGCCGAAGTGTTCCGCGATGTCGCGGCTGCTGGCGGTGGGCTGGCCGTTGCTGATGGTCAAAAGCTCGGTCATATCAAAAACTCCTTTGCAACAAAAAATTGACAGGAGATTTCTCGTGTGGTATCATCAAATTTACCATGAGAGAAACCTTGTGGAGCGAATAAGCAGGTTGTCCAACTTTCCACAGACGGCAGCTTGCTTATTTTGCATTTACCGCTTGATTTCCTCGTCGATCTTCTCTCGAAACCACTCCGTCTTTCCGATGTTGCGCTCTTTCAGTTTTTCCTCAAACTTTTCGGCGCGTTCCTTATCAATCAGAAAGGCGTACTGCTTCATCGACTGCCTTCGTGCGCGGAAATACTCGGCTCTGTCTTTTTCTGCCACACGGTTCACCTCCTCGTGTGTGACTAATCACATTATAGCGTGTGACTAATCACAAGTCAAGGGCTTTTTTCGGTTTTTTATTTGCAAAGGGATCAACTGGCGACGGAGCGGCTGGTGGCCAGACGGACGATCTCGTTTCGCAGGATGGTTTCAAACATGGCGCGAAGTTTCTTGTCTGCGGCGATGACGGACAGTTTGGACACGGCCTTGCACTCCGTCTTGGTAGCTCCGGCGGCGTACATACGGTTTCTCATGCGGGTCTGGCGGCACTTGAGGTCTACGCCTGCGGTGCGTTCCAGCTCGTCGTAGAGCTGGGCGTGGAACTGCTGATAGTTCAGGCCAAATTCCTCCACGGCGCGGCGGATGTGGCGGGTCATGCGCTCCTGCCATGTGTCGGCGTCGGTGAGGGGCGACGTGACGAAGGTGGTAACGGCGTCGAATTTGCGGTTGGTTTCGTCCAGCCGCTTTTCGTTTTCGGCGGTGCGGCCTTTCAGCTCCTTGATCTCCCGCTCGTTGTCCAAATTGATCTGGGCTTGCAGGGAGAACATTTCGTTGGCGGTCATGGGCTTGGGTTTTTCAGCGGCCAGCTCTTTGGCGCGGAAATAGGTCTTGACCAGTTTCCGCTGCACCTCCCACGCCCAATCATCGGTGAAGGACTTGACGATCATCAGGTAGCCGGATTCGGTGAGAAGATATACGTCCTCGGTGGCCTTGCTGGAAAGTCCATCGAAGTGCGTCCGAAATTCGGACGCGCAAATTTTCATGTAATCCTCGCCCTCTACGAACCTCTGCCGGTTGTCGTTGAAGCGCTTTCTGGCGCTGCCTTCGGGGCGGTGGTGAATCGCGTCAATGTCGCGGAAAGTGAGGACGGGCTTTCCGTCCAGCGTCTTGGAGGTGAACTGGGTGTCGCCAATGTTGACTACGGACAAATCGTTCATGTTTTCACTCCTTATTGTTTTGAATTGACAAGGAGCAGATGCTTGTGGTAGTATTGATTTACCGCAAGGATGATCCTTGTGCTTTGATAACGGTTTGCTGACTATCTTTGCAGGACTGGCAGCAGGCCGTTATTTTTGCTTCACCGGCAAAAGCATAATCCCATCCCGGATTCCCTCCGTGCGCTTTTTATTGTTTTCCTTGCAGTATTCATCAAGAACGGCAAGGGTCTTATCATCAAGTCGCACATGAATAGGGTTCGATTTTGGATTTTCTGCTTTCGGTCGTCCAGTTTTTGGACTCAAATTTTTCACCTCACTTTATGTAGCCCATAAACACATTATAGTTTATGTAGCCCAATATGTCAATAGGGAATTTTAAGAAGGGAGAAAGTAAAATGTACAGACCATACTCGTTCGGGTTCAGAAATCGTGCCAATCCTGCAAATCGGGGGCAACAGACCTGCAAAATGTGCGCCAGAAATGAATATTGCACATATAACAGGCGCGGTAACCACAGCAATTGTTTTGTCCCAATCGGTAGCAGCCAGTCTGGGTGCCTTATTCCGATTGTACTGATAATGTCGCTGCCAACTGCCGCTGCCGTTGCTATTAAACTGATGTTCTTTTAAGATTTTAGGGCTTTTCCACCAGCTCCACGGTGTCGGGAATGAGCAGACGGGCGGCGGCTTCGGACTCCGCCTCGATGAGCATGACGAACTCCGCGCCGTCCCGCTTGCGGCGGACACGGAAGGAATATTCCTGCTTGGTGACATTGGTGACAAGGTTCATGGTGTTTTTCCTCCTTTTCAGTGTTTCAGGTGGGGGATGAGACGGGCGATGATCTGCGCCGCCTCGCCCGCTTCGGACGGCGTATTCTGACAGTCGAAGGAAAAGCGGACGGTGGACAGGGCTTCTTCTTCGGTGAGGCCGCTGGCGATGAGGTTTTCCGAGGCGCGATTCTCGCCGCTGGAGCAGGCGGAGCCGGTGGACACCATGACGCCGTGGTCACTCAGGGCGGCGGCAAGGGACGCGCCGTAGACGCCGGGGAAGGTGAGGGACAGGATGTGGGCGGCGACATTTTTACCGCCGTTTACCCGGTATTCCACGCCGCTTTCCGTCAGACGGTGCAAAAGGCGATCCCGCAGGTTGATGAGGTGGGTGATATTTTTCTCCATGTGGGTGGTGTGCCATTCCAGCGCCGCCGCCATCGCACAGGCCAGCGGGACGGACACCGTTCCGCCGCGCATACCGCGCTCCTGTGCGCCGCCGTGGAGCAAGGGGGTAATGGGACACCCCTCCCGGACGATCAACGCGCCTATGCCCTTGGGAGCGCCGAATTTGTGGCCTCCGAAGGCCATGTAGTCCGCGCCGAGAGCGCGGAAGTCGATGGGGATGTGGCCGACGGCGGCGGTGGCGTCTACTGCGACGCGAATGGGCCTGTTTTTGCGGCAAAAAGCGTCTACATCGCTTATCTTCCCGGTTTCATTGTTGACGAGAGAAAGGACGGCGGAGGGCTTGCCGCGGGGCGCGTTGGGGGAAGAATAGGCGTGGATGCCCTCGCTGACGGCGTGGTGAACGGTGCCGTTGTAGATGATGCCATCGGACTCCATGCGGAGGCATTTGACCATCCAGTTGCAGCTTTCCGTGGCGCCGGAGGTGAAGTAGACCTCGCAGGGAGCGCAGTTGATGCACTGGGCGATGATGGCGCGGGACCGTTCCAGCGCGGCTTTCGCCACCCGCCCTACGGCGTGGATGCTGGACGGATTCCCCTTCGGCGCAACGTGCATGGCGTTCCACGCGCAGGGCAGCACCGGCGTAGTGGCGGCGTTGTCGAAGTAGATCATGGGGATTACTCCTTTCGTGGTTTTTGTGTGGATCATAGGAAATATTCAAAACGCAACGGAATATCCGTTTCCAAAACGAGCCGGAGGGCGCGGCGCCGTCCGGCTCATCCTGGGGATTTTTTGCACTTTACATATGAGGCGGGCGGAGATCAGCCCTTTACGGCGTCCTTGAGCAGTTTGGACGGCTTGAAGATCGCCACGCGCTTGGCGGGGATCTCCACGGCTTCACCGGTGGCGGGGTTGCGGCCCGTATGGGCGGGGCGCTCCTTGCTGGTGAAGATGCCGAGTCCGGGGATATTCACACTGTCACCGCTGCGCATAACGTCGGTGAGGGTGTTGGCAGCGGCGGCGATCACGCGCTCGACTTCCTGTTTCGTGAGGTCGGACGCTACTGCCAGAGTGACAACAAATTCGCTCTTGGTCATTGGTAATGTGCCTCCTTTCTTGCGTTTTTGTGTAGATTTTCGCCTTGCGGCTGGTGGGACATCGGGGGCTTGAACCCCGAACCTGACGATTATAAGTCGTCTGTTCTGCCGATTGAACTAATGCCCCGTATGGGCGGCGCGGCTGCCTGCCTCGCACCGCGCCGCCGTTTGAAAGGAGTTGGCCTGCCTGTATTCCAACAGGAGCCGGGAAAAAAAGAAGAAAACCCGGTGCTGCGTCTTACGGCCACAGCATATTGAGGAACTCCACTACGAAAGCGGGGCGTTTGTACGCCCCTTGTGCGGAAGGTGGGGATCGAACCCACGAAACGGCGACGCGCAAAAACGGAACAAGTTTTAGGAGGGACATTTGTTTTGCCGTTCGCCCCCTGGCGCTTCCGCAGATGGCGGGAGACGGGACGGGTAGCGATCCCGCCTCCCTGATGAGGGGGGTGGGCGTTCCTCCGTTCGCTGTCACGCCCAAATCATGCTATCGGCTTGTTCGACCCGACGACACCACTGCCAGATGTGGAGGTTTCATTCCAGATGGGGGAAGTCATCCATCTGGCGGGCATGGAGCAGCGTAGCGGATTTGAACCGCCACTCTCGGCTTGGAAGGCCGATGTGCTGACCGTTGAACACTAACGCTGCATGGGTGCCGGTCTTTCCCGGCTGTCACCGCTGCGTGTCGGCTGCTTGCGGTTAGCCCCGATAGGTACACGTTTCTGCTTCCTTCTTGTGCTCTATCCCCGGAAGCCCGTTCAGCTTGTACTTCGCATGAGCACTGGATCTGGCGCAGACGGTGGGACTCGGACCCACGACATACCGGCTCACGAAGTCCGGTGCTCTACCGACTGAGCTACGTCTGCATGAGGGGGGTTGCTCGTCTTTCCGAGCCGCCAGCCAATCATGTGATGGCGCACAGGCGCTTCTACGTCAGCAGAGTTTTAAGCGTTCCCGAATACATCTGCTCGAAGGAGAACTTAATGGCCTCGCTTTTGGGCACGTCTCCATGTGTCCGCAATTACAACATCGAGGCTTGAGGGGCTTACTTCAGGACTTCGCATCACCCAAACGGCTATCCCGCTAAAACGCTCATCACTCGCGGTGTCCACGTTGAATTGGCACAGACGGCTGGATTTGAACCAGCGAATGAGGGAGTCAAAGTCCCTTGCCTTACCGCTTGGCTACGCCTGTATGGTTTTCCCCTGCCGGAATCCAACCGGAGATGCCGGGCGCGTTTGCAGCCGCGTCACCGGCACAGCTCCTGCTTACAGGGTGGAGCTTGCGTTGTTGAGAAAAGAGGTGTAATTATATCTTACTTACCGTGTCAAACACCTTTTCCGAAAATTTTGGCAAATTCTCGATCAGGACTTGAAGCTCTCCAGAAACGCGGTGTTCCCGAAGGAGAAACGTGCGGTGTAGAACCGGCGCTGGGGGTGGATGTAGACCACTGTACCCGTTGCGCTTCTGTTCAGCGCCTCGATGTGCTTTGAGACGGTATCGCCGATGCAGATGTCGTGGGGGATCATGCACAGTATGTCCTTTCGTTTGTTCTACTGCGTAGTATACTTACCATGTCAAACACCATTTTGGATTTTTGAAAATGGGCGCAAAAATCCCCTGCGGAAAGCGGTTGACTTTCGCAGGGGCGGCGCCTATAATGGTTAGGCGGCGTCCTTGCGGCGCTGGAAGAATAAGTGTTTCGCTCAGTCTTTGGTCGGAAGGGGCGAGGCACTTATTTTTTTGGAGTTTTGTTAGTCGAAATAAACCTGGTCACCGATGGTCAGCATGACGAGGGATACTTTATCGCCGCTTACCTCGGCCATGATGGACCACTGTTCTTGCAGCATGGCGCCGTAGCTGTTTTGTGAGTCTACATAGCCCGTCATCATGTAAACGTTTCCCTCGCCCTTTTGAAAGGCGCACTCCCACATTTCAGAGAATTTCGCCGTAGACGGTGCTTTCAGGTGGTTTTTGACACATTTTTTGGCGAGGACATAGACCCCTGCTTTTATATCATCGTTGTTGTAAGTGTTGTCACTTCTTTCGTAAAATGAACCTTGGAAATCACCCTCATCTTTGGCTTGATAGACCAGACTTCCGTCACGGAAAGCCTTCTGCCTTTGGAACGTATAGGTGCAGTCCTGAAAAACAAACGTCGGGAAGCCTGCTTTAATATTTTCATTGCCCCAACCGACAGCGGCAATATTTACGGCGATACCATAAAGATCAGCCGCACTGGCAGGAGCCGAGGATTCTGAGGATACGGATACAGAGTATCTTTTTTCACCTCCGGCATAAGAAGAGGACAGTGTGACGGATTCGACCTTGATACCGCAGGCTGTGCAGATTTTTTCAACCTCGGCTTTGTAGTCCTTTTCTTCCTGTGGTTCTCGCGAAAGCCAGAACACAAAAATGACGGACAGCAGCACCAATAGTACCGCGGCTACGATGACACCGGATTTTCGTTTTTTTGCGGGCGGCACAGTCCGCTTATAGGGGGCTGGTTCTGCTTCGGCAGGGGTGATAGGTACGCAAGGTTCTATTTTTGCTGAATCCGTCTGATAAGGAGGCAGAGGGTAGCCGCAGTGGGGACAGGCAGCGGCCTTGTCGCTGACTTGACCGTGGCACTCCGGGCAGGTGATGAGGGCCATTATTTTGCTCTCCTTTCCATTTTTTTGCGGGATTTTCGATGTGCGCTGTTCGCACAAAAAAAGGGAAAACGCGCCCACGTCCGGCAGGTGGTCTTATTTGTCGAGCGTGGGCGCGGGGTGCGCGTGTCGATGGGGCGGCGGCTGTTCGGGTCAATCCCAGAGGTGGGATTCGCAGTAAGCCGCCCACTCGCTGTTCATGGTGTGGATGGCCTGTTCGTGGTTTTCGCCGTTGATGATGGATTCCAGCGCCTTTTGCCCGGCTGCGGATTTTGCGTCGTTTTCGGACGCCGCGAACTCCTGCGCGTCCAGATACGCCTTGGCACGGGGGTACTTGGCGTACATAGCATCCATGTCATACTTCGGCTTGGGGCTGACGCCCACGCCGCCGCCGTTCTCGCCGTCGAAGCTGGCATCAAATTCCAGTTTCCAACTTACCAGATCGATGCGGGCGGCTTCGATCTCCCGCAGTCCGGGAATGGCGTCGATTTTTGCCCGCCGTTCCTGTTCGGCGCGGAGTCCTGCTTCGCGCTGCGCCAGCAGGGCGGCGACGATCTCCGGCTTTGCGGCTTTGATGGCTGCAAGAGCCGCTTTGTCGGCGCGGGACACAACCAGATTCCCGGTGGGCTGGCCGTGTTCGTCGATTTTCAGGGCGATTTTGTATCGCTGGATCATTTCCTGCGTGTTCACGCCTGCGCACCTCCTCGCAAATACTCGGCGTTTTCGCGCTCGGTCTGTTCGTCCTCCGTCAGGGTGTTGTCGATCATGTCGGCGATCTGCTGCTGGGTCTTGTAGCGGGTGGCGATGCCGACCTTAGTAACGTCAGCGTCGTGGTAGACCGTCCACTCCTCACTGTCCCAGTGGTATTTGCACCAGGCATCGCCGGTGGACTTGTCATAAAAGATTTCCACATACTCCCCCGTGCGGGAACCGAGGCCCTTTGTGGAGTCGGAGGCGTTGGTCAATGTTTCCAAGTTGATTTTTCTGCCGTGGGTGTTGATCTCCATGTTCTGTTCCTCCTTGTAAATTTACTTTTGCTTAATTTTATCACGGTTTTGCCGGGGGTGCAACGGGGAGTTTTGCGGGTGGGTGTTCACATTCCGGCCTGTTCCAACTGTGCTTTCAGCGCGGCGTTTTCTGCGCGCAGAGATTTTATGCAGGCCGTCTTCAGGTCAATTTTTCGGGCAAGTCCGTCAAAGGCCTTGGCGAAGGCGCAGGGATTTTCGCCATAGCAAATGTCGCGGCAAACCTTTTTGTAGGGGCAAAATTTGATTTTCATTTTGTGTTCCTCCTTGTGGATTTTGGGTTGTTATGGTGATTATATCTGCCGTGTCAAGGTCGATTTTCGGGTGTGCGTGGTGTTCAGATGATGCCGTTTTCGCGGATCACTGAAAAATATAGGCGATACCAGTGGAAAATTTTCTGCTGGACTGCCCCCACTTGAATTGATACAAAGAACTGTCGCCGTTCAGATTCCAATTAAGGGTTTCTTTCATGTCCGCGGTGTTGAGGAATTGCAATATTTCACGCTCTTTTATCTGTTCGGCTCCCCAATAATTATTTGTCCTGTTGTCAAAAACAGAAATTGTATTGATAAGCCCGGAGCAGCGGTCGCTCTCGACAGTTACAACGAGTTTTGCCTTGTGTAAAATTTTTCTTCTCATGGGGTTTTCCTCCTTGCTGTTCAGATGTAATACCAAACGACAAAGCCGGTTTCGGTGCCGCTGGTGCTGCTCCATGGGGTGACGCTGTACTTTTTGCTTCGGCGGCGCAGGGCGGCGGTGAAGTCGATCAACTTTTTTGTGTCCGTGATGATCTCAAAGGTTTTGCGCATGGCGGGTACTCCTTTCAAATTTCGTTGGGTTTGGCGGTCAGTGGGCGCGACCGACGGGTTAATAGCGCACCGTCGTAATCATGTGATAGTAAGGGACGCAGACGCGGGTGAATGTGCCGTTTTCCGTCTGTACTTCATAAGTCGCAGAGTGCAGCGGACGCGCGCCATCCGGCGTGATCGTAATGTATGGCCCTAAATAACGGTGTTCGCCGTTTTCCATGAAAGTAATATACATTTTCGTTTCCTCCTTGCTGTTCAAACGGCGGTGCGGCTGTTCCACATACGGCGCACGGTGTGGGGCTCCTGCGCATAGCCGGGATCGATGCCCGCCATGCAGTTGGTACACCAGCAGCAGAAGCGGCTCCCGACGGGGGCTTCGTACTCCTCATAGTAAATTTCGTTCCCGCCGCAGAAGGGGCACGGGAGAAGGGCGTCATTTTCGTTTTTCGGCTTAAAATACCGGATTGAGTTCTCGTGCATGGGTTTTCCTCCTTCCGGGGAGGCGGTGTGCCTCCCCTGTTCCGTTGTTGGTCGGTGTTCGTGGTGTTCAGGCGGATTTTTGGGCGGCGTGCTTGCGGACCGGCAGCAGGATCCCGAAGCCGTCCGCGCTCTCGAAGTAGATGCCGCCAATATCCGGGCGGTAGTTGGATGCCCGGAAGGATGCGCCGGGTAGAATTTCCACGATGTCGAGCAGGAAACGGGCGTCAACGGTGGGGAGGCCGTCGCCGAAGTCGTACAGTGGAAATTTTTCCTTCATTCCTGCCGCCTTCAGCTCCGCGCCGCGCTGCTTGATATAGGCGCGAAGCTCCGCCGCCGTGGGTACGGGCAGATATGCGCCGCTGTTCCGGCTGGCTGGCTCGATGCAGTTCAGCGCGTCGAAGGTCTGATTTTCCGCCGTGGGGAGGTCGTTAAGGGGCGTGTTCAGGGCGATGGCAAGATAGCCGTTGCACAAGATTTGCTTTCCGTCCTGTTCCCACGCGCCGCGCAGATCGTCCCGTGAAGAGGTCTTGAAGATATGCAGCGCGGATTTTCTGGCGTTGCCGCGTCCGGCGGTTTTCGCGGCCTGCTGGGCGATGCCCTCCCGGAGATCGGCGGCCAGATCGGCCAGGACGAAGCCGGCGTTAATGTAGGTGCATCTGCGCAGCTCCGCCGCGTGGGTGGTGTAGTAGTTGAAGGCGTCCCGCTGTTCATCCGGCAGACGCTCCACCGCTGACAGCAGTTTTTCCAGAATTTTCTCGTAGTTGATCGCCATGATTTTACCTCCATTTTTCGCGCCGGTGGCGCTGTTCGTGTTTTGTGGGTGGGGCGGCGCTGGGCCGCCCCGGTGGGGTTAGATATATTGTCTTGTGTCAAAATCGTAGTAAACGCAATATTTGCGGTTGTTCTGAATATGCCGCCGCAGGTCTGCGGCTGTTCCTGCGCCGAAGTTAAAGGCGCGGCGCGTTCTTTCATCGTCAAAAAGGAGATAATCACCAGCAGCAAGAACGGCGGCGCGGTTTCCGTCATATTCTTTCCGCAGATAATCGCGGCCTATTTCAGCAATTCGCATTTTGTTCTCTTTCTGCCCTCGTGACCTCCGGGGCGGGCTGTTCGTGGCTTGGGGGGCTGACGGTCTGGCGGTCAAAGGTTGTCCCGCTCCCGGTTGTAATACTCCCGCCGCGCTGCCAGATATGCGGCCTTCTGTACCTCGTTAAATCCGACGGCAGAAAAGAGCTTTCCCGCGTCGGTGTAGTCCTCCACGCCGTCACAGTTGCCGAAGCAGGAAATTACATCATAGTCAGCTTGCCAGTTGATCCCGTACTCGTGATTGTACATTTCACGCAGAAACGCGCTTTTCCAGTATTCCGCGTTTTCCTTGTTGCGCTGTTCGGCCTCGTCCAGCCCCGCAGCAGCTCCGCGCCGCGCTTCACAAAATCGGCATTTTCCGGGGCATAGTACGCCATGAAAACCGGGGAAAAAATCATTTTTTCCGTTTTCTTCTCGATCTCCGCCCGCTCCGCGTCGCTGCCGATGAAAAACGCGGAGATATACGGGCGGCGCATGGCGTAGTAGTTGCGGATATAGTAAGATTTTGCGGTGTAGTCGTCGTAGCTGTTCACGGCCTGCAACTCCTCATCCGTGAAAAGCTTCCCGGAAAGCTTCCGGCGGTAAAGCTCGCGCAGCTCGTCCCGGCTCTTGCCTCTGTGGTGTAGCTCGTAATCGTTGGCATAATAGATATGCCGGCCGTCAGCGCAGACGCAGGCGGAAAAACCGAAATACCCGCCGAAATCGATATAATAGACCGTGTGGCCCTTGATCGTCTCCACTTCCTCCGCGAAGCTGGCCAGATCCGCCGCGCTCATGCTCTCGATGTCCTTGATAGTGTAGTTTCTGGTTTTCATTTTGTGTTCCTCCTGTTCAAAATTTTTCATGGGGTGGGGCTGATGCGCTCAACCCCGCCAGAAGCGTTTATCTATCGCCGCCGATCCACTCCACCAGCCGGACCACGGCGGAGGCCAGCCACGCGGTGCCGATGACCGTTGTTATAATGCCCATGTCACACCCTCCCGGCCTTGCTCTCGTGCTCCTCCTGTGTTGCCTTGGGCTTTTTGGGGGTCTCGATTTCAACAATCGGTTTTCCCCTGCGCTGGGCTTCCTCCACGTCGGCGGCGGTGGCCTCGGAGACCTTGCACCACTCATATTTTGCGGAATAGTGCGCCTCCACGGCCTCGGCGCTCTCGGCGTGTGCGATGTTGGCGCAGTAAACGCTTTCGCTGTACTGGAAACTTACATTGTAATACTTTTTCATGTCGTGGGTCCTTTCCGGCCTTGCGGCCTGTCCTGTCGTTGTGTTGTGTTTTTTTGCGTGGGGTGCGGTTTAATGGATGCCGCCCAAAACCCCCGGCCAACTGATGGCAGACCGGGCGCCATGCCGGGGGACTCTACGCAGCCCCGGCCCCGCGAAAGGTGCTTTGCTATGGTCTAATATTAACACTTGTTAAGTGTTTTTACAATCGGCAGAATAAACAACTATTAAGTGCTTTTCTTGTGTAGATTTTACACTTGATAAGTGTTGCCGCCCCTGCTATAATGGGGGACGGTGGAAAGGGGGCGAGAAATGCCCATCAGCGAGGCAAAAAAGCGCAACAATGCCAAATGGGACGCCGCGAACCTGGATCGGCTGTCGCTGGCACTCCCCGCAGGGAGCCGGGACGCGATCAAAGCCCACGCAGCCCAGCGCGGCGAGTCTGTCAATGCCTTTATAGGCCGCGCCATCCGTGAGCAGATCCAGCGCGACAACGCCGCCGGGAAGGACTAAGCCCCACCGGCAGCAGAAAAAGCAGCCCCGGCGGTATTCGTGCCGCTGGAGCTGTCTTTTTTTCTGATCCCGTCATCCTGCCCCCAATAATACCAAACTGTCATAATCGCATTTTAACGCCCCTCCACGCGGTTTTATATATTTGCAGCTATAACCACCCTCAGACACACCCAAAATGCCGCCAGCATAGCGCAGGGACGCGGGAAAGTGCCTTATATGCGTTTCCACTCCCTCGCGTGCGCGCGCGTTTATTCCGTGCGCGGTTGTACAAAGTCTTATATCATAGACTATCACCACCTACCACAGACCACCACCACCAGCAGCAGACAGGACAGCACCACCACCAACAACAGCCGCCAGCGGCGGACAGTCACGCACCGACCAGCGCCACACAGGACAAAACAGGACAGACCAGGAGGGGGGAGGGGAGAGGAGTCACCCGGCGCGGCTTGTTCACCTGCTCCGGCGCTCCGTGTTGCTTTGTAGAACGATTCACCGAATGATTCAACAAAATGAGAACGCCGGCAGAATGACCGAATAATTCACCGAATGACTCAGTGAATCGAGCCGACGGGACAAACTTGCAAAAAAGTTGCAAAAATGCATGAAAACTTGCGAAATAGTCTGGTTACGTTATGATTATATCTAATAATCAAAACGGAACGCCCCACGGCAGGCGGCGCAGACTTGCAAAAATGACCATCAGCGGCAACCCTGGCAGCTCCTCCGGCATGGGCTGGCCCGGTCTGGTGGGGGGGGGTGGTTTACAATTGGCAGGCCCGCCGACGTCGCAATAGCGACGTGTACTCTCCCCCCCGCCCAAATGTTCCTCAATATGTTCCCCAAGCGCTTATGCCCTGTAAAGCTACGGCTTTGCGGGGCTTTTCTTATACCCTGTCTCTTATACACATCTCCGAGCCCACGAGACGCTACGCT
>ERZ1026848.149-NODE-149-length-38042-cov-37.906731_pt1 | contig 38042 bp, 29 predicted proteins | sample MGYA00380154_ERZ1026848 | MGnify/ENA primary metagenome ERZ1026848 (study PRJEB33269, sample SAMEA4719790) | human gut metagenome | biome: human-associated habitat; feature: organic feature; material: feces | place: Cameroon | collected 2013-10 ...
TGACCACTTCGAGATGCGCCTTTGAATCGCCATTCAAAACGATGACGGCATACGTAGCAGGTCATTGTAGATCAGATCGTAAAACGTGCCCACCCGTTCGTGTGTACACACAGTATAACACAGCAATCATTCTATTTTCAATAGGCGCGACGGAAGTTATCGGCATTTAGCAATATTATTTTGTGCTAAAATCTGATTTTTCGATTCTAACAGTGTCAATCATACTCCGCATCGAAATACCTATCTATCAACTTTACGGTTTTGAGGGGTATTTTGCTTGACCGCAAATATACGCACTTCCCAGCGAACGGTATCCGCTATGCAGCGATTCGCTGTTTCACAAAAGAACCGCACAGAGGCGATAACTATTTCACCCTTTTCGCTATCCTTGCTTTTCAGCGCAAAAAACAGGTGATTCTCAACCCTTAGATGTAAAAACAGGCGACACCCAACCGAAGTTGAGTGCCGCCTGTTTTGTTGTCCAATCCTGCTTGGCAGATGCCGATTTTGTAGTTTTCTCAGATTACTGTCTTATCGGCACACGGCGTAGCGCCGCGTTTTTGTCGGAAACATCGCCTCACAGAAGCATATCGCCTCACGTGCAGCGCGGGGCTTGGGAAGCTCCGCCGGCCTACCATGCCATGCCGGCGCGTATAGGACAAGAGAGACGGCAGCGCAAGCTGCCGTCTCTCTTTGTTATTTCTGTGAAACCAAGCGTACCGCAGGTACTTACTTAGCTATAGCCTTGTTGGCCTCGGCCATCTCCTGGAAGATGCCAGCGTGCTTCTTCGCCATGATAGCGCGGATGACCAGCAGGGTCGCCACCATCAGCGCGCAGGCGATGATGAGGCAGATGACCACGTTCTGGATGATACCGGCCAGAATGAAGCTGACGAACGACACGCCGGACACAGTCAGCGCGTAGGGGATCTGGGTGAACACGTGGTTCAGGTGGTAGCAGTGCGCACCGGCAGAAGCCATGATGGTGGTATCGGAGATGGGGGAGCAGTGGTCGCCCATAACGCCGCCGGAGCAGGCCGCAGCCAGACCGATGGTGCAGAGGATGGGCTGGGTGTCGAAGTCAAAGACCTGGACAACGATGGGAGCCATGATGCCGATGGTGCCCCAGGAGGTACCGGTGGCGAAGCCGATGGCAGCACCGATGATGAAGATCACCGCGGGCAGGAACTTGGCCAGATCGCCGGCGCCGGACATGGCGTTGACGACGAAGTCGGCGGAGTACATGCCGTAGCGGGTCAGGCCGCACAGGGTCCACGCGAAGGTCAGGATCAGGATGGGGGAAATCATCTGGATGAAGCCGTTGGGCACAGACTCGAAGGACTTCTCAAAGCCGATGGCGCCGCGCAGCCAGAAGTAGATGAACGTAAACACAAGAGCCAGCATGGAGCCGATGGCCAGACCCTGACCGGAGGAAGCGTTGGAGAACGCCTCCATGAACTTGCCCGCGCACTCGCTCTCGGCATCAAAGAAGCCGCCGGTGTAGATCAGGCCGATGATGCAGGTGGCGATCAGGACCACCACGGGCAGGATCAGATCCAGCACGGAGGACTTGCCCTTGCTGCCGGTCTCGTAATCGTCAGCACCCTCGAAAGGACGCTCGGGAGTGGTGAACAGGTCGCCCTTGACCTGTGCGTTGTATTCGTGGGTCAGCATGGAGCCGTAGTCGATGTTCAGAACGGAGATGACCACGATCATCAGCAGGGTCAGCAGGCAGTAGTAGTTCCAGGGGATCTGCTTGATGAACATCTCGATACCGCTGACGTTGTCGGAGTTAACATAGCCGGACACGGCAGCCGCCCAAGAGGAAACAGGGGCGATCATGCAGACGGGAGCGGCGGTGGAGTCGATGATGTAGGCCAGCTTGGCGCGGGAGATGTGGTGGGACTCGGTGACGGGACGCATGACGGCGCCCACGGTCAGGCAGTTGAAGTAGTCGTCGATGAAGATCAGCACGCCCAGCAGCATGGTCATCAGCTGTGCGCCGGCGCGGGACTTAACCGCCTTCTTCGCCCAACGGCCAAAGGCCTCGGAGCCGCCGGTCTTGTTCATCAGGTCGACCATGATGCCCAGCACCACCAGGAAGACGATGATTGCGATGTTGCCGGAGTCAGCGACGGTGGTGACGATACCGTTGTCGCCCTCGACCAGCTGTACCAGCGTCTCCCAGGGATGGAAGTTGCTGACCAGCAGAGCGCCCACCAGGCAGCCCAGGAACAGGGAAGAATACACTTCCTTGCTGATCAGGGCCAGCACGATGGCCACGATGGGGGGCAGCAGGGACCAGAAGGTACCTGCGAAGGGGGTAGTCGCGTCCTCGACGATGATGGGAGCATCCTTAAACGTGATACCGAGAATGACCAGCAGCACGACAAAGATACCCAGCGCAACGAAATACGCTATCTTGGTACTTTTCTTTTCCATGTGTGTGATTTACCTCCTCACAAATTGGTTGCCTCATCCTAACGTTTTTTTAGGCGCTTGTCAATGTTTCGGCAATCCGGCGGGCGGGTAATTTTTAACAAATTATGAACCGCACTTTCTCCCTTTTCTCCAATTTCCGGCTGTTTTTATGCGATATTATCAACCATCGTTTGTTCCTTAACGCTTCTTTGGCAGTAAATTTTGACTGCTTTGTCGCGTTTTATCTATGTTTTTTCGCAAACGTCGTGAATTTATATCGCGGCAGCCCTCCCCGCTCCGCCGCGTTTTTTACCACTTTTGCGGGGCCTTCGCACAACGAAAAACGGGAAGTCCCGAGGGACTTCCCGTTTCGATGCACATACAATATATGCGGTTGCGAGGGGTTGCTTACTTGGACAGAGCCTTGTTGGCCTCGGCCATCTCCTGGAAGATGCCCGCGTGCTTCTTCGCCATGATAGCACGGATGACCAGCAGAGTCGCCACCATCAGCGCGCAGGCGATGATGAGGCAGATGACCACGTTCTGGATGATACCGGCCAGAATGAAGCTGACGAACGACACGCCGGACACAGTCAGCGCGTAGGGGATCTGGGTGAACACGTGGTTCAGGTGGTAGCAGTGCGCACCGGCAGAAGCCATGATGGTGGTATCGGAGATGGGGGAGCAGTGGTCGCCCATAACGCCGCCGGAGCAGGCCGCAGCCAGACCGATGGTGCAGAGGATGGGCTGGGTGTCGAAGTCAAAGACCTGGACAACGATGGGGGCCATGATGCCGATGGTGCCCCAAGAGGTACCGGTGGCGAAGCCGATGGCCGCACCGATGATGAAGATCACCGCGGGCAGGAACTTGGCCAACTCGCCGGCGCCGGACATGGCGTTGATGACGAAGTCAGCGGAGTACATGCCATAACGGGTCAGACCGCACAGAGTCCAGGCGAAGGTCAGGATCAGGATGGGGGAGATCATCTGGATAAAGCCGTTGGGAACAGACTCGAAGGACTTCTCAAAGCCAACAGCACCGCGCAGCCAGTAGTAGACAAATGCGAACACCAGAGCCAGCATGGAGCCGATGGCCAGGCCCGGGCCGGAGGAGGCGTTGGAGAAGGCGCCCATGAAGTCGCCCACATACTCGCTCTCGGCATCGAAGAAGCCGCCGGTGTAGATCAGGCCGATGATGCAGGTGGCGATCAGGACCACCACGGGCAGGATCAGATCCAGCACGGAGGACTTGCCCTTGCTGCCGGTCTCGTAATCGTCAGCACCCTCGAAAGGACGCTCGGGAGTGGTGAACAGGTCGCCCTTGACCTGTGCGTTGTATTCGTGGGTCAGCATGGAGCCGTAGTCGATGTTCAGAACGGAGATGACCACGATCATCAGCAGGGTCAGCAGGCAGTAGTAGTTCCAGGGGATCTGACGGATGAACATCTGGATGCCGTTGACGGTGTCAGACTGCACGTAGCCGGACACGGCAGCCGCCCAAGAGGAAACGGGGGCGATCATGCAGACGGGAGCGGCGGTGGAGTCGATGACGTAGGCCAGCTTGGCGCGGGAGATGTGGTGGGACTCGGTGACGGGACGCATGACGGCGCCCACGGTCAGGCAGTTGAAGTAGTCGTCGATGAAGATCAGCACGCCCAGCAGCATGGTCATCAGCTGTGCGCCGGCGCGGGACTTAACCGCCTTCTTCGCCCAACGGCCAAAGGCCTCGGAGCCGCCGGTCTTGTTCATCAGGTCGACCATGATGCCCAGCACCACCAGGAAGACGATGATTGCGATGTTGCCGGAGTCAGCGACGGTGGTGACGATACCGTTGTCGCCCTCGACCAGCTGTACCAGCGTCTCCCAGGGATGGAAGTTGCTGACCAGCAGAGCGCCCACCAGGCAGCCCAGGAACAGGGAAGAATACACTTCCTTGCTGATCAGGGCCAGCACGATGGCCACGATGGGGGGCAGCAGGGACCAGAAGGTACCTGCGAAGGGGGTAGTCGCGTCCTCGACGATGATGGGAGCATCCTTAAACGTGATACCGAGAATGACCAGCAGCACGACAAAGATACCCAGCGCAACGAAATACGCTATCTTGGTACTTTTCTTTTCCATGTGTGTGATTTACCTCCTCACAAATTGTTCTTTCATCATACTCGCACGTTAAGATATTGTCAACCTCTTGGCACTACATTCGATTATTTTAACAAATTGTGAACGTGCTTTTCCGTCGTTTTTACAAGAAGATCGCCCCGTTTTTTGCTCCGAACCGGCTGCGTCCACCCCTCCCAAAGCAGGAAAACGCCTGTACAGCGGCATTTCACGCCAAAATATTCCATGCAAAAGACCGCCGGAGCGATGCTCCGGCGGTCTTGACAGGATGTATGATAGAATATTAATTCCGTGTTAAGGACATCAGAAGAAGAATTCCTTGATCTGGCCGTACAGGATGAGGATCATGCACAGCGGGGTGATGTACTTGATGCAGATCTTAAAGAAGCCGTAGCTGCCCATGGCATGACCGGACTGCTCGCACTCCTCCTTGACCACGTCTGGCCCGACCTCCCAGCCGAACATCAGGGACATCAGCAGCGCGCCCAAAGGCATCATGATACCTTCAGACAGCATATCCCAGAAGTCCAGCCAGCAGTCATTCCATGTGCGGATCGACTCCGCCGGCAGGTTCAGCAGCTTCCACGGGGTAAAGCTGGCGTCGCCCAGACGGTCGGCGCACACCAGGATGCAGCCCACGCCCACGCAGGCCGCGGCGATAAGGGTGTACTTCTTGCGCATATCGCCCTTGCCCTCGTTGCGGGCCTTATCCACGAAGTGGGCCACGATGACCTCCAACAGAGAGATGGAGGAGGACACGGCGGCGAACACCACCAGCAGATAGAACAGAATGCCGAAGATGGGGCCAAAGCCGCCCATGCGGCTGAACACGTTCTGCATGGTAACGAACAGCAGCTTGGGGCCGCCCAGAGCACCGGTGGGATCCAGCGCGAAGCGGCCGGGGATGACGCACAGACCGGCCATCAGAGCTACCAGCGTATCCATAATGATGATGAGCAGCGCGTTCTTCTGCAGGTTCTCCTTCTTATCCAGATAGGAGCCGTAGGTGATCATAGCGCCCATGCCGAGGGACAGAGAGAAGAACATCTGACCGCCGGCGGTGGAAAGCACCGTCAGGAAGTTGGGCGCCTCTTTGATGACGCCGTTGGCCACGGCCCAGCCGGGGACGAACATGTACTTCAGGCCGTCCACAGCGCCCTCCAGCGTGCAGGCGCGGATGATGCAGATCAGCAGCATGACAAACAGTGCGGGCATACCCACGGAGCAGACCTTCTCAATACCGCCGCCAATGCCGCCGAGGACGATGACCATGGTCAGTGCCACGAAGATCAGGCCGTAGATGATGGCCTCGGTGGAGTTGCTGATGAATGCGCCAAACACCTCAGCACCCAGGGAGTTGCCGCTGGCCGCCGCCGTCTCCGCCAGTGCGTTGGCGCCGAAGCCGGCGTGGAACAGATCGCCGATGTTCAGAACGGTGTACTTGATGCAGTAGCCGCCCAGTGCGCAGTAGAAGAACAGGATGAAGAACGCAGACAGGATACCCATCCAGCCCATCCACTTGAACTTCTTGGACAGCGCCTTGTAGGCGCCCACAGCGCCGTGACGGGTCTTGCGGCCCAGTGCCAGCTCGCCCACCATGACGATGAAGCCGCACAGGACTGCCAGAACGAGGTAGATGACGAGGAACGTGAAGCCGCCGGAGGCGCCCATCTTATTGGGGAAGCCCCAGATGTTGCCCAGGCCGACTGCCGAGCCGACCGCGGCCATCAGGAAACCGAAATTGGTTCCAAAGCCTTTTCTTTCTTCCATTGCTTTCTCTCCTTACATTTTCCCCCGCCGTACCCGACGGGCGTATCTGTATCTTATCGTGCGATAAAAGCAATGTAAATAAGCCAGCGCGGTTCTTAACGCGCGCTTTCCGGCGGGCTCTTTTTCCTTTATCTGCCGCATATAAAGAACCCGTGAAGCGCCGATTCCCGTCGCTCGTTTTTTTCGTATAGCGAAACCCCTATACTGTAAAAACGCCCCTCCGCAGAGGGGCGTTTCCGTATACGATACAATTTCGTTATCCGGCGCGTAAAGAGGTCAGTCGCCCTCCCGCATACGGTAGCCCACGCCCACCTCGGTAAAGATGTACTGGGGGTTGCCGGGAGTCGGCTCGATCTTGCGGCGGATGTTGGCCATATTCACCCGCAGGATCTGGTTGTCCGTCTTGGCCTTGGGCCCCCACAGCTCCCGAATGATAAAATCATAGGTCAGCACCTTGCCGGCGTACTTGCCCAGCAGCGCCACGATCTTATACTCGTTGACGGTGAGGCCGGCGTTCTCGCCATTCATCAGCACCTGATGCTTGTCGTAGTCGATGGTCAGGTCGCCGGTGACGAACTTGCCGGACTGGGCGATCTGGGCGTTGGACAGCGTGGTACGGGTGTGACGGATGGCGGTGCGGATACGGGCCAGCAGCTCAGAGGTGCCGAAGGGCTTGACCAGATAGTCGTCGGCACCGTAATCCAGCGCCTCCACCTTGTCGTGCTCATGATTGCGTGCGGAGACCACCACGACGGGCAGGTTGGACCACTTGCGGACCGCCTTCAGCACCTCCATGCCGTCCATATCGGGCAAGCCCAGATCCAGCACGATCATATCCGGGCAGTGGGAGGCGATCATGGTCAGCGCCTCCTCCCCGCTGCGGACGATGATGGTATCGTACCCGTTGGCTGTGAGGATCATGGAGATAAAGTTGCTGATGGATTGCTCATCCTCCACGATCAGTACCTTGTCTTTAATCTTCATAGTCGTCTCCTTTCATGGGCAGCGTCACCGTAAAGCACGCGCCGCCCTCTTTTTTATTCTCTCCCCGGATGGTCCCGCCGTGGGCCTGCACCACCGTGCGGCAGACAGACAGACCGATGCCCATGCTGCGGCGGCCATCGGCGGTACGGTCACTGCGGGCCGCGCCGTCAAACAGCTTGCCCAGCAGGTAGACCGGGATGCCGCTGCCATTGTCGGACACGGTGAACACCGCGTCCTCTCCCTCCTGCGTCAGGGCAATGTCGATGCGGCTGGTGCCGCCGTGGATCACGGCGTTCTCCATCAGGTTTACCAGTACCTGCTCGATGAGCAGCGGGTCCATGGGTACCATCATCAGCTCCTCCGGCACGGAGACGCGCACCTCCACATCGGGGTAGTGCTTGTGGGTCTTGGCCACGGCGCTGCCGATGACCTCCTCCGCCGCCTCCGGCGCCTTTTTCACCCGCGCCTCCTCGGAGTTGATGCGGGTGATGGACAGTAAGTTCTCCACGATGCGGATGAGCCACTGGGCGTCCTCATTGGTGGAGCGCAGCAGCTGGAGCCGCTGCTCCTGCGTCAGCTCCTTGTCCTGCTCCAGCAGAACGTTGGTGGCGCCCACGATGCCGGTCAGCGGTGTGCGGATGTCATGGGACACGGCCCGCAGCAGATCGGCGTACATCTTCTCCCGCTCCGCCTCCCGGCGGGCCGCCTCCGTCTGCTTGGCGCGGCTGGTAACAGCCGCCGTCAGTACGGAGATCGTCAGCATCACCAGAAACGTCAGAGGGAAGCCGGTGAGGGTAAAGCTGATATGCCAGTAGGGATAGGTGAAAATGTAGTCCACGCTGAACACACCCGCCACGGCGGTGATGATGCCCAGCAGATAGCCGTTGGTCCAATAGGCCGTCAGGAACACGTCCAGGAAAAAGATCACCGCCACATAGGTGGTGTCCTGATGCTGGTCAATGTTCCGCAGGAACAGGCACAGCAGCACCGCCGCCAGATACAGGCTGAACGCGATAGCCAGATCCAGTGCGGAATACGACAACCCCTGCGTAACAGAGGCCCGCTCCCGCTTTTTATGGCTGCGGAGCTTCGCCCAGTAGGCGTCCATGTCCACAGGCCCCCCCCCTCTTTATAAGCATGCTGCTATTGTAGCACACTTTCGTGTTAAGAAATCGCTAAGATACCGTTAAGAACAGCTTTTCTTCCACTCATCTTGACAAGTGGTGCGCGGATTTGTTATTTTATAAAGTTGTATAAGAAAACGTTGCAGGGCGAGGCTGCCCTCCCCCTTCAGGAAAGAGGTTTGAACGATGTATGATGCTGTGATCGTGGGCGGCGGCGCTGTTGGCTGCGCTGTGGCCCGCTGGCTCAGCCGCTATCAGCTGCGTATCTGTCTGGTGGAGCGTAGCGAGGATGTATGTACAGGCACCAGCAAGGCCAACTCCGCCATCTGCCACGCCGGGTTCGACGCGCCCATCGGCTCTGCCAAGGCCCGGTTCAACGTGGCCGGTTCTCAGATGATGGAGGCGCTGTCCCGCCAGCTGGATTTTCCCTACCGCCGGTGCGGCGCGCTGGTGCTGTGCTTTGACGAGGCCGACGTCCCCCGTCTGGAGGAACTGAAATCCCGCGGAGAGCGCAACGGCGTGGAAGGTCTGGCGGTGCTGGATCGTGAGGCGCTGCGCCGTCAGGAGCCCCGGGTCGCGCCGGAGGCTGTGGCCGCGCTGTACGCGCCTACCAGCGCCATTATCTGCCCCTTCGGCATGACCATCGCACTGGCGGAGAACGCCGCTGCCAATGGCTGCGAGTTCCGCTTCAACACAGAGGTGCAGCGCATCTGCCGGGAGGACGATCATTTCCTGCTGGAAACGGCGCAGGGCGTACTGGAGAGCCGGGTGGTCATCTCCGCCGCCGGCGTCCACGGCGACACGCTCCACAACCAGCTGTGTGAGACGAAGCTGACCATCGTTCCCCGCCGGGGCGAATACTGCCTGCTGGACCGGCGGGACGGCGAGCTGGTGCAGCACACCATCTTCCAGCTCCCCTCCGCCATGGGCAAGGGCGTGCTGGTATCCCCCACCGTCCACGGCAACCTGCTGGTGGGCCCCACGGCGGAGGATCAGGACGACAAGGACTGCACCGCCACCACAGCGGCAGGTCTGCGCCGTGTGACGGAGACGGCGGCGCGCAGCGTGCCGAACCTCCCCATGCGGGACGTCATCACCAGCTTCGCCGGGCTTCGCGCCCATCTGGTGGACGGCGACGACGACTTTATCGTAGGCGAGAGCGCCGACGGCTTTTTCGAGGCCGTGGGCATCGAGTCGCCGGGTCTGTCCTCCGCCCCCGCCATCGGGCAGTATCTGGCGGAGCTGGCTGCCGAAAAGCTGGGCGCGGCGGAGAAGGATGACTTCATCCCGGAGCGGCAGGACATCCCCCGCCCCCGTGAGATGGACTTCGCCGCCCGACAGGCGCTGATCGAAAAGGACCCGACCTACGCCACGGTGGTCTGCCGGTGCGAGCAGATCACGGAGGGCGAGATCCGGGAAGCTATCCGCCGGGGCGCCCGGTCGCTGGACGGCGTAAAGCGGCGGGTCAGAGCCGGTATGGGCCGGTGTCAGGGCGGCTTCTGCTCCCCTCGCACGCTGGAGCTGCTCCACGAGGAGCTGGGCATTCCCATGACCGAGCTGACCAAGAGCGGCGGCGACAGCCGCCTGCTGGCAGGCCGCACCAAGGAGGTGCTTTCATGAAAACCGTACAACTGGCCATCATCGGCGGCGGTCCCGCCGGTCTGGCCGCAGCCGCAGCCGCCTACGACGCGGGTCTGCGGGATATCCTCATTCTGGAGCGCAGCGGCGAGCTGGGCGGCATCCTGAACCAGTGCATCCACGCGGGCTTTGGCCTGCACACCTTTCATCAGGAGTTGACCGGCCCGGAGTACGCCCAGCGCTACATCGACGCCGTGCAGGAACGGAACATCCCCGCGTGGACGGACTGCATGGTGCTGGACGTTTCGCCGGAGAAGGTGCTGACCGTCACGGGACGTAGCGTGGGCCTGCAGCAGATCAAGGCGCAGGCGGTGGTGCTGGCCATGGGCTGCCGTGAGCGGCCCCGGGGCGCGCTGAACATCGCCGGTACGCGGCCCGCCGGTATCTGGTCGGCCGGTACCGCCCAGCGCATGGTGAACATGGAGGGCTATCTGCCCGGACGGCAGGTGGTGATCCTCGGCTCCGGCGACATCGGCCTCATCATGGCCCGCCGCATGACGCTGGAGGGCGCTGAGGTCAAGGCCGTGGCGGAGGTCATGCCCTATTCCGGCGGTCTGAAGCGCAACATCGTCCAGTGTCTGGACGATTTCGATATCCCCCTGTACCTGTCCACCACGGTGGTGGAGATCCACGGGCAGGAGCATCTCACCGGCGTGACGCTGGCACAGGTGGACGACCGCCGCCTGCCCGTCGCCGGGACGGAGCGGTACATCCCCTGCGACACGCTGCTTTTGAGCGTGGGTCTGCTGCCGGAGAACGAGCTGACCCGTCAGGCAGGTGCGGTGCTGGACGCCGTCACCGGCGGCCCGGCAGTGGACGAGACGCTGGCCACCTCCCTGCCCGGCGTGTTCGCCTGCGGCAACGTGCTGCACGTCCACGATCTGGTGGACTTCGTCTCTCAGGAGGCGGCGGCAGCGGGACGCAGCGCCGCCCGGTATGTGCTGGAGGGCGTCAAGGACAGCGAGAGCATCCGTCTGGAGGGCAAAAACGGCGTGCGCTATACGGTACCCCAGACCCTGCATCGCGGCGGCGCGCCGGTAACGGTGCGCTTCCGGGTAGGGCAGCCCTACCGGAACGCGGCGCTGTGCGCCTACGCAGGAGACACGCTGCTCAAGCGCATCCCCAAGCGCATTCTGACCCCCGGCGAGATGGAGAGCTTCCCCCTCGACCCCGCCGCCATCCCCGCCGGTGCAGACACGGTGACATTCGTAGTAGAGGAGGCGCAGGCACAATGAAACGCGAACTGATCTGCATCGGCTGCCCCATGGGCTGCCAGCTCACCGCCGAGGTGGAAAACGGCGTCGTGACCTCCGTCAGCGGCAACACCTGCCCTCGCGGCGAGGTCTATGCCAAAAAAGAGTGCGTAGCCCCGGCACGGACGGTCACCGGCACGGTGGCCATCGAGGGCGCGGCGCTGCCGGTGCTGCCGGTACGTACCGCAGGAGAGGTGCCCAAGGCGCTGGTGCATGAGGTAGCCCGCGCCCTGCGTACCGTGACGGTACACGCCCCCGCCGCCATCGGCGACGTGGTGCTGCAAAATGTCTGCGGCACCGGCGTGGACGTGGTCGCCTCCAAGAACGTGACACGGATATAATAGATATACTATCAGTAAACAGCACACCCTTACGCGTCAAGGGTGTGCTGTTTCAAAGCTCCAAAAGGAAAAGACCGCCGCTGGCGGTCTTTTCCTTTTGGAGCAGGGTACGGGAGTCGAACCCGCCTTAACGGCTTGGGAAGCCGCTGTAATACCGATATACCAACCCTGCGAACGTTGCTATTATAGCAGGTCGGTGCAGGTTTTGCAACCGCAATTTCTGTCGAAGCGCATGATTTCTCTCCCCCAGGCATAGGAATAGGAAAAAACATCGGGAGGGGTCTTATGATGAGGAAGATACGGCGCACGATCTGTCTGCTGACGGCGATGCTGTGCGCGCTGGGGCTGTACCCGGCGCGGGCAGAGGCGGTGGAGCTGCCCATCACCAGCCGGGCGGCACTGCTGATGGAGCGTTCCACGGGGCAGGTGCTGTTCGCCCAGAACGAGCACGAGCAGCTGGAGCCCGCCAGCGTCACCAAGGTCATGACGCTGCTTCTGACCATGGAGGCCATCGACAGCGGCACTATCGGCTACGACGACGTGGTGACGGTCAGCGCTGCGGCCGCCGGGATGGGCGGCAGTCAGGTCTATCTGGCGGAGGGTGAACAGATCACGGTGGAGGAGCTGCTGAAATCGGTGTGCGTGGCCTCCGGCAACGACGCGGCGGTGGCGCTGGCGGAGAAGGTCGCCGGCGTACACGAGCTGTTTGTGGAGCAGATGAACCGGCGAGCCTCCGAGCTGGGCATGGCGGACACCCATTTTGTCAACTGCACCGGCCTGACGGCGGAGGGCCACGTCACCAGCGCCCACGATATCGCCCTCATGAGCCGGGAGCTGCTGCTGCATCATCCAGACATACGGCGCTTCACCACCATCTGGATGGACACCATCCGGGACGGCGCATTTCAGCTGGCCAACACCAACAAGCTCATCCGCTTCTATGACGGCGCCACCGGTCTCAAGACCGGCTACACCGCCTCGGCGGGGTACTGCATCAGCGCCACGGCGGAGCGGGACGGCATGGAGCTGATCGCCGTCATCATGAAGGCGCCGGACAAGGACACCCGCACCAAGGACGCCAAGGCCCTGCTGAACTACGGCTTCTCCACCTACGCGTTGGCGGACGCCCTGCCGGCGGAGCCGCTGATGCCGGTGGCGGTAACCATGGGCGCGTCGGACGCCGTACAGCCGGTGCCGGAGGCGGCGAACACTGCCGTGCTGGTGGAAAAGGCCAAGGCCGGCGGCCTGACCCGCACCGTTACGCTGGAGCCGCAGGTCGCCGCCCCGGTGGAGGCCGGGCAGCGGCTGGGAGAGCTGTCCGTGCTGGACGGCGACACGGTGCTGCTGACCGTGCCGCTGGTGGCAGAGGAGTCCGTGGCGCGGCGCAGCTGGGGGCAGGTGTTCACCCAGCTTTTGCGCATGGCGGTTTTCGCGGCGTAGGCGGCCTTTTTCCCCTTGTAATTTAGGTATAATCGTTGTAAGATGGGAAACACCGAAAAAGATGTCTTTTACCAAGGAGGAATCATCCTATGATCCGTGTGGACTTGAATAGCTGCAACAGCTTTATCCCGCTGCCCTACGAGGCGGCGCTGGCGCCTCGCCTGCGCATCGCCCACGACCATCTGCAAAAGGGCGACGGCGCCGGCAGCGACTTTACCGGCTGGGTGCGCCTGCCGGAGAACTACGACAAGGAGGAGTTTGCCCGCATCAAGGCCGCGGCGGCGCGCATCAAGGCGGACTCTCAGGCGCTGGTAGTCATCGGCATCGGCGGCTCTTATCTGGGCGCCCGGGGGGTGATCGAGTGCCTGCGCTCCCCCAACTACAATCTGAAAAAGAAGGACACTCCCAACATCTACTTTGTGGGCAACGGCCTGTCCTCCGACTACATGAGCGAGATCGTGGAGCTGCTGGACGGCGTGGACTTCTCCGTCAATGTCATCTCCAAGTCCGGCACCACCACGGAGCCGGCGGTGGCGTTCCGCTTCTTCCGCGAGCTGCTGGAGAAGAAGTACGGCCCGGAGGAGGCCGCCAAGCGCATCTACGCCACCACCGACCGGCACAGAGGCGCGCTGAAGTCTCTGGCGGATGCCAAGGGTTATGAGACGTTCGTGGTGCCCGACGATGTGGGCGGCCGGTACAGCGTGCTGACTGCCGTGGGTCTGCTGCCCATCGCCGTGGCGGGCATCGACATCGACGCCCTGATGAACGGTGCCCGCGAGATGATGGACGCCTGCATGGCGGCGGACATGAGCGCCAACCCCACATGGCAGTACGCCGCCGCCCGGTACGAGCTGTACCGCAGGGGCAAGAAGATCGAGATCCTGGCGGCCTATGAGCCCTGCTTCCGGTTTATGGCCGAGTGGTGGAAGCAGCTGTACGGCGAGTCCGAGGGCAAGGAGGGCAAGGGTCTGTTCCCCGCCAGTGTGGAGTTCACCGCCGACCTGCACTCCATGGGACAGTATATCCAGCAGGGTGAGCGCCATCTCTTTGAGACGGTGGTGCGCTTCGGCCCGTCGCAGCACGAGAACCCCGTCCCCTACGACGAGACGGACGGCGACGGCCTGAACTTCCTGGCAGGCAAGAGCATGGACTTCATCCGCGAGCAGGCCATGGACGGCACGCTGCTGGCCCATGTGGAGGGCGGCGTCCCCAACATCACCCTGTACACCGGCGAACTGGACGAGGGCGTTATGGGACAGCTCATCTACTTCTTCGAGTACGCCTGCGGGCTCAGCGGCTACCTGCTGGACGTGAACCCCTTCGACCAGCCGGGCGTGGAGGCCTATAAGAAGAATATGTTCGCGCTGCTGGGCAAGCCCGGCTACGAGGAGCTGCGCGAAACGCTGCTGGCCAAGCTGGGACGGTAAGGCGTTTTGCCCAAAAAAAGCGCCACTTTTTTTCGTTGCTATTTTTTACATGGTATGGTATCCTACAGACAGGAGTAGAACCAACTCCATCTATGACAAAGGAGTGATTTCTTATGGTTAGACTGATCATGGGCGCGAACGGTGCAGGTAAGACGAAGCAGCTTATCGAGCTGATCCACACCAGCGTGGATTCCGAGACCGGCAGCGTTGTTTGCATCGAACCCAGCCGCGACATGACCTACGACATCAGCTACAATGTGCGTCTGGTCAATGCCAGCGAGTACAATGTGGATTCTTTTGACTGCCTGCGCGGTTTCCTCTGCGGTCTGTACGCGGGCAATTACGATATTTCCCATGTGTTTGTGGACAACCTGTGCAAGATCGCCGGCAGCACCGACTGGCAGGCGGTGGAGAACTTCCTCCACTGGCTGGACCGCTTCAGCGAGAAGAACGACGTGAAGTTCACCGTCACTGTCAGCGCTGATGAGGATGTGGCTACCGAGGGTATGCGCCAGTACATCTGAACAAAAGCATAAAAAGAGACGCCTTGTAAGGCGTCTCTTTTTTATGCTCTTTTTGCGTTTACTGCTGGCGGAACCGCTCCTGCAGGGCGTGGAGCGTCACCTCGTAGGCCCGCTGCTCGTGGGGACAGTCCTGCGCCTGATAGGGCAGTCCCGCACGGCGGCACAGCAGCTCCGTGAAGTAGGCGTTGACGTGGGGGTTCTTCATCAGCAGAGGGCCGATGAGGTGGGTGCCGTAGAAGCTGCCCTCCCACACGCCGTCCTCCGCCGTATCGGCGGCGTTGCCGGGGCCGTGCTCCATGCGGAACAGCGGATGGGCGACCTCCGTGGTCTGGCTGGCCTTGTTCACAAAGCCCACCGCCGTCTGCCCGGTAGCGGCGCCCACCGCCAGACAGTCGCCCTGTATGCGCTCGGTGTCGGACACGGTGGTGCGGAAGGGGAACAGCCCCAGTCCGGCGTGGGCCGTGCCGTCGGGAGAGGCGATGCTGATGCCGAACAGCTCCATGGCGTTGCCGGTGGCCAGCACCACGGCGCCGCGCGCCAGCGCCGCGCCTACGGCGTCCGTATAGCGGCGCAGATCCTCCAGCGCCACAAGCTGGGCGCTTTCCGTGCCGGCGCCCATGTAGACGAAGTCCGCGGCGGAGAAGTCGATATCCTCATACAGCGTGCCGGTGCGGACGACGACCTCCGCCCCCTGCCGCTCCAGACTGCGGCGCAGCGCCGCTACGTTGGCGTACTCGCCGTACAGATTCATCAGATCCGGATAGAGATGCAAAAGCTGGATGCGCATATGCAGACCCTCCTTAAAGCGTATTGACCAGCGACAGGAACTTGCCCTTGTCGGAGAAACAGGTGATGGTATAGGCCTGGGTCACGCCGTCCCGCACGGCGGCGTCCACGCCCTCGCTGATGCTCTCGTAGGCGCTGAGCTTCTCCGGCGGTACGTCGGTGTAGGAGAACCGGACGTACAGGTCGTCGGCGTATTTGCCCAGCAGGTAAATGTGGGAGGTGTTCTCCGTGTTCAGCATACCGAAGTCGATGTCCCACAGCCAGCTTGTCTCGCTGGTGAAGTACTTGCGGCTCACCGCGTCCACGATGATGATGACGGCGTGGGGCTCCTTCTGCTGCACTGTGTAGCGCAGGGACTGGTCATAGGACACGGAGTTCTCGTGCTTGGAGGCCAGCAGCGTGCCGTGCATGGTCTGGTACTGCCAGTTGACGATGCGGCCGTTCTTCAGCACATAGCGGCTGATGCTGCGGGCGATATCCGCGCCGTCCACCCCCGTCAGCGCGCACACGGTATAGCAGGCCAGAATGTTGTAGGCGTTGTAGATGCTCTTGAACGCCAGCTCGATGCGGTCCTTGCCGTTGATGGTGAGAAAGCCGGTATCCAGATCCGCGTCGGTGACAGTATACGCCGTCTCAGGCCGGTGAAAATCGCATTTCGTGCAGTGGTACGCGCCGATATGGTTGTAGTGGTAGTAGTCGTAGGCCATGGGCGCGTGGCACAGCGGGCAGTATTTCCCGTCGTTGTAGATGCCGGTGCAGCGGTCGGTGGAGAAGCGCTGGCGATCCATGCCAAACCAGACCACCCGGTTCTGCCGTCCCCGGGCGAACAGCGCCACCAGCGGGTCGTCGGCGTTGAGGATCAGCGTGCAGTCCGGGCCGATGCTGGGCTCGATGGACTTGAACACCCACTGGGGGTGGCCGTTGCGGGTGAGCTGGTCGCGGTACAGATTGGTGATGACGTAGTGGGTGGGCTGGAAATAGCGGAAGGTGTACTGGGCATAGCGCTCATCGGACTCGATGACCACCGCGTCGCTCTTGCACCGTCCCGTCAGGGTGCTGCTGCACAGCAGCAGGGTGGTGACGCCCTCGATCTGGTTGGAGCCCTCCCGGTTGAACACCACCTTTTTCCCGGCGGCGGTGAGCACATGGGCGATCATCTCGGACGTGGAGGTCTTGCCGTTGCTGCCGGTAACGGCGATGATCTCCGGCGGCAGCTGCACCCGCTGCAAAATGTCGGGGCAGATCTTCAGCGCGATCTGTCCGGGCAGGCTGCTGCCCCGCCCCACAAAGGAACCGACGAAACGTATGAGCTTGCAGACCAGAATGGCCAGAAATTTTCTCATGGAAACCCTCCTTATCGTGTTGCGCGGCAATGCGCCGCCTTGACCTTACTAAATTATCCGCGGCGGGACTGGAGCCAGATCATCAGTGCGCCGATATCCGCCGGGGATACGCCGGAGATGCGGCTGGCCTGCCCCAGATTCAGGGGGCGCACCGCGCTCAGCTTCTCCCGCGCCTCCAGACGCAGACCCTGAATATCGCTGTAATCCATGTCGTCAGGCAGCGCGTGCTTTTCCAGCTGCTCAAACTCCTCCACCTGCCGCTGCTGGCGGCGGATGTAGCCCTCGTACTTGACGGTGATCTCCACCTGCTCCCGCACGGCCTTGTCCAGCGCCGGTGCGCCGGGGTCAAAGGGCCGCAGATCGTCGTAGGACACCTGCGGGCGGCGCAGCAGGTCGATGAGCCGCGCCCCGTCCGCCACAGGGGCGGTGCCTCGCTGCATCAGCAGGGCGTTGAGCGCGTCGCTGCCGGCCACGCCGGTATGGGTCAGGCGCTTGACCTCCTGCTCCACGGCGGCGTACTTCTCCTCCACCGCCCGCAGCCGCTCCGCGGACACCAGTCCGATGCGGTGTCCGATGGCGCACAGCCGCCGGTCGGCGTTGTCCTGCCGCAGCAGCAGCCGGTACTCTGAGCGGGAGGTCATCATGCGGTACGGCTCCTCGGTGCCCTTGGTCACCAGATCGTCGATGAGGGTGCCGATATAGCTCTCACTGCGCTTGAGGAGCAGGGGCGGCTCCCCCTTCAGCGCCAGCGCCGCGTTGACGCCCGCCACAAAGCCCTGCACTGCCGCCTCCTCGTAGCCGGAGGAGCCGTTGAACTGTCCCGCGCCGTACAGCCCGCCCACGGTCTTGACCTCCAGCGTGGGCTTCAGCGCCAGCGGATCGATGCAGTCGTACTCGATGGCGTAGGCGGGACGCATCATCTCCGCATGCTCCAGACCCGCCACGCTGTGGAGCATCCGCAGCTGTACCTCCTCCGGCATGGAGGAGGAAAAGCCCTGAATATACATCTCCTCCGTGTCCAGCCCCATAGGCTCGATAAATAGCTGGTGGCGGGGCTTGTCCGCAAACCGGACGATCTTCGTCTCGATGGACGGGCAGTACCGGGGGCCGACGCCCTCAATGACGCCGGAGTAGATGGGGCTGCGATCCAGATTCTCCCGGATAATGCGGTGGGTCTCGGCGTTGGTGTACGTCAGGTAGCACACCGCCCGGTTCTCCGGCGTCTGCGCCGTGTCGAAGCTGAAGGGCAGCGGATCGTCGTCGCCCACCTGCACCTCCATCTGGGAAAAGTCGATGCTCCGGCGGTTCACACGGGGCGGCGTGCCGGTCTTGAAGCGGCGCAGGGGCAATCCCAGTGCCAGCAGACTGTCCGTCAGCGCGTTGGCGGCGTGCATCCCGTCGGGGCCGGAGGACTCGATGCACTCCCCCACGATGGTACGGCCCGTCAGGTATGTGCCGGTGCAGAGGATGGCGGCGCCGACGCGGAACACCGCACCGGTGCGCAGCACCACGGCGCTGACGTGTCCGTCCTCGCAGCGAAGCTCCGTCACCTCCGCCTGCCGCAGCATCAGATTCTCCTGCCGCTCCAGCGTGTGCTTCATCACCTGCTGGTACAGCCGCCGGTCCGCCTGCGCCCGCAGTGACCACACTGCCGGCCCCTTGGCGCGGTTGAGCATCCGGTACTGGATGCAGGCGCGGTCCGCCGCGCGAGCCATTTCACCGCCCAGCGCGTCCAGCTCCCGGACAAGATGCCCCTTGCCTGTGCCGCCGATGGCGGGGTTGCAGGGCATATTGCCCACCGCGTCCAGATCGATGGTGAAGCAGACGGTGCGCATCCCCAGCCGTGCCGCCGCCAGCGCCGCCTCGATACCCGCGTGACCGGCGCCGATAACGGCGATATCAAATTCTCCCGCAAAAAACTCTTTCATAGTCAGTATATCCCCGTTTACACGTTCATACGAAGCCATTATATATGGTATGACCCGCAGGTGTCATTGTGCAATCTATCAAAAATTAGCGAAAACAAATTGTATATTATGTATAAAATTGTGCTTGCAAAGTTGACAAAACCGGCATATACTGTAAGCGTAAACAAATGAAGAAAGGAGCGTGATATGGATATGATGAACAACTGGATCCTGGGCGATCTGGACGATATGATCTTCGGTGACTGCCAGCAGCAGATCAGCGAGCGGTAAGCGTCCCACCCACAGAAGATGACCACCACGCCAGTGTGCGTGGCGTTTTGCTTTTTATGGGCATTTTTTCGCCCTGTTTATACAATATTCTACCGCAAAAACGATCATCGCAAGGGGAGAGGGAGCGGCTCTGCGGAGCCGCTCCCTCTCCCCCTTCAGCGCAAAACGCGGCGCAAAGCCGGTCTCCCGGAGGCGGAACGTGGGCGCCGATCTGCAAAAAGCGCCGCGCCCCATTGACCGCAGCGGAAACCTCCTTTATAATGGATGGTCACAGAGGAAAATTTTCGCAAAGGAGCTTTCGCGTATGAACGAGATCTATGTGACCGGGCACCGCAATCCGGACACCGACTCCATCGTGGCCGCTATGTCCTATGCCGCGCTGAAAAACGCGCTGGGCGAGAAGGAATATGTGGCCGTCCATCTGGGTACCGTCAGCGACGAGACCAACCGGATGCTGGAGCGGTTCCATTTCAATCCCCCCCGCTTCATCCAGAACGTCCGCACACAGGTGAAGGATCTGGATTTCGACCGTCCGCCGTGTCTGGACGCCTCCGTCACCATGGACCGGGCGTGGAAGCTCATGCGGGAGCAGAAGATCTCCGCCATTCCCGTTGTCAACGAGGACGGCTCCCTGTACGGTATGCTGTCCGCCGGTGACATCGCCACCTTCAGCCTGAATACCGTGGGCGAGCCCCGCGTGGAGGCCATTCCCCTTTTCAACCTGCTGAGCGTCATCGAGGGACGGATCATGGGTGACGGCGGCGACCTGGTGGACAGCGTCAGCGGCTCCGTGTCCATCGCCCTGCCGCAGGACTGCGAGAACCTGCTGTTCGACAGCCCCGACAGCATCGTGCTGTGCGGCAGCCAGCCGGACATGATCCAGCGCGCGCTGGATAAGCAGGTGGCCTGCCTGATCCTGTGCCAGACCGATGTGGAGCCGGCTTGGCTGGAAAACGCCGGCAAGACCTGCGTTATCTCCACGCCGCTGGACGCCAGCCGCGTACACCGCCTGATCTATCAGGCCACGCCCATTGCCCGGCCCTGCGCCACGGAGGGGCTGATCTCCTTCCATCTGGACGACTACATCGATGACGTGCGGGAGGTCGTGCTGAAAAGCCGCTACCGCTGCTACCCCGTGCTGGACGAAAACGAGAAGGTCGTCGGCACGTTGTCCCGCTACCACCTGCTGAAGCCCCGGCGCAAGCGGGTGGTGCTGGTGGACCACAACGAGCTGTCCCAGACCGTACCCGGCATCGATCAGGCGGAGATCCTGGGCATCATCGACCACCACCGTCTGGCGGACATCCAGACCCGGCAGCCCATCACCGTCCGCAACGAGCCGGTAGGCAGCACCAACACCATCATCACCTCCATGTATCAGGAGCACGGCGTCACGCCGTCGCCCCACATGGCTGGTTTGATGGCGGCCGCCATCCTGTCCGACACCGTTATGTTCAAGTCCCCCACCTGCACCAAGCGGGACATCGCCATGGCGGAGCGGCTGGCCCGCATCGCCAAGGTGTCCCTCAGCGATCTGGGACGGGAGCTGTTCAGCGGCAGCAACGACAGCCGCTCCGCCGAGGAGCTGCTGCGCAGTGACTTCAAGGAGTTCCACATCTCCGAGCAGGTGCTGGGCGTGGGGCAGGTCACCTGCATCGACTCCCAGAAGCTGATGGAGCGCAAGGACGAGCTGCTGGAGGCCATGCGCGCCGCGCAGAAGTCCAACAGCTACGACATGGTGATCCTGATGCTCACGGACGTGCTGCAGGAGGGCTCCCAGCTTCTGTATATCGGCAGCGACGAGACCATCCGAAACGCCTTCGCCGTGGAGCCCAAGGACAACATGGTGTTCCTTCCCGGTGTCATGTCCCGTAAGAAGCAGGTCATCCCCATGCTGACCACTCTGTGGGGTTGAGAAACAGCCTTGCCGCGCATTTTGAGGGCAAAAAAACATCCGCCTCCCGGCGGATGTTTTTTTGCTTTGTGATCGCTTACTCGGCCTCGGCCAGCGCCTTGGCAGCGGCAATGGCCTTCTCCTGCGCCGCAGCGGGGCAGTCCTCGTAGCGGACGAAGTTGAAGGTGAACGTACCGCGGGACTGGGTCATGGAGCGCAGGTCGATGGCGTAGCTCATCATCTCCGCCATGGGGACCTCGGCCTCCAGCACCGTCTCGCCGTCGCCGGTGGGGTTCATGCCCATCACGCGGCCGCGGCGCTTGTTCAGGTCGCCCATCACGTCGCCCACGAAGTTGTCGGGCACGGTGACCTTCAGCTCGCCGATGGGCTCCATCAGCACGGGCTTGGCCTCGGGCAGCGCGGCCTTGAACGCCAGGTTGGCGGCCAGCTTGAACGCGATTTCGGAGGAGTCAACGGGGTGGTAGGAGCCATCCACCAGCGTGGCCTTCAGGAACACCACGGGATAGCCGGCCAGCACGCCGTGCAGGCAGCTCTCGCGCAGGCCCTTTTCCACGGCGGGGAAGTAGTTCTTGGGCACGGAGCCGCCGAACACGTTCTCCTCGAAGATCATATCCTCCTGCTCGCTCTGGGGCTCGAAGATGATATGAACGTCACCGAACTGACCGCTGCCGCCGGTCTGCTTCTTATAGCGGCCCTGCTTGCGGACGGTGCTGCGGATCTTCTCGCGGTAGGCAACACGGGGGGTATCCAGCTCGGAATCCACGCCGAAGCGGGACTTCAGCTTGCTGCACAGCACATCGATCTGGATATCGCCGGCACCGGAGATCACGGTCTGGTGGGTCTCGGCGTTGTTGGTGACGGAGAAGGTGGGATCCTCCTCGTTCAGCTTGTTCAGGCCGGTGCCCAGCTTCTCGATCTCCTGCTTGGTCTTGGGAGCGATGGCCCGCTCATAGCAGGCGGGGGCAAAGGCCAGAGGCGCAAACTTCACATAGGTCTTGGGCTCGCACAGGGTGTCGCCGGTCTTGACCTTGTCCATCTTGCCGATGGCGCCGATATCGCCGCAGCAGATCTCCTTGGTCTCCTCGGTCTTCTTGCCCTTCATGACATACAGACGGCCCAGCTTCTCGGTGTTGCCGGTGGTCATGTTATACAGGGACATATCGCTGGTGACCTTGCCGCGGATGACCTTGATCATGGAGAACTTGCCGTACTGGTCGGAGATGGTCTTGAACACGAAGGCGGCGGTGGTGCCGTTGGGATCATAGGCGACCTCGATGGCGTTGCCGTCGTCATCCTCAGCGGCCACGGCGGGCATATCGGTGGCGACGGGCACCAGATCCACGATGGTCTGCATCAGCATCTCCACGCCCATGCCGGTGGCGGCGCTGCCGCACAGCACGGGGCAGACGCTGCCCTCGCGAACGCCCAGCTTCAGGCCCTTGGCCATATCCTCGGCGGACAGCTCCATGGTCTCGAAGAACTTCTCCATCAGCTCCTCGTCGGCGCCGGCGGCGGCCTCCATCAGCTCGGCGCGGAGGGCCTCCACCTCGTCGGCCATGTCGGCGGGGATGGCGCACTCGCCCTTGGCGTCGTATGCCTTGTTGTGCAGCAGGTCCACGATGACGGTGACAGCCTTGTTGCCGTCAGCCTTGGTGGCGACAATGGGGGCAATGGCGGTGCCGAACTTACCCTTGATGGCGTCGATGCAGGCAGCGTAGTCGGCGTTGGCCTCCTCCACACGGTTGATGAACATCATGCGGGGCTTCTTGCCCAGCATCTTCCAGGTGCGCTCCATGCCCACGGACAGGCCGTCCTTGGCGTTGCCCACGATGACGGCGCACTCGGCGGCGCGGATGGCGCAGACGGCCTCGCCGGAGAAATCGAAGTTGCCGGGAGCGTCCATGACGTTGATCTTCTTGCCCTTATACATGACGGGAGCAAATGCCAGAGAAATCGAGATCTGGCGCTTGATCTCCTCGGCGTCGTAGTCGCAGGTGGTGTTGCCGTCAACGGTCTTGCCCAGACGGTCCACACCCTTGGTCATAAACAGCATCTGCTCAGCAAGAGAGGTCTTGCCGGAGCCGCCGTGGCCCAGCAGTGCAATATTGCGAATGTCATTAGCAGTCATAGTGGTGATGTACTCCCTTCATTTTCTTGAAGTCCGCCGCCCACATGGCTGCGGACAGTAGCTCAACGTACCGATTATAGCTTATATTCCGGGGTCTGACAACCTCTATTTTATTGATTTGTATGAAAATTCCCGGCCATCGCCGGTTTTTTCGTCAACTTATACAATTATTTTTCCGCTCTGCTGGGCAGGTCGACGAGAACCCTGCCGTGGAACGAAAAAGGGATGCCTTCACCGGGGGTATTTTCCCCGGTCTACGGGAGACCGGATCACAAAACCGGCTCTCCCTTTTCGTCGATCGCCCATCCTGGAGCGGAATAGCTTCCGCGCTTCTCCCGCAGTATAACTGCCGCAGCGGCTTGGCGGCAATTTTATTCGCGCCGGCCGCGCCGGTGCCCGCCAAGGACGCCCCACGGCGTGGTTTTTCCGCCGCTCCATCGGTCGAAGGCTTTGTCCGTAAGAATACCATAAAACCCCGCCGGAATTGCTCCGGCGGGGTTTTGCTTTTGACCTTACATACAATTAATATAATGCCGCCGGCGGCCATCACTCCCCCCGCCGTGGCAGCGGGCCGCTGCGGGCGACGCCGGTGGACTCCCGTACCACCAGCGATGGCTGGCACTGCACGTGAAAGCGAGCCGCGGCGGAGGCCACCTGATTGTCCTCCAGCATACGGGTGCGGTTGATCAGCGTTGTCAGCGCCGACTGCGCCAGCACATCCGTATGGTGTTCGATGGAGGTCAGCGACACCCGCGACATACCGGAGAACAGCAGGTTATCCGACCCGATGACAGAAAAATCCTCCGGGATGCGATAGCCCCTGGCGATCAGCGCATCCATGACGCCGTAGGCCATCAGGTCGTTGACGCAGATCAGCCCGGTGATGTCGTTCTCATAGATCCGCTTATTCTGCGCCATGGAGTAGCCCACATGGTAGTGGAACGCCGTCTCCTCCAAATAGCCACTGCGGGCACTGTTGCTGGTCAGCATCAGCAGGTGATCCTGCCCCAGCGCCGGGGTGATCTTAGACAGCGCCCCGGCCACGCGCTCCGCCCGCGGCGTGTTGGAGCGATCCGACGAGTGGGTCAGAACGGCGATATTGGTATGCCCCAGCCCCAGCAGATGCTCCGCCGCCAGCGCACCCGCCCGGAAATTGTTCAGCTCCACAATGTCGCCCTGCCGGTTGCGCCGGTCGCAGACCGTCACAATGGGGATGCGGGCGCCATGGCTGGCGTACACCTCCTGATTGTCCGGCGGATAGAGGAACACCACGCCGAGATAGTGCTGCTTGATGGCGGTGGTAAGATAATCGCTCTCCAGCTCCGGGTCATGGTAGGTGCAGGCCGCCGTCACGCGGATGTCCCGCTTGGCCGCGTATCGATCCATCGCCTGAATAATCGCGGTATAAAACGGATTGGTCAGTTGGGTGGCGATCACCAACACGGTATCGCCCGTGGCAACGGACGTCCCCCGGAAGTTGTATTGCAGCGCGGACGCCGCCGCAAGGACGCTCTCCACCGTGGAAGCCGGAAAATTGGACAGCTTTCCGTTGAGTATCATGGACACCGTGGGCTGGGACACGCCCGCCGCCCGCGCCACGTCCTGCATGGTCGTTCCTTTTTTGCGCATGGAAGTTCCTCCCTGTCTGTTAAATCGGGGCGCCCCGGCTGAGATACATACCCGTGAGCAAGATTCTGCTCCCGCCGATCACCGTCCAGTATAGCACAAGAATAAAACCCGGTAAAGTCCCCACTTCCGCTCCCCCGCCGGAGCGGGAAATTTTTGTCCGTTTTTTACCTGTATTTTACCCCCACCAGACTGCCGACTTTACGCGCGTGCGCCATAGTATACAGGTCGGGCACGCAGGTCGAACGGCGGGAAAACTCCTCTCCCGGCGCATTTCAAGGGCATTTCTTTCTGCGCCTAATTATATTAGTAATATTTTGAATGTCAAGCAGAATGCTTTTTACACAAAAATTCCACCTCCCCCTTGTGTAAATCGTCAATTTTACAAATCTCACCGTGAAAACAGGAGAATTTTCGTCAGGATAGATTGACTTTGCCCGCCGAATGGGGTACACTTCCCCCATACAAGCGCTCACAGAAGCCACACTCTCCACCCAAATTTTTAGTAATATTATTAGTGGAAAGGACGATATATGGCAAAGATATACTTGGTACGCCACTGCGAGTCAGAGGGGAACGCCACCCGGCGCACACAGGCGCAGACAGACGCGCTCGTGACCGTGAAGGGCTACGAGCAGAATGAGGTACTCCGCCGCCGCTTTCACGGCGTACATTTAGACGCCATTTATGCCAGCGATACCTTCCGCTCCATCGCCACCGCCGACCCCATCGCCAAGGAGCGCGGCCTGCCCATCCGGGTGCGCATCTCCCTGCGGGAGGTCACCACCGGCGTATGGGAGGACATGGCGTGGGGCAATATCGCGCAGGAGTACCCCGAGGCCAATCAGGTCTGGTCGGACGCCCCCTGGGACAACATCACCCCCGGCGCCAGCTCCTTCCGCCAGGTCGCGGAAAACGCCACGCACTGTCTGCGGCGCATTGCCAGAGAGGTGGGTCGCGACGGCGCAGCCATGGTCGTCTCTCACTCCTGCACCATTAAGGCCACCCTCTGCATGATCGCCGGAAAGCCCATGTCCTGCGTCAAGGAGATGGGGCACGGTGACAACACCTCCGTTTCCCTGCTGGACGTGGACGAAAACGGTGTCATCCGCATTGAATACATGAATGACGACTCCCACCTCCCCGACCGCCTGCGGCGGTCCTGGGGCGGTGTGGCCGGCAGCGACATCAACATGGCCGTGTACCCCTGCCGTCTGCCGGAGCAGGCAGAGGAGCTGCTGAAGCTGGCCGCCGCCGACGCCGCCCAGCGCGGCGCGGACTTTGACGGCGCTGCCTATCTCCGCGAGGCGGAAACGCTGCTGAACCGGTACCCCGACCGCATCGCTCTCTCCTATCTCAAGGGGCAGCCAAGCGGCTTCATCCGCTTCGATCACCTGCCCGAGATGCCCGATGGCGACATTGCCGTGCAGCAGCTCTACGTCATCCCCGCGCTCCAGCAAAAGGGCTACGGCGAGCAGCTTTTCGGCTATGCCTGCCACGTCCTGCGCTACCAAGGTCAAAACCGCATCGTCATGCGTACCGACGGCACGCCGGAGGAAACCCGCGTAGCCAGCCGGTTCGCTATGGACGATATGCACGGCTTCCCCGGCTGCCGCGCCATGTACCTCTACTGTCCCCCCTGTCCCTACCCTGTTTTAGCATGAGGTCTACACCATGAAAACCATCTACATCTCCTCCTACTGCGTGTTCTTCCGGGACTACCCCGCCCTGTACGACATGGTGCGCGGCACAGACGATCTGGGCGTGGAGCTGGCGACAAGCTGGACATACCCGGAGTTCGACGCGCTGCTGGACGCGCAGGTCCAGACCTTCGCCCACACCTCCGTCACCATTCACGCCCCCTTCGTGGAAATATGCAACGAGGCAGGCTCACCGGACGCGCAGGCCATGGATCGCGCCTTTGAAAAGGCGTTCCGCTGGTACGACGCTTTCCACGCCACCTCCATGGTGATGCACACCCACGAAAAGGCCGTTTCCCCCGACAGCATCCCCCGGATGATCGAGCTGTCCCGCGAAAACGTACTGCGCGCGGCGGCGGAAGCCCGCCGCCGCGGCGTCCGGCTGACAGTGGAAAACGTAGGCTTTCCGGCAAAGAATTCCGCGCTCTTTACACAGGATGCGTTCGTGTCCTTTATCGAGAGCCTTCCCCCGGAGGTAGGCGCACTGATCGACACCGGCCACGCGATGGCCAACCACTGGGACATCCCGGACCTGATCCGCACCTTAGGCTCACGAATCGGCGGCTACCACCTCCACAACACCGACGGCGTTCACGACCTGCACCGCCCGCTTTTCGAGGATGGTCTGTGGTACGACGAGGACGCCGTCCTGCGGATGCTGGAAACAGCGGCCAAGTATTCCCCAGCGGCCGATCTGGTGCTGGAATACGCCCCCGGCACACACATCACCACCGAGCTGCTGCGCCGGGATGCCCGGCGCGTTCAGGAAATATGGCATAACGCCTGCGACCCCTCTGACCATCATTTGGCCTCTGCGCTAGGAAAGGAAACGACATGAAAAAGAGTTCAGAGCTTCCACTGGCAAGGCGCCTCGAAAAGAAAGGGCTTCCGTATCTTTTGATCCTGCCCGCCATGGCGCTTTTTGTCACCTTCACCTTCTACCCCTTCATCAAAACCATTGTTCTCTCCTTTGCCCTGACGGACAAGCAGGGAAACTTTTCCAAATGGGTCGGCTTTGACAACTGGGTACGCATCCTCTCCAAGCCCGCCTTTTGGAAGACCATCGCGATCACCCTGAAAATGGCGGCCATCAACCTGGTAGGCACGGTGCTTGTCGCCATGATCTTCGCGCTGCTGGCCAACCGTAAGGTGCGCTTCTCCAAGTTCTATCAGACCATGTACGCCCTGCCCATGGCCATCGCCTCCTCTCCTGCCGCCGCCATCTTCCTCTTCATCTACCGGCAGAAGAACGGTCTTCTCAACAACGTCCTCGGCGTGGAGCAGGCTTGGCTGCTGGATCAGTCCACCGCCATCTGGTGCGTCTGCGCCATGACCATATGGATGCACATCGGCACCAGCTTCATCTTCCTGCTGGTGGGCTTCCGCAATGTGCCGGAGGACTTGCTGGAGAGCGCGTGGCTGGACGGCGCAGGACCGTTCAAGCGCATCTGGCACATCATCCTGCCCATGGCGTCCCCTCAGATCTTCTTCGTCATCTTCATGAACATCGCCAGCTCCTTCAAGACCTTCGCGCAGATCAAGCTGCTGACGCAGGGCGGGCCGGTGAACAGCACTAAGACACTGATCTACTACATCTACGAAAACGCCATCCTTAACGGCCGCTTCGAGACTGCCTGCGTACAGGCCATCTTCCTGTTCCTGATGATCTTTGTCCTGACGCGGATACAGTTTATTTTCGAAGATAAGGTGGTGCATTATCAATGACTTCTGCAAAAACCGCACGCAAGCTCAAGAGCGGCAGCTCCTATCTTCTCAAGGCTATTTTGGGTATTGCATTCATTTCCCCTCTCATCATCGGCCTGGCCTTCTCCTTCCAGACGGAGGAATCCCTTGTCACCTACCCCCTCCACCTGTTTACGGATAACCCCACGCTTGCCAACTATGCCGAGGTCTTTCGCAAGGTCCCCCTGCTCCTCTACCTGAAGAACTCCGTCATCGTCTGCTTCTTCTCCATTTTAGGACAGGTGATTTTCGCCTCGCTGGCCGCCTACGCCTTCGTCTACTTTGACTTCCGCTTCAAAAAGGTGTTGTGGACGCTGGTGCTGATGACCATGATGGTCCCCGGCGAGGTGGTGGTCATCACCAACTACGTGACCATCCAGCACTGGGGCCTGATCAACACCTTCCTGGGTCTCGTCATCACCCATCTGATCTCCGGCACGGCTATCTTCATGATGCGCCAGTATTACCTGACGCTGCCCAAGGATTTCAAGGAGGCGGCCACCATCGACGGGTGCAGCGACATGGGCTTCCTGTTCCGTATCGCCACTCCCCTGTCCATCCCCACCATCTCCGCGCTGGCCATCTACCTGTTTGTCAGCATCTACAACGCCTTCTTTTGGCCTCTGCTGGTCACGAACAAGGACACCATGCGCACCGTCCAGATCGGCATTTCCTTCCTGGTCACCTCCGACATCATCAGCTACGGTCAGATCCTGGCCGGCGCCGTGGTGGCCATCGTCCCCTCCGTCATCGCCTATATCTTCGGTCAGGACTACATCATCAAGGGCATGACCGCCGGCGGCGTGAAGGGCTGATTTCCTCCGGCGCAGCCGCCCCAAGTGTATAAAGCGCCCCGTGCGTTTTATAAATAAAAAATAAGAAGGAGACACGTATGAAAAAGATTCTTGCATTGATCCTTGCGCTTGTCATGGCCCTTTCTCTGGTGGCCTGCGGCAAGCAGCAGGACGACCAGCAGCAGGACGTCGATGAGCCCAGCACCCCCATCGAGCTGGTTTGGTGGACGTACTTCGGCGACACCAACATCGGCTACCTGCAGACCATTCTGGATCGCTTCAACGCTTCCCAGACCAAGTACCACGCCACCATTGAGTATCAGGGCTCTCAGGCAGAGATGAACGCCAAGATCGGTTCTACCGCTCAGGCTGATCTGCCCGCCCTGTTCAGCGGCGCTGTGGAGAACGTGGCTATGTATGCCACCTCCGACTTCTGCACCCCCCTGCAGACCTTCATCGACAAGGATACCGAGGGTTGGCCCGAGCTGGAGCAGACCTGGGCTTCCATCCGCGCTGCCTATCAGGACAACGAGGGCAATCAGATCGGCTATCCCACCGGCTACAGCTACGGCGGCATCTTCTACAACGCTGACCTGTTCGACACTGCCGGGATCAAGGCCGAGGACATCCAGAGCATGGATGACCTGTATGCTACCTGCGAAACGCTGGTAAAGGGCGGCTACTGCACCTACGGTATTGGCTTCCACCCCGACGGCTTCTACTTCAACGGCGTTCTGGGCCGCGAGGGTCTGCAGGCGTATGACGCCGGCAACGGCTACGACGGTCAGATCACCAAGTGCCTCTACACGGATGGCGGCACCGTGCAGAACACCATCTACAATATGCTGGACAACTATCAGAAGCTGTACAAGAATAACCTCGCCATTGCCTGGGGTAGCGACTACCAGGGCGAGATTATTCCTCAGTTGGCTTCCGGCGACTGCGCCATGCTGATGGGCGTTGTGTCCATGACCACCAAGATCCTGAATTCCGTCAACGGTGCTTTTAACGTTGGCATCATTCCTCTGCCCTCCGCTACTGAGGATGGCAAGCGCACCGGTGAGCCCGCCGGCGGCACCGGCATCTACATCTGCAACAACGGCAACGAGGCACAGCAGCAGGGCGCCTATGAGCTGATCAAGTACATGAGCACCGGCGACGAGGCCGCCTACTTCTCCACCTGCACCGGCTACCTCGCTCCCAACCAGCAGACCTACGACAGCGAGGTCTATCAGAAGTACATGAACGAGACCTTCCCCGCCATCAAGGCCGTGTACGCGAGCCTCCAGAATTCTGACGACTCCGCCAACAACCCCTACATCCCCATCTCCAATGAGATGAAGGCCGCCAACAAGCTCTGCATCCAGACCATCACTGCTGATCCCAATGCGGACATCAACGCCGCCATGAAGGTCGCCTGCGACTCCATCCAGGAGGCCATCGACCTCTACAACATGTCCAACGGCTAACTTAAGCGACCCTGACAGGGAGCGGAGTCACGCTCCGCTCCCTGTTCTTTTCTTTGGAGGAACGGTATATGAAGAAACGGATCTATATAGCTTTTCTGTGCGCGGTCACGCTGCTTTTGACAGCGTGCGGAACGAAGCCCCCCAGCGATACAGACCTGGAGCTGGCGGCGGGCAACTACGCCTCCCGGGTGTTTGACACCTCCGAGGACAGCGGCAAGCTCACCGCCCGGTATCTGTATCTCACCAAGGATACACCCGCCAAGAACGACGTCATCACCACCGGCGACAGCACCGTCTACACCTCCCCCGACGGCAAGGTCATGCTGGTGGATTGCGCCAACCCCGCCTCCGGCGAGGATGTGGTGGCTCAGCTGCAGCGCATGGGCGTGGAGAAAATCGACATCCTTGTGGTGAGCCACCCCCATGCCGACCATATCGGCGGCTTTGAAACGGTGGTCAACACGTTCCCCGTAGAGCAAATCTATATGGCCGATCACACGTATAACTCCGACACCTATCGCCGCATGATAGAGCTCATCCGTGAAAAATCCATCCCCGTCACCTATCTCGAAACAGGCTCTACCTTCTCCTTCGGCGATGAGGTTTCCGTCACGTGCTACAACCCTCGCCCCGAGAATCTGCAAAATATCACCGCAGGCTTCATGGACGACAACAACTGCTCCGTCGCCCTGCGTATCGTCTACGGCCAGTCCAGCTTTTGGACCAGCGGCGACCTCTACACCAATCAGGAGACATATTTGGTGGACACCTACGGCGACGCGCTTGCCTCCGACGTGGTGAAGATGAACCACCACGGCTGGGACACCTCCAACTGCGGCGCTTTCGTAAAGACGATGCACCCGCTGGTGGCGGTGGCCATGCACGACAGCATTACAAGCCGCACCACTGCGCTGCGGTACTATGCCGCAGGCACGCAGACCTTCTACAACTGCGTGGACGGCGCGGTGAAGGTCTCCACACCGGGCGACGGCACTTACGACGTGCAGAGCCAGTTTATCCGCGAGCTGGACTACTTCGGCGCCCCCTCCGAGGACGGTCACTACCAGCTTCCCGCGGCGTAACTTTTCTCCCCACAGATACGCGAGGTGACACATGGGTGCAAACATCAAACGACTATTCGGAGAGGAGTTCAACTCCCTCCTGCTCCTTAATCTCATCACCGCAGCGCTGACGCTGCCGGTGGTGACGCTCGGCCCTGCGCTGGTGGCGCTCTACGGCACGCTCTATAAGGTCTTGGACGACACCTGCGACCGCAGCCGCGTCCGCCAGTTTTGGACGCTGTTTAAGGCGAAATTCTGGAAGGGCGTCCTTTTGGAGTTGACGGTGGGCGGCTACGGCGCGATGCTCCTTTGGTGCTCTGCGCTGGCCGGTAAGCTGGGCGACCGGGGCCTGGTGCTGTGGATGGTCACGGTGCTGATGGGTTCGTGGGCGGCACTGAGCAGCGTCTGCGTCTGCCAGCTCCTGGCTGCCACGGAGCAGCCCTTCGGCACGGCGCTCTGGAACGGCATCTGTCTGGCGCTGGGGCGTCTGCCTCTGTCGCTGCTGGCCGCTCTCAGCACCTACGGCGTGCTGATCGTGTGCTATCTGCTCTACCCCATTTCCATTCTGCCGCTGGCCGTGATCCTACTCTCCGCCATGGCGGCGCTGGCCGTCTCTATCCTCACGCCCGCCGTGCAGGATCTTTTCGCAGAGGACTGACCTTCTTCCCGCGAACCACACAGGAGGTGCATACATGGGCAAATCGTATATCTTGGCCGTGGATCAAAGCACGCAGGGTACAAAGGCGCTGCTGCTGGACGAACAGGGGCGCTTTCTGCTGCGCCGGGACGTCCCCCACCGCCAGCTCATCAACGACCAGGGCTGGGTCGGCCACGACGCGGGGGAGATCGCCGGAAATCTCCCCCGCGTCTGCCGCATGGTGATCGAGGACTCCGGCGCCGCCCCCGGTGACATCGTAGGCGTCGCCGTGACCAACCAGCGGGAGAGCGTCTGCGTTTGGGACGCGGACACCGGCCAGCCGGTTTCTCACTCCGTGGTGTGGCAGTGCAACCGTGCCGCCTCCCTCTGTGACCGGCTGGACAGCCCCGGGCTGCGGCAGGCCATACAGGAAAAGACCGGCCTGCAATTCTCCCCCTTCTTCTCCGCCCCCAAGGTGGGCTGGATTCTGGAGAACATCCCCGGCGCGGCGGAAAAAGCCCGTCAGGGCAGGCTGCGCCTCGGCACGATGGACACATGGACGATGTGGCAGATGACCCACGGCGCCGTCCACAAGACCGATGCCTCCAACGCCAGCCGCACCCAGCTTTTCGACATACACACCCAGCGTTGGGACGACGAACTGTGCCGCGTGTTCGGCATCCCGCCCTCCATGCTGCCGCAGGTCTGCGACTCCGACGCGCTGTACGGCGAGACAGATCTTTGGGGCCTGCTGCCCCACCGCGTCCCCATCCACGCGGCGGTGGGCGACTCCCACGGCGTAATGTTCAGCCATTTCTGCACTGAGCCGGGGGATGTTATGTGCGGCTTCGGCACGGGCAGCTGTGTCCTCCTGAACACCGGCAATGCCCCTGTCACCTCCCATAGCGGCATGAACACCACGGTGGCGTGGCGCACAGGCGGCGACACGGTCTACGCGCTGGAGGGCGTGGCGAACTACTCCGGCGCCGTGGTCACATGGCTCAAGGACAACGCCGGACTGATCGACGATCCGGCGGCCACCTCCGCTTTAGCTTACAGCGCCAACACCGGCGACCGCACCTACATGGTCCCCGCCTTCACCGGCATCGGCGCACCCCACTGGCGCTCCGACGCCACCGCTGCCTTCTTGGGCATGACCCGTCTGACGGGCAGGGCGGAGCTGGTTCGTGCCGCACTGGAAAGTGTGGCGTATCAGATCGCCGACCTGCTTTTCTGCGCCCAGCAGGACAGCGGCACGCCCCTGCGGGAGCTGCGGGTAGCCGGAGGCCCCACCCGCAACGAATACCTGATGCAGTTTGAAAGCGACATTTTAGGCTGTCCCGTGGTGGTGGCACGGCACGAGGAGCTTTCCGGCATCGGCAGCGCCTATATGGCAGGGCTGGCCATGGGTCTGTACGACCACGACGCCCTGCGCCGCATCAACGCCTCCACCATCTTCACCCCCCAGATGTCCCAGCCCCGCCGGCAGGCATGCCTTTCAGGCTGGAAGCACGCGGTGGAGACGGTGCTGCACTACTGACACATATTATTACCGAGAGGAGAAATTGAAAAATGTCAAAAAGGCTGTTCGTTTTTTCCGTTGACGCCATGGTCACAGAGGACGTAAACGCCCTGCGCCAAATGCCCAACTTCCAAAAATACCTGGCAGGCGGCAGCGAGTTCAAGGACGGTATGCGTACCATCTACCCCTCCGTCACCTACCCCGCCCACGTCAGCATCCTGACGGGCTGCTACGCCGGCAAGCACGGCATCACCAGCAACTTCGACTTCACCACCACCAACAAGGACGACAACTGGCTGTGGTTCAGCGACCGCATTCAGGTGGAGGATATCTTCTCCGTGGCCAAGAAGGCCGGGCTGAAGACCGCTTCCGTCTCATGGCCGGTTACCGGCTGCAATCCCAACGTGGACTACCTCATTGATGAGTACTGGATGCCGCTGCCCGGCGACACGCTGGCAAGCAGCTTCCGCCGCGCCGGCAGCAGTGACGAGGTCATCCGTATCATGGAGCGCCACACCGACCTGTTGGGTGAGGGCTGGGAGCTGGGCGGCAAGAAACACTTCATGCAGTGGCCGCAGGTGGATCGCTGGATCGTGGCCTGCACCTGTGACATCCTGCGCCAATTCCGCCCGGAGGTCACGTTCATGCACACCGGCGCGTTTGACATCACCCGCCACCACCACGGCGTGTTCAGCTCCTATCTGGACGAGTGCCGCGCCGATTTGGATCGCTACATCGGTCAGGTAGGCGACACACTTTCGGAGCTGGGCGTGCTGGAGGACACCAACTTCATCATGGTCAGCGACCACGGTCAGCGTGATATCAACCGCGCCATCAACCTGAATGTCAAGCTGGCAGACGCCGGACTGATCCATACCGACGAAAACGGCACAGTGACCGACTGGCAGGCCTACTGCTTCTCCAACGCCATGTCCAGCCTCGTCTACGTGAAGGACCCCTCTGACGAGGAGCTGGTCACCCGCGTACACGATGAGCTGAAGGCGCTGCAGGACGAGGGCGTGTTCGGCATCGGCCGTCTCTACACCGCGCAGGAGGCACGGGACGAGGAGCAGCTCTACGGCGACTTCTCCTTCGTCATCGAGTCCGATGGCTACACCTCCTTTGGCGACAGAGCCGTGCGCCCGCTGGTGCAGAACTTCGACGCCAGCGACTACCGCTTCGGCCGCGCTACCCACGGCTACATGCCGGACTACGGTCCGCAGCCCGTGTTCGTGGCCAAGGGTCCCGGCATCCGCAACGGCGTGGTGCTGGGTCGCGGACGGGTCATCGACGAAGCGCCCACCTTCGCCGCCCTGCTGGGTCAGCAGATGCCTTGGGCGGACGGCAGGGTCATCACCGACATCCTTCGCTAACCGCCGATTCATGTAATAAAATTAGTAATATTAAATGCTACAGGCATTGTGATATCCCCCAACTTGCCAACTGTCTATCGGCGCTTTTTATGCAATTCGTAGAAAGTTCCCGGAATTATCGCCAGATATATTGCATAAGTCACCCCATTGTGGTATCTTTTCAGCGAACAAAGCACCGCTCAATATTAGTAATTTTATAAACTCCGCTCCCCTTGTCCTTGCCGACAGGGAGCGTCCCCGGGCTTGAGAATTTTCATCAGGAGGAATACGAAATATGAGCACCTTTCCCACCAAAGAAAAGGCTCTCGGCATGTATCGCAAGATGTACGAGATCCGAAAGTATGAAGAGAGCATCTACTACCTGTTTCTGGAGGGCATCATGCCCGGCACCATCCACCAGTCTACCGGTGAGGAGGCCAGCGCGGTAGGTATGCTGTATGACCTGCGGAAGGAAGACTGGATGGCCTCCACCCACCGCCCCGCCGGTCACGACATCGCCAAGGGCATCTCCGTCAAGGCCATGATGTGCGAGATGTTCGGTGCCGCGGACGGCTGCTGCCACGGCATCGGCGGCGCCATGCACACCGGCGACATCTCCGTGGGTGCGATGACCGCCAATGCCATCGTGGGCGGCAACCTGCCTATCGCCGCCGGCGCGGCACTGGCCTTTAAGATGCGGGGTCAGGACAATGTGGTGGTCTGCTTCTTCGGCGACGGCGCTTCCAACGAAGGCTCCTACCACGAGACCATGAACGCCGCCGGCCTGTGGAAGCTGCCGGTGATCTACGTCTGTGAGAACAACGGCTACTCCGCCAACACCGCCATCTCCCTGACCTGCTGCCAGGAGAACGTGGCCGCCGACCGCGCCGCCGTGTACGGCATCCCCAGCGAGGTGGTGGACGGCAACGATGTGCTGGCCGTCAATGAGGCGGCCACCCGCGCCATCGCCCGCGCCCGCGCCGGAGAAGGCCCCACCATTTTGGAGCTGAAGACCTACCGCCACGGCGGTCATTCCCGCAACGACGCCTGCGGCTACCGTCCCAAGGACGAGGAAAAGCGTTGGATTCAGGATCACGATCCTGTGAAGATGTTCCGTGAGCGCATTCTGAAAGAGGGCGCTGCCACGGAGGAGGAACTCAAGCAGCTGGAGACCGCGGTGGAGACCGAGGTGGATGAGGCCGTGGAGTATGCCAAGACTGCGCCTCTGCCCGAGAACGAGTCCGCGCTGCATAACGTATTCTGGGAGGGTTAAGACCATGGCTATGATGTCTATTGCTGACGCTTATAAAAGCGCTATTGCAGAAGAAATGCGCAGAGACCCCAGCGTTTTCGTGCTGGGCGAGGATGAGGACATCCCCGGCGGTATGGGCGGCGCGTTCACCGTCACCAAGGGTATCGGCGACGAGTTCGGTGCGAACGTCCGTGTCGCCAAGGAAAACGGCTTTGAGATGAAGGGGCAGGACATCGGCAAGATCCGCTGCATCAACACCCCCATCTCCGAGATCCTGATCGCCGGCGTATGCGTAGGCTCCGCCATGAACGGCATGCGTCCCGTGGCCGACCTGCAATACGGCGACTTCCTGTTCTGCATGATGGATCAGCTGGTGAATCAGGCTGCCAAGATGTGCTATATGTCCGGCGGTACGGTACATGTCCCCATGGTCATGCGCGCCCCCTGCGGCGCCACCAACCGCGGCGCACAGCACGCCCAGTCTCTCGAGAGCTATTTCATCCACTGCCCCGGTCTGAAGGTCATCTGCCCCTCCACCGCCTACGACGCCAAGGGTCTGATGAAGCAGGCCATCCGCGACGACAACCCGGTGCTGGTGTTTGAGCATAAGCTGCTCTACGGCGGCAAGCGCAAGGAGGCCGGCCAGCTCAGCACCATGGGCGAGGTTCCCGAGGAGGATTACACCATTCCCTTCGGCAAGGCCGCCATCCGCCGCGAGGGCAAGGATGTGACCATCGTAGCCAATATGCTCATGTGGTACAAGGCCATGCAGGCCGCTGAAATTCTGGAGAAGGAGGGCATCAGCTGCGAGATCATCGATCCCCGCACCCTTGTTCCCTTCGACTATGACACCGTTCTGGAGTCCGTGGCCAAGACCGGCAAGCTGATGATCGTCCACGAGGACAATTATACCGGCGGCTGGGGCGCCCAGCTCGGCTCTTACGTGGCCGAGCATGCCATCATGTCTCTGGACGCCCCCATCGTCCGCGTGGCCGCCCCCGACACGCCCACGCCGTTCTCCCCCAAGCTGGAGAGCTTCGTGATCCCCTCCGTGGAGCGCATCGCCGACGAGGCCCGCAAGCTGGCCAAGCTGTAAGCAGGAGGAATGTACCATGACTGAGATCAAAATGCCCAGCGCCGGTCAGACCACCGACGAGGCTACCATCGTAGCCGTCCACGTCAAGCCCGGCGATACCATCAAGCGCGGCGACGTGCTGTGCGAGGCGGAAACGGACAAGGCCGTTCTGCCGGTGGAGAGCTTCGCCGCCGGCACGGCGCTGGCCGTGCTGGTCAACGAGGGAGACACCGTCACCGCCGGCACGGTTCTGGTGGTGGTCGGCAAGGACGGCGAGAGCTACGGCGGCGCTGCCGCCCCTGCATCCGCTGCCCCCTCTGCCCCCGCGGAGGAGAAGCCCGCCGCCCCTGTGACGGAGCAGGACGAGTACCTGCCCATCATCAAGGGCGCCGCCGTAGCTC
>ERZ1026848.150-NODE-150-length-38007-cov-9.115435_pt1 | contig 38007 bp, 36 predicted proteins | sample MGYA00380154_ERZ1026848 | MGnify/ENA primary metagenome ERZ1026848 (study PRJEB33269, sample SAMEA4719790) | human gut metagenome | biome: human-associated habitat; feature: organic feature; material: feces | place: Cameroon | collected 2013-10 ...
GCTATTTGCTTGGTCTGATTGGAATAAGCGGTCTATAGAAGAGCGCCAAGAAATGTTATATCGCTTAAGCGAAATGATTTGGGAAATGTCGTAAGCTGCGAAGCATGCTTATTTCCACCGGAACGTCACCATGCCATAGACATAGATGAACAGGATGGCCACGGGGACCACATACTGAAACATCGGCTTCATCCATTGCCGCACCTTCAGGCCCCGGCCGGCGTTGGCCTCCAGCAGGAAGCTGTCCCATCCCCAGCCGAACCGGTTGCAGCAGAACAGGGCAAACACCAGGGACCCCAGGGGCAGAATGTTGTTGGACACCAGGAAATCCCACAGGTCCAGCCAGGAGGTGCCCTCTGCGAAGGGCTGGAAGTGCAGCACGCTGTAGCCCAGGGCCGTGGTCAGCGCCACCAGGAAGATGCACCCCCCGCAGACCAGGCACCCCACCGGGCGGCTCCATCCGGTAAGATCCCGCACCATGGCCAGTATCTCCTCGCACACCGCCAGCACTGTGGACAGGGCCGCAAACACCATAAACAGGAAGAACAGGGTTCCCCACCAGCGGCCGCCATTCATGTGGTTGAACACGGTGGCCATGGTGTCAAACAGCAGGCTGGGGCCGGCGTTGACCTCCACCCCATAGGTAAAGCAGGCCGGGAACATGATCAGCCCCGCCACGATGGCCACAAAGGTATCCAGCAGGATGATGTTCACCGACTCCCCCATCAGGGACCTCTCCTTGCCGATGTAGCTGCCGAAAATGGCCATGGCCCCCATGCCCACCGATAGGGTGAAGAATGCCTGGTTCATGGCGCCCACCACCACGCTGCCGGTGATCCTGGACAGGTCCGGCACCAGGTAAAACCGCAGGCCCTCCGCCGCGCCGTCCAGGGTGAAGCTGTGAACGGCCAGCACCAGCATCAGCAGCAAAAGCAGCAGCATCATGTATTTGGTGACCCGCTCCAGGCCGCTCTGCAGCCCGAAGCACAAAACGCCGAAGGCCATCGCCACCGTCACCGCCAGATAGGTCACGTTGACGCCCGGGTCCGCGATCATTGCGGAAAACCCCAGATTCTGGCTGTTTCCCGTGAGAAACTGCACGAAATAGTACACGATCCATCCGGTGACCACCGTGTAAAACGCCATCAGGGCGATGCTGCCGAATAAGGACACATACCCATGGATGTGCCATTTCTGACCCTTTTTTTCCAGCTTCTGATACATGTGGATGGGGCTGGTCTGGGCCGCCCGGCCCACGCAGAACTCCATGGTCATGATAGGCAGCCCCAGCACCACCAGGCACAGCACATACAACAGCACAAAGCCGCCCCCGCCGTACTGGCCGCACATCCACGGGAATTTCCACACATTGCCGCAGCCGATGGCGCACCCGGCGGACAGCAGGATGAACCCCAGCCGGGACCCCAGCTTCTCGCATTCCATATCGTCTCTCCTTTTGCATTTTTATTCACCTTAGTGTGGAATTATCCTATCAAATATTCCGTCTCGCGTCAAGAAATGATTAAATTTTCACAATGCTTTCCCTGCTTCCCTTTTCCGGGAAGCCTGGCAGGTCTGAATTAACCGCCCGAAAAAATTGCAAATACGCTCCAAAATTGGGTTAAATATCCAATTTTGGAGCGTATTTGTTCATCATTGAGGATTATTGATCGATTTTTTCTTTGGCCGGAGGAGTTGATTCCGGGCTTTCCTGAAGATAGCCGGAATCCACAAGGGCCTGAAGGAAATTACCGAAGGATGGAGCAATTATCTCAGTCGTTGTTTCGTATCGTTCTGCGGCGTCATTTATGATTGATTCAGTGGATAATCCAGATTTAATTTGTGAGAAAAAGTATGCTCCGGTTTCGTTCAGCCCTTTGACATACGGTACCCTGCCGCGAGCGGGTCCGGTTGCCACCAGGAATTGTTCATCGCAGATTTCTGCAAGAACTACTCCGGGAATAACGGTATATTTCATAGTTTTTCACCATTTTTATCACTTTTTGCCAGATTCATCGCAGGGTCAGACAGGGCTGCCGCCAGGGTATCTCTGCACAATTGGGCAGATTGGATATCTCCGCGGTTTTTCAGAAGCCAGACCGGGCTTTTCAGCATATTTTCAGCGATTTTACAGGCAGATTTCACTTCCTGCTCTGTATTGCAATCAAACAGGAATTGGGAAAAGATTTTTCCGGCGGATTCGTGAACGGTCAGTCGTCTGATTTCGTTGATTTTGGCCTGTTCCAGAAATATAATTCCGCCCAATTTAGCGGTCAGCCGCTGAGACATGTTTTCTTTGCCCGTCCAAGGGGATGAAGTGACAAATACTTGGTCATTTTCCATATATACAATGGGTTTATCCCCGTTGATGATCTGAACCGCATCGGGACAGAGGAGCTTCCACAGGCAATAATGGGTGGATTTGCCGGTGCCGCTGGGGGCGGTAATAAGCCAAGCCAGGTCCTTCCAGATAAAGGAAACGGCATGGAACACGATGCGGCCGAAAGCCGTGATGGCAGAGGAGATAGCGGGACACAGCTCCATATATTCCACATAATATTCCGGGTTCCCGGGCTGGTAAATACTGGCAGCCTTCCGGAGCCGCTGGGGCGGAATGCGCACTGACGGAATGTCCCGGTCATTTATGGGACAAGGCGGGATATCCCGGGTCGTCCCACCATTCTTTTCCAGATACGGAGAAAAATACGGATAGTATTCATCATAGGCGGTGATCACGTCTACGGGAACACCGGCAAGAACAAGTCGTCGTTTCATGGATAAAAATTCGTCATGTGTGAGAAGCGGAGGGATGGATGAGCCATCCCTCCGCTTGTGGTGTTTCAGCCGATGATGTTGCCGTGCTGGTCCACGGTGACCTGCTGGCCATCGGGCAGGGTCACAGCATAGCGGCCATTGCCGATGCTCTGGACAATCCATGCACTGGGCAGCGGAGGCTCTGTACCAGCAAAAGTTTCCTGGAGTTCAGGAGGAATAAATTGTTTGTTCATGGTTTTCTCCTTTCCTCACTTCCAAATGGTGCGGGTGTTATAGTGCAAGGTATGGTTCTCGCCAAGGACCGTGGTACCATCCTTGGTGACCCAATAGGGGGTGACCTCCAGGGTACCAGAGCCGGAGAGACTCTGCTGGGTGATCATGAGCTTGGCATTGCGGGCAACGCCGAACAGGCCGGAGGCCGTATAGAACAGCCGATAGCGGTTGGCGTAGGCAACAGGCACCTTCACGCCGTCCACGATGATGCCGCTCTCCTGATAGTTGGCCGGGTTATCCACGGCGGAGATCAGGGTGACGCCGCGCAGGCGGAACAGACCATTCCGGACATAGTGCAGGTCCAGATAGGAATCGCTGACATACTTGGCGTAAATCGTGGTATCCTGGGTAATACTATCCAGGTTGGCAGGAGTAGTGCAGGCCTCATCGGTGAACCAACCGGCAAAGACCTTGCCAGCGGGGGCCTGGTAGCTGATCTGGTCACGGACGCTGGTGCCACAGGGAATTTCCACCTGGGTGGTCTTGTTGCTGTCCCTGACGGTGACGGTGACGTTCTCCACAGTAGGTGTCTCCTGGGCAATGGGGGTACTGTCCGCCAGATAGGAAGCAAAGGTCATCAGCCGGGTAGCTGTCTGCGTATTCTTTGCATAGACGGGATTGCTCGCATCGCCAGTATCCTCGGTTTTAAGTTTTTGATAGCCAACACCCTGATAAGTCGCAGTGCGGGTTACGCCGCTGGTGACCTTGACACCGTCCAGGGTGATCCAGTAGGGTGTGTAAGTGGTCGTAACGTTGGCATTCTTCCAAACAGCCTGAGCCAGACCATAGCACGCGATGAAGCCCTTGTCATAACCGGGAACAACGTTCGTTACGGTGTAGGTCTGGGTATTGCCGTCCTTGCGCTTGAGCTCGACACTCTGGAAGCCAGCAGACTGGCCCGGGGTCAGGCTTACCACCTTGGTGCTGCCCTGATTGTCGCCGGTAGAATAGTCGATCAGCGTATTCTGACTGGACAGCATATCTTCACCATTCACGGTAAAGCCCACACCGGCATAATACTCGCGGTCAATACCGGCCATCATATAGAAAGCGATGACATCCAGCTTGTTATCCTGATTGTGCTCCCAACCGACAAGAGCCTTGGGAATCAGGTACGCGTTGGGCACTTCCCAGATATAGTAGGTTTCGCCAGCCTTGGGGGCGAAGCTGAGGCCGGTTTCGCCCTCGGCGAAGGGATAAACCTCGGTACATGCCTCGCTGTTGAAAGCTCCGCCGTAGAGGTAGGTACCCTCAGTGACGGCATTGCCGTCCTTGTCCTTGTTGACCTTGTCGGTGAGGTTGAAGCTGGCGCTGACGGTATAGGTATCCGTCCCCACCGTCTCAGCCGCACCGTTCTCGTCCATGCGGACGTGAACCACGTTGAAGGTCTGGTAGTAGGCGAACCAGACGTGCTGGTTGGAGTTGGCGGCGGTGAGGGTCACATCCACGGAGTTGCCGGGGGTCAGGTTGCTATCGTTGAGAATGTAGCTGCCAAAATAGTTGTAATTGGCCACATTATCATGGGAAACCGTGTAGGGGATGTTATAGGACAGGCCAGTGGAGCCGTTCTCTTCGTGGTAAGCAGCGGTCTTGACCTGCTTGGCCAGGGCGGGAGACTCCACCACGGTGCCGTTTTCGTTGATGGGCTGGCCCTGGTCATTGACCAGATAGTAGTGGACCAGGATGTTGCCGCCGCCCACGGTGACCTGGGGAACCGGGAAGGTGCCCACGGTGTCCTCGCTCAGGTAGTTCTTATAGCTGAAGGTGGCACTTTCATTGGCATCCAGCACCTCACCGGTGGAGGGATTGTAGCCCTCCCTAACGGTGACCTTGTACTTCATGATGGGGTTGTCGCCCTCGCGGACGCTGCCGACCGTCCAGTTGATCCGGCGAGCGTCAACATCATAGGTGGCGCTGCCCTGGCTGATATAGACGTCCGCGTTACCGGCGTCATAGACCACCTTGTCGGTGGTGATGACAGGGGCGGCACCGGAGAAGCTCAGCTGGACCTTGTCGCCCATGGTATCGGCCACGGAGCCATTGGACGCGGCGATGGCGATGCTGCCGGCGATGGCCTCAAAGGCGGCGGTGAGCTTCTCCTCCACGTTGTCATCCTGGCCAATGGCGTAGTAGCCCTTGGCAGCATCGGTGGCGCAGGCCTTCAGGGTGTTCTCGCCGTCGGTACCGGCCTGGAGGGCCACGGAGAAGATGGTGGTCCCGGCGGCCTTGGCCTGGTTGGCCTCCCAGATGGTGGCGACGCTATGATCAAGAGAGTAGCTATTCACTGTACGACTTTTGCCATGTTCACACGTTATAGCGAGATTAATCTCTCCCGGCTCATACTTTCCACTGGTCTTTGCATACCCCGTGCCCACCAGTTCGTAGCTACAGCCAGTCACCGAAATCGTGGAGCTGTCGACCTTGCCGCCTGAAACCCAATCTCCCCATTGATGACCACCACGCCAATCGATGTAGCAACCAGTCCAACCAGCTGTCCCGGTAAGGCGATAGCTGTAAGTGGGCTCACCATCGGACAGGATGACAATGTTCTTCAGATTGCCTGCGGGAGAAGAATCCAGCAACTGCTGGGCCACATGGATACCGGCCTGCTGGTTGGTACCGCCGTTGGCGTAGGTGGCCTTATCCACGGCAGTCTCGAAGGCAGACAGCTCGGAGGCCGTATAGAAGTGGCCGTCGTTGTACGCCGTGGCCTCATCAATAAAGGTGACAATGGCAATGCGGGTGGCGCTCCCTTCGGTAAGCAGCTTCTCACCGAAGGCCTTAGCAGCCGCGCGGGTGTTGGTGAGCTTGCTGCCCTCATCCATACTGCCGGAGCAGTCGATGACCAGAACCACGTCGGAGGTTGTCTTGTAGTTCTTGCCCTGGATGCCCAGGGTGACCTCCCAGAGGTTTTCCTGGCCTTCCACGGCCTTGGCGTCCTTGTCCAGCTTGATGGAGCCCTCAGCAGGCCACACGGGCTGGGTGGACTCCGTGCCGCCGCCGGTCTCTTCGCCTTCGGCAAACGACGGCAGGGCCACCAGAGACAGGGCCATGACCAGCGCCAGCACAAGGGCCAACGCCTGTTTCCATTTCTTCATATCCTCGTTCCTCCCATTGCGTTTATTTGCGCGGTGCGCATTATTTTCAGGCCCTAACGGACCTAATTGAAGATGCGACAACGCTTCCGCCGCCGGGATGCCGGTCCCAGCTGCGGAATGTTATTATAGCGCATATCGGTATCGTTTTCAAGTGTAATTTTGGTTTTCCAAAGTTTATTGCTATCTGGTTATTATTCTATCACAAAGTCATGTCGAATGCAAGTGCATTTTCAGGGGATAAGGGAAATTTTTCTGGATTCGACGGGTGGATTGTGCTATAATATGTGTAATTAATCAACAGGGCAGGAGGGCAATGTCCATGAACGAGAGGAAAACATCCAAAAAAACGGGATATCCCAACAGGGATGCCCGGGACTTCTTTTTACGGGATCTTGACGGAAAACCGGTAAAGGGTCCGAAAAAACCGGAGCGGCCCGGGTCTGAGCCGCCCATCATGGCGGTGTATGCCGCGCCAGTGGTGAAGGAGAAGAAATGAGCGGGTTCCGGCTGCGCAGCTGCGTGTGGGAGCTGACGCTGGCGTGCTGCTTCGGGTGCCGGTACTGCGGGTCCGCCGGGGGGCGGGCCAGGGCCGACGAGCTGTCCACGGCGGAGTGCCTGGACACGGCGGACCAGCTGGCAGAGCTGGGGTGCCGGAGGGTGTCGCTGATCGGGGGCGAGGTGTTCCTGCGGCGGGACTGGGCGCAGATCGCCGGGCGGCTCACCGGCCGGGGCGCGGCGGTGGCGGTGATCACCAACGGGTACCTGATGTCGCCGGAGGTGCTGGCGCAGCTGCGGGAGACCGGCGTGGAGTCCGTGGCGGTGTCCATCGACGGGCCGGAGGACGTGCATGACGCCGGACGGCAGGCGGGCAGCTTCCGCCGGGCCATGGACGCCGTGGGGGCGCTGGTGAAGGCCGGCATCCCGGCGTCGGTGATCTCCACCCTGCGCAGGGACTGCGTGGGGCGGCTGGAGGAGCTGTACCGGGTGCTGGAGGGCTCCGGCATCGCCGCATGGCAATTGCAGGCGTGCTCGCCTATGGGCAACGCCGCCCGGGGGCTGGACTGGCGCATGGACCCGGCGGAGGTGATCCGCTTCGTGGAGAGCCACCGGGACCGCGCGCCGTTTATGCTGGGTGCGGCTGACAACGTGGGCTACTTTACAGAGGAGGAGCCGGGCCTGCGGGGCGCCGACGGGGCCTGCTTCCAGGGGTGCCGGGCGGGAATCTCCGCCATAGGCATCGACAGCGTGGGAAACATACGGGGGTGCGAGTCTATGTATGATGAGCGGTTCATCGAGGGAAATCTGCGGCAGCGGCGGCTGCGGGACATCTGGGAGGACCCGGAGGCGTTTGCGTATAACCGGCGGTTCACCCCGGAGCTGCTGACCGGAGACTGCGCCCGGTGCCGGATGGGGCCGTGGTGCGCCGGAGGGTGCCGGTCGTATAACTATTTCGTCCACGGGAAGCTGTATGAGGCGCCGGTGTGCGCCGGAGGCGCCAAATGAGCGCCGGGGCGGCAGCCGTGGGGCTGCGGCTGCGGCAGGAGCGGCTGAAGCGGGGCTGGAGCCAGGAGGGCCTGTGCCGGGGCATCTGCGCGGCGTCGTATCTGTCCAAGATCGAGCAGGGCCGGGTCCAGGCCGCGCCGGAGCTGCTGGCGCTGCTGATGAAGCGGCTGGATCTGCCCTGGTACGGCGAGAATCTGCCGGAGCTGGAGGGGCTGGTGGAGCGGCGGTACGCGCAGCTGCTGGACGGAGAGCAGGAGGCGTTTCAGGACAGCCGGGCGGCGTTCTCCCAGGCGCTGGAGACCATCCTGTCCAGTCCCCTGGCGGCGGACGGCCTGGTGCTGGACGCCGTGGACCGGCAGGACCCGTCGGACATCCCGGCGGCGCTGGAGCCGTATCTGGACCGGCGGCAGCTGGCGCTGCTGCGGATCGTGCAGGACCGGGAGCCGGAGGCGGTGCGGCTGCTGCCGGAGGCGTACTGCTTTCTGATGGCGGGCATTGCCGGGTATGAGCAGGGCGGCGACTATACCGGGGCCATGGCCTATCTGCGGCAGGGCTGCGACCTGGCGGCCCGGGACGGCCGGGTGCGGCTGATGCTGGAATGCCGGCTGATTATGGGCGGCGTATGCTGCAACCGGCTGGACCTGGACGGTATGGAGGAGCACTATCGGGCGGCGGAGCGCATGGCCCGGGCCCTGGGACGGCAGGAGGACCTGCGGGCCATGGCCTATAACCGGGCTGCCACCCAGGTGGAGTGCGGCCGGTATCAGGAGGCGTATGGGTATTTTTCCGCCCTGGAGCGGCCCCGGGTCATGGAGCTGCACAAGCTGGCGGTGTGCTGCGAGGGGCTGGGCCGGACCCGGGAGGCTCTGGACGCCCTGGACCGGGCGGAGACGGCCCCGGAGAAGTATCCGGACCGGGCTCTGTGCATGAAGATCTGCGGGCTGGTGCGGCGCAGGCTGGAAAACCCCGGCTATCTGCGGGATCCGGATTACGGCGCGGCGCTGATGGACGTGTTCCACCGCTGCCGGAGGGAGCTGCCCATCGGATACGCGGGGTTCCACCTGCCCTGGGTGCTGGAATGGCTCACCGCCGGGCGGCAGTATAAGCTGGCGTATGAGCTGGTGCGGGAATTCCCCCTGGTCCCCGGGAGAAGCTCATGACAGCGGCGGCGCTCTTTTTTGACAGACTGAACAGGCCATCAAAAAAGCAGGCTTGCCTCCGCCTTCGGAAAGGAAGATCGTTACGAAAGAAACCCATCAGGGGTGTCTTTCGTTTTCAATCATCGCATTTTCAGAACTTTTATAGAAGTTTTGAAAATGCCTTTCAGCCTGTCAAAAATCCTTTTTGACAGGCTGAAAATCCCTCCGGCCGGAGCCGGAGGGATTTTGCTATGCTTCCGTCAGTCTTCCATCAGCTCCTCCAGGCGGCGGCGCTTGGTCCGGGCGTCGCCGGTCAGGTGCAGCTTGGAGTAGATCTGGTTGATGTACTGCTTCACCGTTCCCTCGGACAGGAACAGCTGCCCGGCGATCTCCCGGTTGCTGAGCCGCCGGGCCATCCGCTGGGCCACGGCCCATTCCCGCTCTGTCAGAGCGGCAAAGGTCTCCGGCCGCTGCCGGACGATCTGCACCGCCTGGCACCCGGTCTGGAAGCTCTGGCCGAACCGGGCGGCCCGGGCGGCAAAGTCGTCCCCGGCCTCCGGCAGCACCTCCCGCAGGTACCGGTAGCAGGCGGCAAAGGGCAGCACCAGCCCGTCGGGCCGGGCCATATCCGCCGCCTGCCGGACCAGAGCCGCAGCCTCCCGGCGTTTGCCCAGCCGTTCATAGGCTGCGGCAGTCTGCGTCAGCACATAGATCTCCACCAGGGCGTAGTACATCCCCCGGCACAGAGCCAGCAGCTTATCGCTGCCGCCGATGACCCGGGCATAGGCCCCCTGGGCCAGGAATACCTGGTTTTCGATCATCCGCATCATGGGCACGCAGGGCCCCAGGAAATTCACCGTATCCAGCCGGTGCTCCCGGAACAGGGAGGGGATGCTCTCCTCCTGCCCCAGCAGCGCCAGACACCAGGCGCTGCTGCTGTCGAAAATGTGCAGCCACATGGCGTTGTGCCGGCCCAGCAGCTGCTCCCGGCGGCGGCGCAGGTCCGTCTCCGGAGCTTTCCCGGCGGCCAGGGCCAGCCGCATTTCCAGAAAGTCGCAGCAAAGAGCCATATTTTCCTGGCCGCTGCCCCGGATATCTGCCCGGGCCCGCTCCAGAGCAATGGCCGCGTCGTTGAGGCGCCCCTGGGCCAGGGCCGCCTCGCCCTCCATGATCCGCTGGGCGCCCATGCCGTGGCCGCCGGTGATCTTGTAATAGTGGGGCATGCAGTCGTCCATCTCCGCCAGCTCCCGGGAAAGCTGCCCCGGGGTCCGGTGGAACATCATCAGCACCGACGGCGACCCGAAGGTCCAGCTGCCGCGGCTCTGGATGCTGACGGCCTGGTCGGTCATCTGGCGGCTGGCGCTGCGGTGCAGGCGGCTCATCTCCGTGATGTCGTTGTAATGCAGGAAGCTTTCGATCAGGTCGCACTCTCCCAGCAGATTGCCCCGCTGCCGGGGCGTCATGTCCGGGTGATTCCGGACGGATTCCAGCAGCAGCGCCTTCAGCTGCTGCATCCGGGGGATCTGCCCCCAGGTGAACATCCGCCGCATCAGCACCAGCAGGGCTGTGGGGTGCTCCATCAGCACCCGGTCACCGCAGCAGTCCAGCAGCTCCAGCACCTGCTGGGGCCGCAGGGCCGCCAGCAGAATGCCCGCATCCCGCTGGATCACGTCCAGGGCCGCGTCCCACCGGCCGCATTTGCCGAAGGCGGCCAGGGCCTGCAAATAGTCCCCCCGGTCCGCGTACCAGCGGCCGTACCGGGCCCGGTATTCCGCCTGCTCCTCCGGGGGCAGGGCGTCAAAATCCCGCTGGGCGCAGGCCTTCATCATGTGGTGGAACCGGTATCCCCCGCCGGGGAGCCGGGTGACAAAGGCGTTTTTCGCCGTCAGGTCCGCCAGGATCTCCGGTGTGTCCGGCTGGCCGGTAATATACCGGGCCATGTCCCCGGTGAACTCGTCGGCCTGACCCATAACCGCCAGGAACCTCTGCCGCCGGGGCGGCAGGGGCCGCAGCATGGCGGCGGTGAACATCTCATAAATGTCCGTTTCCCCGGGGTCCGCTCCCTGCTCCGTCAGGGCCCGGAGCCGCAGGTAAACGGCGGCCATCCAGCCCTCCGTGGCCTGCTGCAGCTCTGCCAGCTGCTCCTGGTCCAGGGCCGCGCCGCAGCGGTGGACATAGGCCGCCAGCTCGCCGCCCTCCAGCCGCAGCTGCTCCGCGCCGATGCGGTGCAGCCGTCCGCCCAGCCGCAGCACCTGATCCCCGGACAGGATCCGGTCCCGGCTGGCGGCGATGAGGTGGACGTTTTCCGGCAGTCTCGCCGCCAGTTCGCATAAAAACCGCGCCATCCGGGGATCAGGCAGCAGGTGCAGGTCATCTGCAAACAGATACCAGGGCTCCGGCCGCCGCAGCTCCCGGCACAGGGTATCCACCAGCAGGCCGGTGGCCGCCGGATCCGTGGGGCAGTCAAAGCCCTCCAGGGCGGTCAGTCCGGCGGCCCGAAAGGCCCGCCGTCCGCTTTCCCACAGGGCAGGCAGACTGTCGGAATAAATGCTGACGCGGATGGCCGAGCCCGGCGGCTGGGCCGCCAGAAACCAGTTTACCGCCGTGGTCTTTCCGTAGCCCATAGGGGCCGTCACCGTGGTCAGGGCGCAGCGGCCCATGGGCTCCAGGCTGGCCTGGAGCCGGGGGGATACATAAATTGCGCCGGGGTCCGGCTTTCGTCTTGCCATGGAACAATTGCCTCCTTACCGGGCCATATAGGCTGCGGCGCGCTGTGTCAGCTTGCTGTATACCCGCTGGACCATCCACGGCTCCGTGGACGCCTCCAGCGCCTCCCGGGGCGTGAACCAGGCCACGCCGCTGTTTTCGTCGGGCTTCTGCCGCAGCGCCCGATCCCGGGCGCCCAGCAGATAGGTGACGTTCATGTGAATGTGGCTGGGGACATACTGCCCCCGCTTTTCGTGGCCGTCCACCGTCAGGCACTCCAGGGAGAAGATCCCCGGGTGCAGCAGCTCCAGCTGCCGCAGACCCGTTTCCTCCGTTACCTCCCGCATGGCCACCGCCAGCAGATCCCGGTCCCCGTCGGCGTGTCCGCCGGTCCAGGACCAGGAGTGATAGAGGTTGTGATACACCATCACCACCTGCCGCCGGTCCGGGCTCAGGACCCAGGCGGAGGCGGTCATATGGGCGGTGAGGTTCTCCCGGTCAAATGCATCGGGATGTCCCGCCAAAAACCGCAATATCCCGGTTTTGTCCCGCTGCTCCTGGGGACAAAGCGGGACAAAATTTTCAATATCCCGTATAATATCCATATCAATCCTCACTATCCGCTATCAGGTCCCGGACAATGGCGGAGGCCATCAGGATGCCGGCGGTGGAGGGCACCCAGGGCACGCTGGCGGGCACGCTGCGCCGCCCGGGGGACGGGGCCTCCAGCTGCCGGGTCTCGGCGGCCGGCTCGGGACTGTACACCACCTTCAGGTGCCGGATGCCCCGGTCCCGCAGCTCCCGGCGCATGACCCGGGCCAGGGGGCACACGGAGGTTTTGGAAATGTCCGTCACCTGCAGAAGGGTGGGGTCCAGCTTGTTGCCGGTGCCCAGGGCGGAGATGATGGGGATACCCCTCTCCCCCGCCTGCTGGATCAGGTCCAGCTTGCAGGTCACCAGGTCGATGCAGTCGGCGATATAGTCGAATTTCCCGGCGAAAAAGTCCTCCCGGTGGGCGGCGTCATAGGTGGCGCACAGGGGGTGGACCCGGATGTCCGGGTTGATGTCCCGGCACCGCCGGGCCGCCGCCTCCGCCTTATACTCCCCCACGGTGGAGGACAGGGCGTACAGCTGGCGGTTGATATTGGTGAGGCTCAGAGTGTCCTGATCCACCAGGGTCAGCTCCCCCACCCCGGAGCGGGCCAGGATCTCGGCGGCGTAGCTGCCCACGCCGCCCAGGCCGAACACCGCCACATGGCAGCGGGAGAGCCGCTCCAGGGCCCGGTCCCCCAGGACCATTTCCGTGCGTAAAAATCTGTGTTCCATAGCGGTCTCCTTGTCGGATAACAGTGGAAAAGAGGCTGGCAGCCGCCAGCCTCTTTTTTGTTGCGTAATGGGGCTCAGCCCACGTACTTCATGCCGGAATTCTCGGTGGCGGTGATGTCCTTGACCAGGTTGGCGGACCACTCGGAGTAGTCCTTGTTCATCATGGCGTTGCGGACCTGGACCATCCAATAGGGATCGTCGGTGCCCACGAAGTACATGACGTGGTAGCCGATGTAGCTGCCGCCGGCGGCATCGTTGGCCACGATGCCGGTATCGCCGGCCTTGCGGCTGTCGTCAAAGCACCAGTCGTTGAACTCGCTGACCATCTGGCCCTTATAGACCTGCTCATACAGGCCGCCGTTGGTGTTGGAGCCGGGGTCTTCGGACAGCTTGTTGGCCAGGGCCGCGAAGCTCTCCTCGGTGGCGTCGCCGTCCTTCCAGGCCTGGAGGGCATTCTCGGCCTCCTGCTTCTTGCCGGCCTTCAGCTCCTCCAGCTTGGCCTGGTAATCGTCGGCCTTGCTGTCCAGGCTGGAGGTGTCCACCTTGAACAGCATGTGGCGCACGTCCACGGTGTTGTAATCGTTGCGGCCGCGGCTGTGGAAGATCAGCAGATAGATGGAGGTGCCGTTTTCCACGAGCTCGGTGTCGCCGACCTGGCGGCTGTCGTCAAACACCCATTTGGTGGCGGCATCGCCGCTGTAGGTGCCGGACTCGGGGTGGGAATAGGTGGCGATGGACTCATATTCCTTGGCGGCCTTCTCGGGCAGGATGCCGGACTTGACGGTCTCCAGCACGGCGGCGGCGGCGTCCTTGGCCTTCTGCAGGGCGGCGGCGCTCTCCTCCTCGGTGGGCTGAACGGTGTTGCCGTCGGCGTCCTTGGTGGAGGCGGCGGCGCCTTTGAAGGTGATCATCTCATAGTTGGCCACGTCGAAGGAGTTCTTGTTCTCCTCGTAGTACTTCTGGAGCTCCTCGTCGGTGTACTGCAGGCTGTCGATATAATCCTGCTGATAGTGGGAGGCAATGATGGTGTCCTTCAGGATGCCCTTGAAGATCTTGACGGTCATGTTGCTGCCGTAGAGCTGCTTGATATACTCAGCCTCGCTCTTGCCGGCGGACTTGGCGTAGGTGGCCAGGGTCTCCATGGTGGAGTCCAGCTCCTTCTGCATGTCGTCGTTCCAGGTGATGTTCTTTTCGGCGGCGCCCTTCTTGAGCATGGTGATCTGGATCAGGCTCTTTTTGGCGGCGTCCCTGAAATAGGCGTCCCAGGTCATGTCGTCGGACACGCCCAGCAGGGTCTTGGCCATGTCGCTGAGGCTCTGCTGGGTCAGGGGGGTGGAGTTGCTCAGGCCGTAATAGGAGGCATACTGGCTCTGGGCAATGGAGTTATAGGCCACATGGTAGAAATAGCTGACCTCGGCGGCGGAATATGTCTCGCCCTCCACGGTGACGGCGGAAGCACCCCGCTGGATCACGTTGGAGTTCCAGACCAGCAGAACGGCGGCCACCAGCACGAACACGATGGCGATGCCGCCGTAGAGCCAGTTGTTCCGGCGCTGCTTGGCGCGCTCCTCCGCCTGGCGGGCGGCCTTGGGGTCCACGGCGCCGCTGGCGGCGAACTCCTGACGGGCTTTCTTTTCTCTGGATGCACTCATAGTTGTTTCAGTCCTCTCGAAAATAGGTATCGGATACCCTTTGTAGTGTGCTGTTGGTTGATTATACAGGAAAAACCGCCTCTTCGCAAGAGGGAATCGGGATTTCCCAGGAATTTAGGCGAATTTACTCCGCCCGGTATACGACCTTGCCGTCGATGACGGTCATATACGCCTGGCCGCCGATGGTGGTGAGGGGGTCGGCGGTCCACAGGACGAAATCCGCGTCCTTACCGGGCTCCAGGCTGCCCACCCGGCTGTCGATGCCCAGGCTGCGGGCGGGGTTGATGGTGATGGCCCGCCAGGCCTCGTCCATAGGCAGACCCGCGTTGGCGGCCAGGCCCGCGCACATGGTCAGATTCTCCAGGGGGATCACCGGTGCGTCGGTGATGATGCTGACGGTGAGGCCCGCCCGGTACAGGGCGCCGGGGGTGGTGAAGCTCTTGTGCCGCAGCTCGGCCTTGCTCTTGCTGCCCAGGGTGGGGCCCACAAACACCGGCAGGCCCTCCTTGGCCAGCTCGTCGGAGATCAGCTCGCCGTCGGTGCAGTGGTCCAGGGTGGCCTTCACCCCGAATTCCTTGGCGATCCGCACGGCGGTGAGGATGTCGTCGGCCCGGTGGGCGTGGCACTTCAGGGGAATCTCGCCGTTGATCACCGGCAGCATGGCCTCCAGCTTCATGTCGAAGGGGGGATTCTTTCCGGCCAGCTTGTCGTCCCGGTAGCGCTGGGTCTTGAACAGCAGCTCACGCAGCAGCGCCGCCACGGCCATGCGGGTCATGGGGCTTTTCTTCATGCCCTGACCGTAGCAGCCCTTGGGATTCTCGCCGAAGGCGCACTTCATGGCGGCGGGCTCCTTCAGCAGCATATTGTCCACCCGCTTGCCGGCCAGCTTCAGCACCGTGAAGGTGCCGCCCACCACGTTGGCACTGCCGGGGCCGGTGCAGGCGGTGGTGACGCCGCCGCGGAGTCCGTTGGGGAATGCCCCGTCCTGGGGATTGATGGAGTCGATGGCCCGCAGCTGGGGGGTCAGAGGCTCCACCACCTCGTTGTAGTCCATGCCCTCCCAGCGCATGCACTCGTTGTCCAGGCCGATGTGGCAGTGGGCCTCCACACAGCCGGGGGTCAGCAGGCGGCCGCCGGCATCGATGACGGTGCAGCCCTCCGGCGGGTCGATGTGGGGAGCGATGGCGGCGATGCGGCCGCCGTCGGCCAGCAGACAGCCGCCAGGAATGTCCGGGCCCGTGATGGGCTTTATGTAAGCGTTCTGGATCAGCAGCATAGCGATACCTCTCTTTGTTGTAAATTGAGGACATTATAGCACAGGCTGTTCCGTTTCACAAGGGTTGCGTTTTTCCCGGGGCTGCTTTATAATGTGTAGCCGGAGGAGGCGAGGACATGCGGTACACTACCCTTTGCTATATCGAAAACCCCGCCGGGGAGTATCTGATGCTCCACCGGGTGAAAAAGGAGAACGACTGCAACCGCGACAAGTGGATCGGCATCGGCGGCAAGTTCGAGGACGGCGAGAGTCCCGAGGAGTGCGCCCTGCGGGAGATCCGCGAGGAGACGGGACTGACCGTCACCGGGTACCGCTATCGCGGCATCGTCACCTTTGTGTCCGACCGGTGGGAGACGGAATACATGCACCTGTTCACCGCTGATGCGTGGACCGGCAGCGTCCGGGACGACTGCGGCGAGGGCGTGCTGGAGTGGATCCATAAGGACCGGCTGGCGGCCCTGCCCCAGTGGGCCGGGGACAGGATATTCCTGGACCTGCTGCGGCGGGATGTGCCATTCTTTTCTCTGAAGCTGCGGTATCAGGGAGAAACGCTGGTCTATGCCTGCCTGAACGGAAGGGAGCTGGTCCTGTGACGGTATTGGTCAGCGCGTGCCTGCTGGGGGTGCCCTGCCGGTACGACGGGCAGAGCAAGCGCCATCCCCTGGCGCAGGAGCTTTGCCGCAGGCACCGGGTGATCCCCGTGTGCGGGGAAATTTTCGGCGGCCTGCCCACGCCCCGCCCGCCGGCAGAGATCTGCGGGCAGCGGGTAGTCACCCGGGAGGGGGCCGACGTGACGGCGGCGTACCGGCGGGGGGCGGAGGCGGTGCTGGAGCTGGCCCGGCTCACCGGTGCGGAGGCCGCCGTCCTCAAGGAGCGCAGCCCCTCCTGCGGCTCCGGGGCCGTATATGACGGCACGTTCTCCGGCACGCTGACGGCGGGCTGGGGCGTTGCCGCCGGGCTTCTGCGGGAGCAGGGCATCCGGGTGCTGGGCGAGTCCCGGCTGGAGGAGCTTCTGCGGCAGGACGTCCGTTAAAATCACAACAAAATACGACAAAAAACTGTGAGATTCGGAGAAAATTACAAATGCCATTGACACAGCACGCGGAAGTTGGTAAAGTAATACCGTAAGCGGTCGGGAACGTTACCGGTAATGTTTCCACGCTGTGGAATGGCCCAGGAAGGAGACGAAGCGCGGTATATGACCATCAAGGATATTGCGCGGCAGTGCGGCGTCAGCGTCAGCACGGTGTCGCGGGTTCTCAATGACCGTCCGGACGTGAGCCCGGAGAACCGGCGCAAGGTGCTCTCCGCCATTCAGCAGTCCAATTACATTCCCAACAACACCGCCAGGGATCTGGTGAAAACCAAGTCCGACGCCATCGGCCTGGTGGTGCGGGGCGTGTCCAACCCGTTTTACACGGATATCATCCGGGTCATCGAGGAGCAGGTCACCGCCCGGGGCTATACCCTGGTGATGCAGCAGATCGGCACCTGCGACGACGAGGTGAAGCGGGGCGCCATGATGGAGCGGGAAAAGCGGCTGCGGGGCCTGATTTTGTTGGGCGGCCGGTCCGACTATTCGCCCCAGGAGCTGGCGCCGCTGAACATCCCCTTTGTCTGCTGCTCCTACAGCAACCAGTACGGCACCCTGCCGTCGGATTCCTATGCGTCGGTATCCATTGCCGACGAGGAGGAGGCCTACCGGGCGGTGTCGGAGCTGTATCGCTGCGGGCACCGGCGCATTGCGGCGCTGGTATCCTGCGCGGAGGACCGCTCCATCAGCCAGCTGCGGTATCAGGGCTATGTCCGGTCCCTGGCGGATCACGGCCTGCCCCTGGAGCAGGAGCTGGTCATCGAGGCCGGGTCCTTCGACATCCGGCAGGCGTATCTGGCGGTGCGGCGGCGGCTGATGGAGGGGGCGCGGTTCACGGCCCTGTTCGCCATCTCCGACAACATGGCCATCGGGGCCATGCGGGCCCTGCGGGAGGCCGGGCAGCAGATCCCCCGGGACTGCTCCGTCATCGCCATCGACGGGCTGACGATGTCCGAGTACATCAACCCCACCCTGACCACCCTGTGCCAGCCTATGGAGCACATGGGACGGCGCAGCGTGGAGATCCTGCTGGACATGGTGGAGCACCGGGGCGGACCCATCCGGGAGACTGCCCACACCACCCTGCGGACCGGGGAATCCGTCCGCGACATTTCTTAGTTTTTCCGGCGGAAACCGCCTGAAAAATATATAATGAAGGAGAATTGATCATGAAGAAAACTCTTGCATTGATCCTGGCCGCTGTCATGGCTCTGTCCCTGGTAGCCTGCGCCAAGACCCCCGCAAACGGCGGCACGGAGGCCAAGGGCTCCGTGTATTACCTGAACTTCAAGCCCGAGGCCGACAAGGCCTGGCAGGATCTGGCCAAGACCTACACCGAGAAAACCGGCGTGGAGGTCAAGGTCGTCACCGCCGCCTCCGGCCAGTATGACACCATGCTGACCTCCGAGCTGGACAAGTCCGCTCCTCCCACCATGTTCCAGGTGGGCAACCAGGGCGCCGTCAACTCCTATGGCGATTTCTGCTATCCTCTGGATAACACCGACGTCATGAAGGAAATGACCACTCAGGACTTCAACCTGAAGAATGCCAACGGCGAGACCGTGTCCATCGGCTACTGCTATGAGGCCTTTGGCATCATCGTCAACAAGGCTCTGCTGAAGCAGGCCGGCTATGAGATCACCGATATCACCAACTTTGAGACCCTGAAGAAGGTCGCCGACGACATCCACAGCCGCGCTGCCGAGCTGGGCTTTGACGCCTTCAGCTCCGCCGGCCTGGAGGGCTCCTCCAGCTGGCGCTTCTCCGGCCATCTGGCCAACATGCCCCTGTTCTATGAGTTCCGGGATGACAAGGTCACCTCTCAGCCCGCCAGCATCAAGGGCACCTATCTGGACAACTTCAAGAACGTCTGGGATCTGTACACCACTGACTCCGCCACCACCGGCGCTGCTCTGACCACCGCCACCGGCGACGCCTCCGAGGCCGAATTCGGCCAGGGCAAGGCTGTGTTCTATCAGAACGGCTCCTGGGAGTATGCCAACCTCACCGGCGAGGAGAAGGGCTTTAAGATGAACCCCGAGGATCTGGCCATGATCCCCATCTACTGCGGCGTTGAGGGCGAGGAGCAGTCCGGTCTGTGCTGCGGCACCGAGAACTGCTGGGCTGTCAACAAGAACGCCAAGGAAGAGGACATCCAGGCTACTCTGGACTTCATGAAGTGGGTCGTTACCTCCGACGAGGGCACCACCATGCTGGCTGAGCAGTTTGGCCCCTGCCCCTTCAAGAACGCCAAGACCCCCGAGAACGTGTTCTTTGCCGATGCCAACGCCTATACCGCTGCCGGCAAGTACATTGTGACCTGGGCCTTCAACTGGACTCCCGCCGTGGATGACTGGCGTGCGGGCGTGGTGGACGCTCTGACCCAGTACACCGTCAACGGCGGCAGCTGGGACAACGTCAAGACCGCCTTCGTGGACGGCTGGGCCACCCAGTATGCCAAGGAGAACGGCTGAGCTATAAGCGCTCCGTTGTAACGCAATAGGACCGGGGGCGGGCTTATCGCCCGCCCCCGATTTTCTCACCTGCGGCGCACAGAGCTGTTGGCCGGTATGGACCGGGCAAGAGCTCCGGGCGCCGCCCGGAAAAAACATAGATAGGAGAGAGGCGTCATGAAACTTCCGAAACACCGCCGGGACGAGGCCGCGCTGAATTCCCGGCTGATCCGCCGCCCCATCAAGCGCATGGTGTGGCTGTTTTTGCTGCCCACCTTCGGGGCCTTCTGCATCGGCTTCCTGTACCCCTTCTTCAAGGGGCTGTTTCTGTCCTTCTGCAACTTCCGCATTACCAGCCAGTGGACATGGACGGGGCTGGAAAACTACCGGAAGGCCTTCCAGGACCCCGGCTATATGCACGCGTTCTGGTACACGGCGCTGTTTGCCCTGGTGAGCCTGATCGCTATCAATCTGTTTGCCTTTGCCATTGCCTATGCACTGACCCAGAAGTTCAAGGGCACCAACGTGTTCCGCACGGTGTTCTTCCTGCCCAACCTCATCGGCGGCATCGTGCTGGGCTATATCTGGTCCATGATCTTCGACGGCATCCTCATCAAGTACAACACCTCCGTGGTCCTGGAGACGAAATACGGCTTCTGGGGTCTGGTGATCCTGGTGTGCTGGCAGCAGATCGGCTATATGATGATCATCTATATTGCCGGACTCCAGGCCGTGCCCGAGGATATGCTGGAGGCGGCCCGCATCGACGGCGCCAACCGCTGGCAGACCCTGTGGCGGGTCACCATCCCCAACGTGATGCCCTCTATCACCATCTGCATGTTCCTGAGCCTGACCAACGGCTTCAAGCTGTTTGACCAGAACCTGGCCCTGACCGCCGGGCGTCCCTTCCAGCAGCTGGGCAACGGAGAGACCATCAAAACAACGGAAATGCTGGCCCTGAACATCGTCAACGCCTTCGGCACCAACGGCGGCGGCAACCGCGGCGCGGGTCAGGCCAAGGCCGTGATCTTCTTCATCGTGGTGGCGGCCATCAGCATCATCCAGCTTCAGGCCAGCCGCCGCAAGGAGGTGCAGCAATGATCAAAACCGAAGCTCTGCGCCGCAGAGAGCGCCGTCAGGCGCTGCTGACGGTGGTGTTCACCATCATCTCCGTGATCTATCTGATGCCGGTGCTCCTGGTGCTCATCAACTCCCTGAAGGCCAACGCCTTTGTCAACACCGAGACCTTCAAGCTGCCCACGGCGGAATCCTTTGTGGGGCTGAAGAACTATGTCAAGGGCATGACCTTCGGCAACTTCGCCTTCTATAAGGTGGTATTCTACAGCTTCTTCATCACCATTACCTCCACGGCGCTGATCCTGCTGTGCACGTCCATGGCGGCGTGGTACATCTCCCGGGTGGGGAGCCTGGTCAGCAAGATCGTGTACTACCTGTGCGTATTCTCCATGGTGGTGCCCTTCCAGATGGTCATGTACACCCTGGCCCGGACGGCGGACCAGGCGCATCTGAACACCCCCTGGACCATCCCCGTGGTATACCTGGGCTTCGGCGCGGGCCTTGCCGTGTTTATGTTTGCGGGCTTTGTCAAGAGTCTGCCGCTGGAGATCGAGGAGGCCGCCGCCATCGACGGCTGCGGCCCGGTGGGCACCTTCTTCCGGGTGGTGCTGCCTATGCTGAAGCCCACCATGATCTCCGTGGGCGTGCTGGAGATCATGTGGGTATGGAACGACTATCTGCTGCCCAGCCTGGTGCTGGACATCAACCAGTACCGCACCATCCCCATCCACATCCAGTACCTCAAGGGCAGCTACGGCACCGTGGACATGGGCGCCACCATGGCCCTGATCATGCTGAGCATCCTGCCGGTGATCATCTTCTATCTGTGCTGCCAGAAGCACATCATCAAGGGCGTGGCCGCCGGAGCCGTGAAGGGCTAAAAAAACAAAGCATTTTCTGATAAGTGAGTTGACTGACATATGAATCGTTGCAGCGGCATTTTGATGCCGGTATTTTCCCTGCCGTCTCCCTACGGCATCGGGACTCTGGGCAAGGCCGCCTATGACTTTGCCGATTTTCTCCACGCCGCCGGGCAGCACTGCTGGCAGATGCTGCCTCTGGGCCCCACCAGCTACGGCGACTCCCCCTATCAGAGCTTTTCCACCTATGCCGGGAATCCCTATTTCATCGACCTGGAGCTGCTGATCGAGGATGGGCTGCTGACCCGGGATGAGGTGGAGAGCCAGAACTGGGGAACCAATCCCCGGTACGTGGACTACGGAAGGATTTATGAGAGCCGCTTCGCCGTGCTGCAGAAGGCCAAGGACCGGGGCTGGGAGCGGGATCAGGCGGAGGTGGCCGCCTTTCAGGCGGAGAACTGCCGCTGGCTGCCGGACTATGCCCTGTACATGGCCTGCAAGCGCCATTTCGGCATGCGCTCCTGGACCGAATGGGACGATGCGGACATCCGCCTGCGAAGGTCCCCGGAGGTGCTGGAGCAGTACCGCACCCTGCTGCGGGAGGATGTGGAGCTGTTTACCTATTTGCAGTTCCTGTTCTTCCGCCAGTGGAACAGGCTGCGGGACTATCTGCACAGCCTGGACATCCAGGTCATCGGCGACCTGCCCATCTATGTGGCCATGGACTCCGCCGACGTGTGGGCGGAGCCGGAGTGCTTCCAGCTGGACGACCAGTGCGTTCCCACGGAGGTATCCGGCGTGCCGCCGGACTACTTCAGCGCCGACGGTCAGCTGTGGGGCAATCCCCTGTACGCCTGGGACCGGATGCAGGCCGACGGCTTCGGCTGGTGGATCCGCCGGGTGGACGGCGCGTCCAAGCTGTATGACGTGATCCGTATCGACCATTTCCGGGGCTTCGATGCCTATTGGGCCGTGCCCTACGGCGAGACCACCGCCAAGAACGGACACTGGGTCAAGGGCCCGGGCATGAGCCTGGTGGGCGTGCTGACGGGCTGGTTCCCCCAGCTGCGGTTCATCGCCGAGGATCTGGGCTATCCCACCCCAGGCGTCCAGCAGCTTTTGCAGGATTCCGGTCTGCCGGGCATGAAGGTGCTGGAATTTGCCTTCGATTCCCGGGATACCAGCAGCTATCTGCCCCACTCCTACACGGAGAACTGCGTGTGCTATACCGGCACCCACGACAACAGCCCCCTGGCCCTGTGGAAGGACGAGGCTGCGCCGGAGGACATCGACTGTGCCCGGGAGTACCTGGGGCTTAACGATCGGGAGGGCTTCAACTGGGGCATCATCCGGGGCGGCATGAGCTCCGTGGCCCGGCTGTTTGTGGCCCAGATGCAGGATTATCTGGAGCTGGGGCTGCACCACCGCACCAATATTCCCGGCACCCAGAGCGGCAACTGGCAGTGGCGTCTGCTGCCCGATGAGGCCACGCCGGCCCTGGCCCGGCGCATCCGCCGCGTCACGGAACTGTACGGCCGCTGAAAAACCAAGCTGTTTCATTGCGAATCTCTCTGATAAAGCCAAGGACCCCGGCGCGGTGCGCCGGGGTCCTTGACTCAGGAGGACGGCTTCAAAGCCGTCCTCCTTTGGCATGGATCAGAAAAAACCGCTGTCTGATCGGATCCCCTTTATTCAGCCGGATGCGCCCTGTCCAGCTCCCTGGCCAGGGCGCGGTATAGCCCCTCCCGGTTGTCCCGGGTGATATACAGCACCCGGACGCCGGGAACGGACCGGACTGCCCGCAGAAAGGGGTCGTCCCGGTTTTTTACCGCCGCCAGCACCGGCTGCGGGCCCCGCAAGGCCGCCAGCACCGCCGCCTGGAACCGAGACGCGTCCCGCTCCAGAAAGCCCAGCTCATCCATGACCAGCAGGCCCGGCCCCGCCAGCAGCCGGGGGCCCCATTCATCGAACACCGGGGTATACCGGGCGCTGCGCCGGCTGTCACACCGGCCTGCCAGGTTCTCCGGGCCGTACTGCCGCCGGTCCTCCGGTTGGGCGGCGGGGTGGATATAAATGGGGAACATGCCCTCCCCATCCGCTGTGGTCAGGCGCTTGGTGACAAACCCCGACACCGGTCCCGGGTACAGGGCCGCCAGACGGCGGATCAGGGTGCTTTTTCCCACACCACGGGGACCGCAGATGAGAATTTTATCCATACATTTCCTCCCTCAGCTGCGCCGCCGGGATAGCCAGCAGACACAGAGGCTTCGGATTGGGCAGATACAGCGGATAATCCGCCCAGGCCGACAGCTCCAGCCGCCGGGCCAGCTCCTGCCGGGACGGTACCGCGCCATCCCGGCTGTACAGCCGGAAAAAGGCCTGGGCATCGTCCAGGGACAGGAAGGGCTGGCCAAACTCCAACGTAAACCGCCGGGCGGTGTAGGTCAGGCCCCGGCGCTGAAGCTCCCGCTCCATGTCGGCCGCAGTGTGCCCCGCCATCCGGACACCGGAGCTGAACTGGTGCCGCCGGAAATCCCGCCGCACCACCAGGGCCGTGCCGCCGCACTGGCGGGCGGCAATGGCCAGCGTCTCCTCTGTGCCGCCGAACAGGCAGAACACCATGGCGTCATACGGCTGCCTGGGCGGCAGCTCCCGGATATCCCCGGTAAGCGCCGACAGCTTCGGGTCCTCTCCCCGGGCCCGCAAGGCGGCAACAGCCGCCGGAGACCGGTCCACAGCGGTGACATGGGCGCAATAGGGCAGCAGCGCCCGACTCAAAAGGCCCAGGCCGCACCCGGCGTCGCACACCCGGTCCTCCGGGCGCAGGAACGCCCCCAGCTGCCGGGCCAGGTCCTGGTAATAGCGGCTGTGATCCGCCGCCGTGTACAGATACCGGATGATCTCCGGGCTCCATCTCTGCATGCTTATCGGCCCCCCCTGAGGGGGGCCCGTACCGGTGCCGGCTCGTTCCGCATGATGCACTCCCCTCTCATTCCATGAAAGTATAGCATGGATGGGGCCCAAATTGCAAGGCATGCCCCAGGGTACACCGGGCGTATCTGCATCGCCTTTGCCGCTGCGCCTCTATCCCCTGCGGAAAAAGGCCACCGCTATGGCACCGGGACCGGCATGGGTGCCAATGACGCCACCAATCAGCGTGGATTCCAGCCCATCGACGCCGTTTTCCCACAGGGCACGGCTGTCCTCCACATATTTTTTCAGAAATACATCCGTCAGACCCGTATAACCCAACAGAATGGGCAGTTGAAAGTCGATGCCGCCGCAGGCACGGATCTTCTCCACCAGCAGATTGTTTCCCTGGCGGGAGCCCCGGGCCTTGCCGATCAGGAGGATCTCCCCCTTTTCGATGGTAAGCACCGGCTTGATGTTCAGCAGCCCCCCGGCCAGCGCAGTGGTCTTGGAGATGCGGCCGCCCCGCTTGAGATATTCCAGGGTATCTACCAGCGCCAGGACGCATACGTCCTCCCGCTTCTCCGTCAGCTCCCGGACCAGGGCGGCAGCATCCATGCCCCGGTCGATGCAGGTCAGGGCATACTCCGCCAGTATCCCCGTTCCAATGGCGGCAGTGCCGCTGTCCACCACATAGACGTTGTCGTAGTCCGCCGCCGCGATGCAGGCGCTCTGATAGGTGCCGGACAGCTTGGAGGATATGGTCAGCACCACGGCGGCACTGCCGCTGTCCCGCACCCGGCGAAGCTCCCGGTCAAAGGCTGCCGGGCTGGCCTGACTGGTGGTGGGCAGCACGTCGCTCTCTACCAGCCGCTCGTAAAACCGGTGTCTGTCCATGGTCACGCCGTCCAGAAACTCCTCCTGTCCGAAATGAATGGTCAGCGGCACTACCGTCAGTCTGCTGCGGACGCACTCCGGCACATCCACCGTGGAATCTACAATCAATTCAACGTTCATAGGGTCCTCCTGTTACGCGAAAGTAGCCCCGAGTATAGCAGTTTTTTGTTGATTTGTCAACATAAAATATTTGTTTTGTTGAATAAGCGGAGCCAGATATCCACCGCCGCTCCCTGCCGCAGGCAACACATCGTCTAACTGCTCCCCTGTGCCGCCGTATAGGAAGGGAGTTGATACAAATGTCTGAACTGAAAAACACGACCAAGGCCGCGCTGGCGGCCGCCCTGGGGGCGCTGTGTGCCTACGGGGTGCAGCTGCTGGTGCCGGTGCTGGTGCTGGTGGTGGTGATGCTGCTGGACTACGCCACAGGCATGACCAAGGCATGGAACGCCGGGGAACTGTCCTCCCGGGTGGGCCTGCGGGGCATCCTGAAAAAGGTGGGCTACCTGGTCATCGTCGCCGTGGCCGCTGTGGTAGACTGGCTGCTGCGCTACGGAGCCGACGCCCTGGGCTGGGACTGGCCGGTGGAGTTCCTGTTTGCCAGCATCGTCATTATCTGGCTGGTGATCAACGAGCTGCTGTCCATCCTGGAGAATGTGTCGGCCATTGGTGCACCGGTGCCTGGTTTCCTCCAGGCGCTGCTGAAAAAGTTGAAAGTACACACCGAGGACACGGCGGCGGACAAGCTGCCGGGAGAGGAGGACAACAATGAGTAAGCGAGTGTACATCAGCCCCAGCGACCAGACGGAAAACCGCTACGCCTGGGGCAATACCAACGAGCACGCCCAGTGCCAGAGGATCGCCGAGGCGGAGGCTGCCGCCCTGCGACGCAGCGGCGTGGAGGTGAAGCTGGCGGTCTTCGGCACCACCATGGCCCAGCGCTGCGCCGAGTCCGACGCCTGGGGCGCGGACATCCACAGCTGCGTCCACACCAACGCCTTTAACGGCAAGGTGTCCGGCACCCGGATGTTTTGCTACAGTGTCCCCGGCAAGGGGTATGATGCATGCAGGGCTGTGTTTGGCCAGCTGGCCCCGCTGACGCCGGGAACGTCTGAAAACATCCAGGCCAACCCCCGGCTGTATGAGGTGCGCAATCCTGCCGCCCCCAGTGTGTACTGCGAGTGCGAGTTCCACGACTCCATCCAGGGCGCCCGCTGGATCGTGGAGCACACCACGGACATCGGTGAGGCCATCGCCAAGGGCCTGTGCGAGTATCTGGGCGCGGCCTATGTCCCGGCCAGGCAGGAGGCCCCCAAGCCCGCCGAGCCCGCCCAGGGCGATACCCTGTACCGGGTCCAGGTGGGGGCCTTCGCCGTCCGCGCCAACGCCGAGAAGATGCTGGACCGCCTGAAAAAGGCCGGTTTTAGTGGGTTTGTGGTGGAGGGCACCCGGTAAGCGCCGGCTGCCAAGCAAGCAGAGGGTCTGCGGCTGTGCCGCAGACCCTCTGCTTCGTTTATTCGCCCTTATACTTCCGCCGGGTGGCAAGGCCGCCCCGTATGTGGCGCTGGGCCTTGTTTTCGTCCAGCACCTCCTTCACCTGCAGATACAGCGCCCGGTTATACGCCGGCAGGCGCTCGGACAGGTCCTTATGTACCGTGGATTTGCTGACGCCGAATTTCCTGGCCGCCGAGCGCACCGTGGCCCGGTTTTCTATCAGGTAAAGGGCCAGCTGACAGGCCCGTTCCTCCATGTTCCCTTTGATAGCGCACCACTCCTAAGCCATACTATGCACCATCACTATATGCCCGGCTTCCCGGCGGCAGAACTCCGGCTTTTTCCTTGTCACGGAAGCCGGATTCTGGTATAATCACCCCAGGACCAGAACAGGAGGGGACCGTTATGAAGAAAATTGCCGTGATCACCGGCGCGTCCAGCGGCATGGGGCGCCGGTTTGCCGAAACTGTGGATACCTTTGACCGCTTCGATGAGGTATGGGTCATTGCCCGCCATGAAAAGGCGCTGGAGGAGCTGCGGGACCGGGTGCCGTATCCCATCCGCGCCCTGGCCCTGGACCTGACGGACCGCCGCAGCTTCCAGACCTATGCCGACGCCCTGGCGGAGGAGCCGGTGGAGGTGGGCCTTTTGGTCAACGCCAGCGGCTTCGGCAAGTTCCGGGCCGTGGTGGACACGCCGCTGGAGGTAAACCTGAACATGACGGACCTGAACTGTCAGGCCGTGGTGGCCCTGTGCCAGCTGACGGCTCCCTATATGCCACGGGGCGGACAGATCATCAATATTGCCTCGGTGGCGGCGTTCCAGCCCATCCCCTATATCAACGTGTACGGGGCCACCAAGGCCTTTGTGCTGAGCTTCAGCCGGGCCCTGAACCGGGAGCTGCGGAGCCGGGGCGTCCGGGTCATGGCCCTGTGCCCCTTCTGGACCCGGACGGCCTTCTTTGCCCGGGCCACCACCGAGGGCGGCGAATCCGTGGTGAAGAAGTATGTGGCCATGTATGAGCCGGAGCAGCTGGTGCAGCGGGCCTGGCGGGACGCCAGGCGGGGCAGGGACGTGAGCCAGTTCGGCTTCGTGGCCCGGTTCCAGACGGCACTGACGAAGCTTCTGCCCCACAGCCTGGTGATGGATGTGTGGATGCGGCAGCAAAAGCTGCAATAAGGCCTTGCAAAGCCCGGAAAACCGGCATATAATAATAAACTATCTGTACAACAAGGAGAGATCAAGATGGATCGCATGAAAATCGCAGCCATCTTTGCCGATCAGGAACAGCTGGGCGGCAAGGAGATCACCGTGTGCGGCTGGGCCCGCACCATCCGGGATATGAAAACCTTCGGCTTCATTGAGCTCAACGACGGCTCCTGCTTCCGCAATCTGCAGGTGGTCATGAGCGCCGACGAGCTGCATAACTATAAGGAGATCGCTTCTCAGAACGTGGGCGCGGCCCTGATCGTCCGGGGCACCGTGGTGCTGACGCCGGAGGCCAAGCAGCCCCTGGAGCTGAAGGCCGCCGAGATCGCCGTGGAGGGCCGGTCCACCCCCGACTATCCCCTGCAAAAAAAGCGCCACAGTGTGGAATTCCTGCGGACCATCCAGCATCTGCGCCCCCGGACCAATCTGTTTTCCGCCACGTTCCGGGTCCGCAGCGCGGCGGCCTATGCCGTGCATGAGTTTTTCCAGAGCCGGGGCTTCGTATATGTTCACACCCCCATCATCACCGGCTCCGACTGCGAGGGCGCAGGCGAGATGTTCCAGGTGACCACCCTGGACCTGAACAATGTGCCCAAGACTGCGGACGGCCAGGTGGATTACAGCCAGGATTTCTTCGGCAAGAAAACCAGCCTCACCGTGTCCGGCCAGCTGAACGCCGAAAACTTCGCCATGGCCTTCGGCGATGTATATACCTTTGGCCCCACCTTCCGAGCGGAGAACTCCAACACCCAGCGCCACGCCGCCGAGTTCTGGATGATCGAGCCGGAGATGGCCTTCTGCGACCTGGCCGGGGACATGGACGTGGCCGAGGCCATGATCAAGCACATCATCACCCGGGTGCTGGAGCGCTGCCCGGATGAGATCAACTTCTTCAATAGCTTCGTGGACAAGGGGCTCAAGGCCCGGCTGGAGCATGTGGCCACCTCCGATTTCGCCCGGGTCAGCTATACCGAGGCGGTGGAGATCCTGAAAAAGCACAACGACAGGTTCGAGTACCGGGTGGACTGGGGCACGGACCTGCAAACGGAGCACGAACGGTATCTGACGGAGCAGATCTATCAGCGGCCTGTGTTCGTCACCGACTATCCCAAGGAGATCAAGGCGTTTTATATGCGCCTGAACGACGACGGCAAAACCGTGGCCGCGGCGGACTGCCTGGTGCCCGGCATCGGCGAGATCATCGGCGGCAGTCAGCGCGAGGAGCGGCTGGACATGCTGGAGGCGCGCATCCGGGAGCTGGGCATGAAGCCCGAGGACTACTGGTGGTACTGCGACCTGCGGCGCTATGGCAGCTGCCGTCACGCAGGCTTTGGCCTGGGCTTTGAGCGCATGGTCATGTATCTGACGGGCGTCAGCAACATCCGGGATGTGGAGCTCCACCCCCGCACCGTGGGCAACGCCGAGTTTTAACAAATCAACAGGAAGGAGCCTTCCCGCCGAGGGAGGGCTCCTTTTTTGTATATTCACGCATATTCATAACAAGCGCTAATGCCAGGCAGAAGGAAAAACTGATGGATTGCGGATTGTTTTTCACGCTAATGCGTTATATAATTGGGAAAAATCTGCCGGAGGATTCTGAATATAACCGCGATAATCCGGCGAATTTTCACGACACGCCGTGCTTTTTGCGCAAAGGAGTCTTGAGACGTGCGCTCCAGCGGGCAAAACAGGCGGCGTGAATTATTATTCAGGAGGAAGATCATGAGAGAAAACACATCCGTACACCGACTGCTCCGGCAGGTATTGTCTCTGTGCCTGGCGGTAGTCCTGGCGGTATCGCTGTGCGTTCCGGCGCTGGCCGCCCAGAAGAACTACAGTGCCAGCGACTACGTGCAGCGGCTGAAGGACTCCGTCCGCGGCAGCGCCACGGTGGATCTGGACGCCGGAAAGGACCCCAATGAGGTGGTCCGGGCCATGGTGGTCACCGACGTGCCCGCCGCCGTGGAGCAGGCCGGCACCGTGGCCTACACCGCCGCCGTGCAGTCCGCCGAGGCCCGGACCCTGCGCTCCCAGGAGAGCGTCATCCGTCAGGTCCGGCGCATTACCGGCAGCTCCGTTATCAACCAGTCCGGCTATCTGGTCAGCGCCTTTTCCATGGACATGACCCGGGCCCAGATGAAGCAGGTGGCTGCCCTGGACGGCGTGGTATCCGTCAGTGAGGTCACCACCTACAAGGCCCGGATGACCTCCGCCAAGGAAATGACCTCCGCCATGGAGCTGTGGAAGGCGGAGAACGGCGGCAGCACCGGCGAGGGGATCGTGGTGGCCGTCATCGACAGCGGCATCAACTACACCCATCCCGATATGCAGATGCGCCAGGACGCCAGGCTGAAATACACCAAGGCCGACATGGAGGCGAAGATCGCCGCCCTGGGCTACGGCAAGTATTACACCGATAAGGTCCCCTTCGGCTTCAGCTATGTCGGCGAGGACGACATCAATAACCGCCAGGTCACCCACGGCCTGCACGTCTCCGGCATCGTGGCCGCCAACGGCGACGAGGAAAACGGCGGCGTGGCGGGCGTTGCCCCCGACGCCCAGCTCTTTGCCATGCAGGTGTTCGGCAGTACCGGCAGCGGATTTAACGACGATATCATCCGCGCCGTGGAGGATTCCGTAAAGCTGGGCGCGGACATTCTGAACCTGAGCCTGGGCGGCACCGCAGGCTTCTACAGCGACGCGGACTATCTGCAAAAGGCCCTGGCCTATGCTGAGGAGAACGGTGCGGTGGTGTGCGTGGCTGCCGGCAACGACGGCACCTCCGCCTCCGACACGGGCGTCAACACCAACGACTGGGGCGTGATCGATACCGGCGCGGTGTCCAACCCCGCCACCTATCCCGGCGCCCTCAGCGTAGCCTCCGTGGACAACAGCATGCTGCGGGGCAAATCCGTGACCATCACCAGCGGCGAGGACACCGTATACAGCGGCGTGGTCATGGACTTCTCCCAGGGCAACCACACCGACTGGACCTCCCTGGGTGAGGTGCCCATTCTGGAGTTCGGCTACGGCGACCTGTTCGAGGACATTTTCCCCAAGCTGTCCACCCTGCCCGAGGGCCCCTATGTGGCGCTGGTCCAGCGGGGCAAGGACATCTCCTTCGAGGATAAGATCAACTATCTGATGGGCATGTGCCATGCCTCCGCCGTTATCGTGTATAACAACGAGGCCACCGACCAGGTGCCCACCAACGTGTCCGCCGAAAGCGCCAGCCAGTACACGGCCATGATGGTCAGCGGCAACACCGGCGCCAGGCTCATGGAGCTGGTCCAGGCCGGGGCCACCGTGTCCTTCGACGGCCTGCACGACGTGGTGTATCCCAACGAGGCCACCGGCGGCTGCGTATCCGCCTTCTCCTCCTGGGGCTCCACCCCCACCCTGGATATCAAGCCTGAGATCTCCGCCCCCGGCGGCAACATTTACTCCGTGTCCAAGGATCAGAAGTACGAGGAGATGAGCGGCACCTCCATGGCCACACCCTATGTGTCCGGCTGCGCCGCCCTGGTGCTGGAGAGCCTGCAGAAATCCCTGGCCGACGGCAGCCTGGTGCTGGGCGATACGACCCTGAACACCTTTGTGAAGAATACTCTGATGAACACCGCCGACCCCATTGCGGACGGCAGCGTCATCTATTCCGTGCGTCAGCAGGGCAGCGGCATGGCGGATCCTCTGTCCGCTGCGGAAAATCGTGTCCTGGCCACCTATAACGGCGTGGCCTCCGTGGCGCTGAAGGAGGTGGGCAATGCCACCGGCTTCACCGTGACCCTTACCAACTACGGCACCGCCGTCGCCGGCTATACTCTGCCCGCCTCCGTGCCGGTATACACCGACGTTACCGGCCAGGACGGCAGCTACGCCATGGAGCTGTTGTCCGGCGCATCCGTGACCTTTGACAAGACCGCCGTCACCGTCCCCGCAGGCGGTACGGTTCAGGTCACCGGCACCCTGACCATCCCTGCCAATGCCGCCAAGAACCACTATGTGGAGGCATTCCTGCCCTTCGACGGCGATGTGGACCTGTCTCTGCCCCTGATGGGCTTCTACGGCGACTGGTATGGCTGCCAGCGGATCATCGACCTGCCCGCCTGGGACGACGGCAACGTCATGACCAACTACTATGAGAATCTGCCTGTGACCACCGTGGCAGCAGGCGATTCCTATGCCGGCTTCGACACCGAGAGCATGACCACCGACCCCGACCACATTGCCTTCTCCCCCAACGGCGACGGTGATTTCGACGCCGCCCAGCCCATTGTGGGCATGCTGCGCAGCGCCGCCGAGGTCACCGTGGACGTGCTGGATGAAAACGGCCAGGTGGTCCGCCAGATCAACCATCGGGAAAATGTAGCCAAGTACGTGGCCATCGACGCCAATGAGAGCCGCTCCCCCATCAGCCTGCTCAGCAGCGGCACTGCCGGCGACGGCACCTGGGACGGTACCCGCTACGACATTGCCACCGGCGAGTATGTCATGTGCGACGAGGGCCAGTACACCCTGCGCATCCGGGCCCGGATGCCCGGCAGCCACCGGGTGGAGACCACTCTGCTGCCGGTGAAGCTGGATCTCACCGCGCCCCAGGTCCATATCACCAGCGCCGCCGTGGATGACGGCATGCTGTACCTGACCTACACCGCCCAGGACTACTCCGGCATTCTCAATACCGCTGCCGTGTTCGTCAACGGCCAGGAGGAGCTGGACTTTGTTCCCGGCAATGACGCCGCTTATAATGAGGAGACCGGCGAATACAGCGTGGTCCTGCCGGTGGAAACCTATCAGGACGGCCAGATGAACGAGATCGCCCTGACCTGCATGGACTACGCCTTCAACGGCACCACCGATATCCTGTACACCAATGCCCGGCTTGACGCCGCCGTGATGTTCTCCAACATCAACAACGACGACAGCCTGACGGTGCTGCGGGACATCAGCTACAGCGCCGACTATGATTATATCGCCGAGAGCTATGTGAACATCACCGACTGCGTGGCCCAGATCCGCGGCATTGCCAGCAGCAGCGTCAGGAGGCTGACCGTCAACGGTCAGGAGGCTTCCTTCGATGAGCGCAACGGCTTCCGTCTGGCTCTGAGCGTGGAGGAACCCGGTCTCATCACCCTGCATGTGGTGGCCTATGACGCCGACGGCAGCGTGGTGTTCCAGGCGGACAAGCCCGCCCTGTTCGACGTGCAGAGGCCCTCCGTCATGTCCTATGTCTGCGATAAAAACGGCGAGTGGGACAACAGCATGCTGTGGACCAGCGACCACACCATGGACGGCTATCTGCTGGCCACCAAGTATGCCAAGGACGACCTGGTGCCCATGATGATCCAGGTCACCGACGAGTCCCTGACCCGCATCACCGTCAGCTGGCTCACCGGCACCGTGGACGGCGAGACCTTCTCCGACTGGCTCATGGGAGCCGACGCTGCCGACGTGGATGCCGAGGTCCATACCCAGGAGATCTCTCTGGATTCCCGGGACGAGGAGGGCCGCATGTTCATGAGCTTCCCCTTCGCCTATAAGGAGTCCGTGTTCGTAGACGACGAAACCGGCGAGGTCTATGATTACAGCGCCTGGAGCCAGGTAGTCCGCGTGGAGGCCTATGACGCTGCCGGTCACCGCACCCTGCGCAACGCGCTGCTGTACGACACGGTATACGGCGAGAAGATGTACAACGAAGACGGCTTCAACGATGCCCGGTATTCCGACGGCACCATACGGGGCGACATTCTGGACCTGGATCCCCTGTGGAGCAACGAGTCGGGCGGCCTGTCCGATTCCCGCTTCCTCATCACCGATGATATGCTGGATGAAAACGGCAACCTCCATGTAAAGGCCACGCTGGATCGGGATGCCAATGTGCTGATCTTCAACGGCAGCGAGTATTGGCCCGAAGAGGGCAGCCGCCAGGTGGAGTTCGACATTCCCATCCATGCCGGGCTGAATCTGACGTACGTCAAGACCCTCAGCAGCATGTTTACCGCGAACGACTTCGGCACCCAGTACAAGCTGTATCTGTACTACCTGCCGGATACGGAGCCCACGGCCCTGCGCTTTGATGACGCGCGCATCGCCGACGGCGCGGTGATCTGCACCAACCAGGAGACCTTCCCCATCACCGGCGATGTGACCCATCTGTTCGGCAACATCAGTCTGAAGATCAACGGCGACATTCTGATCTATCCCACCAACGACGTCAACGTTCTGGGCGATCCCATCACCCAGGTGTTCTCCTACGGTGCGCAGCTGCAGGAGGGCAAGAATGTGGTGACGGTGGAGCTCAGCGATGAGGCCACCGGCACCGCCACCACCGTGACCTTCACCGTGGTGCGGGATACCGCGGCCCCCGAGGCTCCCGTCATTGCCCAGGGCGGCGACGGCAAGGTGACGCTGACCGCCGCCGAGGAGCATGTGACCCTGTACTACAGCTATGACGGCACGGAGTGGGTCCTGTACACCGGTGCCTTTGCCCCCACCGCCGCCAAGGTGTACGCCAAGGCCGTGGACCAGGCGGGCAACGAGAGCGCCGTCAGCCAGTTGGCTGTTGCCGTGGCTGCTTCCCAGCCGGTCAAGACCGGTGACGCAGCGCCTCTGGCGGTATATGCAGCCCTGCTGCTGACTGCCGCCGCAGCCCTGACCGCCATGCCCGTCCTGCGCCGCAGACGGGTAAGATAATGCGGCTGCGCCCGCAGATAGCCTATCCATGCCAAAATACCCGGCCTGAGGGCCGGGTATTTTGTTCTGCATGTACGAGTTGTTTGGTACATTTGGAAACATAAAAGCCTGTCAAAATCACGAAAAACGCTGTTTTATTCTACAAATAAACGTTCTCAGTACAAGTTTTTGTTGCAATCCGCCATGGGATGTGGTACCCTATCCACAGAAAGCAAGGCGCCGCCCGGCGGCGCGAGGATCAATGGAAAATAATAGGAGGTACCCCCATGAGCTATCCCAAAACCGGCGAAGAAGTATATGTCAGTCTGAACCTGTCCAACACCATGCTGACCGGCATCGGCAAGGGCACCATCACCCGCGAGGAGGTCTCTGCCGACTATCTCAAGCGCCTGTTTGCCCGCTACGGTGTCATCGTGTCCGCCAAGCCCGAGCAGCGCCGTCTGCTGGAGCTGGTCAATGATAATTTTGATCTGGGGCTGGAGATCCCCGAGACGCTGAAGCTGTTCCAGCTGTCCGAGCAGCACCGCCGCCTGGTGGTCATCAATGTTCAGGGCCTGCGCCGGAAGAACGGCTCCCTGCTGCCGGAATACACCGAGGAGGAGTTCAACGAGGCCACCTTCATTTTCGTGAAATACTACATCCAGGGCCGTCACTATGACGAACTGGTGGAGGAAAACAAGAAGCTGCAGTTTGAGCTGGACCAGGAGGTTGAATGGCGCAACCGCACCGATAACGGCTGAAGGAATCGCGTATAATCCCGCCCCGGCGGGTCAGAATAAAGTCAGGCTTTGCGGCCTGACTTTATTTTTTGCAAGGAGGACCTTCGCTATGAGCAAGAATTGTACCAACGACGGGTGCAGCTGCACCCCCAACATGTCCATCAAGTGCTCCGTTACCAGCTGCGCCCATCACTGCCAGGACATGGACAACTGCGGCCTGTCCAGCATCCAGGTGGGTACCCATGAGGCCCACCCCTCCATGGACCAGTGCACCGACTGCCAGAGCTTCCGCAAGATCTGACCTCGCTGTCTCTCCTTCGGCAGACCCTGTCCCGGGGTCTGCCGGGGACATACATATCCCAAAGGAGGCGACGCCTGTGAAAAAAGCGCGGATGGGGATCTCCGGCGCTCTGGCCGGGGCCGTCAACGGTCTGTTCGGCGGCGGAGGCGGCATGGTGCTGGCTCCGCTGCTGGAGTCCTGGTGCCGGGTGGAGGAAAAACGTGCCCTGGCCAACTGCGTGGCCACCATCCTGCCCTGCTGTGTGCTGTCCGGCGGGGTATACCTGGTGCGGACGGGACTGGACTGGGGCATGGCGTGGCCATATCTGGCAGGCGGGCTGGCCGGGGGCTTCCTGGGGGGCAAGCTGTTCACAAAGGTCCCCGCCGTGTGGCTGCGCCGCCTGTTTGCGGCGTTTCTGGTATACGGTGGGGTGCGGTATCTGCTGTGAAGGACATTGTATTGCCCCTGCTGGCCGGGATGGGCTGCGGGGTGCTGTCGGCCTGGGGCGTCGGCGGCGGCACCCTTCTGCTGCTGGTGATGACCCTGTTTTTCGGGGTGGACCAGGCGGCGGCTCAGGGGGTAAACCTGCTGTATTTCCTGCCCACTGCCGCCATGGGCCTGATCTGGCACCGGCAGAACGGCCTGCTGGACAAGGCCCTGCTGCGGCGCACGGTCCCCTGGGCGCTGGTGACGGCCGCCGCTGCCTCCTGGGCGGCCACGGCCCTGGACGTGACCCTGCTGCGGCGCCCCTTTGGGATTTTTCTCCTGATTGCCGCCGCGGTAACGCTGCGGCGCAAATAGGCCCCGCCCCTTTCCGCGAGATTTCGCGGAGCCGTCCCTGTATAATGGACGGCGGAAAGGAGGCGGAGCCATGACGGTGGTGTATCTGGACCGGGTGGTGCTGCTGAACCTGGCGGTGGACTATCTGCTGCTGCTGGCCACGGCCCGGCTGGCAGGCCTGCCCCTGCGGCGGGGACGGCTGGCCCTGGCGGCGGCGCCGGGCGCGCTGTACGCAGCGGCGGTATTTCTGCCCGGGTGCCGGATGCTGGCGCACCCGGCGTGCCGGCTGGCGGCGGGGGTCGCTGTGTGCCGTCTGGCCTGGCGGCGGGAACGCCGTCCCTGGCGGCTGACGGCGCTGTTTTTTCTGCTGTCCGGGGCGCTGGCGGGGCTGCTGCTGGCGGCAGGTCTGGCGGCAGGGTCCCCGGGGGCCATCCTCAGCCGGGTATATTACGCCGACATCAGCTGGCCGGTGCTGCTGGGCTCCGCCATAGGCTTTGGGCTGCTGCTGCACCTGGTGTTCCGCCAGGGGGCGCGGCATGAAGGAGGAGAATTGATGGATGTGACCGTTTCCCTACAGGGCCGGCGGCTGCGGCTGCGGGCCCTGCACGACACCGGGAATACCCTCCGGGACCCCGTCAGCGGCCAGCCGGTGCTGGTGCTGGAGCAGGGGGCCCTGGGGGAACTGTGGCCGCCCCAGGCGGCAGAGATCATCGCCATGGACCTGCCGCCGGAGGAAAAGATGGCCAGGCTCCACCGGTTGGATGGCGGCTGCCGGTGGAGTCTGCTGCCCTTCTGCGCCGTGGGCACGGCGGCAGGACTGCTGCTGGCTGTCCGCAGCGACTATGTAAAGGTAGGCGGCATTACATATCCCCGGGTGCTGCTGGCCCTGACCCCGGGCCCCGTCAGCGACGGCGGGGGCTATCAGGCCCTGTGGGGCGGAAGAAAGGAGCGGCGTCATGGAACTGCTGCGGCGGCTTCTGCGGTGGCTGAACGGCCGGCCGGATAAGGTCATGTACATCGGCGGCAGCGACACGCTGCCGCCGCCGCTGCCCCGGCAGGAGGAGGCGGAGTGGATCGCCCGCCTGGAGCGAGGGGAGCTGCTGGCCCGTCAGACCCTCATCGAGCGAAACCTGCGGCTGGTGGTGTACATCGCCCGCCGGTTTGAGAACACCGGCATCAACATCGAGGACCTGATCTCCATCGGCACCATCGGCCTCATCAAGGCCATCAACACCTTTCGGGCCGACAAGAACATCAAGCTGGCCACCTACGCCTCCCGCTGCATCGAGAATGAGATCCTCATGTACCTGCGGAAAAATTCCGCCCAGCGCACGGAGGTCAGCTTTGACGAGCCCCTGAACACCGACTGGGACGGCAAGGAGCTGCTGCTGTCCGACGTGCTGGGCACCGACGGCGACGTGGTCATGGGGCCCATCGAGGCCGACGTGGACCGCAAGCTCCTGGCGGAGGCAGTATCCCGGCTGTCTCCCCGGGAGAAGGACATCATCTCCCTGCGGTTTGGCCTGGGAGGCCGGAAGGAGCTGACCCAGAAGGAGGTAGCCGACCGCATGGGCATCTCCCAGTCGTACATCTCCCGCCTGGAAAAGCGCATCATCTCCCGCCTGCGGCGGGAGATGCAGAAGCTCAGCTGAACAGGCGGCAAAGGCAGGCCAAAGGCCGCCGCGCCCATGCGGGAAAAAAAAGAAAACCTTGAAACCAATACGGTTTCAAGGTTTTTCGTTGGTGGAGATAAGCGGGATCGAACCGCTGACCTCTTGAATGCCATTCAAGCGC